>Ga0256410_1000649_pt1 | contig 31502 bp, 32 predicted proteins | sample PhyWR1_FD_185983 | JGI IMG/M metagenome (GOLD analysis project Ga0256410, IMG submission 185983) | Leaf surface microbial communities from wheat plants in UC Gill Tract Community Farm, Albany, California, United States - DLSL W.R1 | ecosystem: Host-associated > Plants > Phyllosphere >... | reverse complement strand
ACGGACACGGCTGGAAGGTGTTGCGCATTGCTGCAGGCGGGCAGGCCGATGCCCTGAAGGGCTTGCGCCGCTGTTACCGCCGCGTGGGTGACTTGTTGGCCTATGGCCGTGATGTGCTGCCGCAGACCCGCCTGCTGACCCTCAATCGCTATCGTTTGCCGGTGATGCTGTGGCGCCATCGTAATGATGACGCCCTCGAAGAATTGCTCGGGCCGTTGCATAAAGTGGTGGCCAAGGATGCTAACGGGCAACTGATCGCCACGCTGCGCAGTTGGTGTGAGCACGACGGCCAGAGCCAGGCCTGCGCCGATGCGCTGGGGATCCATCGCAACAGCCTGCGTTATCGCATGGAGCGTATCGCGGAACTGAGCGGGGTTGATCCGTTGAGCCTCAATGGCATGCTGGCTTTGTATCTGGGGGTGCAGTTGCTGCCCCAGGGTTGAGCGTCTTGTCCAAATGAACAACAAAGCCCGTGATTGCTTGTGCGCCCGACTGGCGTGTTTTCGCCCCGTTGCTGGCAGCATGGAAGGCATAAGAACTGGAGATTCGCCCCATGAAAATCGTGATTGCCCCCGACTCGTTCAAAGACAGCCTGAGCGCCGAAAAAGTCGCCGACGCGATCGCCGCAGGGCTGGCTGATGTCATGCCCCACGCGCAGTTGGTTAAATGCCCGATGGCCGATGGTGGTGAAGGCACGGTGGAGGCGATTGTCGCCGCCGGTAATGGCCAGTTGCGCCGCAATCATGTGCAAGGCCCGCTGGGCGCACCGGTAGAGGCCCATTGGGGCTGGTTGCCGGACAGCCACACGGCCATTATCGAAATGGCCGAAGCCAGCGGCCTGCAGCTGCTCAAACCGGAGCAGCGCAATGCCTGCATCACCAGCACCTTTGGCACCGGCGAACTGATCAGGGCCGCACTGGATGCCGGCGCTCGCCGGGTGATCCTGGCCATCGGCGGCAGTGCCACCAATGACGCCGGGGCCGGCGCGCTACAGGCCCTGGGCCTGGGCTTGTTCGACGCCCAGGGCAACAGCCTGCCGCGCGGCGGCCTGGCACTGGCCCATGTGGCGCGTATCGAACTGGCGGGCCTGGACCCGCGCCTGGCCGAAGTGCGCTTTGAAATTGCCGCCGACGTGAACAACCCGCTGTGCGGCGAACACGGTGCCTCGGCGATTTTCGGCCCGCAAAAGGGCGCATCGGCCGAACAGGTGCGCTTGCTGGATCAGGCGCTGGGGCACTTTGCCGATCACTGCGCAAATGTGCTGCCCAAAGATGTGCGCCACGAGCCGGGCTCGGGCGCTGCCGGAGGTTTGGGTTTTGCTGCCAAGGCGTTTTTTGGCGCGCAGTTCCGCGCTGGGGTTGAAGTAGTGGCCGAGCTTGTGGGGTTGGCAGAAGCGGTGAAGGGCGCTGACCTGGTGATCACCGGGGAGGGCCGTTTTGATGCCCAGACCCTGCGCGGCAAAACCCCCTTTGGCGTGGCGAGCATCGCCCGCGCTGAAGGTGTCCCGGTGGTGGTATTGGCCGGCACGTTGGGCGAGGGTTATCAGGCGTTGTACGAGCACGGGATCAACGCTGCATTTGCAATTGCCAGCGGCCCGATGACCCTGCAGGACGCCTGCACCCGGGCGGCGCCATTGCTCACCGACCGGGCGCGGGACATTGCCCGGTTGCTGATCCTGGCCCGGGGTTAAATACACCTCCCCCTGTGGGTGCGGGCTTGCTCGCGAAGGCATCGCTGCGGTTTACCAGACAGACCGCGTCGCGCGCATCGCAGGCAAGCCAGCTCCCACAGTTTCAGCGGCGTACTCAAGGTCTGATGCTGACCTGATTCCCCTGTGGGAGCGGGCTTGCTCGCGAAGGCATCGCTGCGGTTTACCAGACAGACCGCGTCGCGCGCATCGCAGGCAAGCCAGCTCCCACAGTTTCAGCGGCGTACTCAAGGTCTGATGCTGACCTGATTCCCCTGTGGGAGCGGGCTTGCTCGCGAAGGCATCGCTGCGGTTTGCCAGACAGACCACGTAGCCTGCATCGCAAGCAAGCCAGCTCCCACATTGAGGTCACTTATCACAGAATCGTGTAAGCTTTGCGGCTCTTCGCATTCGACCCTTAGCGAGCCCTATGCCGTCGCTCTTCAAACGCTCCTTGCTGCCTAAACTGCGCAGCTTTCCGTTGTCCGCCGATGCGCTAAGCATCCTGCCCAGCCCTGCGGACTTTCGTCGCTGCCTGCTGGAGCACATTGCAGGTGCACGCCATCGCATCACGCTGGTGGCCTTGTACCTGCAACAGGATGAAGCCGGGCAGGAAATCCTCGATGCCCTGCACGCGGCCAAGGCGGCACGCCCCGAGCTGGAAATTGCTGTGGTGGTTGACTGGCTGCGCGCCCAGCGCGGGCTGATCGGTGCCGGTAAACAGCCCGGCAACGCGGCCTGGTACCAGGCACAGACCGCAGCACACCCGACCCAGGTACCCATTTATGGTGTGCCGGTACAAACCCGGGAACTGTTCGGGGTGTTGCACCTCAAGGGCTTCATTGTCGACGACTGTGTGATCTACAGCGGCGCCAGCCTGAACAACGTGTACCTGCACAAGCTCGACAAGTATCGCTTCGACCGTTACCACCTGCTGCACAACAAGCAGCTGGCAGACACCATGCAGCGTTTTGTCGAGCACGACCTGATCGGCAGCAAGGCCGTGCATCGTCTCGACCTGCCCACATTGCCGACCACCCGCAGCCTGCGCAGCGCCATCGGGGATTTTCGCAGCCACCTGAAAAAAGCCAGCTACGACACCAGCGCCGGAACGGTCGGCCACTTTGGCCTGTCGGTCAGCCCGCTGCTGGGGGTAGGCAAGAACAATCAACTGAGCCGGGTGATTTGCGAACTGATTGCCAGCAGCCAGCAACAGCTGACCATCTGCACGCCGTATTTCAACTTGCCCTTGCCGGTTACCCGGGAAATCAATCGCGCCCTGGAGCGTGGGGTGCGCATTGATATCGTGGTCGGTGACAAGACCGCCAACGACTTCTATATCCCGCCGAGCGAGCCGTTCCGGGTTATCGCGGCGTTGCCGTACCTGTATGAAATGAGCCTGCGCCGGTTTGCCAAGAGCCATCAGCGGATGATCGACAATGGCCTGCTTAACCTGCATCTGTGGCGCGAAGGTGACAACACCTACCACCTCAAAGGCATGTGGGTGGATGACCGCTACACCTTGCTGACCGGCAATAACCTCAATCCACGCGCATTCCGTCTGGATCTGGAAAACGGCCTGCTGATCGACGACCCGCGCCGTGAATTGCTGGAACCGCGCCGCAAGGAGCTGGAGGCGATCTTCGCCCACACGCAGCGTATCGACAGCTTCAAGAACCTGGAAACCCTGGTCGATTACCCGCCAGCGGTGGCCAAGTTCCTGCGTCGCGTAAGCCGGGTGCGAATCGAACGCCTGCTTTACCGGATTCTCTAAACATCTGTGGGAGCGGGCTTGCTCGCGATTCAAACGGCGCGGTCTGTCAGGTAAACCGCGTCGATGCCATCGCGAGCAAGCCCGCTCCCACAGTATGCCGAGTCGGGTCAGGGCATTTGCGGTATATACACCACGCTGCCACCCTCACGCTGGTGCAATAACCGGTCGCCGTTGTCCGGCTGGCTGGTGAGGGGCTGGTGATCCACGCTCAAATAGCCAAGGGGCAGGGGGTCGCCACTGCGATACTGGGCAAAGATCAGCGTGCGCTGCGGGTTGAAATGCTGGCCGCTGGTTTTGTCCAGCCAGGCCATCAAGCCGGCACTGTCGCCAGTGCGGGGGTAATCCTGGCTCTGGTCGACATAGAAAAACGGTTCGCCGCCGTTCTGCACATACATCGGCAGCTTGTTGTCCACATCGATCATCACCATGCGCCATTGGTCCCAGGGCGCCTGCTTGCTGGCCTGCGCCTTCACGTCCTGGCCAAACTGCACAACTCCGCCGCCACCGTTGGACCACGGATAGAACACCCCCAGCACCAGCAGCAGTAACGTCGCACTCATGCCGAAACCGATGTTCCAGCGGCGCGGGGAGGTTTTGCCTTGCGCCAGGCGCCGGGTCACCCACCAGGCGGCCAACAACTGCGCAAAAGGCACCAGCGGCAACACGTAATAACTGCGCCGACTGCCGCTGGCGGTAAAGAACACAAACAACAAACCCAGCCCCCATACCAGCCAGCGCGTATTGGGCTCGATATGGCGCCACTGACGCAGGGCAACCCACAACCCGATCATCCAGAAGGGTGCCCACGGCAAAGTGTAGGCCGGCAGGTAAATCAGGTACGTGTAAATCGGCCCCATATGGTCAAAGGGGTTGAAGAAACGCACCACGTTTTCACGCAGCACCAGTCCCAGCCCGCTCTCGCCATAGGTGGGCGCGCCATATAGGCGCGACAGCACGAAGGGCAGCATGTACACGGCACCGGCAATGACCAGGGCCAGCAACAGTCGCCCGTTGAGATGGCGTTTCCAGCGTTGTTCGCTCAGCAGATGAGGCAACAGCACCAGCCCTGGCAGGATAAAACCGATCAGGCCCTTGAGCAGCGAAGTCAGGGACAGCAACAGGAAAAACACACAGTAGCGACTCAAACGCGTGTCATCAGGTCCGCGCCAGTACCACCAGACGGCCGCAAGCAGGCCGAACACGGTAAGGATGTCCGCCGTGGCCACCCGTGCCCAGAATACAAAGTAGAAGGTCGTGGCCAGCATCCAGCCAGCGATCAGCCCGGTACCCTTGCGAAACAACTGCTCGCCGATCAGGTACACCAGCCATACGCTCAGCCAGGCGGCAAGCACTGAAGACAGGCGCAGTGACCAATGCCCCAGCCCGCCCATCAGCCCGGCACTGGCCGTGATCAGCCAGTACGAGGGCAGGGGCTTGTCGTAGTAGGGCGAGCCCTTGAGGTAAGGGTCCAGGTAATCACCGCTTTGCAGCATTTGCAGGGCGATATTGGCCCAGCGGGTTTCCGGGCCCCACAGCTCCCGTGAACCCAGGCCCAGCAACAAGAGCAGGGCAGACACGGCCAACAACACCAGCAAGGCTTTTTGCTCGCTGTTCCAGCGTTTGATCAGAGTCATTCAGGCTGAACCTTGGGGAAGATAAAAATCGCCAGATCGCCGCGTTCGTAGCGCTTGCCGCCCTGCGGCAGCAACTCGACTTCGTGGGTTTCCAGCGCCGAATGAACCCGCATGACCACGCCGACCGAGCCGCGTAAACGTGCCTCCTTCATCCAGCGATCGATGTTATCCATATCAACCTGACGCCCGGCTGAATCGGCATAACCCAAACCATATTTAAGCTCGCCGGTGGTGTTATAGAGCGTAATTTCAGGCCGGCCCAGGCGCCACGACAGGGCCGATGCCGCGCCCAGGTCATTGCTGAGCAGCGTGCCGGCCTGGCTCAGCTCCTGCACATGCTCGGTAATAAATTGATCGGGCATTTTGCTGTTGACGATGACCCCGGGCATCGCGGCGGGCAACAGCGCCACCAGCACTCCCATGCCCACCGCAGGTGCAGCCCACAGCAGCAGCGGGCGCAAAGCTTGCAACGCATTGCTCAGCAGCCAGCCCAGCAACACGATATAGGCCAGCGACAGGCTGAACACTTCGGTGTTCGCATACACCGCACGACTCAATTGCAGGTAAGCCAGCCCCACCAGCCCGGCCACCGCCAACAGCACATTCAACAGGCCGTTGATACGCAGGATGCGGCCCTTTGCCTGCTCCCTCCACGAAACCACGGCATGGCCCATCAGCAGCGCCAAAGGCAGCAGGCACGGCATGATGTAGGTGGGCAGCTTGCCCTTGCTGAGGCTGAAGATCGCCAGTGGCAGCAGCAGCCACAGCAACAGAATACCTGTCACCGGTTCGCGCCTTTGCTTGCAGGCATCGATCAGCGTGTTGGGTAGCAGGGCAGCCCAGGGCAAGCTGGCGGCCAGCAGGATCGGCAGGTAGAACCACCAGGGCTGGGTGTGTTGCGCATCGGCCGCGCTAAAACGACGGATATGTTCGTTCCAGAAAAAGAACTGCCAGAAGTCCGGCTCCTGATGATGGATCGCCAGCGCCCACGGCAGGCAGATCGCCACTGCCACAAGGATCGCCAGCGGGCCATAGCTCAGCACCTCCTTGATGCGCCGCTGCCACAAGGCATAGGGCACGGCGATCAATACGGGCAGTAACCAGGCCAGAAATCCCTTGGTCATAAAGCCCATACCGCAGGCCAGTCCCAGTACGGCCCATGCGCACAGGCGCGCACGCAGAGTGCTGCTGTCGAAGGCGAACCACACGGCCACCAGGCTGAGGTTGACCCAAAAAGTGAACTGCGGGTCGAGGTTGGCATACCCGGCTTGCCCGGCCACCAGGCCGAAGCTCATATAGATCAGGGTACTGGCGAAACGCTTGCGCGGGTCGCGCCATAACCGCCCGGCGATCAGCCAGACCAGCCACACGCTCAGCCCGGTACTCAGCGCCGAAGCGATACGCACACCGAACAGGTTGTCACCGAATACGGCTTGCCCGATGGCGATCATCCAGTAACCGGCAATGGGCTTTTCGAAATAGCGCAGGCCCATAAAGTGCGGGGCCACCCAGTTGCCGCTATGGAGCATGTCCTGGCCGATCTGGGCGTAGCGGGTTTCGTCAGGAATCCACAAGCCGTGGATCATCAGGGGCAACAGGTAAAACACCACAAACGCAAGGATCAATCCGGGTATTGCCCAGCGTTCAAGACCTTGAGTGCGGGTAGTGTGAGGTACAACGCCAGCCATGCTTTCCATCTGCGCGCCTGTTATCGACGTAAGTTATGGCCGGCACGTTAATCGGGAGGAGGTGGCAGGGAGGTGAAGCCGATGTGAAAAAAATGCGGGTCAAGCGGGGGTTACCCGATACACGCAACGGCGACTGCCGGCGATCATGTGTTCTGTGCGCTCAACCTGCCCGCAGTCACCGATGGCTGCCTGGAACACTTGCAACTCGGCCCGGCAAAAACCCTGGCATTGCTGCGCCGCAACACAGATCGGGCAGTGGTTTTCGATGATCAGCCAGTTGTCGCCTTCAGCTTCCATGCTCGCCATATACCCGGCGGTGTCGCGTATGGCCACCAGTAATTGAACCTTTTCTTGCAGAGTTCGCCCTTGCTCACAGGCGGCAACGTATTCGCGGGTATTGGCCAGCTCCATGCTCTCGACCACTTTATCGATCCCTTCATTGCCGTAGATCAGCTTGATTGAGTCAATCAGCTGCGCCGTGAGCTGTGCATGGGTGTTGGGGAATCTGGCTTGAGCGGCATCTGTCAAAACCCATTTTTGCGAAGGGCGCCCGGCCCCAACCGGCGGCATCAGGCAGCCAACGATCATGGCGCCGTCTACCAGCTTCTGGACCTGCTGGCGCGCAGCTTCCGGGGTGATATTGAGCATGGCCCCAAGATCCGCGGTTTTCAGCGGCCCGCGGGTTTTGAGCAGAAACAGGATGCGCTCGGCAGTGGCGCCGGTGTTGCGTGCGGCATCAGGGGAGTCGGTCACGGGCATAGAACAAAGCCACCAGGGTCATAAGGTTTGTGGGCTGGGATCATACCGCCCGGATGATAAATTAATTACCAAAGACTTTCCTTTTATAATAGGCTGATTGCAATAAAATGGCATTCAAGGAAGGCAAATGACAACGGCATCGGGATGGTCGGCATTGCTATGGGGCAGTAACGGGCTGCGCTCAGCGGCACTGGCAGGCGGGGTGGCGCTGCATGCCATCAACGTCTATCTGGTGACAACCATTTTGCCCTCGGTGGTCAAGGATATCGGCGGGCTGGACTATTACGCGTGGAACACCACGCTGTTTGTGGTGGCCTCGATCATCGGCTCGGTATTATCGGCCAAATGCCTCTCGGCCCTTGGCCCCAGGCTCGCGTACAGCCTCGCCGGGCTGGTGTTTGCGTTGGGTTGCGGGGTTTGCAGCAGTGCTCCGGACATGGCCGTGCTGGTGTTGGGGCGAACCATACAAGGCTTGGGTGGCGGGCTGTTGTTTGCCCTGCCGTATTCAATGATTCGCCTGGTGTTCGACGAAGGCCTGTGGCCTAGGGCAATGGCCCTGATTTCAGGTATGTGGGGCGCCGCGACCTTGATTGGTCCGGCCGTGGGCGGGGTATTTGCGCAGTACGATGCCTGGCGTGCAGCATTCTGGGCGCTGATCCCGGTGACCCTGCTGTTTATGCTGCTGGCCTGGGCCATGCTGCCCGGCAAAAGCGTCGAGGCCCCCCATCGTCTGATCCTGCCCTGGCTGCAACTGGTGCTGTTGACCGGCGTGGTGCTGGCGATTGCCCTGGGCAGCATCACGCCATCGCCGCTGTATAACGCTCTCGGCCTGGTGTGCGGACTGGTGCTGTTGTATGCCGTGTACCGTGTCGAAGGCAGCGCCAGGCATCGCATGTTGCCCAAACACAGCTTGACCCCTGGCAGTGCCCTGTTGCCGATCTATCTGTCGATGAGCCTGATGGTCATTGGCATGACCAGCGAAGTGTTTGTGCCGTACTTCTTGCAGGTCCTGCATCTGCAAACGCCGCTGGTGGCGGGCTATATTGCAGCGTTGATGGCGGCGGGCTGGACCTTGGGCGCGCTGTACAGCAGCGGCCTGGCACCGGCATCCGCGAATCGGGCCATCCGTTGCGGCCCGCTCTTTGTGGCGTCGGGGTTGGCACTGGCAGCTCTCAGCGTGCCGCAAATTGGCAGTTCATTGCTCAGCCTGGCCGGTGTATGCCTGGCAATGATGGCCGTCGGTACAGGTATCGGGCTGGCGTGGCCGCATTTGCTCACTCGCGTATTGGCCAATGTGCCAGACAGTGAAAAGGACATTGCCGGTGCGTCCATTACCACCGTGCAACTGATCGCCACGGCGATCGGTGCAGCATTGGCGGGGATGATTGCCAATATGGCCGGTTTAACCACGCCAGGTGGCGTGACAGGGGCCGCCAGTGCTGCCGCCTGGCTCTTTGGCCTGTATGCCGTATTGTCGGCGCTGCTGTTTATTACGGTACGGCAGGTGATTGCCCATAGCGCAAAGCGCTGAATCCGCCAGAAATCAGGCCTGTGTCGATTTGTCGCATGCCTTGCTGTACCCCGCGGTTTTACGGGCTGGCGGCGTGGCCATGCACCATTGAGGGGCATGGCTGCCGTGCGACAGACCTGCGACAGTGGTAAATTCCATGCCCATGCAACACGTCTACCCCACAGCAATCGTGCGCGCCGAGCCGGTCACTCCAGGCATCGGGCAGCGTACACACCTGCCTGACAGTGCGCAGGTTAAAGGCCTTGTTCGTTGGAAAAGGCCGCTTAAAGGAACCTGACATGAATGATTTACTGACTCGCCGCCGCGTAGTCACCGGTCTTGGCTTGCTCAGCCTGGGGTTGATCGCAGGTTGCGACCCCGGCAGCGGTTTGTCATACAAATACGGCAAAGACCTCAGCAATGAAATCCTCGGGCGCAAGTTCAAGCTCAGGGATGCGCAAGGCAACGAAATGATGCTGGGCAGCTTTCGCGGGATGATGCCGATGATTTTCTTCGGCTTTACCCAGTGCCCGGCCGTGTGCCCGACAGCGCTGGCCCGTGCCGCCCAGGCGAAGAAAATGATGGGCCCCGACGGTGACCGCCTGCAGGTGGTGTTTATCACCCTGGATCCTGAGCGCGACAAGCCGGCGATGCTTGATGCCTATGTAAAAGCCTTCGACCCGAGTTTTATCGCCTTGTCCGGCACCCTGGAAGAAACCGCGGCCACGGCCAAGGAATTCAAGGTGTTTTACGAGAAAATCCCGACCGGCGATTCGTACACCCTGTCGCACACCGCGACCAGTTTCGTGTTCGATTCCCGTGGTGTGTTGCGCCTTGGCCTGTCGCCTTCGCTGTCCGCCAAGCAGTGTGCCGAAGACCTGCTGACAGTGATGTCAGTCTGCTGATCCTGTGCCCTTTGGAATGAGCCAAACCTATGAAGCCTGTTAAGTATCTGTTGTTGTCACTGCTGGGCATGAGCCTGCATGTTTCTGCGCAAACCGTAGTGGACGATGCCTGGGTACGCGCCACCGTGGCCGGCCAGCCTTCGACCGGTGCCTTTATGCACATTACTTCGAGCACCGACAGCAAGATGGTTGAAGTCCGCTCGCCGGTGGCCAGGACGGTGCAGATCCACGAGTCGAAAATGCAAAACGATGTGATGAGCATGCAGCCGGTGGCAGCGGTAGCGTTGCCTGCAGGCAAGAGCGTGGCCATCGAACCTGAGGGTTACCATGTGATGCTGATTGACCTGGTGAACCAGGTTAAAGCCGGTGATCAAGTGCCCTTGACCCTGATTGTTGAAGACAGCAAAGGGGTCAAGGAGCTGATTGAGGTCAAGGCCGAGGCGCGGGCACTCAACAGCATGCCGATGCACCACGACCATGGTGCGATGCACTGAAACACGGTTAAAAGCCTGTAGCCGCTGCCGAGGGACGAAGGCTGCGACCGGGTGCGTAGCGCCCGTGAACCCTGAGCACTCGGTGTACCGCACTGCCCGATCTTACGGGCGCTGCGCACCCGGTCGCAGCCTCGCTTCGCTCCTCAGCGACTACAGTTTTATAGGCCGTTCATCATCAAAACCGCCCCGTCAGCGGGTATTCGACCGCAAGGCGAATCTGGTCCGCATCCAGTTCGGCCTGTGCAGTGTTGCCACGATGAACATTGTGTCGCAATGACATGATGGTGCCCTTGGCTACACCACTCTGCACCACATAGCGCGCTTCCAGATCCCGCTCCCAGTGTTTCCCGCCTTTGCCATAGCCCAGATACGCATAGCCGCCCCGCGGGTCAACGTGCGTACCGTCAATCTGGCTGCCTCGTACATACGCAGCGCTGAACACCAGCCCCGGCATGCCCCAGGGGGTCATCGCCAGGTCGTAGCGCGCTTGCCATGATTGTTCGTTGGGGGCGTTGAAGTCAGACAATTGCACCGCGTTGGTCAGGAAAATCGCGCCCCGCGTCACATAGTCAAATGGCGTGTCGCCATGCACTTTCTGATACCCCAGGCTGAAGCTGTGCGGGCCCTGGGCGTAGGTGCTCAACAAGCTCCAGGTGGTGTTGTCGATAGTGCCCGACAGCGCCTTGCCTTCATCGGTGGTGCGGTACAGGTTGAGGTTCAGCGACAGCGAGCGGTTTTCATCCAGCGCGTGGCTGAAGACGGCGCCCAGGTAATGCTGGTTCCAGGTGTTCTCGTAGCGCGAGGTGTAAAGGCTGGCGCTGAGGTTTTTGCCCGGGGTGTACACCAGCCCGGCCAGGTCGAATGCATCGCCCTTGGGGCCATTGGAATAATTGACCACGAACCCCTGGTCGTGGCTGCTGGCATTGCGGTCGGTGCTTTCGGTGAAATGCCCACCGACCATTTTCAGGGCATTGAACTCGTTGCTGGTGAGGAACACCCCGGTGGCAGTCTCCGGCAGCAAGCGGCTGTCGGATGAACTGAACACCGGGGTCTTGACCCGTTGTTCGCCCCAGGACAGCACCGTATTGGACATCCGCAGCTTGAGGGCCGCGCCGCCGCGGCCGTAGTTGTCCTTGGGGTAGCCGTCGTTATCCAGGCCCAGCAGGCGAGCCTTGCCGGCGCGACCACCACCGCTGTCCAGCTTGAGGCCTATATAGGCATGGGCATCCACCCCGACACCGATCAGGCCCTGGGTAAAACCGGACTGCAAGGTGCCCATCAGGCCGTAGGCCCATTCTTCGGCATAGCCATTGCGTTCGGCGCGTGGTTTGTATGCATTGCGAGCGCCGCTGTTGCTGGCGCCGTGGCGATACTCACGATTGTCGTAGACCGTACGGTTGACCAGGCTCCAGGTACTGTCTTCGATCAAGCCCTTGGCCTGCTCCTGGGCCGACTCCGCCAACGCCAGGGGGCTGGCGAGGGCGATCAGGATCGCGGAGCGCGTGCTTACGGCACTCATTTCGCCACCTGCTGTTGCAGTGCTGCATTCAAGCGGTCAAGTGCGCGTTTGGGCAGCGTGGCGGGCAGTACCGGGGGCTCGGCAGCAGGCTCGCCCACCTGGATCAGCATGACCATGCCCATGGCCAGGTGCGGAGTACATTGAATGCCGTAGAGGCCGGGCACGCTGAAGGTTTGCTCCACCTCCTGATTGATCTTGCCCTTGAACGGTTGTGCGCCTTCAGGCAGCAGCCCGGGCAGGGTCGCAGCATTGTGGCCGCTTTGCGTGGGGATGAACTTGACCGTGTCACCGGGGGCAATCCGCAGGTAATCCGGTTCATAGACCATTCCCGCATTGGCGCTGCGGGTGAGCATTTTGACTTCGTGGGTTTGTGCCAGTGCCGAGGTGCAGAGCAGGGCAGTGGTCAGTAGCAGTGTCAGGGATGAAATACGCATGTTGGGTTCTCTTAAATAGTGTTCAAACGCGCATGCGCAGGATCTGCGCGCCGTCAAAAGGGTCAGTCAGGTAGTGCGCCTGTACCCCGAATGTGGCCTGCAGCCGTTGCGGGGTCAGGACTTCAAGGGGTTTGCCAAGCGCCATCAGGCGGCCCCGCTCAAGAATTGCCAGGCGATCACAGCTCAAGGCCTGGTTGAGATCGTGCAGGGCAATCAGGGTGGTCACGGGCAGGGCCTGTACGGTTTTTAAAATGCTCAGCTGATGCTGGATGTCCAGGTGATTGGTGGGTTCATCCAGCAACAGTATTTGCGGGCGCTGCGCCAGGGCCCGGGCGATATGCACGCGTTGGCGCTCACCCCCCGACAGCCCGCGCCAGCTGCGGTCGCGCAGGTGAGTGGCATCCACATCGGCCAGTGCCTGCTCGACGATGGCTGTGTCCTTGGCCGACCACGGGCTTAGCGCCGACAGCCAGGGTGTCCGGCCCAGGGCAACAGCATCGAACACGCCAATGGCGTCATGGGTGTCGGCATGCTGTTCGACCACCGCCAGTGTTTGCGCAATAGTGCGCTGGCTTATTTTGCGCAGCGCCTGGTCGTGCAGTAACACCTGGCCCTCGCCGGGCACCCGCAAGTTGGCCAGCAACTTGAGCAATGTGGACTTGCCCGAGCCATTGGGCCCGACAATCCCCAGGGTCTCGCCGCGCTGCACGCTGAGGGTGATGCCTTGCAACAGGTTTGCATCACCCACGCGGTAACCCAGATCGCTACAGCTCAGTACCGTCATCGCGCATGTCTCCGGCCGATCAGGATCAGTGCAAATACCGGCGCGCCCACCAGGGCGGTGACCACGCCGACAGGAATCACCTGGCCTTTTATCAGGGTGCGCGACAGTACATCGGCGGCGATCAGGAACAACGCACCGCCCAGGGCGCTGGCGGGCAACAGGCGACCATGCCCGGTACCTGCCAGCAAGCGTACGGCGTGGGGGATGACCAGCCCGACAAAGCCGATGGAGCCGACAATCGACACCATCACGGCCGTGACCAGCGCTGCACAACTGATCAGCAACAGCTGCACCCGGCGCACCGGGATGCCCAGTGACGCCGCCGAGTCGGCGCCGAAAGTGAAGGCATCCAGCGCCCGCCGATGCCACAGGCACACGGCCAGCCCCGCCACGGCCACGGGAACCGCCAGCCACACTGCAGGCCAGCGCACGCCACTGAGGTTGCCGAGCAACCAGAACATGATCCCGCGGGCCTGCTCGGAGCTGGCCGACTTGGTGATCAGGAAGGCCGTGATTGCGTTGAACAACTGCGAGCCGGCGATGCCTGCCAGAATGATCTGGGCACTGGCGCCGGTGGGCCCGCTGGCGCGTGCCAGCAAAATAACCAGGGCGAAGGCGCAAATCGCTCCGGCAAAGGCCCCGGCCGAGAGTGATACCGCCCCGGCGCCCAACCCCAGCACCGCCACCAGCACGGCACCGGTCGAAGCACCGGCGGATATCCCCAACAGGTAAGGGTCGGCCAGCGGGTTGCGCAGCAACGACTGCAACACCACGCCACAGGTGGCCAGCCCCGCCCCGCAGGCAGCAGCCACCAAGGCTCGGGTCAGGCGGTAGCTCCAGACAATCCCTTCGTCGATCGGGTCCAGCACATGCCCGGCGGCCCACAGCTTGTTGGCCAGAACCTGCAGCACGACCCCGGGTGCGATCGGAGTTTCACCGATGGCCACTCCGGCGAGCACTGCCAGTAACAGTGCAACACAGGCTGCCAAGGCCAGTAGCAAGCGTGCAGTCATTTAGGCAGGTCGTGTTGGCGGATGGCAGTGGCGAGTGTTTCGATCCCGTCGAACAGACGCAGGCTGGCCTGCATCGCATGGGCATCGAGGACGATGATGCGGTTGTTTTTTACGGCATCCATAGTGCGGGTTACCGGGTCGGTGCGCAGGAATTCGAGTTTTTTCTCGACGTCATCCGCAGGGAAACGTCGGCGGTCCATACGCGCGATCACCAGAAACGTCGGGTTGGTCTTGGCCAGGGTTTCCCAGCCGACGGTTGGCCATTCCTCATCGGACTCCACGACATTGCGTACGCCCAGGGTGTTGAGCATAAAGTCGGGGATGCCTTTGCGCCCGGCAACATAGGGGTCGATATCCATGTCCGCACTGGAGAACCAGAACAATGCGCTGGTGGAACTCAGGTCCTTGCCCTTGAGTGAGGCGATGGATTTTTCCAGGCTGGCCTTGAGCTGATTGTTGAGTTGTTCGCCGCGCTGCTGCACATCGAAGATCTCGGCCAGCTGGCTGATGCTCTTGTAGACGCTGTCTATGCTGAACGGCTGCAGGCGTGTGCCGTCGGCCCCGACCAGGTTGTCCTTGCCTTCGCAATCCGAAGGCATCAGGTAGGTGGGGATGTTCAGTTCGTGAAACTGCTCACGGGTACCCACAACCCCCTGCGGCCCCACCATCCACTCCAGTTGCACGGCCACCAGCTCCGGGCGCTTGGCAATGACGGCTTCAAAGCTCGGGTCGTTGTCGGCCAGGCGTTCAACCTTGTCGTTCTGTGCCTGGTATTGCACGGGGACATCGTTGAACCACAGCGAAGTGCCCACCAGCCTGTCGCCCAGCCCCAGGGCATAGAACATTTCGGTGCCGGCCTGGCCGATGGTTACCGCGCTTTTCGGGGCATGTTGAAATGTCAGCGGGCTGGCGCAGTTCTGCAGGGTCAGGGGGTAGTGTGTGGGGGCGGCATGGGCCAGTGCCGGCAACGCCAGGGTGGTGATGAGGGTAACAACACGGTGCAACAGCATGGTGCAATCTCCATTTGATCGTACACGGGGCACAGGTGCACGGTCGGGAATGCATCATCGGGTACTGCTGCAGCAACAGTACTAAGCAGGATGCCTCCCCGGACACCCCGCCGGTTAGTTTTTGGACTTTGCCGGCAGGTCTCCTGACTGATGGGTCATCGCCTGCACCAGCCTTCCCGGGGGGCTCCCAGTGGCAATTTTGGTGCAGGCTCGTCATCTACAGTTGCGGGGGCAGTTCCGTTGGGTGCTGTAACAGCACTGCGGATTCCCTTTTAACCCCCCGCGTGGGGGGACCGGCGGCGGGATGATAATCGATCTTGTTTGCTAATGGGGCCGCCGTCAGAATCAGAAATACTTAAGCCAGGTGATATCCCGGCGTCGGGCTTTCAGGTTGGCGAACCAGCGAACCGGCAAGTACAGCGAAATGGCCAGCAGCACTGCCGTTAGCCACACCGCACCGATGCTGTCGAAGCCGAAATAGGTGGTCTGATTCAGGCCAAACAGGGCGACGCAGGCCAGGTACAGTACTTTGAGTGCATACAGATGCAACAAATAGAAAAACATCGGCGCCGCGCCAAATACGGCGAGTGTGCTGATCCACTTGCGTTGTTGTACCCGCTCAAAAGCCAGTAGCAGCAACAGGCCCACGCCCAGGGTCAGGGTCAGAAACAGCAGGGAAGGCGGGTACTTGGTGATGTTGAAAAAGCTCATCAAAGTTTGTGTGGTCTCGGCATGGCTGGCCCAGGGCGCCTCGCCGTAACCGTTGAACAAACGCAGCGCAACAAAGCCGAGCAGGGCACCGCTGCCTGCCAGCAATAAATAACGCTGGCGCAAGGCCGCCGGAGCGGAGCGGGCAAACCAGGGCCCCAGGCAATAGCCCAGTGCGATAACGCCGATCCACGGCAACACCGGGTAGGAGGTGCGCATGCGCAAGCTGTCACCCACTTCAATCCAGCCGCGATCATGCAATATCGCCCAGGGCACATGCATCACTGACCCCGGGGCAAAATGCAGGGTATCGAGCAGGTTGTGCCCGGCGATGATCACCAGGCCGAGTACCAGCAGAACCGGGCGCGGCAGCCACACCAGGGCAGCAAGGGCGATCATGCTGACGCCAATGGCCCAGATCACCTGCATGTAGATCACCGACGGCGGCAACTGGAAAGTCCAGGCAAAGTTGACCAGGGTGAATTCCAGCACCACCAGAAACAGCCCGCGCTTGAACAGGAACGCCGAGACATCGCGTTTGCCCTGATACTTTTCGCCATACAGATAAGCCGACAGGCCAGTGAGCAATACAAACACCGGCGCGCACAGGTGGGCCAGGGTACGGCTGAAAAACAGGGCAGGGTCGGTGATCTCGATATTCATCGGGTCAGCCACCTGGCGGTGCAGGAAAAACGTTTCGCGCACGTGGTCCAGCAGCATAAACAGGATAACCAGCCCGCGCAGGGCATCGATGGACAGCAGGCGCTGGTGTGAGGGAGGGGCAGTGGCAGTCATTGAGGGATCGCTGGCAAGGGAATGTTATATAGTATTGATACTATATAACATTCCTCTTTGCCCTGTCATCCCTTCGAGAAACATTCGCAAATGTCGGCGGGGTGTCTAGTGCCGCACTTTCACCCATGCCATCAGCAGTGCTGAAGACAGCACCCCGGCGGTCATAAAGATATAGGCTGCGCCCGGATTGCCGGTCAGACCGATCAGATAGCCCACGATCCACGAACCGACAAAAGCCCCCAGCGCACCGCAGGCGTTGATCAGGCCGATGGCGCCGCCAAACACGTTGGCCGGCAAAATCTCCGGGATCAGCGCGAAAAACGGCCCGTAGGGTGCGTACAACGCGCCCCCTGCCAGGGTCAGCAGGGCGAACGACAGCCAGAAGTGCGAAGACCCCAGCAGGTACGAGCAAAAGAACGCCAGTGCCCCCAGTGCCAGCAGCGGCCATACAAAATGCTTGCGCTGCTGGGTCTTGTCGGAGGCCCATGACACCACCAGCATGGCTGCCACCGCCGCCACATAAGGCACCGCACTCAACCAGCCAACGGTGACGATATCCGCCGCGGCCGCCTGTTTGATAATGCTCGGCAGCCACATGATAAAACCGTACACGCCGATGCTCCACAGCGCATGCACGCAGCACAACTGCACCACCACCGGGCTGGTGAAGGCCTGGCGGTAATTGCGCACCTGCTTCATGCCTTTCTGTTCATCGGCCAGGGTGGCAGCCAGCCGGGCTTTTTCCTGTGCGCTCAGCCAGTTGACCTGCTCGGGCTTGTCCCGCGCCATGCGCCACCAGACGAAGGCCCAGAGCACCGCCGGCGCGCCTTCAATAACAAACATCTCGCGCCAGCCCCAGGCCTGGATCAGGTAGCCGGATACCACCGACATCCACAGCACGGTCACCGGGTTGCCCAGCACCAGAAAGGTATTGGCCCGCGAACGCTCTTTGCGGGTGAACCAGTTGCTGATAAAGATCAGCATGGCCGGCATCACGGCCGCCTCGACAATCCCCAGCGACACGCGGATAACCATCAGCATCGGGATATTGGTCACCAACCCTGTGGCCATGGCGCAAAAGCCCCACAGGATCAGGCTCCAGAACACCAGTTTGCGCACGCTGTACTTCTGCGCGTAGATCGCCCCCGGGACCTGGAAGAAAAAGTAGCCCAGGAAAAACAGCGCGCCGATCAGCGAGGACATGCCCTTGGTAATACCCAGGTCCTGCTCGATGCCCGCCGCACTGGCGAAGCCGTAGTTGGCCCGGTCGAGGTAGGCGAGGCTGTAGGTAATGAAAATCAGCGGGATCAGGTACAGCCAGCGCTTGGTCGCGAAGCCCTTGCCCGTTGCTTGTGCGCTGCCAGGGTCGAGTGCCGGCAGGGCCTGTTCGTTAAGGTTGCTCATGGGTGTTCCTTGTTATTGTTTTTTTGCCGGTGCGGGTCAAACAACGCTGGTCAGGCCTCCGTCCACAAACAGGGTTTGACCGTTGATAAAGTCAGAGGCAGGGGAGGCCAGAAACACAGCTGCGCCGCACAGTTCGTCAACCCGCCCCCAGCGACCTGCCGGCGTGCGTTTGCACAGCCACTCGGAAAACTCCTGGTTATCGACCAGGGCGCGGTTCATTTCGGTGGCGAAATAGCCGGGAGCCAGGCCATTGGCTTGAATACCGTGGCGGGCCCATTCGGCGCACATGCCCTTGGTAAGCATCTTTACCGCCCCTTTGGAGGCGGCATAAGGGGCGATGGTGGGGCGTGCCAGCTGGCTTTGCACCGAGCAGATATTAATGATCTTGCCGCGACCACGGGCGATCATGTGCCGCGCCACGGCCTGGGACACATGGAAGACCCCGTCCAGGTTGGTGCGCATCACATCGTGCCAGTCGCTGGCGCTGAAGTCCTCCAGCGGCGCGCGGCGCTGAATACCGGCGTTGTTGACCAGAATATCGATGGCACCGATATCGGCCTCGAACCTGTTGATCGCAGCCAGCAATTGTTCGCGGTCGGTGACATCGAAGGCCACGGATTCAGCCTTCAGGCCTTCATCGCGCAATTGAGCGGCAACCGCCAGGGATTTTTCGATATTGCGAGTGTTGATCACCACGGTAGCGCCCGCAGCGCCCAGCCCACGGGCCAGCTCCAGCCCGATACCCTGGCCTGAACCGGTAATCAGGGCACGGCGACCCTCCAGCTGAAAGCTGCTGATATTGAATGACATGTTGTTCTCCACATACGGCCGCTTATTATTTTGACCGGCCCTGTGGTTACTTCACCCCAGGCTGGCGGTGCAGTCCAATCGTCATTGCTGATATGGTGATCAATATTTTTGATTATCGCGGTGGAACGTACTGCAGCGCCCGCTTGTCCATTGAGCCTGTACTCCCATACGTTGAGGTGAACATGCGCAGCTTGATTTCTGCATCGATAGTGGCTGGTTTCCTGTGTGTCGCGCCTTATGCCGCGCAGGCCGATGATGCCAAACCCGCAGACTGCAACCCCGGGCAGATCCTGGCCGAATCAATGGACCTGAGCAGCTGCTATGGTCACGGCGACAAGGCACCTGATCAATACACGCGGGACGATGTTGCGATCAGCGACTGGAAGGCCAAAGGGCTGCCCCAGCCCGATGAGCATGAACAATGGGTGCAAATCAGCGGGCATTATGTGCTGGTCAATCGGGTCAATGCCGTGATCAAGGAAATCCGTACCCGGGACGGCAAAGTACTGGGTAAATAGTCACAGCGCGGCGCGTTCTTGCTCGCGATGGCCGGAACGCGCCGTACCTGCCAGTTTGCGCTTAACCCGCCTCGCGGCCGTGGGCAGCAGTGGCCAGTTGCCCGGTATCGACGCGCACAAAAATCGAGTCGCCCAACGCTGTCAGCACATCCCCGGCATACACTTCGCAGAGGATCCGCGTCTTGCGCCCGACATCGCCCTCGACCCTGGCCCGCAGGGTCAGCGGCACGCCCATCGGCGTCGGCTTGATAAACTTGATCCCCAGATTCCCCGTCACACAACTGATGCGTGGCAAGCTGGCCACTTCGCGGTGCTCCATGCGGTAGTGATAGGCCATTGCCGTCCAGTTGGAGTGGCAGTCGACCAGCATGGCGACCAGGCCGCCATACACCAGCTCGGGCCAGCCGCAGTACTTGGGGTCGGGCAGGTACTCGGCGCGCACATGCACGCCGTCTTCATCCCAGAAGCTCTTGATATGCAGGCCGTCGGGGTTGCTGCTGCCGCAGCCGTAGCACACGCCATCCGGCGCAGCGGTGTCTTGTAGCGAAGGGGTAAGCTCAGGCATGGCGTGATCGTCCGTGGAATGAAGGATACCTTACGTTAACGTAAACATTGGTATGAGTGCACGGCTTTGATGTGTGTCAGGCAGGGGCAGGGCAAGCGGGGCCATACTGCGCAAACCCGGCGTGACAAGCGGCCGCAGATAGGCCGGATCTTTTGCAATTGCAGGATCAATCCTGTATTTGTTGCGCCATAGAGCCAAGGCTCGTCTGTTTTTTGAATCTGCCCATCAGGAACCATGATGCCTAACCAGTTCCCCGCTGTACGCCCGCGCCGCCTGCGCCGTTCCCAGACCCTTCGCGACATGTTCCAGGAAACCGAATTCAGCCTCAACGACCTGGTGCTGCCGATTTTCGTCGAAGAAGAAATCGACGACTTCGTGCCTATCACCAGCATGCCGGGGGTGATGCGTATACCTGAGTCGAAACTGGCGGGTGAGATCGAGCGTTATGCGCGGGCGGGGCTCAAGTCGGTGATGCTGTTCGGCGTGTCCCATCATCTGGACGCCACTGGCAGCGATGCCATGCGCGAAGACGGCCTGGTGTCGCGTATGGTGCGCATCAGCAAGGATGCCGCGCCTGACATGGTGGTGATGAGCGATACCTGCTTCTGCGAGTACACCTCTCACGGCCATTGCGGCGTGATGCATGACCACGGTGTCGACAACGACGCGACCCTGATCAACCTGGGCAAGCAGGCGGTCGCCGCCGCGGCGGCAGGTGCCGACTTTATCTCGCCTTCGGCAGCAATGGACGGCCAGGTGCAGGCCATTCGCAGCGCCCTGGACGGTGCCGGCTTTAGCGACACGTCGATCATGGCGTACTCGACCAAATTCGCCTCGGCTCTCTATGGCCCGTTCCGTGAAGCGGGCGGCAGTGCGCTCAAGGGCGACCGCAAGTCCTACCAGATGAACCCGATGAACCGCCGCGAGGCCATCCGCGAGTCGCTGCTGGACGAGCAGGAAGGTGCAGATGTGCTGATGGTCAAGCCCGCCGGTGCTTACCTGGACATCATCCGCGACATTCGCCAGGCCTCGCACCTGCCATTGGCGGCTTACCAGGTCAGCGGTGAGTACGCAATGATCAAGTTCGGTGCCCAGGCCGGTGCCATTGACGAGGCCCGCGTAGTACGCGAGAGCCTGGGGTCGATCAAGCGTGCAGGTGCCGACATGATCCTCACCTACTTTGCGATGGATCTGGCGCTGCAGGGCATCTAAGCTGCAGGCGGCAAGCAATCTCGTGCTGGCTTGCCGCCCCTCTTCCAAAGGAGAACTCCATGCCCCACGCCCGACTCGAACGCATCCTGATTACCAACGACGACGGGATTGACGCCCCGGGTCTGGCCGCACTTGAGGCCGTGGCCCACGAGCTGGCGGACGAAGTCTGGGTAGTGGCACCGGACCATGACCAAAGCGGTATCTCCACGGCCATCAGCATTCACCACCCGTTGCGCGTCACCCAGCGCGGCGAGAGGCGCTTCTCGGTCTCCGGAACGCCGGCCGACTGTGTAGCGATGGCCTTGCAGCAGCTGCTGGACAAACCGCCGCAACTGCTGCTGTCAGGTATCAACAAGGGCGCCAACCTGGGGGTTGAAACCCTGTTTTCCGGTACCGTAGGCGCGGCCATGACCGGTTTGTTGATGGGGGTGCCGTCCATCGCCTTGAGCCAGTACTTTACCCGTCGCAGCGCAGTGCGCTGGGATACCGCCCGCACCCTGGCCCCCGGTGTGATCCGGCAGTTGCTCGGCAAGGGCTGGGAACAAAGGGCCTGCCTGAATATCAACTTTCCCGACGTACCTGCCGATGACGCCGGGCCGATCCAGATCACCCGCCAGGGGGCCGGGCGCATGGACGGTGTGGAAGCCATCGAGCGCACTGACTTTCGCGAGGACAAGTACTACTGGCTCAGCATCACCCGCCATCAGCACGCCGAAGCCATCGACACCGAAACCCAGGTGGTAACCCAGGGCGGGATCTCGGTCACGCCACTGGAGTTCGATCGCACCGCCATGCCCCTGCGCGAGCAACTGCGCAGCGCGCTGCAAGCCAGTTAAGCCCAATGGGCCGGGTCATCGACGATGGCCTGGTGCCCTTCAAGCACCTTGGGGATTTCCTGCTTGAGGAACTCCACCCAGGTCTTGACCTTGGCATCCAGAAACCGCCGTGAAGGGTAGAGCGCGTAGATGCTTTTTTCGTGCAGGCGGTAATGCGGCAGCAGACGCACCAGCGAGCCGCGCTGATAAGAGCCTACCGCCACATAATCGGGCAACAGGCACACCCCGAGCCCGGCCTCGGCCGCTTTGGCCATCGCTTCCGCCACGTTGACCTGGAACACGTTGCCGGGGCGGATCACTTGTTCGCCCTGATCCTCGCGAAAGGTCCAGCTGTCGGTAAACAACGGGTCGACCAGGTGCAGGCAGCGGTGCTGGTGCAGATCGTCAGGTACCGTCGGGATGTCCCGGCCCTTGAGGTAGGAGGGGGCTGCACTGATGACACTGAAGATGCTGCCCAGCGGCTGGCCGATCAGCTCCGAATCCGGCAGATGGGCCGACAGGGTAATCACCAGGTCATGCCCCTCTTCAAGCAGATCGGGCTGGCGTTGTGACAGAGTGAGGTCGACATGTACCTGCGGATACAGCTCGGTGTAGCGGGCCACCAACGGTGCCAGCAGCTGGATGCCCAGCCCGGTGGTGGACTGCACACGCAAATGGCCACGGGGGATCAGGTGCGCACCCGCCGCTTCGGCATTGGCATCCTCGATCTCGCCCAGAATCATCCGGCAGCGTTCCAGATAACGCGCACCCACCTCGGTCAGGGCCAGGCGCCGTGTGCTGCGTTGCAACAGCCGGGCTTGCAGCGAAGACTCCAGCTCGGACAGCAGCCGCGAGGTTTGCGCCGTTGAATAACCCAGCGCCTGCGCCGCCGCGGTGAAGCTGCCGGTTTCGACTACGCGGACAAACACCCGCATCGCCTGAAAAATATCCATCCTGATTATTACCCCACACGTAAGCGTGCTTTCTTGTGGCGGCAATAATTACACAGTCCGGGCCACTGTGCCGTGGTGACGTGTGCTTTCCAGGAAAGCGGCGCAAATACGTTGTGACTTTACCCTGTTTTTTGTGAGGTAATTCTCATTAGAGCGCAGGAGATATCCTATTTTAAATAAAGTAGTTGGATATCATTTTCTAATTACTTGCTTTTGTTGTTCTATGTGCTTGATTTATATAGAAGCGAATTTTCCTAGGAATAGCCTGTCAAACACATTGCGTCATCATGTGGTCGATACGCCCTCAGCAGCCAGCTTGACTAAGCTTTATTTACAAGGTGCATTCATTTGACTATTCATCAGTACCCAAAAGGACGAAAAGTTGACGCTGAGATCGATTTGTTTGAATTGATCCATTCTTTTTGGCGACAAAAAAAACTGATTGCAGCCACTGCGGTAATTACCGGATTAGTGGCAATTGGCTATGTTTCCTTTGCGCAAAAAATCTATCAAACCAGCAGCCTGCTGCGCCCTGCAGCCATCAACGAACTGGATGCCCTGAATCGTTCCGAGGTCTACACCCTGCCTGCGGCAGAGGCTTTAGGTAAAGTAGGGCTGGCACTTGATTCCTATGAAAACCGCTTGAATTTTTTTCGCGATCACCCGGAGTTATTCAAACCCCTGGAACAGCCCGGCAGATCACTGGAGCAAAGCTTCGAAATGTTTAACCGGGATGCCATTACCCTGGTACAGCCTGCTGCCAACAAGGGTGATTCAACCAATCCTTATATAAGGCTGGAACTTACTTACCCTTCCTCGCTTGATGGGGTGGCGATTCTCAATGGTTTTGTTGACTACGCGATCAATAACCAACGTGAGCAAATTAGTGCCGACCTCAAGGTTATTATCAGTAACCGGCTCAGGGAACTGGATACCCAGATAAATGCTGCGCGATCAAGCTATCACTCTGAAAAAGAAGGAAAAATCGCAACTTTGGTCGAAGCTGACACGCTGCAAAAAGCCCGTCTGGAAGATGAGCTGAAGGCGTTGCGCCTGCAGCTTAAAATGGAGCGCGAATCGCGAATCCAACAGCTCAACGAGGCCATTTCGATTGCCAAGTCACTGGGCATTACCCGCCCGACCACGCCGGCAGCTATGGCCGATGCGGCACAGGGCGCCTCATCGAGAGTGGTGCGCACCGAAATCACGTCGCAAAGCACGCCCTTGTATTTTATGGGCTCCCAGGCCCTGGAAGCCGAGCGCGCAGCCCTGCTCAAGCGTACGACCGATGACTTTACCGACAACCGCATTTCGCAGATTCATAAAAAGATGCAGTTGCTTGAGGTCAATCGCCAGGTCGAAATGCTCGGTAAGCGCTCGAACGAAGATGTGTTCCTCAAGGATATCGAGCCATTGCGTGCCGAAGTGGTACGCCTTGGCCGGCTCAATACGGACATGAGCCATCTTGGCCTGGTCAGCATTGACCGCAAGGCCCAGGCCCCGACGGAACCGGTCAAGCCGAAGAAGGCACTGATTGTCGGGCTGGCCGTGGTGCTGGGCCTGTTGCTGGGGCTGACGATTGCGACCGTGCGCTTCCTGATCCAGCGCCGCCAGCAAGGGGTCAAGCCAGCACTGCCACCGACTTGATCTGTGCCCACAGCCATTGCCCGGGGTGCAGGCCCAGTTGGTCCCGGGAATAGCGGGTTATCCGGGCCAGCAGGGGAGTGCCGTCGGCATCCAGGCGTATCAGCACATGGGCCTGGTTGTCGGCGGCGGTTTCGCTGACCACCGTTACCCGCAAGCTATTGAGGATGCTGCTGTGCTCGGCCGGGGTCAGGCTCAGGCTGATATCCCGGGCCTGTACCTTGACGCGTAGCGGCCGGCCAATGGCCATTGAGGCATGGGTCACCCTCAGATGCTGGGCGCTGCCAGGCAACTGCAGGGTCAACAGCTGATAATTGAGGTTATAAGCACCCACTTGCCCCTCAATCACCACCCCGGCGTCATCCCCTCGCGCCAGGGGCAGGTCGAGCCTGGCCAGGGTCTCGCCAATCGGGCCGCTTGCTATCACTTTGCCTTCACTCAGCAGCACTATATGGTCCGCCAGCCGCGCCACCTCGTCCTGGGAATGACTGACGTAGAGCACCGGTATATCCAGCTCGGCGTGCAGGCGCTCGAGATACGGCAAGATCTCGCTCTTGCGCTGGCTGTCGAGCGCAGCCAGGGGCTCATCCATCAACAGCAGCCTGGGGCTGGTGAGCAAGGCCCGGGCGATACCGACCCGCTGGCGCTCGCCACCGGACAAGTTGTGCGGCGCCCGTTGCAGCAGGTGGGTGATGCCCAGCAGCTCGCTGGCATGGGCCAGGTCCACCCGCCGCTCCTGGCGGGCGATGCGCTTGAGGCCGAACTCCAGGTTGGCCCGCACCGACAGGTGCGGGAACAGGCTTGCTTCCTGGAATATATAGCCCAGCGCCCGCTGGTGTACCGGCACAAAGTGCTTACGCTGGCTGTCTTGCCAAACCTCGTCATTGATCTGGACATAGGCCTGGCTGGCCCGTTCGAGCCCGGCGATACAGCGCAGGCAGGTGGTCTTGCCCGAGCCCGAATGACCGTAGAGCGCAGTCACCCCTTTGCCTGGCAGTTGCAGGTCGAGGTCCAGGGCAAAACCTGGATAGTGATGCTGCAAGCGAAGGTTGATCTGCGACGTCATCTTCAGCTCCAGCTGGTTTGCGATTTGCGACTGGAATACAACGCCAGCAACACCAGAAAGGAAAACACCACCATTGCCCCCGCCAACCAGTGTGCCTGGGCATACTCCAGCGCCTCGACGTGGTCGTAGATCTGCACCGAGACCACGCGGGTTTTTTCCGGGATATTGCCGCCAATCATCAGCACCACCCCAAATTCACCCACCGTATGGGCAAAGCCGAGAATCGCGGCCGTGATAAACCCGGGCCGGGCCAGGGGCAGGATCACACTGAAAAAACTGTCCCAGGGGGTTGCCCGCAGGGTGGCAGCGACTTCCAGCGGCCTGGGGCCGATGGCGGTAAATGCGTTCTGCAAAGGCTGGACGACAAAGGGCATGGAATAGATCACCGAGCCAATCACCAGCCCGGCAAAGCTGAAGGTCAGTGTGCCCAGGCCCAGAGACTGGGTGAACTGGCCGATATAACCGTGCGGGCCCATCGCCAGCAGCAAATAAAAACCGATAACGGTGGGCGGCAACACCAGGGGCAGGGCGACGATCGCCCCGACCGGCCCGCGCAACCGCGAACGCGTATGGGCCAGCCACAGGGCAATGGGAGTGCCGACAATCAGCAGAATCACTGTTGTCAGTGACGCCAGTTGCAGGGTCAGCCAGATGGCAGCGAAGTCAGCACTGGTGAGCGGCATGGTTACAGGTGATAACCGTAGGACTTGATAATGGCAGTGGCTTTTGGCCCTTTGAGGTACTCGGCCAGGGCCTGGGCAGCAGGGTTGTGCTCGCCTTTTTTCAGGATCACTGCATCCTGGCGGATCGGGTCGTGCATGGCCTCAGGGACAATCCAGGCCGAACCCTCGCTGACTTGGCCGTCCTTGTAGATCTGCGACAAGGCCACAAAACCCAGTTCGGCATTGCCGGTGGAAACAAACTGGTACGCCTGGGTAATATTCTGGCCCTCCACGATCTTGGCTTTGACCTTGTCGGTCAGGCCCAGTTTGGCCAGCACCTGGGTGGCCGCCAGCCCGTAGGGCGCTGCCTTGGGGTTGGCAATGGACAGGTGCTTGAACTGATTGGCCAGCAACACCTTGTCAGTGCCGTCAATATAGCCGTCTTTGGCGGACCACAGCGCCAGGGTGCCAATGGCGTAGGTGAAACGTGAGCCAGGGACAATATCGCCTTCTTTCTCAAGCTTTTCGGGGGTGCTGTCATCCGCCGCCAGGAACACTTCAAAGGGCGCGCCGTTCTTGATTTGGGTATAGAACTGGCCGGTGGCCCCGTAGGCGGCAATCAGCTTGTGCCCGGTGTCCTGCTGAAAATCACGGGCAATGGCCTGAATGGGGGCGGTGAAGTTGGCGGCCACTGCCACCTGCACCTCATCGGCCTGGGCCGAAGCGAACGCGAAACAGCCGATCAGGGCGGCAAGCGCGGTGGGAATAAAGGTGCGGGCACATGAATTCATCGCAAAACTCCGTTTTTTATTGGTGTGTCGGGCGCAGGGAAGATAGCCGCTATATATAAATATTTACAGCGCTTTGTAAACCTGTGGCCGTAGAGGAGGGGGCAACGATCAGCGTTGGCTCAGCCTGCCTGGCGCAATGTGATATTGATTCGTTGCTCGCCCAGCAACCCGTGCCGCCCTGGCTTGATCGGCATCACGCCGTGAAAACGCAAGCGGTCAACACCGCCCCAGACCATCACATCACCATGAAACAGGGAAATACGTTGGGTCGGGTCGCTGCGCGCGAAGCCGCCAAACTGAAAGATCGCGGGCAGACCCAGGGACACGGAAACAATGGGGGCGGTATAAGAACGCTCATTCTTGTCCTGGTGCAGGGACATTTTGGCGCCCGGGGCATAGGCATTGATCAGGCAGGCATCGGGCACAAAGTCACTGAAGCCAGCTACGCTGGCCGCGGCGTCTGCCAGGCTCAGGAAGACCTTGGGCATGGCCGGCCAGGGCCGGGTACTAAGGGGGTCGAGGGGGCTGTAGCGGTAACCGTCGCGGTCTGTGGTCCAGCCCAGGGTGCCACAGCTGCTCAAGCGGGCAGACATGGCAAGGCCGCCCGGGGTGTGCATCTGGCGCAAGGGGGATTGCTGTAGAACACCCCTCAGGGCTGCCAGCAGTTCGTCGACCCGGGGCAAGGCAAACCCGCGCAACACAAACCCCTGGGCGCTGATGCGCTCGACGCGAGCGGGCTGCTGCAGGTCCTGCTCGGTGAACAGGTCCACTGTTACAGTGCCTTGCTGGCCTTGATCTCAGTGATCACATCATCGGCATCGCCGTGAATCTTCTCCAGGGCGGCGCGGGCTTCTTCTTCCGAGCCCGACTGCAACTGGGCAAACTCGAAGCGACGCTCGCCGTTGAGCTTGTACTTGATGACGTACTTGGTGGTTTGCACGGTAATTCCTGCCTGAGGTTTAGCGAAGTTTGGAGCTGGAGCGGCGCACGATCTTGATCGTCGGCTTGAAGCTGGGCTTGCGGGTGACGCTGATGGCCCGGGTGGTCACGGTATCAATGGTGATGTTCCAGAAACCGGTGCTCGGCGCAGTGATACGGGCCGGGAAGTCCTTGAAGGCACCGCCATGATAGGAGTGGCGGCCACCATTTTTAAAGCTGCGAAAGTGCGCATCGCTCATCAGGCGGATGTTGCAAGGCTGGGAGCACTCGATGACGACAATGTCGTCTTCGTTGAGGTGCTCGCGCTGGTGAATAAATTTCATGGTGTCTCCAAAAACGTGAATCTGCTGAATAATCAGCACGATAGCATGTGCTTTAGCCCTGTCAGGGGGCTAAAGCCGGGTATTATGCCGTGATGCGGGTGAGTTTGACGTAAAACGTGGATAATCCGCCACTATTGAGTATTTATTCACGATGGCCCGGGAGAAATTTCGGATATCCATTGTCGTAGTGTCTTTAACGGAGAATGTCTATGAAGTGGGGCTTATTGGCGGCGTTGCTGGCCTTGGGTGGCTGTGCATCAGTGACGGATATTGAGCAGACGCTGCCGACCATGAGTGTGATTTCGGGCAAGAAACCCGATGCCTATGCACAATGCGTGGTGCAACAACTGTCCAGCACACGCAGGGCGCCGCAGATTGAACCGCATAAAGACGGTTTTCGGATTATCGTGCCGCAAAAGCTGACCTCCAATCCAACGGCGGTCATTGATATTGAAGAACGTTCCGGCGGCAGCAGCATCAAGGTCTACGAAAGCATGTCCAATGTACCGGTGCGCCCGGGCGATATTCGCAAAGCCGCCACACATTGCATTTCCGGTGACTGACGCTTATCTCGGTCACCCCCCGACCTGACGATTGCCCTGCGCAACGTCAGGTTTTTTTTCGCCCCGATATCGGTATCGGATCCAAAGTAGTGTTGTGACCGTGTAGGAATTCTCCTAGGATCTATAGGCTTATATTTTATAGGCCTAAGCATATAACAATAATGGAGCTGGTCATGATTCCACTCAAGCGAACGCTATTGAGCAGCCTTGTGCTGCTCGCCGTGAGCAACGCCCAAGCGCAGCCGACCCCCAACATCTACCTGCAAGGCGGGGCGCAGCCTGGCGCCACGGCCTGCGTGGCGTGCCACGGGGCAGATGGCATGGGGCTGGCACCCGCCGGGTTTCCGCGATTAGCCGGTATTTCTGCCGATTACCTGAGCAAGCAGCTGCACGACTTTCAAAGTGGCAAGCGGGTCAGCCCGGTGATGCAACCGCTGGCCAAGGCGCTTTCCGATCAGGAAATTGCCTCGGTCACGGCCACCATTGCCGCCATGCCGGCCCCAGCAGTGCCAGCCATCAACCGCAGCAGCCTGCCCGCAGGCCTGGGTGAAAAGCTGGCCCTGCGCGGCGCCTGGGATCGCCAGATCCCCGAGTGCGTCAGCTGTCATGGCCCGGGCGGGGTGGGCGTGGGGAGCGCCTTCCCGCCACTGGCCAATCAACCGGCCCTGTACCTGACGGCGCAGCTCAATGCGTGGCGCGACGGCACCCGGCACAACGATCCCAATGACCTGATGGGCCATATCGCCAAGGCCATGACCGAGGATGAAATCAAGGCGGTTGCCGACTATTTCAGCACTGTGGGGCACACGGAGGCCAAGCCATGAAGCGTCTGATATCTACCTGCGCGGCGTCCGTGCTCCTCAGTGGCGCAGTTCATGCGGCGACCATCGCGATGGAGGACCAATCGCAGATAAAAGTGCCTGCGCCTGCCGAGCACATCACCTACTTTCAGCCACCGCAACAAAGTGATTTGCCTGACAACGCCTACGGCAAAATGGTGCTGGATGGCTACGCCCTGTTTGTCGACACCAAGCGCCAGGCGCCACAGTTTGTCGGCAATGGCCTTAACTGCACCAATTGCCATCTGGATCAGGGTCGGCTGGCCAACTCGGCCCCGCTGTGGGGGGCGTACCCCATGTACCCGGCATACCGCAAGAAAAACGACAAGGTCAATACCTTTGCCGAGCGTCTGCAGGGCTGCTTTCAGTTCAGCATGAATGGCGGCACCCCACCGGCTGCCGATAGCCGTGAGATTACGGCGCTCTCATCCTATGCCTATTGGTTGTCGACCAAGGCGCCTACAGGGGTTGAGTTGCCGGGACGGGGCTATCCCGATGTGCCCGCACCCAAGGGTGGCTACAACCTGACCCGTGGTGCGGCGCTGTACAAGGATCAGTGTGCCATCTGTCATGGCGACAACGGGCAGGGGCAAAAGGCGGGGGCGGATTACGTAATGCCGCCGCTGTGGGGCAAGGATTCCTACAACTGGGGCGCCGGCATGCACCGGATCAACACAGCTGCATCGTTTATCAAACACAACATGCCACTGGGTAAGGCCAACAGCTTGAGTGATGAGCAGGCGTGGGATGTGGCGGCCTACGTCAACACCCACGAACGGCCACAGGACCCGCGACTGGTCGAGGGTTCAGTGGAAAAAACCCGGGTGAAGTTCCACGCCAATGACGGCGTCAACGTCTACGGGCAAACCGTTAATGGAGTGTTGATCGGCCAGGGCACCGAGTAACCGTCTATACCGCTAAAGCCAAGCGCTTTAGCGGTATCCACTTACTTGCAGGCCACCACGATCGTGCGGCTTTTGAAATTGCCTACATCTGCACCCAGGGTTTTCTCGCTGTCTGCAAGCGCAGGCGTGCCATCGGTGGCAATGATGTTGTAGCCCGTACCGGCACAAGACGCTTCAGCTTTCTCGTAGCACTTGGCCCAGGACATGGCCTCGCCCGAACAGTCTATGCTCAACCCTTGTTTGCCGTCGGCCAGGTAAGTATTGGAAGCAGTCGCGCAGCCACCCAAGGTTACCAATGCGAGCAGTGTCAGAACTTTGTTCATCGGGGTAACCATTACATAAGTGGAGTTGAAATTAGTTTTTACCGCGGCGTGCTGCTGGCTCAGGTTGGTCCTGAAACACCGAGGCAACTTCTGCTGCGGCCTGTTGCGAACTGAAAGGCCCGGCAACGTTTTCGCCGCTGGCTGAAAATACGCACCATTGGCCCGATGCATCGGGTTTGATCTCGTAACCGTTAACGCTGATTGTTGCTGACATCGAAAAGCTGCCTGATTGGCTGGATTAATGGCGTGATAATAGCGCAAGGGCATCACGGGTAGTGCTAAACACGATGGAGTACCCATCAAATTCAATCGCCAAGGAACTAACGGGCAAAATATTTATCTAGGTTGGCATCAGTTTGCTATCGAGAAGCATTGTAACGTCGATGCTGCCTGATTAGACTGCGCCAAATTTGGAACGTACAGCCCTTTAAAGGACTCATATGATCAAGAAATGCT
>Ga0256410_1000647_pt1 | contig 31511 bp, 27 predicted proteins | sample PhyWR1_FD_185983 | JGI IMG/M metagenome (GOLD analysis project Ga0256410, IMG submission 185983) | Leaf surface microbial communities from wheat plants in UC Gill Tract Community Farm, Albany, California, United States - DLSL W.R1 | ecosystem: Host-associated > Plants > Phyllosphere >... | reverse complement strand
AAATCAGCGCAACCAGGTTCCAGCGTTGTTCCTCGGCCGTATCCAGATGCAGGAAGAACCTGAGGTGGACCAGGACCTGGATAGCCCCCAGCGCCACCACCAGCCAGGCAGTGCCGGTACGTGGCAGCGCGGGGAATATCACCAGGGCGAACGGGATCAGGGTCAGCGCGACCGAAAGCAGGAATCCGACCAGGTAGGCGCGGCGGCTGCCATGGCGTGTTCCGGCGCTGCTGTGAAGCGAGCTTTGCTTGTACATATCACACCACTCCCAACAGATAGACCACGGTAAACACACAGATCCACACCACATCCAGGAAGTGCCAGAACAGGCTAAGGCAACTGAGCCGCGTGGCATTGGTGCTGGTGAGGCCTTTTTGATGAACCTGGACCATCAGCACCGCCATCCAGATCAATCCCGTCAGCACGTGCGCGCCATGGGTGCCGACCAGCGTGAAGAACGCGGTGAGAAACGCACTGCGGTCCGGTCCGTGGCCTTCAGCGATCAGATGGTGAAACTCATTGATTTCCATGGCGATGAAGCCGGCACCCAGTACAAATGTAATACCCAGCCAGCGCAGTACCTGGCGTTGCTGGCCACGGTTCATCGCGAGCATCGCGTAGCCGTAGGTGAGGCTGCTCAACAACAGCAGCATGGTTTCAGCGAGGACATAGGGCAGTTCGAAAACGTCCACGCCCGATGGGCCGCCCGCCACGCTGTCGCGCAACACCGCATAGCCGGCGAACAACGTGGCGAACAGGATGCAGTCAGTCATCAGGTAGATCCAGAACCCGAAAACGCTGAGTGAGCCCGCGTCCTCGTGGCCATGTTCCTGGGTATGAGCGACGTCTTTTTCAATCACGGTGTTGGACATGGATCAAGCCTCTGCCAGGTCTTTGAGACGGGTCGCTTCGATGCGCGCGACCTCTTGCGCCGGCACGAAGTAATCCGTGTCTTCGTCGTAACTGCGCACCACGAACGTGACCACCGAGGCCACCAGGCCGAACGCCGCCATCCACCAGATGTGCCAGACCAGAGCGAAGCCGCAGATCAGTGTGAACAGGCTGATCACCAGGCCCGAGGCGGTGTTGCACGGCATGTGGATGCTTCGATAGTCGGTGTGGCTGAGGGTGCTCACACCGCGCTCCTTCATGCCCCAATAGGCGTCCAGGTCGCTGACTTTGGGTTGCTCGGCGAAGTTGTACAGCGGTGGCGGCGAGGAGGTGGCCCATTCCAGCGTGCGTCCGTCCCACGGGTCGCCGGTGAGGTCGCGATACCGGTGACGCCTGCGGATACTGACAAACAGTTGCAGTGCCTGGGCCGCCACGCCGCAGAGAATGATTGCCACGCCGAGCAGCTCAAGCAGGAGCCAGGGCCGCCATTGCGGGTTGTCGAAATGGTTGAGCCGCCGCGTCATGCCCATGAAGCCCAGCACGTACGACGGCATGAAGGCGAAATAAAAGCCGGTCAGCCAGCACCAGAAAGCGATGCGGCCCAATCGGTCATTCAGCCGGAAGCCGAAGGCCTTGGGGAACCAGTAGGTCAGGCCGGCCATGTAACCAAAGAGGGCGCCGCCGATGATCACGTTGTGAAAGTGCGCGATCAGGAACAGGCTGTTGTGCAGCAGGAAGTCGGCGCCAGGGACTGCCAGCAGTACCCCGGTCATGCCGCCGATGCTGAAGGTCACGATAAAGCCCAAGGTCCACAGCATCGGCGTTTCGAAGCGCACCCGCCCGCGGAACATGGTGAACAGCCAGGTGAAGATTTTCACACCGGTCGGCACCGCAATGATCATCGTCATGATGCCGAAGAACGCGTTGACGTTGCCTCCGGCCCCCATGGTGAAAAAGTGATGCAGCCACACAATGAACGACAACACGGTAATCGAGATCGTTGCCCACACCAGCGACACGTAGCCGAACAGCCGTTTACTGCTGAACGTCGCGGCAATCTCGGAAAACACCCCGAACGCCGGCAGGATCAGGATGTACACCTCCGGGTGCCCCCAGGCCCAGATGAGGTTGACATACATCATCGGGTTGCCGCCGGCTTCGTTGGTAAAGAAGTGCATGCCCAGATAACGGTCCAGGCTCAGCATGAGCAGGGTGGCGGTGAGAATCGGAAACGCCGCCAGGATCAGCACCGAGGTGCACAGCGCGTTCCAGGTGAACACCGGCATCTTGAACAGGGTCATCCCTTCGGTGCGCATCTTCAGGATCGTGACGAAGAAGTTTACCCCCGTCAGTAACGTGCCTATGCCGGATATCTGCAGTGACCAGATGTAATAATCCACCCCGACTCCCGGGCTGTAGGCCAGCCCGGATAACGGCGGATAGGCAACCCAACCGGTGCGCGCGAACTCACCGACCCCCAGTGAAATGTTCACCAGCGCGGCGCCGACCACGAACAGCCAGAAGCTCAGCGCGTTGAGAAACGGGTAGGCCACATCGCGCGCGCCGATCTGCAGCGGCACCACGATGTTCATCAAGCCGACCACGAAAGGCATGGCCATGAAAAAAATCATGATCACGCCGTGGGCGGTGAAGATCTGGTCGTAGTGTTCCGGTGGCAGATAACCCGGCCCGCCACTGGCGGCCATGGCTTGCTGGGTGCGCATCATGATCGCATCGGAAAAACCGCGCAGCAGCATCACCAGCGCGACGATGATGTACATGCAGCCGATCTTTTTGTGGTCCACCGAGGTGAACCACTCGCGCCACAGATAGCCCCATTTGCGTTTCCAGGTAATCGTGCCCAGCATCGCCACGCCAATCAGCCCGACGACCGCCAGCGTGTACATCACAATGGGCTCAGTGGTTGGAATCGCGTCCCATGACAGTTTTCCAAACATGGTTATTGCTCCTCGGCCAGCAGACTGGGGTGTTGATCGGTGCGCGTGCCGGTGACGCTCGATTGAGCACCGTTCAATGGGGCCTGGTCGCGCTTGGGCTTCCTGGCCTTGTTCATGCCTTCGTATTGATCGACGATGTCCAGAAACAGCCGCTCCTGCACGGTCGAGTAATAGGTCACCGGATGCCGGATGGTGGGCTTGGCCAGTTGTGCGTAGCGAGCCTGGTCGAGGGGCGTTGCGGCGCCTTTGACCTTGGTTACCCACGTCTTGAAGTCGGCAGGGCTGAGGGACAGCGTGGCGAAATGCATGTCGGAAAAACCGGCGCCGTTGTAGTTGGCCGCGATCCCTCTGAACTCGCCGGTCTCATTGGCGATCAGGTGCAATTTGGTCTGCATGCCGGCCATGGCGTAAATCTGCCCGCCCAGAGCAGGAATGAAGAATGACGTCATGGCCGCGTCGGAGGTGATGGTGAAACTCACCGGCGTATGCACCGGCAAGGCCAGCTCATTGACGCTGGCGATGCCCAGGTCCGGGTAGATGAACAACCATTTCCAGTCAGTGGCCACCACCTGCACATTGATCGGTGGCGTCTCTGACTCGAGCGGGCGATAAGGGTCAAGTGCGTGGGTGGTTTCCCATGTCACCCATCCCAGGGCGATGATGATGAGCAGCGGCACGCCCCAGACCACCGCTTCGATGGGGTACGAGCTGGCCCAGCGTGGCGAGTAACGCGCCTTTTTATTGGTGGCGCGGTAGCGGTAGGCAAAAACGAACGTCAGCACGATGACCGGAACGACCACCAGCAGCATCAAACCGGTGGCGAGAATAATCAGGTCGCGTTCATCCGTCGCAACTTGCCCCTTGGGGTTGAACACAACGAGGTTGCAGCCGGTTAACAAGAAAAGATTGGCGATAGATACCAGGCAATAACCCATTGCTCGTTTCATGCCGTGCTCCTGTAGTGAAAACGTCCGTTATTGCGGTGCCGACACGGTAGTGCCAGTGTTCGAAAGTTATTTAAGCGAAACGCTGGCGCTGCGCTTGTTAGTGCGGGTGCAGTCGGCGGCTTAACGCCAGGCAATACGCCGCCTCCAGCGGATAAACGGCATCCACTGCACGGATCTACTGGCTTTCACTGCCGCTCTGCGGGGCGCGCTGCACCGCGTTCCCGAACAATTTTGAATAGACGTCCCGGGGTTGGTTTAACAATTTGTAACTTCCCCTGACGAACGGTTTAACAAGCGAAACGGTACTCGCCTGGTGGGAGCACGTGCTGTAACCGGTATTGGAAAAAAGGTGGAATTCCTGCTGAATCATTCAGGTCTTACTTGAAGGCCAACTTACTAACTAACGGCCGGGGGAGAGCAGTTATGTTTATTCGTGGTACTACCTACAAGGCCTGGGCCGAAAAGGCACTCGAGGAAGAGTGCTTTACCCAGGAAGTGGAAAACGGCTGCCATATCGAAGTCAGGGCCCGTGAGCGCAAAGACGACGATATTGAAGTGCTGGTCTGCGTCTATACCGCCACGGGGGACTGTGTCGGCGAGCGCGTCAGTCAGTTGCCCGGCGCGCAATGGACCGTGCACGACGCGCTAAAGCGCGGCATCGATCAGGCGGAACGAATTGCCGGCGGGGAGTCGGGGCGCTTGCCCTGTGCTGACGCGCACGTGCGTGACGATGATTGACGGGCTGTCTAGCTCAAGTCGTGCAGGTCTCGCGCGAGAGGCTGGCTCAACGACCATTCAGAAAACTTTACCCTCAACCCTTGCCGCTGCGGTGTGCAGCACATAGGGCCAACCGTATAGCGTTCCGCGCGTGGAAATGGAGCAAGCCTGAGCAGTGGCCAAGTGATGCCGTTTGTGGAGTACTGCAAGCGCAGCACGCCATCGGAAACGGTCACACGAAGCCAGAAATCGGTTGGGTCGCCAGAAAAACAGCTCGGCGCCCAATCCGACGTGCCCTGTGTCAGCACGCTGCTGATCATTGGCATTCCATCGTTATATTCAATCCCTGCCTTGAGCCAGGTCTGCTCATTGAGCCTGACCATGATGCCCGCCTGGTCATAGAGCTCGCGAAAATCGGCGTTGACTCTGACTTGAGCGGTAAAGTCTCCCGTGGTATCGAACCCCAGAAAATGCCCACTGTCTCGAATGAACCCATAATGGGTTTCACGCCAAAAGTCGGTTTGAGAGTCAGTAAAAATCTCTAATGAGTGGTCAGCCAAGCGTTGGCAAAGGCTCGGTTTGTTCAGCCACTTAGCGGCTTGCCACATTGACCCTTCAATGTTCTGGCTGACTGTTTCCTGTTTTTTATCCACTACGTTACCCTCAATGTTTCGCTACTCCCGGCAAGTCCATATTGATCCTGCGCCAGAAGGCTTCAGAGAAGCTGTAAACCGAGAACGCAATCAGCCCCAATGCCATCACTATCAAAATCAGCCATCCAGCTGGGAGATTCTGGAGCGCGTCCAGGGCTTCCTTCATACCCGGTGGGTCCATGGCCTGATACGCAGAACCACTGATTGCCAGCAGCACCGAAATTTCCAAAAACACGACGCCCCGGGCAATCAGTCCGAATCGAGATACCGGGCGGACGTACCGCATGACGTCTTCGTCGGCCTCAAAGTATTTCTCGAACGACGCCTTCCACCCCTTGATGATATGAGCAACACCGACACCAAAAGGAACCAGCGCGATCAGGTACACCAACAGATTCGAGTGATCCCAGGACAAAAAATGCGCGAGCCAGTCTTTGGTCTGCCCCCTGGAATCGCCCGAACTCCTGATGCCGCTAACGAGCAGGCCCAATGCAAAAAATGCTAAAGCGCCGTTGACCATACCGCCGGCCAACAGACCCGCGCGAATGACCAGGCCTTTGAACGCTTTGCCGTGATGATCGACATCACGCGTAGCCTGGAGCACGCGCCAGGCAGCAAATGCGAGCAGCCCGGCCACCACAACTCCGATTAGAAAATAGCCAAAGGGTTGGCTTAGCAATGCTTCCAGGCTTTTGTGACTGTCCTTGGGCTTCGTCGCATCCTGCGCTGCCAGCAGGGCGAAGATACCGATGATCAAATAAAGCAGTCCCCGAGCGGCGTAGCCTCCCCGGGCCAGTATTACCAGGCTATGGTGCGTGTACATTCGATGCATTCCAGAGATGTGATACAGGAGCAGACCCCTCATGCTGATTGGGGTTCTAATTCCTTGCTTTTCAGGCTGATTGGCAATGGCGCGATCGGCGTGCAGTACGGTAACGGGCTCTACGGCCGGCGAAGCTCAAACGGTGCAGGGCAGGGTAGGTTCATGTGCGAGCCGGATGAGGAATATGCAGCTCAGCTTAAAAGAGAGAACGTCATTGAAAAATATATGGCTGGCGACAATCGTAACTCTCGTCATCAGTGTGAGCTTTTGGCTGGCGGCGTCATGGTCCGCCGACGTGAATGAGCCGTGGGACGCGCAATGTTATTTGACTGTTCTGTATCCTGCGTCCCTGGCACTGACATTGGTGCTTGGTCTGCTGTTTCAAAAACGCAGATGGCTGGCGGGCCCCATCGTAATGTTCGGGCAGATTCCGTGTGTGATGATCAGCTCTGAGGCAGGGCCGTTGCTGGCAGTCGGCATTTTGTATTCGATTTTGCTTTCGATCCCGGCAGTGATGTTGTCCTGGGTTGCTTGCGTTATCTGTCGGCGGATGGCTGCTGGGGGGTAGCGGCGTTGTTTATTCGGAGTTGAGGGGGGTTAGGTCACAAGCGTTTGGGGAATGGGCGGGTATTTACAGTGGTGGTTTTCCTACCAGACTCGATAAGAAGATGAGTGCTGAGAATCCTAGAAAACCCGTTCAGGCTTTCCGTACTTGGATGTAACCGTAATGACTTTTGACACTGATTGCCGTTAAGCTGCTAACTCCTCTTTCATCAAGGACGATTATGAAAAAGCTCATCGCTGTAATCGGTATGTGTTTTGTACTCGGTGGTTGCGCCACTTCGCACTACACCGCAGGCCGGGATTTCTCGTCGGCCAATGTGGCCAGCATCACTAAGAGCAAGACGACGACATCCGAACTGAAGTCGCTCTTCGGCGAGCCCTATGCTAAGAGTGCTGTCAGCGAGACAGACGAGAAGTGGATCTACACCTACACCAGCGGTTCAGCGCATGCGCAGAACTACGTGGTGACGATGAAGGTCACGACAACAGGCACCCAGAAGACACTCGACGTGCTCATCCGCAACGATGTGGTAATTAACTACACATTTAGCGAAGGCCCTGCACCCGGCACTACAACAGCAACCAACTGAGATAGCGCGTTGCGCCGGTAGAGCTTCGCTGCCATCGTCAGAATCTAACGCTGACAGCGCTTTTATTTCAAAAGCTAGCACAATTGCTGGCTGAACAACTGGCGGGTTTACCGCTGGTCTGGTGGCAGAGGAGCGCGGTCGAGCAGATCCCAAAACCTGGTCTTGGTGCGTCCACCCGCGATGGAAAGGTACAATCTATCCCTTATTTCGCCGGGATGGATTTCATGCATTTATACATCGTGCGGCATGGTGAAACCTGGGCTAATGCCGAACATCGATACCTTGGATCTCTTGATCCAGAACTTACCGCGCTGGGCCGCCGGCAAGCTCAAACGCTTTGCGAGAAATTGCCCGCAAACCTTGATGTACTTGTCGTTTCTCCACGCCTCAGGGCAGTACAAACAGCGAGTATTCTGAACGAACGCCTGAAGCTCTCACCTGAAATAATGGACTGCTTCAGAGAGCGGGATGTCGGCGTTTTCGAGGGGTTGACCCAAGGCGATGCCAAGAAGCGCTATCCGCAACTCTGGTCGCGGAACATCACTCGACTTTGGGATGCTGGGCCGACCGATGGTGAGTCGATCTCTGACGTTGTGAAACGAGTGCGAGACGGTTTAGCTGAGCTGGAATCGAAATACCCCTCCAAAACTATTTTGCTTGTAGCACACGGCTTTGTTGCAAAAGTAGTCCGAGCACTGGCCGTAGGAGACTTTTCAGACTTTTACGAATGGCAACTTTCAAATGGTAACATGCTGTTTTTGCAAAGCTTCAATATACCTATACAAGATATTGAAACCCTGAGACGCTCTCTACCCATAGCGTGATGTGGGCTGCTGCTAGCTTTGCGGCAGCAACTCCGTAATCTCACTTGCCCGCTGCGTCGGTAGACGAGTCAGCACGTCCTTCAAATACGCATACGGATCATGCCCATTCATACGTGCCGACCCACCTTGCGGCGTAAGCGGACGGTAAACACACCTTGTGAATATCTCGTCCTCCCCGGTTCTGATGGCAGCTTGCTTCGCTTATGCTTCCCGACTCACGCGTAAGGATCGGAGTAGGTGTGACGGCATGGAAGCAGATAAATCTTGTCCTGTAGTTCTGCGAGGCAGAGAAACGCTGGAAATCTTAGCGTTCGAGCATCCATTAGCAGGCTTTCAGCTGGTCAAAGGCACTGTCGAACCAGGTGAGTCAAGCGACCGGGCTGCGGTTCGAGAGCTGAAAGAAGAAGCAGGGATTCAGTCGACAGTTGGGCGACATTTGGGGCAGCGGCGATGCATCGTAACTGGACACACATGGGCATTTCATGAATGTCATGCTGCCCAAAACCTTCCAGAAACTTGGATGCATTTTGCAGAAGATGATGGAGGCCATGAATTCAGATTCTTTTGGCATCCGCTCGTGAGCGAGCCCTCTGAGAATTGGCATCAGGTTTTCAAGGATGCTTTGAGCTTTCTTCGGAAAAAACTCACTGAAGCCTAATCATCGAGTGACAGCCCGAATAAGACGCAGAGAATCTCGCGCTTCCAAACCGTTCTTGTCGATTTATTCGAAGGAATCACCGTCACAACTGGCACCATGGTGGGCCTTGAAAAAGTGTCCAGTTGGGGGCTGACAGGGGGTTAGCGGAAGTGACGCATCTCAGCGTGAAACATGATTTTACAAGTGGGCGATGTCAGATGTTCACAAGCTGCTCGTAAGCCCACTTCGCTGGGCTCAATGCGCTCAAAATGAATGTGCTTGTTCATCGATTAATGTTCATGGACGAGGTTTTCCGCTCGTCTGGCCGATCCGACCTTTGGCAACTACTTAAGCGGTGGCTGGCGGCGAGGACCTGAACGGCGGCCCTTTTGTCTAACGTATGCATGGATAAGTTACTCATGCGCCACGTTCCCCACAGCCAGAGACAGCGAATCACCAAGAATGCGCCACAAAGCGGTAAGACGCCGACAGTAGGTGCCTTCACTACAGTAAATCAACTCGACATGAAGACTGTCGATAACCGCGATATAAGCATCCTGAAACATCGAAATCTCGTTCGCCGACAGTGCTGGATACCTGTTCTCAAGGCTTGCGCCAAAGCGTTCGCGAAGACGATCCAGATAGGCTTCAAAGCCACTTGCAACCGATGCCTTTAACTCCGAAGGCGGAAAGAATGCCGTGCGCAGCAGGAAACGCAGAGCTGCGGAAGACTCGTAGCGGTTTGAAAGATTGTCCGTGTACAGCTTGCCAGGCTCGTCATCATTCGCCGGGACGCTTGCAAACATCTCTTCGATATAGTGCCTCTCCGTCGCCAGCGCCAGATTCAGCACGGCGTTGAACAGATCATCCTTGCTCTTGAAGTGCGCGTATAACGAGGGCTTGCGCATACCTGCCACGACAGCGATTTCATTGAGCGACGAGGCGTCGTATCCCCGCTCAGCGAAATGCACCAGAGCGATATCACAGATTCTGCTTGCCGAAGGGCTCAGCACTTTCATCGGGATGACCTTTTAATTCAATGATTTAACGCGGTGATGTGCTCGGCTCTGCCTTCGCGCACACTGCCCCAGGTCAGCGCACCCACCATAACGGCGCAGACTATCAGGAATGCGCACCAGGCAGTGGCGCCATAGCTGCTCGCCCAACCGGTCAACGGTGTGGCGAAGGCCGAGATGCCAAGCTGAAACGCGCCGAGCAATGCAGCCGTTGAACCCAGGGCAGTGGTTTGCGAAGACATCACCAGCGTCATCAGTGAGGTTTCTGCAATCCCCAATCCAAGCAGTGCTACCGCGACACCGGCAGCCAGCCAGTACAAACTAGAACCAGATACTGCTGCGCCGTATGCCATGACAGAACCTGCGAAGATGCAAAAAGCTCCAGCCGTTGCCATGCGGGCCAAACCGTACTTGCCCACCAGTCTGGTCGCCACGACCGCCCCTATGAGAATCGCGATGCCGGTTGCGCCAAACAGCGTACCGAACTGGGCAGCAGGCAGTCCGTACTCCTTCTGATAAACAAATGTAGCGCCGCCCACATAGGCAAAGAGAAAGAAGAACACTGCTGACAGCGCTAAGGCGGGCCTTAGAAAACGACCGTCTTTTGCGATGCGCGCATACGTGCGTATCGCCAGTCGCATATTCAATGGCTCGCGCTTTTGCATTGGTAGTGTTTCAGGCAAAACAGCCATCGAATTCACCGCCACCAGCGCACCGAGAACAGCCAGTACCAGCATGACGGCCCGCCATCCGAAATGCGTCTCAATGTAACCACCCAACCCCGGGGCGATGATGGGAGCAACACCTTGAATGGTCAGCAGCAGGCCAAAAAGTTTTGCTGCCTGAACACCCTGAGTGACGTCACGCACCATGCTCATGATGACTACCAACGTCAAAGCACTGCCTATCCCTTGGGCAAATCGTGCCACGAGTAGCCACTCAAGGGTTGGTGCCGCTCCTGCAGCCAGCGCACTCAAACTGAACAGCAACAAGCCTGCTATCAGTGGACGTCGACGGCCAAAGGCGTCAACTACCGGCCCGAACAGCAATTGCCCAAGCCCCATTGCCAACAAAAAGACCGTGAGCGTCAGCTGAATGCTGGCAACACTGGTCGAATAATCAACCGCCATTTCGGGCAGGCTTGGCAAATACATATCGACGGCTGAGGGCCCCAGTGCGGCGATGGCGCCCAAGGCAATGGCAAACTTTAGTGAAGGATTGCCGAAATGACTCTTTTCCATAACAAACTCATGATTGGCTTCCTATCGGAAGGTAGGAGGTAGCGAGAAGTTAACGAGAACCCAGAGGCAAGGTCAAGCCGTAATTTTCTTAGGGGCCAGGCATCATCGCCAGCGCTCCGCGCAAGGCATGCGCACGTAAGTGTTTTAGGCTTCAGTTCAAAGTGTTTTTTTCAAAAAGCGGCTGAAAATGAGCGGGATTTCTGAAACATTATTTTTAAGCGATCAAGGTAAGCGACTCAGTTCGCAGAAACGGGTTGGCCAAATCGATCACGCTGCGTTCGAGCCTGGTGCGCTGGATGTATCGACAGACGCTGTCACCTTGCGCACCAGCGATGGGAAAGCTGAGAGGGTGGCCATGTTGGCCCGCACGCCAACGGAACACTTAGCGCCAATGGCCGTAACTGTGTGGACGGAATCAGGGTTCAAATTGAACTCCGTGAGAGCCAGACTTGCCTGCGAACTAGGCGCCTTGGTATATCAGGCAAACCGCGTCATCGCTCTCGCGGGCAAGCCTGCTCCAACAGATGGCCCCCAATACCTCTTACAAGCGAAACCTCGACACCATGCTGTTCAGGTCTACCGCCAGGCGGGTCAACTCGCCGCTGGCGGCGCTCGTCTGGGCGGCGCCGTTGGAAGATTGCGTCGACAGGTCCCGGATGTTGACCAAGTTGCGGTCCACTTCACGGGCGACTGCAGCCTGTTCTTCCGCAGCGGCGGCGATGACCAGGTTACGCTCGTTGATCTCGATCACTGCGGTGTTGATGGTTTCCAACGCCAGGCCTGCGCCTTTCGCGATGTTCAGGGTAGATTCAGCACGGTCAGTGCTGTTACGCATTGAACTGACTGCTTTTTGGGTACCGCCTTGAATGCTGCCAACCATGCGTTCAATTTCGCTGGTGGACTGTTGGGTGCGATGGGCCAAAGCGCGTACTTCATCGGCGACAACCGCGAAGCCGCGACCGGCTTCACCGGCCCTGGCCGCTTCGATAGCTGCGTTCAGCGCCAGCAGGTTGGTCTGATCCGCCAAGCCACGAATCACGTCCAGAACCTTGCCGATGTCGCGGGACTCTTCCGCAAGATTACCAATCAGATCGGCGGTGCTTTGCACATCCCCGCTCATGCGTTCGATAGCGTTGACGGTTTCGTGAACCAGATCCCGGCCATCGCCTGCTGACGCCGTCGCGTTTTTTGACGCCTCGGAAGTGCTCACTGCGTTACGCGCCACTTCTTCGACGGCGCTGGTCATTTCGTTGACTGCAGTCGCAGCTTGCTCTATTTCGTTGTCCTGCTGCGCAAGGCCACGGGCGCTTTCATCGGTAACTGCGTTCAGCTCCTCGGCAGCGGAAGCCAGTTGTGTTGCGGATCCGGAAATACGCATCAAGGTATCGCGCAGTTTCTCTTGCATCTTTTGCATGGCGAGCAGCAACCGGCCCGCTTCGTCAGTGCCATCAACCTTTATCGGTCGGGTCAGATTACCTTCGGCGATGGTTTCAGCCGCTTCAAGTGCCAACGCTATCGGTTGGGTGATGCTCTTGGTCAGCATCCAGGCAAACAGCATAGTCAGTAGCGAGGCAATAATGAGGAGGCCGACAACCCAGTTGAACGCAGAGCTGTACTGGTCAGCAGCGGATTGATTGATGATAGCCAGCTGGGCGTTATTGAAGTCAGTAAGCTTATTCAACGCTACGTTGATCTGCTCAGCGTTAGCCGCAGATTCGGCGTTCAGCACGCGCGTTAGCTCCTGCAGATCGCCAGCCCGACTGAGGGTAACAAGGCGCGTTTCAATTTTGCGATATTCACCCATCAGCCGCATATAGTCGTTGTAGTCGGATTGCTCTACAGGAGATGAAATCAGTTTGGCGTATGCTGCCTGCGACTTGTTAAGTTGTTGGTTTTGTTCCTTAAGTAATTCGATGGTCCTGTTCTGAATATTCGGTTCGCGATCAGTCAACAGCCGATGCGATAAAACCCGCATACGGACGCCCGTCACCGTGAGAGCATTCAGGGTCTGAAAGCTAGGGACGCCATTTATCGCGATATCGTCGCCAGCTGCTCGGATCTTGCTCATCTGAGACAAGGCGAAGAGGCCGAGAATCAACATGAGCGCGCCTATCAGGGAGAACCCCAGAAATGCGCGCGGAGCAATGTTCATTGTTCTTATTGTCATGGTTTTCCCAGATCGTGGAATGTGCTCCCCGCAAGCAGCGGCGGATGGCCCAGCGCATAAGTTTTTATCGGTCGCTTGATGACACACTTGAGCGAAAACAGCTGTGTGCCGCATATTAAAACTGATATTGCCCACTCACCAACTTGCAGACATCGACTGATGGTGGCCCGATGCAGCCCGATGGCGACAATCTTCAACCCAAACGACCTGGACGCGACGTTCGTTCAGTTGGTAGAGACGCGCTAACAAGGTTGCATATTTCTCTTGCAGAATCAGTTCTAGAGGCTGCAGCAGCGTGGTAGAAGATGCTGTGCATAATGGTACTCAAGGATAGGGAATGGTCGGTTCGATGCCGGCGAACACCGCGCCAGCGCCGTCGTAAGTCGCTTCGCCGAGGAAAGCATGCTGTGTCACCACCATGGAGTCGCGTACGATCCATTGCAGACGATTGTCATTGAAGATGGCTGCAGTCCCCGCCAGTCGATAAGCCTTCATGACTACGTCCGCTCCGGTATGAGCGGCATGGGTGGCGCTGAGGCGTAATAAGTTAGTCTGCTGCAGGGTCACCGCATTACCGGCGATGAGCGAAGCCCATACAGCTTCGGCGGATTCGTAGAAAAACGCCTGGGCGCTTCGCAGCATCGCCTCTGCCTTACCCAGTTCGCTGCGATAATAAGCTCGATCACCCAAGCGCGGGGCACCGGTGACAGTCTTGGTGCTGCCCGACATTGCGATCACCAAGTCCAGTGCTGCGCGTGCCAGCCCAAGGTTAACGGCGGCGTGAACTTGCGCCTGGTAGGAAACGGACGGGTAATGATAGAGGGGCTCGTCAATTGTGGAGGCACTGCCCCGCACGAAAGTCCACTCGCGTTGGATGTTCTTTTGGTGCAATTTGAGGTCATGGCTCCCCGTCGCTTGCATCCCGACAACATTCCAGTTGTCGACGATCTGCACTTCGCTTGCCGGGAACACAGCGGTCAGCGGTTTGCCTGCCGTCGGTCCTCCACCGTTGGCCGATGTGCCACCTATGCCTACACCAATCCAGTTGGCGCCTTTGCACCCACTAGCAAACCGCCAGTGCCCGCTGACTTCCCAGCCATTTTCAGTCTCTTTGGCGGGTTGTAGAGGGTAAAGGCCGCCAGCATAGACCTGGTCTGGCCCGTTGGCATAAATCAACGCTTGGGTTGCCGGGGGGAGTGCCGCCAGGTAGATGTTGGCTGAGCCGAACGCGGTCACCCAACCGACCGAACCGTCGGCTTCGGAAACCCGCTCTACGATGCGTAGGAACTCGGCTGGAGGCAGCGCATCGCCACCGAAACATTTGGGAGTACTGGCGCGGAAGATACCCACTGCTTTCATTTTTTCGATCATGTCTAAAGGGACATGGGAGCGTTGGTTAAACTCGCTGCGACGCTCGGCAATCTCCGCAATCACATCATCCAGGGAAACCGCCTTGATGCTGATTGGAGCGCCTTTACGTGTGTCACGATAATCGAAATTGTTTTTGCTGTTCATGTTTATTGTTCTCTGGCTAGGGTGATTGCATACACGTTCAGAATGCGTGGGCTGATAAGAAAAAATCAAATTCGAAATATGAATAAGGTAAATAATCCGTGGGAATTAACTGTCGTGCCATGCGCCTCTAAAGGGGAGGGCGTTTAAGTGCGATGGCTATTCCTGCTGTCAATAGTGCGTATGAGTAAAGCGAATTTGACCGAATGAACAATCCCTCTCAACATGGATTCACCAAGTCAATAATTAACAGGTGAAGGTTATGGTTAGCGATCAATCAAAACAAAATTTCCGGCAAGCGCTGTCATTGTTGTCTGCGGCGGTGAATATCATTACTACCGATGGCCCCCATGGTCGCTTCGGATTAACTGCGAGTGCGGTCTGTTCGGTCACTGATACGCCCCCAACATTATTGGTTTGCATCAACCGTAACAGTTCAATTCATGAAGCGTTGCTGGGCAACAGGGCGTTGTGCGTAAATATACTGACCGGTGATCTGGAGGGTGTTGCGCGAAAGTTTGCTGGTATGACCGACCTGCCGCCTGCTGAACGTTTTGCCGGCCAGGATTGGCGGACAGGCTCCTCGGGCCTACCGGTGTTGAACGACGCCCTAGCAAGCCTCGAAGGAAACATAGTAGATATCAAGGAAGTCGGATCGCATTCGGTATTATTTGTAGAAATTAACCAAATTCAGGTCCGTGAAGAGGGGGAGAGTCTGATTTACTTTGGGAGAAACTTTCACCGTCTGGGGCGGGCTGCAGCCGTCAACGTACAGACGTCGGCATCCTGAATAATTGCAGTTCCCCATTCGTGGGTTACAGGGTTTATAAAGAATGCTCGCACGCCTCATTTCATATGAACTCCAGTATGGCTGCCGGAGGCAAACAGACTAATGATTAACCGGCGCAGCCAGGTTATCCCGGCATCCGATAGGAAACGGCTATGGCAATAAAGTCCCACCGAGATAGGTGGCAATTCGATGGGCAGACTCAGCAGCCGATAGCGCTGGTCGTGGTTTAGCTGCATGGCAATGGCACGCGGCAGAATCAATGCCAGATCAGTGTTGGCAACGATTTTCGGGGCAATCGTGAAGTTAGGCACTTTCAGAGCGATTTCGCGCGCAATGCCGGCCTTTCCGAATGCTGCATCGGCGGTTACGCCATGGCCGGTAATATTGCTCGAAACGTCAACATAGCGCAGGGCGAGTATGTCCTGAACGCTCAATTCATCTTCCTGAAAAGGATGGCCGTCGCGCAACAGACAAATGAATTCGTCGTCTAGCAAGTTTTCGTGGATGCACTCTTCACCAAGCTCTACCAGATAGCCTATCGCGATATCTATATCACCTTTGCGCAATGCCATAGCCAGTTGCTCTATAGGCATTTGACGCACATCCAGGCGTACTTTCGGCGCCTCGCGCGCTAGCACTTCCATCACCGTCGGTAGCACATAAAGTTGCGACATATCCGACATGGAGATGCGAAAAGTACGATCCGCTGTTTTCGGTTCAAAGTTCGAAAACATCATTAATGCGCTTTGAATAATAATCAGCGCATGTTCAATGGGGCCGTGCAGGCGAATAGCTGCGTCAGTCGGCTCCATCGACGTTGCTGTTCGTACGAACAGCGGATCGTCAAACACATCGCGTAGTCGACGCAGTGCGTGACTGACGGCGGGCTGGCTGAGGTGTAGGCGTTCGGCCGCGATTGTCAGGCTGCGGTATTCCCAAATAGCCACAAAAGTCCTGAGAAGATTCAGATCGATCGTGGCCATGTTGATGTGCGTCATTTATTTACCACGAGCCTTACGCGTGATGCTGGAAAAGACGCCGTCGCGGTATATCCAAGCATGTATCAGCGCTGCGCAAAGATGTCCTAACACAAGCAGAAACAGAACCCAGGCGAATAACCCATGTGCGGCCCGAAACCAAGCGTAAAGCGCGGAGCTGACAGGAGCAATGGGTGGAAGGTTCCAGCCCGCGAACATGGTGACAGGCCAATTTCCGGCAGAGAGCGTGGCCCAACCGAGCAGTGGCAGGCAGAGCATCAGCAAGTAGAGCAATAGATGCGAAACATGCGCCGCCATTGCCTGCCAGTACGGTACGCTGGCAGGCAATGGCGGCGTGGTGCTTAAAAGCCGATTGCCTAGACGCAGGATAGCCAAAAGAAGAATGGCGATTCCCAGAGGCCTATGAAGATCAATGAGCCAGGGACGCAGGCTCAGAGAAGACATCATGCCTACACCTATAAATAGCATAGCCAGGATAAGGACAGCCATGAGCCAATGGAGAAGCCGTGCCGCGAAGTTGAAACTTTGCACACCGGTGTGCTTCTGCTGGGTATGCATTATTTGATTTCCTTTTTGCCAACCGCGTCAGTGGCTTTACCAAAACCTATTTCTCGTAATCGGGCGTTATAGGACTGGGAGTAAATACCCGCACGGGCTGCAAGCACCGGATCGTCTGAAAGCGCTATTCCTGAAGGTACAAGCGTCGGGTCAAAGTTAATGTCACGACATGCCCCATGAGTTTGCTCTACCACCTGGTTGACCTCTAACGTCCCAGCGATTACCTCCTTGCGGTTGCTCGGCCATGGTTGAGAAGGGTCGTTCACCGGATCTCCCGCCTCGGCCAGTTGGAATACCAGATCCCAGTACAAGGGTGCTACACCCACACGCTGAGTTATTTCATCAAACAGGAAGTCATGACTGGCTTGCGCATGAGCCTCTTTGCTCAACATCTCTACCGCCGCATGAGGGCGCATGGACCAGCGCACAGGTTGACGCTTTCCATCCGCTGCAATGAGTACGAAGGCGTTGATGGAATTATATTCGGTTCCTGCAAAACTGGCCGGCCAAGTCGCGTTCGCCTCTCGCTCTACAGACTTGCGAGCCTCTGGATATTTTTGAAAAAACGCGGCCACCTTGTCCGGGGCTGGTTGTCCAGTGGCAGCCACCGGTTCAAAGGCCTCGACCTGCGCCAGGAAACCCTCGGCATCCCGAGTCGCGAAGTAGGGTTCGTTGTTGAGCTTCATTCGCCACTGTGACTTGTCGTCGCCTACCAGCATGAGTGCCATGCTGACGGTCGCCGTCGAATTGTCCGCCGCATGCGGGTCCACGGTGCCGATTGAAAAACGCCCGACGGCTGGGATGTTGGCCGGTAGAAAAATACGTGAGGTCGACAGAGGGACGGCCTCGCCGCTCGCATGAAAAGTCCCACTGAAACACATACCCTTACCGTGGGCCCGTCGATAGCCTGGTGGAAAATTATCCAGGGAGTCACCCAGAAACTCTTTTGTGGTAACGCCGGTGCCTAAGAATCCTCCTGCCCAGGCAAAAGCCAGCACAAGAGCAGTCGCGATACTGAATATGCCCAACAACGGCACTCGATATTTCCATAAACCCTGAAGGTTATTCTTAAGCATAAAATTCTCAGCTGCACGTTGTCAGGCAGCGCTGGATTGAAACTGCCGAATGGCTAGCGCCAACACTAACCGGCGCAAAGCAGTAGTCATGTGTAGACAGGGGGATTTGAACCGCCGATACGGCAAGAAAAATCCCGGTGGGCTCAATGGGTTTGCTTGAGCGGCAACGCATGACAATCCCTGCGCCATAGCCTGTGTGTCATCACATTGCTGAGGACGGCCAAGGCAAATGACGCCGGCGATGCACCGCTTTTGACGTTATATGTCCAGCACCAATCGTGGAGACTTTGATCGTGAACAGCATACCAATATCGTATCGTTCGCCGCTTTTTCATCAGCAGTGAGATACACATCGCGATGGTCTGGTTCACCCTCTAAAACATCACAGAGGCATGTGCCACAAACACCCTGCTCGCAGGATATTTCGATATCAATACCTACTTCAGCCAGTGCTTGATAAATGGTCTGCCCGGTCATGACATTGACGGTTTTACCGCTGCGCGCCGCCACAACCTCAAAACCAGACCCATTGGTATCAATGTCGGCCTGAAAGTATTCGCGGTGAATGTGTGCATCAGGGTAGCCGAGTTCGAGAGCATTATTGATAACCCACTTCATAAAACCTCCCGGTCCACATGTATAGATGTGAGCCGTGTCCTGGCTGCCTCCTAATACGCGTTTGAGGTCCAGTTGGCTTTCAGGTTCATCGTCGAAGTGCAGCTGGACAGCTTGGGAAAATCCGGAGAGCTCCAACTCTTCAAGAAACGCACTTCGGCTACGTGAGCGTGCGCAATAATGCATCTCAAACGCCTTTCCCCTGGCTTCAAGCGCATAGGCCATGGCCAGCATCGGTGTGATGCCAATACCCCCTCCGAGCAGGATTGAACGTTCGGCATTCAAGTCCAGCGGGAAATGGTTACGAGGCAGGCTTATGTTTACCTTTACGCCTTCAAGTAATTCCTGATGGACTGCAATGGACCCACCCCTGGATTGAGGATCTCTCAATACCCCAAGGCGATAAATGCCTGCGTCAGCGGGATCGCCGCACAACGAATATTGGCGGATCACATTTGAGGGTAGGTGCACATCAATATGGGCACCGGCCTCAAAGGTCGGTAAATTGCCGCGGTCTGCCCGCGCCAGCTCGATGACGACCACATCATCACCTTGCAGCACTCGTTTAAGCACGACTACGTTTAGGAGTTCATTCATCGGGTAATACCTGTACGCACGCGGGAAGACAATTCATATTGATGGTTTAAAAAAGCTCGCCAATCTTCATTCAGACTGATCAAAAACACGCATAACACCGGCCTTGAGTGACGTGTGAGCGAGTAAGCCTTCTTCACCCAATTCATGACCTGCGCCTGAATCCTTCATGCCGCCGAAGGGGAGACTGAGATCCAGCACATTGTGGTTATTGATCCAGATAGTGCCTGCCTTCACGCCGCCGAAGAAGCTCGTGATCCGATCAACGTTTTTGGTCCAGATACTGGCCCCCAAACCAAATGAGGTCGCATTGGCGCGCTGGATAACCTCACGGTCGTCCTTGAAGGAAAAGGCTGTTAGCACCGGCCCAAAAATCTCCTTTTGGGATGTGATGCTGTTGTTTGTAAGGTCGGTCAAAATGGTAGGCTGAATATAAGCGCCAGGGCTGTTGATCGTTTCGCCCCCACACAGTAATTCTGCACCGGACTCAAGGCCCTGGTGGATCATGCTCATCACCTTGTCGCGGTGGGCGTGATGAACGAGTGGACCCATCTGCGAACTTAAATCCAGACCCGGGCCAATTTTGATGGTCCGTGCGATTTCAGCGACTCCCGCAGTGACTTCGGCGTAGTGGCGTTCGTGGACGTACAGCCGAGAACCTGCGCAGCAGTTTTGACCATGATTGCCGAAAATAGCCCAGGCAGCGCCGGGAATAGCGATGTTCAGATCGGCATCTTCGGCGATGACGACCGGTGACTTACCGCCGAGTTCAAGCGTGTATTTTTTCATCAGGGGCGCTGCTATTGCGGCGATTCGTTTCCCTGTCTCAGTCGAGCCTGTAAAACTTATCTTGTCCACGCCAGGGTGCTCAACAAGCGCCGCACCTACTTCATGACCTAGGCCGGTAATGACATTGACAACTCCAGGTGGAATGCCAGCTTCATTACACAGCTCCGCCAGGCGCAAAGTAGTGAAAGGGGTTTGCTCAGCGGGCTTGAGAACAACAGTGCACCCCGTTGCAAGAACAGGTGCCAATTTCCAGACCGCTTGGCAAAGCGGAACGTTCCACGGGGTAATTGCTGCGACGACACCCAGTGGCGATCGTTTTGTGAAACCAAAGAATTTTTGATCCGGCAGGTAAGGAACGGACAGATCCAGGGTTTTTCCAGAGATTTTGGTGGACCACCCGGCCATATAACGCAGCGTATAAACCGACAGGTCCGCATCGAATGCGCGAGTGTTTCGAATAAGGCGGCCACTGCTGAGCGTCTCGAGTTCAGAAAGCTCCTGAGCATTTTCCGCAATCAGATCAGCGAGCCGCAGCATCAAAGCTTCACGTTGATAGGGTCTCATTCTGGACCAGGCGCTGTCTTCAAATGCCTTGCGTGCAGCGGCCACTGCCAGGTCGACGTCAAATTGGTCTGCCTGTGCGATTTGACCTAATTCAAGACCGTTACTAGGATCGGCGATAGAAAAGTATTTTTCTGAATGCGGGTCCCTGAACTCACCATTAATGAAGATTTGGGTACGTTTGCCTATCTTGGATTTAGCCCCAGCGGTGAGGTGTTCGTAGTTATTTGCCAATGTCATGATCGAATGCCCATTGTTATTGTTTCAGGGGCCGCTATCGTACTAGCGGAATATAAAGGAAATTAATATCCCGCACCGTCACGAGTTGGACAATGACAGCAGAGGTACCTATTGTTGCCCTTGCTGCAACAAAGGCGAATCATCCAGGTGGTGCGTCCAATGTCTCACTTGCGTTTAGGGCGGATTGGTTTTTGCTGATCGTGCCCTAGGTCGTGGACCACGACTGCACTAAGCTGAGACGATGACGATATCGGGTAAAACAGAAGTGCATCTGACCGGGCAGGTATATCTAGCCTGTATGGAATACAAGCAAGTATGGTCTTTAAGGCGAATTAAGAGTGTTGTATAATTTCTGCAATTTTTAGGTAAAAAGGAAATTCTCAATGAGGGTTGCTAAAAACAATCAAAAGACTGAAGAGAAACGTACGGCTATTTTGGTCGAGGCAAGGATGGTATTTCTCGACTCGGGAAATGCTGGATTCAGTATGAGAAGCGTGGCTAAAAAAGTCGATATGTCGCTGAGTCATCTTCAATATTTTTTTCCGACCAAAGATCAACTATTTTTGGAGATGGTCAGGTATACCGTAAATGACTATCTGAAAAATTATAAACTCATCATGATGGAGTCCTATAATAGTCCCGAACAACAGATGTGTGCTGTGTTGGATTATTTGTTTAGCGATCTCATGCGACTGGATGTTACAGCTATCTTCGTCGAGCTCTGGGGGATGGCACTCCGGGATGTAGAGGCGCGCCTTTTTCAGCGTAAACTGTACAGAGTCAATAGGCGAAAATTTTCGACAATCCTTACCAGGGTTTACCCTGATGCATCGCGTGAGACCATCAAGCGGGTCGCAACCCAGGTGCTGTTACACATCGATGGCATTATGGTGCTTTACATGGTGGATTGGCCGGATGCGCAGAATTATGAGCGAATAGTTCAAGACGCTAAATCCATCATATGGAGAATCATGGAAAACATCGCTCAGAAAAAAGAGGCTAGTCAACTGCCGTAGCTATGGCATTTTTCCGAACCAAGAAAATCTTATTGGGATTTCTGCTGGTGCAGTCACGGATGCGCCGAATCTGTGCGTTTATCGCCATTGCCAAGTAATGCACCAAATCACGCGAAAGAGGGGACAGCTTCCTGGATTGGCGCGAAATAATTTGTACTTGTGTTACATTCAATGCGTGATAATCGATAGGAATAGCTTTTAATGTACCGTTGCATAACTCATCAATGACGGGAAAGTCACTGAGTATTGTCGAGGCTATGCCATTGCGCGTGAGGTCCAACATTATCTTCAGTGAGTTTGAAGTAATGTAAGGCTGGAAGTGAGCGCTGCTTTCACTTTGCAACTGATCAATAATTCCTCTGATCCGGTACTCAGGCGGGGGTAGAACAATATCTTCCTCAGCCAGGTCTTGAAGACTGAGTATCGATCTGCCCGCCAGCGGATGGTCGGGGTGGACAATAGCTCTCATGGGTTGATCGAAAGAATGGAGCCTATTGATGTTGGTGGTCTTGGTCGGGGAAAACACCAATCCTATGTCTGCTTCGTCTTCAGCGACCATTCGCTCAACTTCGTGAGAGGGCGCAATCAACAGCTCAGTGTGCGATTGTCGGTTAGCTTTGAAAAATTGATAAAGCTCACCTATGGCCTGAGTACTGAGTAATCCTTCGCCCACCGCAATGCTGGTTCTATTTAAATATCCTTCTTTGAGTTGGCCAAGTTTTTTCAAAAGTTGATTGTGATGACCCATACGCTCAACATAATAATCAACTGCAGCCTGACCAGCGGCGGTCAGGCAGATCCTGTGAGTACCTTCTTGTATGAGCTGAATACCTAGATCGGACTCCAGTTTCGCAATCTGTCGACTGATGGAGGAGACGGCGAGCTCCAGCTCTTCGGCCGCCGCGCGCATGGTTCCCAGTCTGGAGCTCAAATACAGATACTTGAAGCGTTGATCTTGAAGCTCAGTTTGGGAATTCATCATGGGTGCCTCGCACGGTTCGCATCATCAAGTTTTTTATTATGCTGACGAATCTATGCTAGTGAATGCCGGGAAGCAATACTGCGGGCTAGTTTTTTTGGTCAGTGACCTACAATACTTTTATAGCTTTTTGATCTAAGGGGCGTTTCTGTCTGCGCCGAAATTTGCGGTTCCAGGTTGCACGTTTAACGTTCTATGGAGCTCTTGATTGCGGAGGTACCCCTGATTTCCTGGCTTGATCAGCTGTGCTGGCGCTTGAGGTGATACGGTGCGGGATTAACTATGGGTGTGTCGCCAGTGACGAGATCAGCGACCAGTTGTCCGGCTGCTGGAGAGGTGCCAAAACCATGCCCTGAGAATCCGGAAGCAAGCGTCAAGCCCGGGATTTTATCCACGGGGGATATCACTGGGAGGCCGTCCGGCGTTACATCGATCATGCCAGCCCATTCGAGCTCTATGGTGGCTTTTTTAAAAGCGGGCCAAGCTTCAGTGAGATTGCGTAATGCAGCCCGATTCAGTCCGTGATTGACCTTTGGGTCTATTGTCCGTCTCTGCTCGAAAGCAGAGGTACCTTGGTCAGAATTGCGTCGCGACAGGGCCAGTTCTGTCATGAAATCTCGTCCCAGGGAAAGATTCATGTTTTTCCATTGGGAACGCAGTGTGGAAAAGTAGTGATGCCCGATCAGCAAGCTGTCAGGTACGATCGGCACCATGAAAGCTCCCCGGTTCGTGATGATGTATCCGCCGTCCTGGTGTTTGCGAAAAGAGATATCTGGAGTGCCTACTGCGACTTCAGTCATGCCCTCTATCGTCAGAGGAGCCGTTCGAAGGACTGAGGCGACTACCGGTAACGTCAACAGGGGAACACCGCAGGTAGCCAGGAAGCGTCTTGACCACATGCCGCCGGAAAGGATTACGTTATCGCAACGCACTTCCCCCCGCTCGGTTACAACACCGCTTACTCTGCCTGCCGACATGGATAGCGTTCGCACCGCGCAGTTCTCCACGATGATAACGCCTTTAGCGATAGCCGCCCGTGCGATGGCACTGCTGGCAAGAGTAGGTTCTGCTCGGCCATCAGAGGCTGTGTAAATTCCGCCTGCCCAATCGACGGTGCACCCTGGAGAAATATCAACGATTTCTCTCGCCGTGACCAGGCGTGAGTCGAGCGAGGCATCAGCGACTGAGTTCAACCATTCTTGATGTGAAGCCATTTCCCCGGCTGAGCTGGCGGTATACAAAATACCCGTCTGTCTGTAGCCAACATCGGCATTGAGCCGTTGTGCCATGGTGCTCCATAGTTTTTCTGCGGCGATTGAAAGAGGGAGGTCCAGTTTGGCCCGCCCCATTTTCCTGATCCACCCCAGATTTCGCGAGGATTGTTCGCCAGCAATTCGGCCCTTTTCAAGTACTGTGACGGGGATGCCACGTTCTGCCAGCGACAATGCCGCAGTGAGTCCGATAATGCCCCCTCCGATCACCACCACTGTCGTGGCGGCAGGAAGAACGACAGAAGTCTGAACGGGAGAGATAGAGGGGGCCAAGTTTCTTGTCCTTGATACTGTATACGTTATCGAAAGTGCACTGAATCGCTACGCCCTGAGGCTGCTAAGTGTCACGTATTGTTATGAGTAATCGTGATTTCTTTGACATTGGCCTTTGAGACCCCGCGATAGGCGGTGACTTCAATTTCAACTTTGTATATCTCAGATCCCAGAGGAGGGCTGGTCAGCGTCAGCGTTGGATTAATACCGCGCATTTTTTCTGCGTAGGTGGCCATTACGATATCTATGTCCTTCGCAAACGGTATGAACACGCGCGCGGCAACGATATCGCCAAGCGAAGCGTCAACGGCCGAAAGGGCATGTTCTATATTGGCCAAGACTTGAAGGGTCTGCTCAGCCGGGTCTTCGGGCATTTCCTTTGTGGCGGGATTGCGGCCGGCGGTATTGGATACGAAAATCAGATCGCCGACGGCGATGAGGCGCGAATAGCTACCCAGCTCCTCAAACTTGGATCCGGTTTTAACTTTAATAACGTCGATAACTTCTTTCATGTGGAGTGTCCGGTATTCAATGAAAACTCAGAAGGCGCGGTGGCCGTGCGGGATCAACTTAGCGTTGGGGTTTCCCAGAGATTAAGTTTGACGCCTATGCCTTTTTCGCAGGCATTGCGATAAATCACGGTGCCCCACGCAACGTCTTCTACCGGCATACCGCCGACGGACATGATGATGATTTCATCGTCGTTTTTGCGGCCAGGTGCTTCACCGACAACAATCTTGCCCAGATCCTCGAGCTGGTCAGGTGACATTTTTCCTTCGTCTATCAGATCCAGGAATTGGATGCCCACTACTGGCACGATGTTGTGCACTGGCTTGGGATTTTCTTCATGCCATGCCTGGTAGAGAGAAGGATTGTCCAGAACCTTGCGGATGTCGGGTGACTGCATGCCTTCATCGATACTCGTCAAGGCGGGCATGGACAGAAACGTACCAGGGCTTAACCATTCACGCTTCACCACAGGATAGGCAGAGGCATCGCCAATTGCTCCGGAATTGCAGAATGTGACGATGTCACAGTCGCGTACCACAGCTTCGTTGGTGTCAACCACATGAATGTTGACAATCTGCGGAAAAGTCTCACGAACCCACGATGTAAACGCATCGATATTTTTTTGGCCGCGTCCTTTGACTTTAACTGTGTCAATCTCAGGACATTCGGCAACGAATGCCGAAAGTGAGGTCTTCGCCATCACACCTGGACCCAGGATGCCAACCACCTTCGAATTCTTTTTGGCCAGATGGCGGGCGCCTACGCCAGGCACGGCGCCTGTTCGATAAGCAGAAAGAAGATTCGCTGACATGATTGCCAGAGGAGCGCCCGTATCGGCATCGTTGAGTACGAACAGAAGGATGGAGCGAGGGAGGCCCTTCTCTCTATTCGCGATGTTGGATCCGTACCATTTCATCCCGGCTGTTCGAAATTGACCGCCAAGGTACGCAGGCATCGCCATGAAGCGTCGATCGGGGGTAGGTTTGGGCATGTCCGGAAAAGGTGAGTCTTCGGGAAATACCACCACAGATCCGTGGGAGTTGTTATTGGGACCTGCCATCCTGTAGTCGCCGTGGTACATCAGGGAAAACATTTCTTCCATCGTGTCAACGCAGGCTGCCATATTGGTGACGCCCGCCTGAATCATGTCCGGTTCGGAGAGGTAAATGAAATCAATATTTGGTAAGTTGTGCATAGTCGTTGATGCTCATTTTGAAATACTGCTCTTGCCGCTGATACGAACCTTTCTCAGCGGGGACGTGATCTGACCGGTTGCGCTCTAACCTTCAACGCCGTTGTCATTCTGAATCGAACGGTCCAAATCGCAGGGCCTTCGAATAATCGGGTGAGCCATGACGGTTATGCGCTTTTTTCGGCGCTTAACTGCTCCAAATCAGCCTTGGAGCATTCGGCATGAGTTCTGGCGCTCAAGCTAAACTAGGTAACAGACCACGCTTATCCTACAGTTCGTTTTTTTGAACTCGATGACATTCGAGGCGACACTTGTTGTGGTAATGACAACGCTTGCGCTAGCAGGGTATAGCGGCTATTCCGGTCAAGCACCGATCAACATCATTGCCTAAAAAGCAACATGATCCCTGGTTGCTGTGATTGTGGCCCGATTTCTATGTCAGTAATTTCCTTGTCTTGTTTTTGCAGATTCGACAGGAGCCTTTTCATGATTTCCCCCATTTCTGACATTTCCCTGCTGGAAGAGCGTATTCGGGTACTTGAGGCCGAATCTGCGGTTCGCCATTTACTGAATCGGTATATGTTTTTGTGCGACGTTCCCGGGCCTGAAACACGTGAAAGCGAGCTGGGCCAATTGTTCTGCCAGGACGCAGTTTGGCAGGGGGTCGGTTCTCGGTATGCCCTTAAGTTTGGTCGTGTAGGCGGACGCAAAGCGATAGTGGCGATGCTCATGAGTTACCTGCCGCCGGCTCCACACTTTCTGTCAAATATGCACTTTCTTTCCGGTGAGCAGATATCTGTCGATGGTTTTCAAGCCAAAGGCCGATGGATAATGCAGCAACTCAGTCGCTACGAGTCTGGCCAATCAGGATCAATTGTCGCCGCCCTCAGCGTGGAATTTCTCTGGGAGGCAGACGCCTGGCGCATCTCCTCTTTTTCAACTGAACGCGTTGATGCCTTTCGTCTCGAGAATGTCCAGGGGGCGTCACTGTGAGCCCGCTGGTCATTGAAGGTTGCATCGGGGGGCCAGGTCGGACGGTCGCCATCAAGGATTCTTTGGATGTGGCAGGTTGGCCAACACGGTGTGGGAGTCGTGCTTTCGAACACGCCCCGCCAGCCCAAAACCATGCAACTGTTGTGAAGGCGCTTCTCGACGATGGTTGGCAAATCATTGGCAAGACTGTGCTGCATGAGCTGGCTTTCGGTGTGACCGGTATCAACGAGTGGGCTGGAACGCCAGTTAATCCACAGGCACCAGATCGGATACCTGGTGGCTCTTCCAGTGGCTCAGCGGTCATCGTTGCTCAGGGAAATGTGGATGTGGCATTGGGTACTGATACAGGAGGTTCTGTGCGCATGCCGGCTGCTTGCTGTGGGGTCTTGGGTCTCAAGCCATCGTTCGGTCGTTTGAGTCGTCACGGTGTGTATCCGGCCTCCAGTTCTCTTGATGTTGTAGGACCCATGGCTCGTGATCTCGAGACGCTCGTGGCCGCGATGACTTCAATGGACTCAACTTTCTCGGCGCATAAGCCTCTCGGGAAATTTCGGGTAGGTTTAGTCAATGTCTCTTGCGATCCTGCGATTGAGCAAGCCATACGGAACGAGATGAATCGTCGCGGCTGGGCCTGGGAAGTCGTCACGCTGCCGCTTCTTGATCAGGCATTCGAAGCTGCATTGACCGTCATTAATGCTGAAACGTGGGCTGCTTATAGTCATTACACCGGCCAGGCTTTACTGGGTGCCGATATTGAGGCGAGGTTACTGCGTGCGGCCGACACTGATTCCGTGGCCGTACAAGCAGCGAATGCGGTGCGCATGGCATTCAGCGAACAGGTAGACCATTTGCTGGAACGCTTCGATACACTCGTCCTTCCGAGTTTGCCTCGTCTGCCACCGCTATTGGTCGATGTGTGCAAGGGTGAATCGGTGATCGATCTGACGCGCTTCCTCAGGCCGTTCAACTTGAGCGGGCACCCTGCATTGAGTGTGCCAATTCCCTATCCGGGTTCCTCCATTAAAACCGGCCTGCAACTCATCGGAGCAAAGGGTGACGATGCACGTCTGTGTGCCATTGCTGGTGCGTTCCTTTGAATAAATCAGCGTTCGTCATCGAGCGCAGCAAGCACGCGGGTCAGGCGGTGCAATCAGCAGGCGGTGCAAGCAAAAAGTGACTCAGTTCCTTCTCGGGCGACCAAGGACCTGATCAGGGATGTCACCCAAAAGGTTGCAGCGTTGCAATCTGTACAACGAATGTCGCTTACGGTGTCATCGTTTCCGCGGCGAAGTACTGCAAGGATACCGGTAGGCCGTACACCGCTATGAAGCCGGCGACATGTGATGCGCAATCTACATCGCGCCGACAATTAGAAGGATACGCTTGAACCAGATTCAATCCGATTGCCACGGCCAGGAATATACACTGCACATTGATGCCTCATTGAATAGGCGTCATGAATCGTGTCATCGAAGACAAGTTCCTGAGTACCCGCCTTTTGGCAAGATAAGCGTTTGGTGAACTTGGCAACGAGTGGAGAGCGATATAAAGAATAGCCAGGCTGCGGTTTTCAGGGGCAGCGCGCAGGTATTGCTTGCGCTTGAGGAGCGCTCGCGTTGGTCCGCAAGGATGCTGCTGCATCGATTTATTTCCGTTATTCATAAAATAATTAGAGTGGAGAATTGGGATGACAGAGCTATCCGAGCCCCTATCTGCAGATGTGCCTGCAGGCGGCCAGCAATTAGAAGGTAATCTAAGTGCTTATAAAATCGCGTTATTGGTGATTGCAGCCGCAGGACCGTTAGGGGCGGTTCTCACCGCAGCCCCTATTGCTTTTGAGCACGGTAATGGCGCTGGCCTTGCCGGAGCATTCCTGCTGGCAGGAATTCTGATGATTTTTTTCTCGATAGGGTATGGCGAATTAATCCGGGCGATCCCGGGGGCCGGCGCATTTTACAAATACCTCACGGTGATCTTTGGACGGGGCGTAGGAGCGGGGGCGGCATGGGTTGCCTTAGCCTCTTATCTGGCGATTACCACGGCGATTGCTGTGGCGTCCGGGTATTACACGAATATGACCCTGCAAGGGTTTGGTATTGATATCGGCTGGGCAGCATGGACCGTCTTATATGTGGGGGCGATCTGTTACCTGGGTCGGGCGAATATTGATTTTGCCGCAAAGATCCTCGTGCCTTTGGTGCTTGCAGAGTTCTTTGTGCTTTTTCTACTGGGTATTTCCATATTCTTGGATAAAGGTCTTAACGCCTTCCCGGTTCAAGCCATCTCGGTAGACGCAATAATGTTGCCGGGGCTGGGGGTTGGGCTCATGGTGGCGCTGGCATCATTCCTCGGTGTCGAGTCCGCCGCGCTTTATGCGATGGAAGCCAGGAAGCCAGCAAAAACCATTCCGCATGCCACTCGTTTGGCGGTCGTTTTGGTAGGCGTCGCCTACTTGATCATTATCTGGCTGATCATCGGTGAGGTTGGGTTTGACTCCATCAAGGACGAGGCAGCAATAGCGAAGGGCGGGTTGGTCATTAATCTGTTCACGACTCGTCTGGGTAGCACGATGGCGACGATTGTTTCCCTCATGCTCTGCACCAGCAACTTTTGCTGTTTGTTGTCACTGCATAATGCTGCGACGCGCTATGTTCAAGTTTTGGCCAAAGACAGACACTTGCCGAATGTGCTTTCACATGTTCATGAAACGAAAAAATCTCCAGCCAATGCTAGTCTTCTTGTAACCGTGCTCGTTGCGCTGACCATTATCGTCTCTTCCTCCCTGGGCTATGACGCCTTTGTATTTTTGTTTCCCGTAACGGTGGCATTGTCGACGCTTGGATTGATAGGGCTTCAGACATTTGTCACATTGGGGGTCGTCGTTCACTTCAAAAAAGCCAACGATAAACGGTATTTTAAAACATTACTCTGCCCACTCATCGCACTGGCGGGTCTTAGTACTGCCGTTTATCTTATCTACGATAATTACGGCATGCTAACGGGCAGTGAATCTGCCTGGGTCAATGGCACTCCATTACTTCTGGTTGTCTTGTTTCTCTACGGGATAATCAAGGGGCGCTTCAGGAAAGCTGACTCCTCCGGGATCAAATGATATAGGCCTTACCTAAACCGCCGTTAAGCTTGATCCAGGTGGGCTTACGCTTGTTGTCTTTAAAACAATAAACCTCTCGCGGTCGGCGGTTGATGAGCTGTGGGTGCGGGCTTAAGGTTATTTAAAAATGACTCTCGTCACATTGCGATAGAAAGGTAATTAATTGTGAGCGATTTAATTAACGTTGTCGGGTTTGATATGGAGCCCGCAAGCTTGGTCAAGCACGACCGCGTGCACACCTCGTTGTACACCGACGCCAAGCTGTTTGACATGGAACTGGAAAAGATTTTCTACAGTACCTGGGTCTGGGTCGCGCACGTCAGCGAGATCCCGGAGGCGGGCAGCTACAAAAGCACCTACATCGGCAAGCAGCCGGTGATCGTGGTGCGCGACCGCAAGAAACAGGTCCATGTGCACCTCAACCGCTGCCGCCATCGCGGCGCTACGGTATGCGAACACAAGAAGGGCAAGACCAACAGCTTTGTCTGCCCATATCACGGCTGGAGTTACGCGCTGGATGGTTCACTGCGTGGTGTGCCGAGCCCTGAAAGCTACGGTGATTGCCTGGATAAGGGCGAGCTGCCTCTGGTCAGCCTGCGTGTTGAAGAATACGCGGGCATGCTGTTTGCCACGCTCAAGGATGACATCGAACCACTGGTCGACTTCCTCGGGCCTGCCAAGAAATGGATCGACCTTTTCATGAAGCAGGGCGCCGGTTACCCGATCAAGGTCCCAGGCGAGCACCGTTTTCGCTTTCCGGGCAACTGGAAAATCCAGCTGGAAAATACCACAGACGCTTACCACTTCCCTCTGGTGCACAAGTCATTCCTGGCATCGGTTGATGAGCAAACCCTCAAACTGTTCGACTTCGTTGAAGGGCCGGGTTACGTCGAAGACCTTGGTAACGGGCACAGCGTAATGGTGATGATCCCCGACCTGGTGGATCTTGAAGCCGATCTCGACAAACCGATTCCGGAGCGCTTCGAGGAGCTTGCTGCGCAATTGCGCGAAGACGGTATCGAAGAGCAGCAAGTGCGCCGTATTGTTCGTGCTGTCGGTGGCTCGGGTTTCAATCTTAACCTGTTCCCCAACGTTGCCTGTTCCATGGCGTTTTTCCGCGCGCTGCAACCGATATCGGTGACAGAAACAGAAATTCATCACTCGGTAATCACCATGGACGGCGGCCCTGCTATAGCCAACCGCTACCGCCTGCGTTTGCATGAGCACTTCCAGGGTCCGATGGGCTTTGGTACTCCGGACGATTCCGAAGCCTGGGAGCGTGTGCAGAAAGGCGCCAGTGCTGGCGAAGACCTGTGGATCATGTTGAACCGTGGCCTGCCGGGTGAGAAACCGACCGAAGACGGGCTGGTCAGCGACGTAAGCGCCGAGACCGGCATGCGCGCT
>Ga0256410_1000646_pt1 | contig 31633 bp, 23 predicted proteins | sample PhyWR1_FD_185983 | JGI IMG/M metagenome (GOLD analysis project Ga0256410, IMG submission 185983) | Leaf surface microbial communities from wheat plants in UC Gill Tract Community Farm, Albany, California, United States - DLSL W.R1 | ecosystem: Host-associated > Plants > Phyllosphere >... | reverse complement strand
GATCAAATCGCGGCGCATAGTCATCGGCTCATTGTAGCTTTGCTGGGCGTTATCGCCGCTCAGCAGCAGATAGTTGACCTTGCCGCTGTTGTAAGCGTTGATCGCACCCTGAATACGGAAGAGATAGTACTGATTGATGACCCCGGTCCGATAATACTTCGCGGTGCCGAGGACCACGCCCACCTCGCGGTGCGGCAGGGACTTAAGATCGTCATGAATATAGGGCGCGGTTTTCCAGCTGATCCAGCGATCCAGGCCAAGCGCGGTCAATCCCATCAGAACGATGAGGATAATCAGACCATTAGCCAGTCGTTTCAACATACTGAACAGCGCTCGATATTACGAAGTTAACATAGGCAAAGGCTACTGTAGCTGGCAGAGCGAAGCAAGTCGTGGCGATCCGGATGGCGATTTTTCACACAAAATGCCGAACGCCGCAGGGCGTCCGGCAGGGGCCGATTAGATTGAAGTACGGCGGTAGTTACGATACTGCGGCAGCCAGAAATTGGCGGCAATGGATTTTGACAGCACATCTTCTGACGTCACCACGGCAACACCGGCGAGCTGGGCGGCTTTGCCTACCGCCATCGCAATGATTTTCGACACGCCCTGAATATCTTTTACTTCCGGCAGCACCGGGCCTTCACCGTCGTTAGCCAACGGCGAACAGTCGGCCAGCGCACGGCTGGCGGCCATCAGCATACTGTCGGTTACGCGGGTAGCGCCGGAGGCAATCACGCCAAGGCCGATCCCCGGGAAGATATAGGAGTTATTGCACTGGGCGATAGGATAGGTTTTTTCTTTCCAGATAACCGGAGAGAACGGGCTGCCGGTGGCAACCAGCGCATTGCCGTCGGTCCAAGCCATGATGTCCTGCGGCGTTGCCTCAACCCGGGAGGTGGGGTTAGACAGCGGCATGATAATCGGGCGCGCGCAGTGTTTGTGCATTTCGCGCACAATCTCTTCGCTGAACAGGCCAGGCTGCCCGGAGACGCCAATCATGATGCTCGGGCGGGCGTTGCGCACCACGTCCAGCAGCGAAAGCGCGTCGCTGGCGCTGTCCCAGCTGGCCAGACGTTCGCTCTTCTGCACCAGCTTACTCTGGAAGTTAAGCAGGTTAGGCAGCTTATCGGTCAGCAGACCAAAGCGATCGACCATAAACAGCCGTGAGCGCGCTTCCTCATCGCTTAAGCCTTCAGACTTCATCTGGGCAATAATTTGCTCGGCGATGCCGCAGCCGGCGGAGCCCGCGCCGAGGAACACCACGTTCTGATCGCTCAGCTTGCTGCCCGCGGCGCGGCTGGCGGCAATCAGCGTACCGAGGGTGACCGCAGCCGTTCCCTGGATGTCATCGTTAAAGCAGCAGACCTCATTGCGATAACGCTCAAGCAGCGGCATGGCGTTTTTCTGCGCGAAGTCTTCGAACTGGAGCAGCACGTTCGGCCAGCGGCTCTTCACTGCGCTGATAAATTCGTTGACGAAGCTCTCATACTCCTGGCCGGTAATACGCGGATGGCGCCAGCCCATGTACAGCGGATCGTTCAGCAGCTGCTGATTATTGGTGCCGACGTCCAGCACTACCGGCAGGGTGTAGGCCGGGCTGATGCCGCCGCAGGCGGTGTACAGCGACAGCTTACCAATTGGAATACCCATCCCGCCGATGCCCTGATCGCCGAGGCCAAGAATACGTTCGCCGTCGGTGACCACAATGACTTTGACGTTCTGCTTGGTAGCGTTTTGCAGCATGTCTTCAATATTGGCGCGGTTCGGGTAGGAAATGAACAGACCGCGTGCGCGACGGTAGATCTCAGAGAAGTGCTCGCAGGCGGCACCCACGGTCGGGGTATAGATGATTGGCATCATCTCTTCGAGATGGTTGTCCAGCAGGCGGTAGAACAGCGTTTCGTTAGTGTCCTGGATATTGCGCAGATAAACATGCTTGTCGTTATTGTTTTTAAAATCCTGGAACTGACGCCACGCGCGCTCGGCCTGCTCTTCGATGGTTTCAACGGTTTCCGGCAGCAGTCCGTTGAGGTTGAAATCGTTACGCTCTTCAATCGAGAAGGCGCTTCCTTTGTTCAGCAGGGGGAATTCCAGCAGGATCGGGCCGGCATAGGGGATATAAAGCGGGCGTTTACTTTCGTATTCGAGTTCCATGCAATTCGTACTCTGATTAGTATTAGGGTGATGTGGCGCCAATCCTAAAATAATCCATCTGAAAGTACAGCTTTTGTTAATAACTAAAAACAAAAGCTGGGATCTTTCTCGTATTGTGGAGTTTTTCTTACATCTTACGCAGAGGAATAGTGCGGATATCCTGACAACCTGCCGCCTCCAGGGTGGCTACGGTTGCAGCCCGCTGGCTGAGCCGGGCATCCGGCGCTTCGGCCAGTACCGCGCTGCGGATATCGCTAAGATCGTAGCCGGCAAGATTGAGCAGGTTAAGCGCACCCTGCAACGGCGGCAGGCTGGGGTTAAAGGCGGCATTTTCCGCATAGCGACCGGCAAAAATGGCACCGTCGGTGGTTTGCAGCGCCACGCCGCTCCAGGCTTCGCTGTAAGGCGCATGGCTGGCGTTGGCCGCGGCCAGCGCCGCCTGCTCCAGCGCATCGCCGTAGGGGGCGATGCCGCGATCGACGCTATCCATCAGCAGGGTGGTGATATCCAGATCCCGCGGGCCAAACGCATCGGGCAGATAGTCTGCCAGCGTAGCGGCGGCCCTGCCCGGCAGTTCAATCACCAGCTCGGTTCCGCTGTTCAGCTCATTCATAAACTGGCGGCAGTGGCCGCAGGGCGTGTAGTTAACGGTGATGCTGGATAACGCCCGCTCACCGCCGAGCCAGGCGTGGGTGACAGCACTTTGCTCCGCATGTACGGTCTGCTGCATTGTGGTACCGCTGAATTCCATATTGGCACCAAACCACAGCGTGCCGCTGACGCCACGGGCAATGGCCCCGACGTTAAAATCAGAAAGCTCTGCACGGGCGCAGGCGGCCGCCAGCGGCAGCAGGGCAAAAGCCAGTTCGCTGTCGGTATAGCCGCACTGGTTTTTTAGTTCGGTGGCGTGTTCGGCGCTGATGCGGGCGGAAAAATCTGCCGCGGAAAGTACAGGCCGGATAGCGTTCTGTAGCGGCAGAGGAAGGGCGGCGAAGGCCGTCTGGTATCGTGGGTGCATGGGTGACCTCGTTATTCTGGATGCAGGCTCATAATAGCGAGCCTGTCACTCGTTATATGTGATCTGAATCGCTCTGTCAGTGTAATAAATGAAAGCGATTTGCAAAATGCGAGATCTCTCGCAAGTTTTAACCCCACAGATGCAGCAGCAGCGGAAAAATGAACGGAGCCAGTAGCGAAGTAATAATGGCGCAGAGTACCAATGCCAGCGAACTGAAGGCGCCCTCCTGCGGGTCTACCTCCATTGCCCGGGCGGTCCCGATGGCGTGTGAGGCGTTACCGATGGCCAGACCGCGCGCCGATGCCACCCGCACCCGCAGCAGATTCAACAGCATATGGCCAAACACCGCGCCCAGCATTCCCGCCATCAGCACACAAATAGCGCTGATCGCCGGAATACCGCCCTGAGAGGCCGAAACGGCCATCGCAATCGGCGTGGTGACGGATTTTGGCAGCAGCGTCGCCGCGATCTCCGGCGTAGCCCCCAGCCACAGCGCGATGGCGGTGCCGGATACCATTGCCGTGATACAGCCGATAAAGCAGATACTGATAATAGACTTCCAGCGGGCGCGGATCTGATGCATCTGCTCATACAGCGGCAGCGCCAGCGCAACCACGGCAGGCTGTAGCAGGCTGTTCAATATTGCGCTGCCCTGAAAATAACGGGTGTAGGGCATCTGTAGCAGCAGCAGCAGGGGAATAATCACCGCCATAGCAATCAGCAGCGGGTTGACGATAGACATCTTCACGCGGGCCGCGATCCGGCGTGCCGCCAGGAAGACCAGCACCGTCAGCGGCAGGGACCACCACATATCACTCATCGCCGTTCTCCCCATCCCGCAGCGGCTGTCGGTGCAGGCGCTGCGACAGTACGCCGACGACGCTCAGCACAATCAGCGTACTCACCAGGCAGGAGACCACGATCGGACCAAACTGGGCGGTAAGAATATCGACGTCATTCATTATTCCCACGCTTATTGGCACAAACAGCAGCGCCATATAGCGAATAAGCAGGTTACATCCGGGCCTGACCCATGTGACGGGCAGAACCTGCAGGGCCAGCAGCGCGAACAGCACCAGCATACCGAGAATACTGCCGGGTATCGCCACGGGCAGCAGGGCGGAGATACCGATACCGGTGTACAGGCAGAGGTAAATAATGAAAAAGGCGCGGATGTACTGCCAGAGAAGCAGCGCTACGCGATGCATGGTAACCTCCTGAATTTCGGAATGTTAATCATACGATTAAATACGGGAATGCGCTACCCGACGGCAGCGGGCCTGAAAATAAGCGGGGGACGTTAATTAACGTCCCCCGTGGGATTTACTTCACCTGGTGTCCAGGCTGTGCGCCGCTGTCCGGGCTGAGCAGGAAGATATCCTCACCGCCGGGACCGGCGGCCATCACCATCCCCTGCGAAACGCCGAAGCGCATTTTGCGCGGGGCAAGGTTAGCCACCATTACGGTCAGGCGGCCAACCAGCACGGACGGATCGGGATAGGCGGTGCGGATGCCGGAGAAGACCTGGCGAGTTTCTCCGCCCAGGTCCAGCGACAGGCGCAGCAGCTTATCGGAGCCTTCGACAAATTCCGCATTCTGGATCAGCGCGACACGCATATCGACTTTGGCGAAGTCGTCAAAGCTGATGGTTTCCTGTACCGGCGCATCCGCAAGCGGACCGGTCACGGTCGGTGCAGCGGCGGCGGCGGCTTCCTCTTTCGAGGCGGCAATCATACCATTCACTTTGTCCATCTCAATACGGCTGTACAGCGCCTTAAAGGTGGCAATGCGATGGTCCAGCAGAGGCTGCTGAATGCCGTCCCAGCTCAGTTCCTGATTCAGGAAGGCTTCCGCCCGGGCGCTAAGCTGTGGCAGCACCGGCTTCAGCCACGTCATCAGTACGCGGAACAGGTTAATCCCCATCGAGCAAATTGCCTGAAGATCGGCATCGCGCCCTTCCTGCTTGGCCACGACCCACGGCGCCTGTTCGTCCACGTAGCGGTTGGCAACGTCGGCCAGCGCCATAATTTCGCGCACGGCACGGCCGAATTCACGGCTTTCCCAGGCTTCGCCAATGCTGACCGAGGCGTCGGTAAAGGTTTTATACAGCGCGGGATCGGCCAGCTCAGCCGACAGCCTGCCGTCGAAGCGCTTGTTGATAAAACCGGCGTTGCGGGAAGCCAGGTTCACCAGCTTATTCACCACATCCGCATTCACACGCTGCACGTAGTCTTCCAGGTTCAGGTCGATGTCGTCAATGCGCGAGGAGAGCTTGGCCGCGTAGTAGTAGCGCAGGCTGTCTGAATCCAGATGCTGTAGCCAGGTGCTGGCCTTAATAAAGGTGCCGCGTGATTTGGACATCTTCGCGCCGTTAACCATGACGTAGCCGTGTACGAACAGATTGGTCGGTTTGCGGAAGTTGCTGCCTTCCAGCATGGCCGGCCAGAACAGGCTGTGGAAGTAGACGATGTCTTTACCGATAAAGTGATACAGGTCGGCATCGGAATCCTTCTGCCAGAAGGCATCAAAATCGAGGTCGCCGCGGCGGTCGCACAGGTTTTTAAACGCGCCCATATAACCGATAGGCGCATCCAGCCAGACGTAGAAATATTTGCCCGGCGCATTAGGGATTTCAAAACCGAAGTAGGGCGCATCGCGGGAGATATCCCACTGTTGCAGACCCGATTCAAACCACTCCTGCATTTTGTTGGCTACCTGCTCCTGCAGTGCACCGGAACGGGTCCAGGCCTGAAGCATTTCGCTAAACTCGGGCAGATCGAAGAAGAAGTGCTCGGAATCACGCAGCACCGGCGTAGCACCGGACACCACCGACTTCGGATCGATAAGCTCGGTCGGGCTGTAGGTGGCGCTGCACACTTCGCAGTTATCGCCGTACTGATCCGGCGCCTTGCACTTCGGACAGGTACCCTTCACAAAGCGATCCGGCAGGAACATGCCTTTTTCCGGATCGTAGAGCTGAGAGATGGTCCGGTTCTTAATAAAGCCGTTCTCTTTCAGGCGGGTGTAGATCAGCTCCGACAGCTCACGGTTCTCTTCGCTGTGCGTGGAGTGATAGTTGTCATAGCTGATATCAAACCCGGCAAAATCGGTCTGATGTTCCTGACTCATTTCGGCAATCATCTGCTCCGGGGAAATACCCAACTGCTGAGCCTTCAGCATGATTGGTGTGCCGTGCGCATCGTCGGCGCAGATGAAGTAAACCTGATTGCCGCGCATTCGCTGGTAACGGACCCAAATATCTGCCTGGATATGCTCGAGCATGTGGCCGAGATGAATGGAACCGTTGGCGTACGGCAGAGCGCACGTTACCATAATTTTTTTCGCGACTTGAGTCATAGTAGGACTTGCTATACCTGTTGAAAAAGGGGTTTAGATGGTAACCGAAAGCCACTCCCTGCGTAAACAAGGGGTTCATCCACGGGGGGATTTTTACCTTAGCCGGTCACCGCGCTGCCGCAGAGTCTGATATCATTGATCACCTGTACCGTTACTTTTAACAGATTACATCAAGGAGCCGGGATGACGTCACAAGCGAAGGGATTGCACTCCCCCGAAGCGCTGCGCGCAATCGTCATGGGGGTGCTGGCCACCTTTGAACATCCAACCTTGCAGCATAACCTCACCTCGCTGAAGGCGCTTCGCCACTGCGCGATGATGGATAACACCCTGCATATTGAACTGACGCTGCCCTTCGTCTGGCAGAGTCCCTTTGAAACGCTAAAGGCGGCGCTCAGCGCGGAACTGCTGCGCATCACTAAAGCGTCGGCCATCAGCTGGCGCCTGACGCTTAACGTTGCCACCCTGCAACGGGTAAAAAATCGACCCGGCGTCAACGGCGTAAAAAACATTATTGCCGTCAGCTCGGGGAAGGGCGGGGTTGGGAAATCAACCACCGCGGTAAACCTGGCGCTGGCGCTGGCCGCCGAAGGGGCGAAGGTCGGGCTGCTGGACGCGGATATTTATGGCCCGTCAATCCCGGATATGCTGGGAACGGACGATATGCGCCCCAGCTCACCGGACGGCACGCATATGGCCCCGATCATGGCGCACGGACTGGCGACCAACTCGATTGGCTATCTGGTCAGTGACGATAATGCGATGGTATGGCGTGGCCCGATGGCCAGCAAAGCGCTGATGCAGCTGCTTAACGAAACCCTGTGGCCGGAGCTGGACTACCTGGTACTGGATATGCCGCCGGGCACCGGGGATATTCAGCTGACGCTGGCGCAGAACGTTCCCGTTACCGGTGCCGTGGTGGTAACCACCCCGCAGGACATTGCGCTGGTTGACGCCCGTAAAGGGATCGTGATGTTTGAGAAAGTGAACGTACCGGTGCTCGGAATAGTAGAAAACATGAGCATGCATATTTGCAGCCAGTGCGGTCACCAGGAACCCATCTTTGGTACCGGCGGGGCCGAACGTCTGGCGGAGCAGTACCACAGCCGGCTGCTCAGTCAGCTTCCGCTGCATATCAGCCTGCGGGAAGACCTGGATCACGGTGAGCCGACGGTCGTACGTCGCCCGGACAGCGAATTTACCGCGCTTTATCGCCAGCTGGCGACCAACGTGGCGGCGCAGCTTTACTGGCAGGGTGAGGTGATCCCGGAAGATATCGCCTTCCGCGCGGTTTAAGCCTCAAAAGATGGCCGGCAGACGGCCAACAGCCGCCGGAGTGGTATTCCGGCGGCGGCAAAACGACAATCACTAACGCAGAACATAGTGCATCAGCAGATAATCGCCCCGGTCGCTTTCTCCCTGGGCAACAACCCGCCAACCGTGTTTTTTATAAAAACTCTGCGCCTGCAAATTCTCCGCCAGGCACTTCAGCGCACCGGTAGACGTGAAGCCACTCTGCACGGCCTGAAGCAGCGCGCTTCCTGCGCCGCTTCCCTGCCATGCGGGATCGACAAACAGGCTGTGCAGAAAATTATCCTGTGTCAGCACCGAGGCAAAACCGATGCGGTGCCCCTCCTCCTCGGCAACCAGCACCTGTTCACCCAGGGTAATCTGGTCGAAATCTTCTAACTGCCATTCACTGTCATCCAGCCAGGTCCAGCTGTGCCTGCGCGCAGCGAGGAACAGCGTACGCAGAAACGGCCGGTCAGACTCGGTGTAAGGACGGATGATCATGGTCAACTAACTCCTGGATTAGAGCGCCGGATGGCTGTTGCGAGAGGTTATAGCAGAAAATCCGCAGGATAATCAGTGAAAAACGCAGCGGTCGACAGTAGAGCTGGAGAAGATGGCGGTAATAGTAGTAAGTTGGGATTTGTCAGAGAGTAGTGCTTTGATTGGTCTTTATGTTGGCATAAAAGACTGCATTCAAAGCTTTAAGTGGTGTTAATTGTCGAAAGGTTATTCTGTAACAGTGAGAGAGAATAAGACAATTCTATAAAAACGAAATATTTTGGTGTCTGTCAGAATGTTTCTTTTATATCCGTGCGTGAGGGAAATATTCTGGACTGCCCCTTAATAAGAAAAATCCTATTATTTCTGCCGGGACACATTATGCTCCAGGCGTTAAAACGCATTTATTTTTAATAAACCGTTTAAAATTAGCACTTTATGTTTAATTTTTTGTGAGGATCAACACGTCACATAGGATGTTATGTACAACTAAGACCTATCCGTAAATCAACGTCAAGATGATATAACGCTCCCATTTCAAAGATATTTATCTTAGAATAATTCCAATTAACTGCTACCACCGAACTGGCCAACGCCTGTATGAGAACTTCAGTGTTTTCATGGTGTTATTGCGTAAAAAAAGTACTTCAGGATTGTCAGGATGTCACTCAGTGTACTGGTAGCTGTTAAGCCAGGGGCGGTAGCCTGCCTTCAGCTCCGGTATTTTTTAATCACTTTCCCCTGATGCTGTTTTAATCGAAAACGCAAGCTTAATCCTGGTGTCATCAAAATTTCGTATATATAAGATCTATAGTTTAAGCCCATGAAACGTGCCAAAGAAATTCCTGTCTATTCATGAAATAAAGCCGATGGTTCAATAATTGTGCATGTTTATCTAAAGATAATCTGAAAATTAATATTTTGCATATTAAATATTGGTGTTTTTCTAAGTTGTTGATTTTTAATGATTAGTTAATTTTCACTTATTTTTAGAATTCTTCCGGTGTGATATGGAAAATATCATTGTAAGTCGTATGAAATCTGTGGTTATTGCAACCAGACAGCTCAGATGCGGAGCAGCTGGAGTTGATCGCTTAACAAGCTGTGAACGATCTACTCAGTATGCTGCTGTAATTTAAGATAATGAAAGTTAGTTAATTTGGCTGCTCATACCCTTTAAGTTAAGACTATTCTTGTGAAAAGCCCTGCAAACGAGTCCCTGATTTACAAATTTCGTACATCAATTACCTGCTCAGAGCAGGTAATTGATGTACGATTTGTTGAACGGTGTACAATCTTTCGCGATTGGTTACATCCTTTATCATGATGAACACCGGCGTTGCACTCAGGCAAGTTGCGAAGGAGGATTCAAAGGTATATGAACGTCACTGCAAGACCCTCTGCTCCCCTCTCACGACGCGGGGGCGTTATCCACTTGAAGGAATTCGCCGTTCACTCCTGTTTTCAACTATGCGATTCAGGTAATCAGCGTTGCATCTCCGTCCGCTAACGCCGATCCGCCGGCTTTGTCAAAAAACGTCACCTTCATCACGTTTGGGCTAAGGTTGGCAAAGAGACTCGATTGAGCACTGCAAAGTGCATACATCCCGATAGCGACATATAAAAAATGACGACTGTCAGTGACCGATAGCGCATCAGGCCACCGGCAGATTATTCTCTTATTCATTGATGATACGAACATATGACGAAGAAATATTTGAAGATTTCAGTGGTTGCAGCAGCAATTGGACTACTGAGTGGTTGTACGATGATACCGGGGCAGGGGCTGAGTACGTCCGGGAAGGATGTGATTAAATCCCAGGACAACGATTTTGATATTGATCGGATGGTTAACGTCTTTCCGATGACGCCGGGTTTGATAGACAGACTACGGCCGGAACCAGTTATCTCCCGACCTAACCCGCAGCTTGATGCGCTGCTTTCCACCTACGAATATCGCATTGGTGTTGGTGACGTGCTGATGGTCACCGTATGGGACCATCCCGAACTGACCACGCCAGCGGGCCAGTACCGCAGTGCGAGCGATACGGGTAACTGGGTAAATGCGGATGGCACAATTTTCTATCCTTATATAGGTAGAGTACAAGTTGCCGGCAAAACACTGAATCAGGTACGCCAGGATATCAGCAGTCGCCTGACCACCTATATTGAGAGCCCGCAGGTCGACGTTTCTGTAGCTGCATTCCGTTCGCAGAAAGCCTATGTAACGGGTGAGGTGGCCAAATCCGGCCAGCAGCCAATTACCAATATCCCACTCACCGTTATGGATGCGATTAACGCCGCGGGCGGGCTGGCAGCGGACGCAGACTGGCGCAACGTGGTGCTGACGCACAACGGACAGGAATCTAAGATTTCCCTGTATGCTCTTATGCAGAAAGGTGACTTGACGCAGAATAAGTTGCTCTATCCTGGAGATATCCTTTACGTACCGCGAAATGACGATCTGAAAGTATTCGTGATGGGTGAAGTTGGTAAGCAGTCGACGCTGAAGATGGACCGCAGCGGTATGACTCTGGCTGAAGCATTAGGTAATACTGAGGGCATAGCACAGTCCACGAGTGATGCAACGGGAATCTTTGTTGTTCGTCAGCTGAAAGGTGATGCAAATGGTAAAATAGCTAATATTTACCAGCTAAATGCTAAAGATGCATCAGCTATGGTAATGGGCACTGAATTCCAGTTGCAACCTTACGATATAGTGTATGTAACAACTGCTCCGCTTGTTCGCTGGAACCGTGTGATTTCACAAATTGTGCCAACTATAAATGGTGTGCACGATATTACTGAAAACGTTCGCTATATTAGAAACTGGAATTAATTATGTTTGATTCAATTTTAATAATATGCACCGGTAATATTTGCAGGTCGCCAATTGCCGAACGACTGCTCAGAAGCAAATTAGAAGATAAAAATATTGACTCTGCAGGCACAGGAGCACTCAAAGGATATGCTGCTGACGTTACTGCGATTTCTGTTGCTGAGAGGCATGGGTTGTCTTTAGAAAATCATCAGGCCCAACAGTTTACAGCTGGATTGGCAAGAAATTATGATCTCATTTTAGTAATGGAAAAAGTTCATCTAGAATCGATAAGTAAAATAGCGCCTGAAGTTAGAGGGAAAACTATGCTATTGGGACATTGGTTAGGGCAAAAAGAAATACCGGATCCTTATCGAAAAAGTCGTGAAGCATTTGAGTCAGTTTATAATCTGATTGAAGAAGCATGCGAGTGTTGGGCTAAAAAACTAAATGATTAACTAATCAGGAAATATAGTATGTCAGCTGGAACTGAAAAAAAACAATTGAGCCCTGAATCTGATGATGTAAACCTAAGAAGAATGCTTGGTGAGTTATTAGATCATAAAAAACTCATCATGTTTATTACTTCTTCATTCACTATGTTAGCTATTATATATGCATTATTTAGTACTCCAATTTATCAGTCGGATGCATTGATTCAGGTAGAACAAAAACAAGGTAATTCGTTAATAAATAGTTTGAATCAAGTCCTCCCCAATGCTCAACCGCCCTCGACACCAGAAATATCTGTTTTACAGTCTAGAATGGTTTTAGGGAAAACCGTAGATGATCTGAATCTGCAAATCTCTACTAAGGAAAAATATTTCCCAATCTTCGGTCAGGGTTGGGCAAGGCTTACGGGGGATAACGAAGGTAAAGTATCTGTATCTCGGTTTTATTTGTCTAAGAATTATAGTAGTGAACCAAAAGCTGAAATTATTGTTGAAGATGATTCAAATTATTCACTTGAGCTAGGCGGTAGTGTTTATAAAGGACAGACAGGTGTATTACTACAAGGTGAAGATTTTTCAATATTTGTAGATAAAATAGACGCAGAGCCTGAAAGCAAATTCACAGTAACTTATAAACCTAAACTCGAAGTAATAAGTAATATTCAAAAATTATTCACTGTAGCTGATCAGGGAAAAGATTCCGGGATGTTAGTGCTAACTTTATTAGGGCCCGACCCTGAAATGACTCGGAAGATTCTTGAAAGCATCAGCAATAACTACTTGAGCCAGAATATTGACCGCCAAGCTGCGCAAGACGCTAAGAGTTTGGAGTTTTTAGAACACCAGTTGCCTAAGATAAGACAAGATTTAAATAAAGCAGAAGATGTGCTGAACGCATATCGTCAACAAAAGGACTCGGTTGACTTATCACTTGAAGCTAAGTCAGTCTTAGAACAAGTTGTAAATGTAGATAATCAGTTAAATGAGCTGACTTTTAGAGAGGCTGAAATATCTCAACTTTTCACTAAAGAACACCCAACTTATAAATCGTTGGTCGAAAAAAGAGCCACTTTAGAAGAAGAAAAATCTAAATTAAACAAAAAAGTTTCAGGGATGCCTGAAACTCAGCAAGAAGTATTAAGGCTAAGCCGGGATGTAGAATCTGGACGTGCTGTTTATATGCAATTACTAAATCGTCAACAAGAGTTGAGTATTGCAAAATCTAGTGCAATTGGTAATGTAAGGATAATTGATAATGCAGTAACGCAGCCAATACCAGTAAAACCCAAAAAAGCTTTGATAGTAATAATTGGCTTTTTAATTGGGGGCTTTGTCTCAGTTGGCGTTGTAATACTGAAAGCCTTAATGCGTAAAGGCATCGAGTCTCCAGAACAGTTAGAAGAGTTAGGCATCAATGTATATGCAAGTATTCCCTTATCCCAATGGCTGGTTGAAAATAATAAAATAATAAAAAGTAAGGAGATGATCAAAGGGCGTGGAAAAATTGATGATAAATACTCAAGAAATCTAGCAGTAGAAAATCCTGCTGATATGGCTATTGAAGCGATAAGAGGCCTACGGACTAGTTTACATTTTGCAATGATGGAAGCCTCAAATAATGTTTTAATGATTTCTGGCGCTAGTCCCAACGCAGGTAAAACATTTGTGAGCAGCAATCTTGCAATAATAATTGCTCAAACTGGAAAAAAACTGCTGTTTATTGATGCTGATATGCGAAAAGGTTACACGCACAAATTATTTGATGCATCATTGGGAAATGGTCTTTCTGATATTCTGTCTGGGAATATCAGTAATGAAAAGGCAGTTCAATCTTTGAAAACAGCAAATAATATAAGTTTAGATTTTATTTCACGCGGAAATAAACCTCCTAATCCTGCAGAGTTATTGATGCATAAAAGATTCGAAGATCTGATTAAGTGGGCAACAGAAAACTATGACTTCATTATTGTTGATAGCCCTCCAATTTTGGCAGTTACTGATGCCGCAATTATCGGTAGATATATTGGAACTACATTACTCGTTTCAAGATTTGAAACAAATACGGCTAAAGAGATGCTTGTAAGTCTGAGGCGTTTCGAGCAGAGTGGAGTTGAAGTAAAAGGTTGTATCCTAAATGGAGTTATTAAAAAAGCCAGTACTACATATGGTTATGGTTATAATCATTATGGGTACTCTTATAAAGAATCTAATGATGCCTAATTAGACTTGAACATGCTGATTTTATTGGCATGTTCATAGTATCAGGATGCAGTAGCTATATAACTAGAGTTAACACATAATTGCTCAGAGGATTGTAAATCAGTGAAGAAAATATTGATTGCATGTAGAGCTTATTTTCCAGATATAGCAGGTGGTGGTGAGATTTCAACTAAGACTCTTGCGGAAAATTTAGCCGAAAGGGGATACGATGTTGAAGTTTTAGCAATAAGTAAGAAAACTGAAGATGATGTGATTTGTGATATTAAAGTTCATCGGGTTAAATATGAGAATTTATACTGGTCATACGATAACAAAAATATAGGTAAATTAAAGAAGTTAGCATGGCATATTATTGATTCGAATAACGTTTTTTTTAAAAAAAAACTATCGGAAGTTTTAGATAGTCTGAAGCCAGATGTGATTATTACAAGCACAATTGAAGATATTTCAAGTGTAATTTGGAAAGTGGCTAAATCTAAAAGAATTAGAACTGTACATATCTTACGAAGCTACTCACTTCTATGTATAAATGCCAATATGTTCAAAAAGGATAACTGTAAAAATAGATGCTTATCATGTTCATTGATTACTAGAATGAAGAAAGAGAACACGAAATTTGTTGATGATGTTGTTGGAATAAGTCAATTTGTACTTGATGAACATTTGAAATATGATTATTTTCCAAATGCAAATAAACATGTAATATATAACATTTGTCTTGATCGTTCTAAAGAGATCACAATTAAATCATCCAAAAATAAAACATTGAAAATAGGATACTTAGGCAGAATTCACAAAACTAAAGGCATAGATTTAATAATGGATTCACTTTCATTTCTAGATAATGATTTAAAAGAGAAAATTGAAGTTTTGGTTGCTGGAATTGGCGATGAATCATATGTCAATGAATTGAAAGAGACTTCGATTAGGTCGAATACGAAAGTAGAATTCTTAGGCACAATGAATGCTACTAACTTCTTAGATTCTATAGATATTCTTATTGTTCCATCGAAATGGAATGAACCATTTGGACGTGTTGTAATCGAGAGCATAGGTCGAAAAACACCAGTAATTGCTAAAAGCATGGGAGGGATACCAGAGCTATTATTAAAAAATAGAGATTTTTTATTCGATAGTGCAGAGGATTTATCTTTAATACTTTCTAAGTATATCAAAGGGCAAGTAGATTTCGATTTCAATCTCGAAGATTTCACATCTGATAGCATTATGCATAACTGGGAACTATTATTAGAGAATGAAAGAGGTAATAATGAAGTTTATCTTTGATAAACGTTGGGAGGGGCCAACTGGGATTGGGCGATTTTCTCAGGAAATTACTAAAAGATTGAATTTTGACTGTTATATTAAAAATAAGATAAAACCTACCAGTCCGCTAGATATTTTCGTAACGCCATTTTATCTTATGTTTAATAATTATGTCTTTTTTACCCCAGGTTTTAATTCTCCATTTCTATTTATTAAAAGGTCGATCATCACAGTTCATGATTTAAACCATGTTGATATAAAAGGGAATGATAGTTTCCTTAAAAAGTTATATTATGATTTTATATTGAAACGTGGTTGCAAAAAATCTCTAGCAATTTTAACCGTATCAGAATTTTCAAAAAGAAGGATTGTTGATTGGGCAGAGGTAGATGAATCAAAAATAACAGTTGTTGGTAATGGTGTATCAGATAAGTACTCCCGTGAAGGTGAGGTTTTTGAACCGGGATATGAATACATCCTATGTGTGAGTAATAGGAAAAAACATAAGAATGAAGAAAGATTAATTATCGCCTACGCAAAAGCGAAGAGTGAAATTGATGCTAAACTCCTCATATCCGGAAAGAGTAGTGCTGAAATATGCAATCTAGCGGAAGAGTATGGTATCAAGGATGATGTTATATTTACGGGTTTTATTGATGAAGAAGATTTGCCAAAGTATTATCGAGGTGCTGCTGCATTAGTGATGCCATCACTGTACGAAGGTTTCGGTTTACCTTTGATTGAAGCCATGGCATCAGGAATTCCTACATTGTCATCAAATACAACTTCTTTAGTAGAGGTTTCAGGGAACTGTTCATTGTTGTTCGATCCAGAAAATATTGACGAGATGGCCAAGGCAATAGTTACTGTCATCTCTGATGTTAATTTAAGAAACGATTTAATTTCTAAAGGTATTATAAGAGCAAAGGATTTCACATGGGAGTCAGTTTCAGATAAAATTGATAAAGTTCTATGTGACTTATCATAATCTTATTTCATTATAAATCTTTAATCCTATCGTGGGAAATTAAAACGTAGCACAGAGAATCCGATGATAAATTTGATACTATGTTATCTCCTTGTTTCTTTATACTATAACTCTTATAGATATATTTTTAAGATAAGTAGTTCAAAAACATCACCAACATATTCAGATACTCCAATATGGTTATCAAGTGGTAAATATCTAATTGTATTCGCAATATTTGGTTTGATGTTACTATTATATGCAGTATATAAAAATAAAAGAAGGAGTTTTGTTGACTATAATAAACAACTTGGAATGGAATCTTTTTCAGCGTCCATTGTTTTTGTTTTTTTGTTTTTTTATGGTGCGATAGTTACAATATTAATTCGAGATGTATATGTTTTTGAAGCTGTTTGTTTTTTTCCAATATTCGTATTCATGATAATTTCGAATTATAACAAAGAAATATTTTTAGATAGAGCTTTTCGTATATTAAAGGTATCAGCGTGGATACTTCTAATTGTAGATTTAATTCAATACGCATTATTTTATTTCTTTAACAGGCTTCCTGCATTGGCATACGAAGGATCAGTTTCAGTAAGGTTTGGCTCCATACAAGATGATCCTAATGGATACGCTTTCCTACTAACGTCTCTTTTTTTCATTGGTTATACTTATTCCGGCTTGAAAAAAGCAATTTTTTATTCATTGTTTTTAATTAATATGCTTTTAACAATTAGCTTTACTGGGATGGCATCTGCAATTTTAGCTATTTCAATTGTTCTACTGGTAAGCGCGCCATTAAGTCTAACAAAATTGGTACTCGGTTGGGCGTCCTTAATATTGGTTTTTATTGGTAGTATTGCTGTATTTCAATTGCCGATAGTTCAAAATATACTTCTTACGAAACAGGGGTCAATTGAGCAGCATGCCAGTCTATTTGGGATTTTAACTGAAGTTAGTTTTGATGATGTATTAGGACTAAACCCGCATGGTTGGGTTGCAGAGAGTGCTTATTTAAATATGATGCTGAATTTCGGTGTTATAGTTACAGCGATTACATTTGTTTTTATATTGGTCATAGTGTTTAATTATGCTGTTAAAACTCACTCTAAAAATAAAAGTTTTTCTGAATTAGTTAAAAAGCCGTCTTATGTTTTTGGCCTTTGTGCATTTTCATATACACTTGCTATATTAGTGGGAGGTATTAACCTTCCTTTAGAGGTCGTATTTCCAATTAATGCACTATTACCTTTCTTTTTGGGTGTGTTATGTTTAACTGCAGATGTAGAAGCGGCCAATAGTTGAGACTAGCAATTTTACGTTAAGATTTATTATTGCAGAACGTAATGCACTAATAAAAGTTAGGGGGGGGTATGATTGCAAATCGTCGTGCATTAATAAAAATCATTGGAGTGACATTATTTTGGAATGGTATCGCAACAGCTTCAGGAAGGAAAGTTAAAAATAATAAATCTTTAGTATGCTATGATATTAATGAATTAAGGACGCTAAACTGTGTCGGTCCTGGGCAAAGTATAGAACTATTAGAATATACCAAAGGTAGTGGTGTAGGAGGGGGGGTATTCTCAGTAGATATTAACGATGATGTAACACCAGATGACGGTGGTTCGTGTATAGTAAATTCTGCTAATCAGCGACTAAAAAGAATATGCCCAGGGAACGTTATCAAGGCTACGGATTACGGAATGACAGGGAATAATACTGATTGCACTCATTTATTCAAGTGTTTCCTAAGTGCTGAATGTGACAAATATATTGATGTCGATATCTTTACCTCGGGATCTGCAAATTTGAAAGATGGTAGCAAATTAACAGGTAAAAATGGTTGTGTTATCTATGCAACAGAATCAATAAATAAATCATTAAACAAGCATAATCAAGGTCAAACAATTGAAGTTGGTAATAACTGCATTATCACCAACGTTAACATTGATGGTAATGGATTCAAGAATAATGGCTTTTTGGTTTTTAAGAAAAAAAACGTAATAATTCAAAATTGTCATGTCGGGAATGGTTTAGGGCAATGCATTCTTGATGTCTTTAGCTTTCATACTCATTACAGAAACAATACTCTATACAAAGCACAGCACGGTGTTCAATATTGGGGTAGTAAATCAGGAATTTCATCTAATAATCTTGTTTTCGAAGTTACTGGTGGAATTTGGACAGCTTGTTCTTCTGAAATTGTCATAAAAAATAACTATATCCATGACTGCTCTGACGTCGGGATTGATTTTGAAGGTGGTAATAACTGTTTGTCAGATGGTAATAAAGTTGAATATTGTTCGAATGGTGAGTTGGCTATTTTTGGAACTGGAAAAGAGTTTATTAGAAAAAAAATTCCTATGGGGAATTTGCTACACAAAAATAACTTAATAAAAAGACGTGGTTATTATTTTGACAGGACTGGTAATAAAAAAGAAAATCACTATAAAGATTTGGGTGCGTGTACTGTATTTGGCAACATCGATAGTGAGTTGATTGGGCCTATAATTTTCGAAGGAAATAGAGTTAATATTGAAGAGGGTGATGGTAAATCACTACGATGTTTTGCATCTAGGAATAACTCCAATAGTAACATGAACCTTTTCTTCATAAATAATAATTTTATTTCTTCTTCAAAGGAAATTGGTCTGATCATGCATTCAGATAAAGTATTCTTTGAGGGAAATAAATTCAAAATTTTGAATGGTAATGCTAACGATAGTTTGATTAAACTAAATGGAGTTAGTAAAGTTATATTCAAGAATAATCATTTCGACTTCATTGCCTTCAGTTCAAAAAAATCTCCTGCTATTTTTATCAAGAAAAATAATAAAAACTCAAAAGTTAATTTTGAGGGGAATAAATTTTTACTTAAAGGTGATGGTATGATTGAAGTTCAGTGTGACGACGAGGTGGCTAAAATAAAATTATCAGTCAATGATGAAAAGAAATTAGTTGATCGTGATATTTATTTGTAAGTATATACTGAAGGTTAGTGTATATAATTTTATATCATATATATGAAAAATCACTTTCCCCCAATGTTTTATTATTCAAATTTTAACTTTAAGGAGTCATCATGGTTATCCCTGTAATAATGGCAGGTGGTACAGGTAGCCGTTTATGGCCTATGTCTCGGGAACTCTATCCTAAACAATTCCTACGATTTAATGGCGACCAATCGATGTTACAGAATACTGTGACGCGTTTGGAGGGGCTAGATTTTGCAGCACCGCTATTAATTTGCAACGAACATCACCGTTTTTTAGCAGCTGAGCAATTACGCCAAATTAATCAATTATCTAATAATATTATTCTTGAGTCAGTTGGCCGTAACACTGCACCAGCTATAGCGCTAGCGGCACTAAATGCAACAGCAGACGGTGAAGATCCGCTCTTACTTGTATTGGCAGCCGATCACGTTATTGAAAACACTGAGGCTTTCCATAATGCTGTTTCAGCCGCTATGACACTGGCCGAACATGGTAAGTTAGTGACATTTGGTATTGTTGCGACAGGTCCGGAAACAGGCTATGGCTACATTCAGCGGGGCGAACCATTCGGTGACGCGGCTTATAATGTAAAGCGCTTTGTTGAAAAGCCGAATCTTGAAACTGCCTCAAAGTATTTGGACTGTGGAGAGTACTATTGGAACAGTGGTATGTTCCTTTTTAGCGCTAGGCGATATCTCGAAGAGCTAGAGAAGTTTAGGCCTGATATCCTCGAAGCCTGCAAGCAGGCGATGGCCGATGTTAAAATAGATAGTGTACAAGATTTCATCCGCGTCAACACAGATGCTTTTGCTGCCTGCCCGGATGAGTCCGTGGACTACGCCGTGATGGAAAAAACCACAGATGCAGTGGTAATTCCACTTGATGCGGGCTGGAATGATGTGGGTTCTTGGTCTGCTCTATGGGAGGTGAATGAACAGGACTGTAATGGTAATGCCCTTACCGGTGATATTTTCATCCATAACACAACTAATTGCTACATTAACACCGATGACACTTTAGTCGCAGCAATTGGTGTTGATAATTTGGTGATTGTTAATACTAAAGATGCAGTATTAGTTATTGATAAGTCGAAAGTGCAGGATGTAAAGAAAGTTGTAGAATATTTAAAAAATAACGATCGTCGTGAATATCGTGTTCATCGTGAATCTTATCGTCCATGGGGTCGCCATGATAAGGTTGTAGACGCCCCCCGCTATCAGATTAATCGTGTAACGGTAAAGCCAGGCGGAAAATTCTCACTTCAGAAGCATCTACATCGTGCGGAACACTGGGTTGTATTATCAGGAACAGCTGAAGTGACGCTTGAAGGAAAATCCTATCTTTTAACTGAAAATCAGTCAACCTTCATTCCAATTGGTTCTGTACACATGCTGGAAAATCCAGGCAAAATTCCATTAGAGCTACTTGAAATATCTTCAGGTTCTTATTTAGGTGAAGACGACATTATTCGATTAAAAGACCATTACGGTCACTGCTAATCACTAGGAAAAATTATGTCAGGTGAACTAACTTGTTTTAAAGCTTATGATATTCGTGGGAAATTGGGTGAAGAATTGAACGAGAATATCGCTTATCGTATCGGCCGTGCGTATGGCGAATTGCTAAAACCAAAAGAAGTGGTGGTGGGGGGGGACGTACGACTTACCAGTGAAGGTCTGAAACTTGCACTAGCACGGGGCTTACAGGATGCAGGTACCAATGTTATTGACTTAGGACTTACTGGAACAGAAGAGATCTATTTTGCCACATCCTATCTTAAGGTCGATGGGGGAATTGAGGTTACGGCCAGCCATAATCCTTTAGATTATAATGGTATGAAACTTGTTCGAGAAGATTCAAAGCCTATAAGTGGCGATACAGGTCTACGTGACATTCAAAAATTGGCAGAAGCTAACGACTTTGCTACTGTAAAAGAAAGTAAGTGTGGTTCCTACTCACAGATTTCAGTTCTAGATGCTTACGTGGACAAGCTATTAAGCTACATAAATTTAAATAAATTCAATCGTCCATTAAAGCTAGTTCTGAACTCCGGAAATGGCGCTGCGGGGCATGTAGTTGATGCAGTAGAAGCACGTTTTAAACAGGCTGACGTCAATATTGAGTTTATTAAGCTTCACCATACACCTAATGGTAATTTTCCAAATGGTATCCCAAACCCGCTGCTGCCTGAATGTCGCCAAGACACATCAGATGCAGTGATTGAACATCAGGCCGATATGGGCATAGCTTTTGACGGAGATTTTGACCGTTGCTTCCTGTTCGATAATCATGGCAACTTTATAGAAGGCTACTATATCGTAGGCCTGCTGGCCGCTGCCTTCCTTGAAAAAAATCCGGGTTCACGTATCATCCACGATCCTCGTCTAAGCTGGAATACCGTGGATATCGTAGAAAAAGCAGGCGGCGTACCAGTTATGTCTAAAACAGGCCATGCCTTTATCAAAGAACGCATGCGACTAGAAGATGCGGTCTACGGTGGCGAAATGAGTGCCCATCACTATTTTCGCGATTTTGCCTATTGCGATAGTGGTATGATTCCTTGGCTTTTGGTTGCCGAACTACTTTGTGTGGAAGATAAAACATTGAGTGAACTGGTTGGTGATCGCATGGCGGCCTATCCTGCATCTGGTGAAATTAATAGTTCTTTACCCGCACCGAAGGAAGCAATCGAGCGTGTATTAGAGAAGTATCAAACTGATGCGCTGAATATTGATTGTACTGATGGTATTAGTGTTGAATTTTCAGATTGGCGGTTTAATCTACGTAGTTCTAATACAGAACCAGTTGTGCGATTAAATGTTGAATCACGGGCTGATACGGAATTGATGAAACGTAAAACTGAAGAGATTATCAAATTACTGAGATGTTAATATTAATTTTTTTGAGTTGATTAATTGATAATATTTTAAAGAGTGTTAGTGAGCTTGCATAAATTGAATTTAAAGATTAAAGTTTTGTAGAGACTTTAAAGCGCAAAAAAAACTTTTGCATGTTAATTTCAATCATTAGAGGTTCAATTGTTATAAGTGGACAACTATAAGATCAGGTTATTGGTAAGTTTGGTATTGATTAAATATTGATAACAGGCAAGTAACTAGCTCAGATCATTCCTTAAATCGTATGATTCCATTATCAATTATTTTACAAACCCCTTTTAATATTATAATCCATATATTGACTTAAATAGGGCTTTCGATGAATTTTTTATTTAACTCTTAATGAGAAAACAGATAATGAGGTTATCTATTGTTGTACCTTGCTATAACTGTGCAGATAACATCGTGGAGTTGCTGCATAAATTATGGATCCAACGGTGCAGTGAGGTTGAATTTATAATTATCAATGATGGTTCTACAGATAGTTCCGAAGAACTTATTAAAAAATTTATAATTTTTCATGATAATGGGAATTTTAACTTTCACTCAACTCCTAATGCAGGTGCTGCAGCTGCGCGCACCACAGGATTAGCTTTAGCTACAGGTGATTATCTTTTTTATTGTGATTCCGATGATATGATAGCTGATGATTTTGTGGAAGTAGTGTTGAAGAACATTACGGAGCAGCCAGACTTGGTTTATTTTAATTCTGTCATGGTATTCAGCAGTAATAATGAACTGGTAATAAAGGATAAAATAAAATTCCCCCATGATGATATCATGCATAGTGGTAACACTTTCCTAAAAAAACTATTGAAGAATAATGCTTATACAGCTGCAGTATGGACCTATATTTTTCGTCGCGAAATGGCTATTAGCAGTAACGCATATTTTACGGCAAGGAAAAGTCATGAAGACCATCTTTTTACATTGCGGTTAATTGCCGAAGCCAAAAGTATTATTATCTTAAGCAAGCAGCTTTATACACAAAAGATAACCGAAGGTTCTTTAACAAACTCTGAGAAGAACGCTGAATATATTTATGATCGTTATAGTGCGTTCCTAGAATCTTACAATGATATGAAAGGTAAATTCGATTATGAAACAATTGCATTGTATGCTCATTGGTCAATTGCCGCTTTCTTAAACTTATTGTCAAAAAAACCTTTGGTTATTTTTAAAAATCGGATGTTCTACATCGCATTTTGGAAGTCAAAAGCAATTCTTATAAAAACAATCGGCAATTATACCTTTAAAAAAACCCTAAAAAAGCTTGGGATAGGTCAATAGCATGTATAGTGTAAATATTACAACAACTTCGGGCAGGTTGAATCTATGCTCTGCTACCGTCTGGTCTTTGATTAATCAAAGCGTTTTACCAGACAATATAAATATTTGGATATCGCATGAGGCCTATTTAGCCGATCAAGGTATTCAGGAAGTTCCTGCCTGGATAGAATATTTCAATAGCTTCAGAGATATTATAAAGGTAAGATACGTTAAGAATACTGGCCCTTACCGTAAGATTATACCTGCATTACGTAAAGCTAATGACGATGATGTTCTAATCTATGGTGACGATGATGTTATTTACGACAGTCAGTGGCTCAAAACACTTATTGATGCATATAATAAAAATAAAGGACATCATGTTGTTGCTGCAAGAGTAAGAAAAAAAGAAAGAAACATTTTTGGATTTTATAAAAGTTATCACCTATACAGCCTTTCGTTAAAAGAAATGGACTTCGTTAAAGATTTCATCATTACAGGCGTTGGTGGGTGCGTAATAGCAAAAAAAAATATTAAATCTGAGTTTTTACTGATGGATGATTATCTTGATGTGGCTCCTAAAACAGATGACTTGTGGATTAGTAAGATTATTGAACTTTCGGGGACTACAGTAACCAGTGTACCTGCTGCGATGGATTTCGTTCAGGAAATAAAGCATGAAAATGATGCCTTAAGTCATACAAATGTTGTATCAAATATGAAAAATAGTTTATTAGGTAAAATGTCGGTGAAGGTTTATAATCGACTTTTAGGGTATTTCGGATTTTCTTTGTCAAATAACGATATCTGTATGAAGAAAGTTGATTCCTACTTTTTCAAAAAAGACTGAGAGTTTTTAAAGACCCTGGTTTTTATCTTTTTTTTATTTATCGATGGGTTTTGTTTTGATGTTGGTTGCACTTTGCTATTTATTTAGTTTTTAAACATGGATCTAAAATTTTACGAATTACAATTTTTGAAGAGTGAGTTTACAACATGAATATTAATAAGGATGTAGGATTAGTTGTTGATTGGCTTGTTACCTATGCAGGGGCTGAGCGTGTCGTAAAAGAGTTCATTGACATTTTTCCTGATGCTGAAATCCACACAACGGTAGAGTTTCTTGATGATGAAAGTAAGAAACACTTTGTGAGAAATAAAATCAACACAAGTTTCATCCAAAAACTTCCGTTTGCAAAAACAAAATATCAGAAGTATTTGCCTTTTATGACTTTAGCTGTTGAACAGCTTGATGTTTCTAAACACGATATTGTTCTATCAAGTAGCCACGCAGTTGCAAAAGGAATCTTAACGGGGCCTGATCAGTTGCACATTAGCTATGTTCATTCACCTATACGTTATGCTTGGGATATGCAGCATCAGTATTTGCGAGAAGCAGGTCTAAATAAAGGTCTCAAAGGGTTCGTTGCAAAATGGATATTACATAAAGTTAGAATGTGGGACTCTAGAACAGCGAACGGTGTAGATCATTTTATTGCAAACTCTAAGTTCATTGCTCGAAGGATAAAGAAAGTATACGGGCGTGAAGCAGATGTTATTTATCCACCTGTTGATGTTGAACGTTTCACACTAAGTGAGAATAAAGATGATTTTTACTTTACAGCATCCCGCATGGTTCCGTACAAGCGTATTGATCTGATCGTTGAGGCATTTAGTAAAATGCCCAATAGAAAGTTGGTCGTTATCGGTGATGGTTCCGAAATGACTAAAATTCGGTCTAAAGCAAGTAGTAATGTTGAAATTTTAGGCTATCAATCGAATGAGGTTATGGAAGAATATATGCGAAAAGCAAAAGCTTTCGTTTTCGCTGCAGAGGAGGATTTTGGTATCACTCCTGTAGAGGCACAAGCCTGTGGTACACCTGTAATCGCTTTCGGGAAGGGGGGAGCCCTGGAAACCATTCGCCCCTATGGGGTTGAAAAGCCAACGGGTATCTTTTTTAATAATCAGTCTACTGAGTCTATCATTGATGCCGTAAATGATTTTGAAGAAATTTGTCATGCAATAACTCCTCAACATTGTCGTGAGAATTCACTAAGATTCTCTAATGCAAGATTTAAGAAGGAAATTTCAGAATACATTGAAAAGAAATGGCTTTTATTTAACGAAAATAAAAAAAATCGTTATTAAGTTTTTTTCAAAAGGAATGCTGTTTGTAATGTCAAAATAGATCTAATTTCTTTGGGTTATTGGCATGCAACTAATAAGAGTGAAGACAGAATGACAATTCTACATCATCGAGCGCGTTCAAATGCAAATGCATCATTGATATCAATGGTACAGCGTTTTTCAGATATTTCTATAATATTCCTTGGTTTATACATTGTCACTTTATTTGATAATGGGCTTTTCGGCTATAAGCAAGTATTAATTGCACTCACAGTGCTGGTAGTTTTCCAGATGATTGGCGGTATAACCGATTTCTATCGTTCTTGGCGAGGAGTGAAATCCTCAGTCGAATTGATCTTGATATCTAAGAATTGGACAATAAGTTTGTTATTAACATTAGGTCTTTGCTCCCTGTTGAAAGACTTTGACCTAAGGCTAAAAATTTTCATCCAATGGTACCTAGTTGTAATTGCCGGTATCCTCATATGCAGAATGGCGATACGCATTGGCTCGGGTATGCTCAGGAAGATGGGGTATAATACCCGGAATGTTGCATTAGTTGGAACCATGCCTGCTGGTATCAATTTGATAAGTAGTTTTCTTGATGAGCCATGGATGGGGTTCGTTGTTGTGGGTGTTTATGACGAGCACCCTATTGAGTTTAAATCTGGCATCAATTATGCCGGTGATTTCGACAAATTAATAGAAGATGCACGAGATGGAAGACTAGATCGTATTTACATTGCAATGAGCATGAAAGATGAATTAAAAATAAAAAATATCGTTAAGCGTCTAACGGACACAACATGCTCAGTTCTGCTGATACCTGATGTGTTTACATTTAATATTCTGCAGTCTCGTACTGAAGAAATAAATGGCGTACCAGTAGTACCTTTATTCGATACACCCTTAAACGGTATTAACAGTGTATTCAAACGTCTCGAGGATATTATTGTTTCTTCAATTATTCTTCTTTTCATATCCTTACCATTGATTGTGATCGCCTGTATAGTGAAGTTTACTTCTCCCGGTCCTGTTTTTTTTCGGCAGATTCGTTATGGTATGGACGGTAAGCCAATTATGGTTTGGAAGTTTAGATCGATGTCAGTTATGGAAAATGGAGATAATGTAATACAAGCAGTTCAGAATGACCCGCGCGTAACCAAAGTGGGTAAGTTCTTGCGTAATACATCTCTGGACGAACTACCGCAATTTTTCAACGTGCTTTTTGGACAGATGTCTGTTGTTGGGCCTCGTCCTCATGCTGTTGCTCATAATGAGCAGTATCGTTCTCTGATTGAAGGGTATATGTTGCGTCATAAAGTCAAACCTGGAATTACAGGTTTAGCACAGATAAATGGTTTTAGGGGCGAAACTGATACTTTAGAAAAAATGCAAAAACGAGTCGAGTTTGACTTGATATATATTCGAGGATGGAGCATTACACTCGATTTAAAAATTATTTTTATGACCTTTTTTAAAGGTTTTATAAACAAAGCTGCATATTAATTCATGATTCTTAAAGCATATAAGATGAACAATCAAAAGGATAATTATTTATCTAATCCAGTGGTTCGCTAAGCTTGCTTAAACGCTGTAAAGAGTAGACCAGATTGTCCACTTAAATGTCGTCATTTTTTGCATTAATACGATTATGTAAATAATAGATTGAGTCTGTAATCAATTCAGGTATAGTTTTCACTTGATTACGATCCCATAACATTATTAGCTAATAAACGTAAAGCCTACAGTTATGTATTTGTAATTCTTTGTAAATATCTTTTTTTAATCTTCTTGATGATCCTTTTTCTGAACGAGGTTTTATCTTCTATCTTTCATCGGCATGAATTATAGCCATGACTTTTATAAATCCACTTCAATAACATTTATTTTTTGTAGTTTGTATATCTTCCGAAATAAAATGTTACTGGATGAATCTCAGGTGTGTCTAATTATGTTTAATTTTACTCTGACAAATGTCTTAATCAGGTGTTCAGATGTCTAAAAATAAATTAATAGCCAAGAATACTATATTTATGGCTACGCGGACTCTAATTTCTTTATTTGTTTCTTTTTATACAACCCGCATAATTTTGCATACGTTAGGCGTCGATGACTATGGTTTATTCACGGTAATATATGGAGTAGTCGCATTTTTTGTATTTATTGTTTCTTCATTCAATGACTCAGTTCAACGATTTTTATCTGTATCAATGGGTAAAAACAACATCCTACAAGTAAAGAACATCTTTAAAAATAGCATTGCCATTTATCTTTTTTGTGGGTTTGTTTTTTTGAGTATTTTACTCACCTGCAAAAGTTTAGTGCTGAATCATTTCCTCAAACTACCTCCTGAGTCATTAGATACGGCCAGTTCGTTATACATAGTTTCATCTTTTGCAGTTTTCATTACTATAATTCAAACTCCTTTTAATGCTTTGGTTTTATCCCATGAAAGGATGTCCTTTTATGCATATATGGCGATTTTTGATGCTCTATCCAAGTTATTAGTCACATATCTCCTCGTTTTAATGGTTGGGGCGAAGGTGGTTATATATTCCATTTTGCTCTTGACTACATCTTTTTTGATCTTTTGTATCTATTTTTTATATTGTTACAGTCGTTTTAAATATGTTTTTTCAGGTGGCATGCTTTCTAGGGTAGTTATAAAGGAAATATCTGTATTCTCGTTCTGGAATGTTTTTGGTAATTTTGCATACGTATGTCGTACGCAAGGGATAAATATCCTTATTAATGTTTTTTTCGGTGTGGCCGTGAACGCAGCATATGCTGTCTCTGTTTCTGTAATAAATGCTGTTAACTCATTCGTACAATCATTTGTAACAGCTATCAGACCGCAAATTTTTAAAACTTATGGTGAAAGAGACTTAGAACGTTTTTACTTATTAATCACTACAGGGTCTAAATATACCTTTAGCTTTTTATTTATTCTATGCTGTCCTATATTGATTGCGGCAACAAGTGTGTTGCAATTTTGGCTGGTCGATGTGCCTGACTATTCCGTATTGTTTGTTCGTGCCTTTTTAATAGTTGCGCTCATAGATAGTTTTTCTAATTGTCTCATAAGCGGTATTCAATCCGCGGGGAAAATTAAAACTTATCAAATTGTTGTTGGATCGGTTATTTTCCTTAACTTGCCATTTGCCTATTTGTTATTTTTCCTCGGAGCATCTCCTGTCAGTCTTTTTTATTCGCTACTGTTGATATCACTTATCAGTTTGCCCTTGCGTTTGATGTTTCTGACTAAAATAACAAAGTTCGATTCATGGTATTATGCTAGAACCGTTATCTTGCCTTGTGCCTGTTTCTCTCTGCTATCGACTTTAGTTAATTATGGTTTAAAGAGTTTTTTTGCTCTTAATAATATTTTTGGTCTACTATCTTTCTTCATTGTCAGCGGCTTTGTTTCACTCTTTTTTTCATATACAATAGTGATGTCAAAAAATGAAAGAATTGCCGTTTTCAAAGCTATATCAAGGAAATTTAAATGAGTGATATCGCTGCAGTTAATAATAGTCTCTGTACCGGTTGTGGTGTCTGTGTATCAGAGGATCTTAATAATAGTACTTATATGGTTTGGAATGAAGATGGATTTCTAGTTCCTAATAAAACTAAACGCGACTTTACAATTGAAATGAATCGCGTTTGTCCTTTCAATCCTAAGCCTGAACTAAATGAAGATGATTTGGCAAACGAGTTTCTAATTGATAATCGTTATACAGATTCTGACATTGGTAAATATACATCTTTATATGCCGGATATTCTAAGGTTTTTCGAGAAACTTCCTCTTCAGGTGGTATTGCAACCTTTATTTTCGAAAAGCTTCTGCTAAGTAGAACAGTTGATCATCTTTTTATTGTCAAGGAACTTGATGGTAAGTATGCTTATCAATTATTCAATGATGTAAATGATATTAAGAAAATATCCAAGACTCGCTATTATCCGGTGACGCTCGAATCACTTTTTACTATTATTAACGAGCTAGATGGTAAAGTTGCTGTTTCTGGTGTTGCATGTTTTTTAAAAGCGATAAGATTAAAACAACATTACAATCCAATTTTAAAAGAAAAAATTACTTTTCTTGTTGGTATAATATGCGGAGGGCTGAAAAGTCGACATTATACTGATTTTCTAGCTCAATCTGCAGGTTGTAATAACGATTATCATTCCGCACAATATAGAGTTAAAAATGAGCAAAGCTTTGCTTTAGATTATAAGTTTTCATGTGTAGAGGATCAATCGCAGAAACTGCATGCTGTTCAAATGAGAGCACTTGGAGACATGTGGGGAACAGGTCTTTTTAAGTCAAAAGCTTGTGATTTTTGTGACGATGTAACCACAGAGTTAGCCGACATTTCATTAGGTGATGCTTGGATACCACCATTCAATAAAGAAGGTTTAGGTAATAGTATATTGATTACCCGTTCCGCGATCGCTGATAGATTGATTACTGATGGTTTATCTAACGATGAATTACACTTATCTGAAATTGACTTAGGGAGAATAAAAAAATCACAGAGCGGAAGTTTCAATCATAGGCATAAAGGTCTTCTTTTCAGAGTTAATATAGAGAAAAAGAAAAAAGCTGTATTCCCCCAAAAAAGGACACGTTTTTTAAAGACGCAAGGCTTGCTATCTAATATAATCCAAATTCAGAGAATGTTAACGCGATCAAAAAGCCTTTCTATATGGAATAAATATAGAAATATTAATGATTTTAATAAGAATATGAAACCTTATCTTTTTATGCTTCGAAAAACAACTGGTTTGAGTCACAAAATTATTAAATTAAAGTCTATAATAGTAAAGTCCAACAGGAATGAAAAATGAAAGTCGCCATACTAACTCAACCTCTTCATACTAACTTTGGTGGTACACTTCAGGCGTATGCACTGCAGAAGACATTGAAAAACCTAGGGCATAATCCTGTTACTATTAACATGCGCCGGAAAAGTGATTGTCGATCATCCCTGAGGAATTTTTTAGCAGTCATAAAGCAGCGTTTAACTTCATCTGAAATCAGATATAATTTTACGTTTGATGAGTTAAAGAAAGTTGGCGTAAATCACTCGCGATTTATTGAACGAAACATTGTTCTATCTTCACCTTTTTATAGTGGAGAAGAAGTAAGTGATTTTATTTCAACTTCAGGGTTTGATGCTATAGTTGTTGGTAGCGACCAGGTTTGGCGCCCGCGCTATTCTCCACGTATTGCTACGTATTTCCTCGATTTTTTATCCGGGAATAAGAATATTACTAAGTTATCATATGCAGCTTCATTCGGTACTGATGATTGGGAGTTCAGCGAACAACAGACCGCAAGTTTTAGAATGCTTACTAAGGAATTTGATGCAGTTTCTGTTCGTGAAAGTTCCGCTGTCAGTATGTGTAAAGAAAATCTTTTTATCGATGCAGTCCATGTTTTAGACCCTACTCTGCTAATACCTAAGAGTGATTATTTGCAACTCTTCAATGTGCAATGTTCTTCTCCTAAGGGAGGGTTATTTACTTATGTGCTGGATAGAAGTAATGATAAAAATTTAATCATAGATAGTGTATGTTCTGCATTATCATTAAATCAATTTTCTACTCAACCTAAAATAACCAAAAAAGACAAATTCCTAGTTTTCAATTATGAGGATTATATCTATCCTGATATTGAAGAATGGATAAAATCTTTTTATGATGCAGAGTTTGTTGTCACTGATTCTTTCCATGGTACGGTATTTTCAATCATTTTTAATAAGCCATTTATTGCTATTGCCAATGAGGTTCGGGGTAGAGCGAGATTCATGTCATTGTTAAGTTTGTTTGGACTTGAAAATAGACTTGTAAACAATGTTTCAGATATGACTAATGTAGATATCAAAGAGCCTATTGATTATGATTCTATCAATGATAAACTCGATGAATTACGTAACCAGTCTGTCGATTTCATTAGAAATAATCTCAAAGACTGATCTTTTCTTTTACTCTAAAGTATCTGTTGTACTTTTTCTTGAAATTTTCACTCTTGATTCATGTTAGTTTTCAACTTGTTAATGCATAATTCCTATTAGTTTTTTGTAATTAGCCAACTATCTGTCATAATTTCAGATACAAATGACTCGGGGTGCCCCACCTGTTTATTTCCAGGACAAGGCTGAGAAAAACCCGCATAACCTGAACTGGATAATGCCAGCGTAGGGAAGTCAGATGCCAACCGGCATCGCCTTCTTGATCGCCGGTTGGGAGTAACGATGATCCAACCCATTCCCCTCAGCCACC
>Ga0256410_1000632_pt1 | contig 32078 bp, 28 predicted proteins | sample PhyWR1_FD_185983 | JGI IMG/M metagenome (GOLD analysis project Ga0256410, IMG submission 185983) | Leaf surface microbial communities from wheat plants in UC Gill Tract Community Farm, Albany, California, United States - DLSL W.R1 | ecosystem: Host-associated > Plants > Phyllosphere >... | reverse complement strand
AACAAGCCGAATCCTACCGGTCTTTATTCAAGCATCGGCTCTCACATGAGTTGATAGAGCAAATTCGATTTTCTACAAACGGTAATTACGTTTTGGGCGATCAGAAGTTTGCGGCCGAGATTGAGCAGGCATTAGGCAGACGAGTTTCGCAGGGTGTGTCAGGACGCCCAAAAAGTGTGAGCTAAAAGAATAGAAGAATAGTGGTCTGACCCCTATTTTCCCTCTCCAGCGCCGAAAGAGCCATTGCCGCCAACTCTTCGGAGCGTGCGAGCCTTCAAGCGGCTGCGGAGCTTCCATCAGGCAGCTTCTCGATTTCAGATTGGGCGGGTTACCCTGCCGGAGTAGTGCAGCCTGCCGGGCCTTTCAGATTGCTGGAAGGGGCAGAGTATAATGCCGCCCGAAATGCCGCCAACAAAGCCAACCGCGAAATTCGCAAAGACCAAGGGCTTGTCGGTGTGCGCGTGGATGTACATGAATCCAATCCGGTCAAGTTTGGTGGTAGTCCGACGGACATCAACAACAAAGAGATCCTGCCGCGCGATGTGCATCGCCAGCAAGTGACGCCCTGGTGGAACAAACTGCAAAAAGACTTGGGGAAATTGTGATGAAATATGACCTGACACAGGTGCAACTCAATCCTCCAGCCGAATCGGAGGTAGTAGGCAGGCTGTCGAAGTCCTTAGGTTTTTCGCTGCCTGAAAGCTATATCGATTTTTTGCAAAATCACAATGGTGGTGAAGGCTTTATCGGTGATAACTACATCATTCTTTGGGCGGTTGAGGAACTGGCCGATTTCAACCGGGAATATGAAGTAGCAACCTACGCTCCAGGCGTTTTTTTGTTCGCTTCTGATGGCGGCGGTGAGGGGTATGGTTTTGATTTGGAGGATGCGGCCATGCCGATAGTGCGCCTCCCCTTCATCGGTATGGAGCGCCAATATGCCGAGCGCGTAGCGGGCAACTTGCCTGAGCTGTTTACCCGGTTGGCAGATTCAGATGAATGATCAAAAACGGCCAATGCGTCCCAAAGGTATGGAGCTATTCGAAATCACTCCGGTCATCCTGGGGGGGGACCCATCCAGCCCCGACAACAAGACCTGGTTGACCCGGCAACAGCATTTTGAAGCGGTGCGCTATTGGAATCGGATCATCAAGGATTTGCGTAAGGAGCGGTAGTGAGCACGCATCGCAGGCACCTGGAAACCCGTTTTAAATAAAGGGTGGCCCGATTCCTGCGATTGCGGACTTGAGTGCCGGAGGCTATTGAGTCATTCGCGACGTGAAGCACCCACACAGCCCAGGGGTTTGCAGAGAAAACATTCGGAAAATGATCATGGAAAACGCACTTGAGATTCGTGAGTTCATTAGCCATATCACCTGCGCTGAACTGTACGAGGGCGATTTCGGACGTTGCGTGACTGATCGTGAAGCTATCTTGAGCGGAGTCGATGCAGCGGACCGCGACAGTGTTCCCGCTGACTATCTGGCATTTCTAGGTACCTTTGGATTTGGCGATTTAGACAGCGCGCTTTATATCGAAGACGGTCCGGGTAAATACGCTGCTGTCGCCGGGTGTGAGGTGGATGCGTGTAGCCGGATGTATGTTTTTGCGAGTACTGGCGCTGGTGTGTTTTATGCTTTTGACGCGGCCAATACTTGGTCGATAGTAGAGATAGATCCGGAGATCGATGAGGTGAGTGTGGTGGCCGATAACTTCTCACGCTTCATCCTTAATCAATTGATTGAGGTGAAAGGTTATGTCGATTGGCGTGCGCAGCAATAAGGCGCCGTCAGCGGGTAGCTGAAAGATTGATTGAGTCCGTCAAAAAGCCCCCGAGTTACGGTGTTCACCTACGTCCCTCAGTCTATTTTGGAGGCTGCCAATAGCGTGGAGGAAGCCCAGTCAACATATGACCCGCTTGAAAATTACGAAAGGGCGCCGGCGTTTGGTGATTATTCGGGCGTAATAAGGATCAGTCGGTGATGGGCGGAAAGTGATGATTCAGTGGTCATGAAAAAAGACGAACCTTGGTGGGTCGCTATTTATCTTCCTTGTGCCTGTGCGTTGGCCCTGGTGGTGATGTGCGTGTTCTTTCAGGTTGCCGGGTATTGGTTGAGTGGTGGTGAGGATATTGCCGAGCTCATGAACGCGTATGTGCCGTTCTATCTGAAAATGGCCGGGGCTGGCTTTGTCATGGGTGTTGTTCTGTGGTTTTTTAATGTTCGTTAATTTCCGCTTATGCCTCTTCAAGGATGACCAATGAAACCCATAAAACTCCCCCTCCAGGCCTTCCTGATGTCTTGTCTGATGCCGGGCTGGGGCCTGGTCTATGTCGGCCGCATCCAATGGGGTATCCGCGTTGCGGCGCTGCTGCTCGCCGGCATTGTGCTGATGGGGCTGTGCGGCCTGGTCACCACGCCCGTCGGTTTGTATCTGTTCTTTGGCTTCATCATCGTCGTCAAACTTGCCTCGGCGGTGACCTCGGCCGTATTGGCCCGTCGCTACACCGGCCCGGCCAATGTGCCGCGCAAACGTTTCCATGCCCTGTACGTCGGCGTGCTGGTGATCCTGGTGCTGATGCTCGATGTCTTTCGGGTGCCGCTGCTGGGCTTCAAAAACTATTTCATACCGTCGGGCTCGATGGCGCCGACGCTGTCCATTGGCGACTACATCATGTCGGACCTGCGTCCAGGCGCGCCCAAGGTCGGCGATATCGTGGTGTATCGCTGGAATGGCACCGAGGCGGTCAAGCGTGTGGCGGGTGTAGCGGGGGATACGCTGACCATCGTGAATGGCGAGTTGATCCGCAACGCTGAAAACCTGGGGCTGTTTCACGCACCGGCCGACCGGGTGAAAGGCCCTGAGTCGCTGGCGATGGCACCGGTCAAGGTTGAGCCAGGGCACGTGTTTCTGCTGGGCGACAACCGCTACAACAGCAATGACAGCCGCTTTATGGGGCAGGTTGCGCTTGAGGATGTGGTGGGCAAGGTCACCGGTATCTGGTTCTCGAATGAACGGGCGCGCATCGGCACGACATTTCCGTGACACTTAATTTAAATTGGAGAGACCCCGCATGGACGCAAATAATATCGCTGCACGCCCGACCATCCTGGCCAGCATCGGCCGGCGTCTGGCCGCGCGCCTTATCGACATCGCCATCGCGGTGCTGATCTTTTTCATCGTCAAATTCAGTGCCGCCGCATTGGCTGTCTACGCTCCGTCAGTGACGCCCAAGGCGGCCTTTCTCTGCGCGTTTTTTGCCGCCTTCGCTTATTTCCTGCTGGCCGACGCGCTGCCCAACGGCCAAAGCCTGGGCAAGCGCCTGCTGAGCATCGCCACGGTCGACCGCAAAACCCGCAAGGGCTGCACGCTTTCGCAGTCGTTCACCCGCAACTCCGGGGCGCTGGTGGTAATCGATTGGGTGTGGATCTTCCTGGAGTCGCGCACGCGCCTGGGGGATATGTTCGCCAAGACCATCGTGATCCAGACCGGCAACCTGACGCAGGTGCGCGGCCTGGCGGACATTTTTGATGATGGCAAATCCCGTGGCTGAGGGTGCCCCGGCAGCCTGAACCGGCTTACAGCAGCTTGCGCTGCACCGCCTCATCCAGTGTGCTGCGCGTCAACGCCTCGACCACTTCGCGCGAATCGGCCTGGAACGGGATGCCCACGATCAGCACCAGTTGCATCCAGGTGCGCACGGACTCGCTTTTTTTAACGCGGCCCAGCTCCTTGCCGTCCTTGTCCTTGAACACCGTTTCCAGGGTGAAGGTGTTCTTCGCCGTGGTCGGGATGATGAAGAACGTCACCCCGGTGATGATCGCCGAGGCCATGCTGAACTGTTCGTTGTTGTACAGGGTGGCATCGGCATAAATATCCGAATCGACCTTGTCGGTGCTCACTCGCGAAAAGCGGTTGGAGTGGCGAAACGAATCGGCCACGGCCTTTTCCCACAGCACGGCTGGGGCGCCGGCCGCCGCGTTGCCTGGGCCGCCGTTGACCTGGTTCAGCGCCGTGGTGCGAACGTAGGCCGTAGGCTTCTGCGCCGGGGCGTTGGCGGTCGGCGGCCAGGTAGTTACCGCGGGCAATTCGTGTTGCGAGTAAGAGACGCAACCGGTCAGCAAGACTGCTGCGAAGACCAGGCTACGTTTGATCAATCCTTTCATGAGTTACTCCTTGGGCAGTTTTGTCGTGGCGGAATCGAGCAATTGGGATACCAGCTCGTTCAGCTGTTTGGCGCCCATGGTCGGCGCCCAGTATTCGCGGCCGTAGAGGCCCACGTTGCGTTCGAACTTGACCTCTTCCTTGGCGCTGGACAGCACTTTGCCGTCGCGGTTTACGATCGTCAGGTCACCGGCCACGTCAAAGGTATCGACGTAAATCGGACCGTTGACCCAGATCCAGATCGTCAGTGTCAGCAAGGCACCCGGGAAGTAGGCCGGGTGTACGCCACGGTGGCCTTTGAGGGAGGTCATGGTGAACTTGAGCGTCACATCGTCTTCGCCCAGGCGCACGGGGTATTCGGTGACCTGCTTGAAGTAGCCTGCGGTGCGCACGTATTGATTGAGCTGCACGGTGAGCGAGCGGCTGATCGCGGTCTTGTTGGCGTCGTTGATGTCGACGGCTGTTACGGCCACGTCCGCTATTTGCGCGCTGCGCTGGCTGCTGACGGAGGCTGGGTGGAGCGGGGCGCCGACGGGGCCGGTGACGGTATAGGACACGCAGCCGGTCATCGACAATGCGCCGATCAGCGCCGTCGCCCGGAAGAGGTTTTTCAGCACGAAATTTCCCTATAAATGAACGAACCAAGTCATTGTCTCGACCCGTCGGCGCATAACTTGAGCGTGCAGTTTCTTATCTCGCCAAAGAGCCTCAGCCCGCAATGACATCCCCTGGTCTAATCAACCCCGTGCTTCTCACCAGGAAGTCCGTTCTGCGGTTGCCGGTCAGGTCCACGGCGATAAAGTAGCGTTGTGTGTGTCTGTTGAACGTCACCACGGTATCGCCAATTCGTCCGGTAAAGGCCTTGACCAGGGTGAAGCGAACGTTGGTCTCTTGCTGCACCCCTCTTAAATCAATTTTGTCTGTACCGCTGATGAAATTCGTCAACAGTCGGGAGTTGGTCATGTCCGATTCGCTGGCCTTGTTGAAAATGAAGCGAGGTCGTGGCTCTGTTGTATCGACGTGTGGCGTGATGGACGACGTGGCGACGCGGGGTATTCGCCTGGAGTCATGGGCGTGGACGATATCGTCGGGTTTGACTTGCCCGTGGGTTGTGATTTGCAGGGTCGCTTTTCCATCACCCGTCGTGTCGATGGACACCGAACCTTTACCGGTTTTTTCGTCATAGGTGAGCAGCGTCTCGCCGGCTTTACCGCTAAAGGCGCTGACGAAGGCAAGGGACGAGAGGCCAGCATTTCTCAACGCCTGCGACACATCGACTGTGTCGGTACCGCTGGTGAAATCCATGATTTCATCGGGGTTTTCCGGCGTGGAATCGCTGGCTCGGTTGTAGACAAAGGTATTTGCGCCGCCCCCTCCGCGCAGACGGTCACCGCCGCCCCCACCGGTGAGTCGGTTATCGGCTTCATTGCCTATCAGCGCATCATTGCCCGCCCCGCCAATGGCATTTTCAATCAGGCAATTGCGGGCGATGGAGACATTGCCCTGATCGCCACCGACATCGGAAAACGAACCGGCCCTGAGATTGATCACCTGCTTGTGCTGGTAACCCGAGACATCCAGGGTGTCGTTGCCGGCGCCATCCCATATGCAGAACACCGCGGCGTCGCGGTTGCTTCTCAGCGAGTAGTAATCCCTCCCGGTATTGGAGTTGAAACCGTAGGTGTTGTCTTCCCGCCGGGTTTGATGATTGACGCCGTACTGGCGCTGAATCGCGCTGATGTCATCCATCATGGGCGCCAACGGGTTGCCACTTATCTTTTTGCCACTGGGTTGAGCGCTGTAATAGCTCATGACGGTGTGGGCTTTAGAGTCCTGGGCATAGATTCGTTTGGTATCGTCAGGGCGACCGTCGTAATCACCAGGATGGCTCAGGCCGAGGGCGTGGCCGATTTCGTGGGTTATCGTGTGACGCTTCACATGATTTGGGTTGTAGCGGGTATCACCGCCCCTCGTGTGTCCGTGATGAGCGTGAGGGTATGTGCCGTCGGCAACGCCGATGCTGCCGGTCACGCTGAAGCTCAATTGCCCTTCGGCCGGGCCGCCGTTCTCGGTGAAGGCCAGATTGGCCACATCGCCCCACGACTCTATAGAGCGCCGGGCTGATTGTTTCTGCTGTTCGTTGAACCCCGCGCCGAAGCCCTGTTTGAAAGAGTAGGAAATCTCCGTCTGGTTGTTTTGGTTTGAATCCCGCCACTTGGCTGCCGGCCGTGTGAGCTGCTCGATGGCCCGCTGTTTATTGAAGGATTGCCGGTTGGCTTTGTGTATGTACGGATCGTCCGGGCGCTGAGTGGCGTCATGATTGCCCGCATGGGTGTGGGTGGCAGGGCCGTCCATGCGGCGATCTGGTCGTATGTTCGACTGTATGGCCGGGCGCACGAAGCGGTGTTGAATGAAGGGCTGAATAAACGGTCGGAAGATCGCCCGTAAAGGAGAGGACCCCTTGAGCTGCGGGCCCACGTGCGGGAGGGGAAAACCGTAAGGCGTTGTATGATTTATTTTCATTGTAATAATTCCTGCTCGTTGGTGGCGCTTTTCCTTCCTTGATTTAGTACGCAGACTCCCTATTGCGAAGAGCGAAACTGCCAGTGTCAGAAGAAATTTCCAAAGGCTGATATGTGTCTGAATCAGTCCTCATCGCGACGTCCGAAAGTGGCTGCAAACATTGGTTTTTTATACGAAGTGTTTGATTTTGACCTTTGCGCCCGGCACCGTTGGGTCAGCAACCGCATAGCACATTTCCCCACCGCGTCTGCCGGGTATTAACCCGAACCTCTGAAGGCTTACGTCTGACCTTTTGAACGGACTATTCACTCATGAGGTTAAGTCAATGCCCTGCCCTTACTTTCGCCCTGCTACCCAGGGTTTCATGGCTACCTTGCTGGTGACGCTGGCCGGTTGTGGGCTGCCTTCCTCCCATGATGTGGCCACGCCTGCTGACGCCGCGCCGGTGTCGCAGCTACAAAGCGAAGCCGTACCAGGCGCCCTGAGCAAGCGCATGCCGCTGCCCGCGCCCATGACTACGCGCCTGGTGATGCAGGATTCAGCCGCCACGCAATACCGCAGCCAACCGCGTGAGCACTACGAGAACCTGCCGGACAACCCGGTGCACCGGGTGGCCGAAACGCCGGTTTCGACCTTCAGCGTCGATGTTGATACCGGCAGCTATGCCAACGTAAGGCGTTTCCTCAGCCAAGGCAGTCTGCCGCCTGAGGGCGCTGTACGACTGGAGGAAATGGTCAACTACTTCCCTTACAACTACGCGCTGCCCAGCGATGGCTCGCCGTTTGGTGTAACCACCGAAGTCGCGGCCACACCGTGGAACCCACACACGCAGTTGCTGCGCATCGGCATCAAGGCCTCGGACCGCGCTGTGGCAGAGCTGGCGCCGGCCAACCTGGTGTTTCTGGTGGATGTGTCCGGCTCCATGGACCGCCGCGAAGGCTTGCCGCTGGTGAAAAGCACCCTGAAGCTGCTGGTGGACCAACTGCGTGACCAGGACCGCGTGTCGCTGGTGGTCTACGCCGGGGAGTCCCGTGTGGTGCTCAAGCCTACGTCCGGCCGCGAAAAAACCAAGCTGCGCAATGCCATCGACCAACTCACCGCCGGCGGCTCCACGGCCGGCGCATCCGGCATCGAACTGGCCTACCAGATGGCCCGCGAAGGCTTTATCGACAAGGGTATCAACCGCATCCTGTTGGCCACCGACGGTGACTTCAACGTCGGCATCAGCGACTTCGACAGCCTTAAGCAAATGGCCGTCGACCAGCGCAAAAGTGGCGTCTCCCTCACCACCCTCGGCTTTGGTGTGGATAACTACAACGAACACCTGATGGAACAACTGGCCGACGCGGGCGACGGCAACTACGCCTACATCGACAACCTGCGTGAAGCCCGCAAAGTGCTGGTGGACCAACTCAGCTCGACCCTGGCGGTGGTGGCGGGGGATGTGAAGTTGCAGGTGGAGTTCAACCCGGCCCAGGTCAGCGAGTACCGCTTGCTCGGCTATGAAAACCGCGCCTTGAAGCGTGAGGATTTCAACAACGACAAGGTCGACGCCGGTGAGATTGGCGCAGGACACACTGTGACCGCACTGTACGAAATTGTGCCCAAGGGCCAGAAAGGCTGGTTGGAGCCTTTGCGCTACGCCTCCGAACCTGCTTCGGGGAGTACGTCCTCGGAGCTGGCGATGTTACGCGTGCGCTACAAACCTGCGGCGGGCGGCGACAGCCAACTGATCGAGCGGCCCATCGGCAACCAGGCCACCAACGCCAGCGACGACCTGCGTTTCTCGGCCGCCGTGGCCGCCTTCGCCCAACAGCTCAAGGGGGATGGCCGCTACACTGGCAGCATGCGCTTGCAGGACACCGCCGCACTGGCCCGTTCGGCCCGAGGGGATGACCCGTTCGGCCTGCGCAATGAGTTTGTGCAACTGGTGGAGTTGGCACAGAGCCTCAAGGCGCCAACCCAACACTGAAATAAAGGGAGTTTGCCATCGACATGCCCGCTCCAAACGACCCACCTAGCGACGAAGCGCTGCTGACCCGCTACCGCACCGGCGACGCCGCCGCGTTCGAAGCCTTGTACGCGCGCCATCGCCAAGGCCTTTACCGGTTCCTGGTAGCCCTGAGCAACAAGGCCGAACTGGCCGAGGAAATCTACCAGGAGACCTGGCTCAGCCTGATCCGCAGCAGCACCCAGCCACAGGGGCGGGCGAGTTTTCGTACGTGGCTGTTCCAGATTGCCCGCAACCGCCTGATCGACTACTGGCGCAAGCACGGCATCCACAACCCGTTGCACGACAGCTACGACGAGCAACTGCACGCCCAGCCCGACGACAGTGCCGGCCCCGAGCAACAACTGAGCCTGAGCCGCGACCAGGCGCGCCTCGACGCCGCGTTGCAAGGCTTGCCCGAAGACCAGCGCGAAGTCTTCCTGCTGCGCCTGCACGGCGACCTCGAGGTGCCGCAAATCGCCGCCCTCACCGGCGCCCCGCTGGAAACCGTAAAAAGCCGCCTGCGTTACGCCCAGCAGAAACTGCGCCGCCTGCTGGCCGAGGAGATCCGCGTATGACCGATTCCCGACCTACCCCCGACGACGACCTGCTCCAGCATTTTCGTCAACACAGCACCGGCGAACCGCCGGCGTCTCTGGACGCCTTCATCCTCAACACCGCCCGCCGCGAAGCCCCGGCGCCACAGCCGAGCCTGTTGCAGCGCTGGCTGCACGCCTGCCAACAACCACGCTGGCAAATGGCATTCGCCACCGTCGCCGGTGTGGCGCTGATGATCGGCGTGGTCATGCGTGAGCCTGTGCCGCAGCAGGAGATATCCACGGCGACCTTCTCTGCGGCCCCACCGCCCCAAGCGTTTTCCGCACCTGCCCCGGCGCCCATGGCCAGGATGGCTGTTGCGCCCAAGGCAGACCGTGCGCCGCTACAAGCTGAGATGGCCGATACTTCCGCGGCGAAACTGAGCAAGCGCGCGCCGGTGGCGTTGCCTTCGTTGGAGGAGGGGTTGCAGGAGATTCTCGACCTGCGTGCAGCGGGTCAAACCCAAGCCGCCGACGAGAAGCTGCTGGCGCTGTATAAACGCTTTCCCAACGACGATTTGCCGGCAAGGTTGGAGGCGTTGCACAAGCGCTGATGCGCACCCACGCTGCTTATTACGGCAGCTGATGCACGGCGGCGGTGGCGTGGCCATCGAGGTAGTGGCCGCCGTCGTCGATCAGCGTATAGCTGACGGGGATATTGGCGTCGGCGCCGAGGCTGAAATTGCCCAGCGGGTAGGCTTTTTCGCTGAGGGGCGGGGCCATCATGTCGAGGGTCTTTGCAACGGCTCGTTCACGCCCTTGAGCACCCACGCGCAAAGAAGAAAAAGACGCGTGATAGGGGCTAGGGTTATGGCACACCAGTACCCAGGTGCCTGCCTGCCGTTCGACGCGAAAGGTCAGGGCGCCGGCCATTTCCTCGGGCGCGCTGGGCAGGTGAGCGGGACGGTAGAAGATTTTCATCTGGGTGTTCATGGCCACCGCGACGCGCGTCGAAAGCGCTGGCGCATCGGCTTTGGCGGGCGGGATCTCGTACAAGTTCAGCCAACTCACGGACTCGCGGTCCTTGGGCAGCGCACTCCCGTCGTAAACAATGCGCAGGCCCTGCAACGCCTGGGGTTGCAGGCGAAATACCGAGGGCAGGGCGATCATCGCCGAGGCTGAGTTTTCCGGCGCGCGGTTGCCTTCACCGTTGTCGACCCAGGTTTGTACCACCACGGGGTAGGGGTTGGTGTTGGCCAGCATCAGCGAGCGTTGGGCCTGGCCCTCGTGGAAGATCAAGCGGGTCTGTTCGGGCATTAGCCCGGCGCGGGCAATCGAAGACGCGCTCATCGCCGCGCACACCCACACCATCACCGAGTAGAAAGCCAGCCGGATCATTGGACTTTCACCAGTACGTAGGCGGTGGCGTTGACCTTGCCCGGCGTGGCGGTTTTGCCCGGCAGGGTGCTGAGGGTCGCGGTAATCGTCTGCAGGTAGCTGGTGTAGCCGGACGCGTTGCTGCCGGCGCTGCTGGCACCTGCCAGTACCGGGTACCAGCCGCCGGTGGCGCCCGTGCCGCTGCCTGACCATCCCAGAAAATTCATGGCGCTGCCGTTGCTGGCGTTACGCAAGCTGATACCGACGCCCGTGGCCACCGAAGGGTCGCTGCCGTAGCCGTTGGACACCAGGTACGACACCCCGCCGCCACTGGTCAACAGGCCCAGGGACTGCGCTTGGGTATACGCGCTGTAGGCCACCTGAATACCCAGCGCGGTCTGGTTGCTGGCGGTGCCGGAGTTGGCGGTGTTGCTGCATTCCAGCCCGATGGTGAAGTCACTGCTGCGCGTCATGCCCTGGTTGAGCTCAGTGGCGGTAATCGGCAGAAAACTCACCACTGGCGTGACGTTGCGGGCCACGCAGGTGGCGGTGTAACTGATAGACGCCGCCGAGCGCATGCCGAACGCAATGCCGTTGCCCGCGCCCCAGAAGTTGTAGTGGGTATTGGAGTCCGTGCCCACCGCATCCGAGGCGATACCCCCGCCGCGAAACTGCACATAGGCATTGGGCTGGGTGCAGGTATAGCTGTAGGTGCCACTGCCGCTGGAGGCTGCCTGGCCCCCGCAATAGTTACTGCCCGAGCCCGACGTGGGCGGGAGGCTGGACACGCGAGCGAGGTCGCCCTGGATCATGCTCAAGTGTTTGGCCTTGATCTGGATCTTGCTGCCGACCGTGTCGTATTGGGTGATTTTGGCGTCCTGCCAATAGCGTGTGAGCACTTTGCCGGAGTTCAGGTGCGTCAATTTGATCCCGACATAGGGGAACCACGTGGCGTAGTAACCGGGCAAGCCATCGTTGACCGAGGCCCCTGAACCGTTGCCGATTTCCCAATACCCACCGACACGGTCGTCACCGTTGGTGGCGAACACCTCGTAAATGCTGTCCGCGTCGCTCAGGTCGCATTGCCACAGCACGGTCTCGCTGGTGAGCCCGGGCGCCGTTGCGGGCGAGACCACCACGGAGCCCAAATGCGTACCCACCGGTTGCAGGTAGGTCGAGGTCAGGTTAACCCGGCCAAATGTCAGTTGTGCCGAGTTGCCGTCATACACTTGACTGCCGTTGTAGACGCGCGTGCAGGTGGCCTGGGCATCCGCAGCAACACCGACGCCGAGGCTCAGTAGCAGTGTGAAGAGAGGGCGAAAAAACGTCATGGTGAGCTCCGTTATGAAAAGGGTTCAGGGGCGGCGGCAGGCGCTGTTGAGTTTGATCAGCGCCTGGCTGACATCCTGTTGCGTCAGGTCGAACTGCATCGCGCACTGCTCGTCTGCGCCTTCGCCCCAACGGACGGTCAGGCGGCCCTTGAGTTTCTCGGTGCGCAGGTAAGCCTGGCTGCCTTGGCCGACCATCCCGATGACACTGGCGTTTTCGTCCAGTACATCAGCGCCCATGGGGACCGCTTCGCCGCCGGGGCGCACGGCTTTGACCAGGATGGCGTTGCCGACACGGGTCTTGAATTCAACCTTCACGGCCGCGCCGGCATAGGGCGCGACGCGGCGCTGGCCGTCGTCGAGTTCGGCCTTTTCACTCATGCCCTCAGGGTTGATGGCCACCGTGTTGTAGCGGTAAGGCGTCAGTGACGGCACCAGCGCGTAGCCGTCGCTGTCGATGGTTGCGCCCATGCCGTTCATGACTTTCGCACCGCTGGCGCCCTTGGCTTCAATCAGTGCGAAGGTGTCGCCCAGGTAAGGCCCGAACGTTACGCCGCCGCCGTGCACGGCCAAGGCCCCGCGAGCGCTGCCGGAGGCTTGCCAGTAATCCTGCCCTTTGGACGCGCTGGCGCTGACCGAGGCGTTGGGCAGGTATTTCTGCAGGTTGGCGCTCCACACGTTCTGTTTCTGTTCGGCGTCGCGGGACACGTCAAGGCTGTAGCTCAAGGTCTGATCAGCCCCTTGGGTGCCCGACAGCGAGGTTTGATACAGGTCGCCGGAGGTCGAGCTGTGCGTCACCGAGCTGCTCAGCGACGGCACATTCGGGCTGGCCGGGCTGCCCAGTGGGAACGACACCGAGAGCAGCGTGACGGTTTCCTGGGTGCCGGCACTGCGCGTGGTGCCGACGCCGTTGTCGGAAACGGTGTTGCCCAGTTGGTCGTTGTAATTGCCGCTTCGCCGGTTCAGGTAACTGCCGGTGCTCTGGCGCGATACCGAGAGGTTGACGCTGACGTTGTTGCGCAAGGTGTTGGCCCAGCCAAATTGCAGCTGTGTGTCGCGTTCGCGGCCGCTGCGGTAGTCCTGGGTCGAACCGGATAAAAACACGCTGCCGTAGTCATTGAGGTTTTGATTGATCGACACCTCGAAGCGCGAGCGTTGCATATAGCTCGTCGACTCCCAGGTTTGCCGGTTGCGGATCGACTCGCGCACGCCGAGCACGTCGCCGAGGTCGCGATAGCCTTCGGTTGAGTAGCGATAGCCGGCAATCGACAACGTGGTGTTGGTCGGCTGGAACGTGCGGCTGTAGGACAGGCGCGCCATCCAGCCATCGAGCTGGCCTTCGTTCGGCAGGTTGGCGCGCGAGTAAGTGGTGTCCAGCCCGAATGCGCCGAGCGTGCTGGCGTAGACGCCGCCGAGCACCAGCGCCTGGTAGCCCTCGGCAACCCGCAAGCCACTGTTGGCGGTCACGCTGTTGGTCAGGCCACGCTGGTAGGTCATCTCGCTGAACGGGTCGTGGTCGCCGAAGTCACGGCTGCGGCCCAGCGCCATGCTGTAGCGCGACAGCCCGGGTCGCAACGACTCGGGCACCGCCGAAAACGGTACGGTGAAGCGGCTGACGCTGCCGTCGGCCTCGACCACCGAGACATCAAGGTCGCCGTTGTAGCTGGTGGAGTAGAGGTCGCTGATTTCAAATGGCCCCGGCGCGACGGTGGTCTGATAGATGTCATTGCCGTTCTGGCGCACGATCACCTGCGCGTTGGTTTTGGCAATGCCGCGCACGGTCGGTGCATAACCGCGCACTGACTCCGGCAGCATGCGGTCGTCCGAGGCAATCTCCAGGCCGGTGTAGCTCATGCCGGAAAAAAACCGGCCTGCTGTAAACCCCTGGCCCACGGTCATTTCGCCCTGTAAACCGGGCAGGGCGCGTTGGGCGTAAGTGCGGGTGGTGTTCCAGTGGCTGCCGTTATCGTTGTCATAACGCCAATTGCCTTGTTGGCGCAGGCGCCACAGACCGATGTTCATCCCGCTGTTGAGGGCCAGGTAGCTTGAGTCGGAACTGGCGCTGTAGTTGCCTGTGCGTGAGACGTGATATTGGCTGGCGCTGTAGTTGACGAAACCGATGGTGTTGCCGCCGTCCAGGTTTTGCGGCGCGACATAGCCGCGCGGGGTTTTCAGCATCAGGCTCTGGGGCACGCTGAGGTCCAGGCGCATGCGCCCGAAATCGAAGGCGGTCGACGCGCCATGCACGGCGTTGGCGAGCACCAGGCACTGGTGAGTATCGGCGTGCGGGAGCGCGCTTTTGAGCACACCGCTCCGTTCCAGCAGCGCAGCGGGCAGGCAGGGCTGCACATCGCCTTCACCCTGGTCGGCGAAGCGCAGGTCAACGCGCTCGACAAAGCGGCCGTTGGTAAACACGTCGACCCGGTATTGCCCGGGTTCAATGGCGTTGACCTGGTTGAAACGCGCCAGTGAACCGCCGCCAAACAGCATGTTGTCGTCGAAGACATAAGCGTCGCTGGACGCGGGCACGGTGCCTTGCGCGAGGGCGATCGCCGGGCTCATCAGGCTGATCGTGCTGAGCAGGGCGGATTGCACCAAACCGCGTAACCCGCGGTGCGGTTCGAATACAGGATTCATCGTGAAGGCTGATACGCGATAGGTAGGCATGACGATCACCCCAGGCCGATCAAAGAAGGGGCAGATCAGTGACGACATCAGCACCGAAATCGTTGACCAATGTCAGGCGCACGGTGTCTCCCGCAGCGGCCGAGGCACCCGCGGGCAACGCCCAGTTGGCCTGGCTCAGCGGGGCGATCATCGACGCCTGGGCAAGGGCGTGGGAGGTACCTCGGCTGACGACGTCGGCACGGCGCACGGTGGCGAAGTAGCCGCTGTCATTGCTGGCGACCACGGCTTTGCCCTGAAGCTTGAAATGCAGGGATTGGCTCAGCGCGTCGGGGTTTCCGGCCAACGCTTGCGGGCGGTAAAACACCTTCATGCGGCTGCTGACCGTGAGCAGCAACTTGTTGGCTTGCAACTCGCTGGCCTTCATGGCCGGCATCTGCACGAAATTGAGGTAGAACAGCGATTCGCGGTCCTTGGCCAGGTCCTTGCCGGTGAAGACCAGGCGCACGACCTGGCCGGCATTTGGGTTCATGCGAAACACCTGCGGGCTGGCGATAAACGGCGCGTCTGCTGTCTGCGGCGTGAGGTTTGGGTTGCCCGTGTCGAGCCACAGTTGGACTAGGTAGGGATGGGTGTCCTGATTGCTCAGTTGCACCATTTTTTCCTGGGCCTGGGCTGGGTAGATCACACGGGTGCCGGTCATTACAACGCTGGCGTGGGCATAGGCGGTGATGGCTGTGCCGAGTGCCAGCGCCAGGGCGAGTGTGGTTTTCTTCAGGCGAGTCATAGTGTTCTCCGTCCAACAGGCGCAGAGCGGGTGAAGAATGAGGGGGTGGGTAAACATGCCGGGCACGGGGCCCGGCAGGTACCTGGGATTACAGGTAGTCCAGGGCGTATTGCGCGGTGGCGGACACAGTACCGGCCGTGGCGGCGCCGGCTTCGCTGATGTAGCGAACCGCGAAATCGTGGCTGGCGCTGGTGGCGCCGGAGGCCAGGGTCAAGCCTGGAACCGAGGTAATCCCGTTGAGTACAACGGCTGAACCACCTGCTTCGCTGAGCAGTTGCACTTGTACGTTGGTGGCCGTGCCCGCGTTGGCAAGGTTGCCGGCGCTGGTCACGTTGCTGCCTTGGAAAGCGGTCTTGATGGCAAGGCTCGAAGACGGTGCGGTGCAGCCGCTCACGCTGATGGTGAAGGGCGTTTCGCCGGCGGTGCTGCCCACTGCGTTCAGGGCGGCGGCGCTGACGGTAGGCATCAGGATCACCGGATTCGCTGCGTTGCCGTTGACCGCTACAGCACAGGTCTGATCCGACACCTGGCCGGTGAATGTGATGGTGTTCGCGGCGGCCGCGAAAGTCAGGGCTGGCGCGGCGGTCATGGCCAGGATCAAGGCAATGCGCTTCATGGTGGAACTCCTCATTAAAGATGGTTAGGGCTGTGCGTGGACGCCGTCCGTTTTTCGCCAAAGGGCGTAAGGGGGCTGTCCAGGCGCCGCAATCTTATGGAGATGAGGCGTTGGGTTTAATCAGGCGATTCTTAAAAGCTGCGTCATGGCAATGCCTGGCGAGCGTTTAGAGAAACCTGGTGAAAGCGGCGGGTACTTTGAGGATCGTCTTATTCCGGCGCCAAGGCCGGTGGATTAACGTTCGCTCATGAAACTACGCCAATCCCTACCTCCGCTCGACACGTCGTTCTCAACGCCCGCGGCGGCGAGAAAGCTGCTGCGCCTGTTGGTCATCGCTCTGGTGCTGGGGTTTTACGCCGGGGTCTACAGTTATCTGAGCGCGACACTGAGCCAGGAGATATCCCAGCGACGCAGTTATATGAATGCGGCGATATCCGATGCGCAGAATTTTTTCGTCAGCCGCCAGACATTGCTCAAGACGTTGCGGCTGGCAGCGGTGCGCAGCGTTACGGCGCCGGTAGCCAGCGCGAACGTGGTCGCGGGCGAAGAGGTGCATATCGGCCTTGGGACGGACAAACAGGCCTGGAGCCTGTGGTTGACCCACCGCATGCTCGACTACCTGCGCCTCAACCGGGTGAACCTGCTGTACGCCGCGACCGGCACTCAGGCCGAGGTGGTTCGCCTGTTCAGTGCTCGCGAACCGGTGCAGCTGATTGCCCCGCATTTGCTGGCGCGGCTCAACGCGGAATATGACAGCGGCGTCGACGAACTCTGGCTCACCGACCCTGAGCGAGAGGATTCCCCGCTGTACATATTCACCCGTCTGGATGACCGTAGCCCTCAATCCGGCTGGCTGGGGTTGGAGGTCGAATCGCCCGATCTGCTGAGCGCCCTGCAAAACAAAAACGCCGGTCAGTTCATCTTGCTCGACGCCAGCGGCCAGCTGATTTTCGATAGCGCGCAAGGGCAGTCGTTACGCCTGGAATTGAGCCAGATGCCGGCGACCCAGTCGTTCGGCTTTGTCGGCGGTCAGTGGCTGCCGGATCATCTGGCGATTCGCAAACAATTGGGGTTTTCGAACTGGCAAATCGTCTACGCCCTCGACATGCACTCACTGCTGACGGTGCTGATAACGCCGGTGGTAATCAGCCTGTTGCTCTGCGTGCTGGTCACTTGGCTGATGATCTGGCTGATGCGGCGTATTGATCAGCGCCTGATCGTACCGGCCGGCAACCGCATTGAGGCGCTGGTGGAGAGCGAAGCCTTCAGCCGGGCGGTGATCCGCATTGCGCCCGTGGCGCTGTGCGTGCTGCGCCGCCAGGACGGCGAGGTGGTTCTGGATAACCCGCTGTATACGCAGTGGATCGGCGACAGCCAGGAGCGCCAGCAACGCAGTGCCGACTGGATACGTCGCGGTTTTGATGACGGCGAACACACCACTGTCGATGAGTTGCAGCTGGCGGATGGTCGCCACCTGTACCTGAGCTTCGCGCGCACGCGGTATAAGCGCGAAGACGTGTTGATTTGTGCGTTCAGCGACATCAGCGCGCGCATGCAGGTAGAGGTCGCCCTGGACCGGGCGCGGCGCATGGCGGACGCTGCCAACGAAGCCAAGACTTTGTTCCTCGCCACTATGAGCCATGAAATTCGCACGCCGCTTTACGGCGTGCTGGGCACCCTGGAGCTATTGGCGCGCACTGAGTTGAGCGATCAGCAAAAAAGCTACCTGCAGGCAATCGAGGGCTCATCCGCCAACCTGCTGCAACTGATCAGCGATGTGTTGGATGTGTCGCGTATCGAGGCGGGGCAATTGCAACTGGAGTGCAACCGGTTCTCACCGCTGGAATTGATCGAGGAAGTGATTCACGCCTATGCCGCCGCGGCTCAACGCAAGGGCCTGCAGTTGTTCGCCTGTGTCGACCCGCAATTGCCGGACTGGCTGAAGGGTGACGTCAGCCGCATTCGGCAGATCCTGAGTAACTTGCTCAACAATGCGCTGAAATTTACCGACAGCGGTCGGATCATCCTGCGCGTCAGGCTGGACAGCCGCGACGGTGAGCGTGTGATGCTGCACTGGCAGGTCTGCGACACCGGCAAAGGTATCTCCCACGAAGACCAGCAACACCTTTTCGAGCCGTTCTACCAGGCCGACGGCAATACCCACGTGGTGGCGGGAACCGGCTTGGGCCTGTCCATTTGCAAACGCCTGATGCACTTGATGAACGGCAGCATGCGTGTGGTGAGCGAGCCTGGCCTGGGCAGCAGCTTTACCTTGCACCTGCCCCTTGAACAGCTGTCGGCAATGGAGCCGTCGCCGGGCGCTGACGAGTTGTTGCCGGAACTGGTCTGCGTGGTCTCGCCGATACGCGAGTTGGCCGTCAGTATCTGTGGCTGGTTGTGCCGTTGGGGCGCGCGCGCCCAAGTCGGCCTGCCCAAGGCCCATGACCATACGGAAGGTGCGGTACTGCTTGAACTGCATCCTGGCCGGCCCGGCGAAACATTGGCCGCGCACTGGGAGGGCCCACGCGTGCTGGCGGCCAGTGACCTGCATGATGATGCACTGAACGACTCGAACGGCATGGTCAGTTTCAATAGCTTGAAAGCCCTGCGCATGGCGGTCGGGGCCGCTCAAGGGCAACTCATGCGCGGCGCCACGGCAACCGCGCAACGCTACCCGGTATTCAACCTGGGCATGCATGTGCTGGTGGCCGAAGATAACGTCATTAATCAGCTGATTCTGCGCGACCAGCTCGAAGAGCTGGGCTGTACGGTCGAGTTGGCCGGTGATGGGCTGACGGCGCTGGAGATGTGGCGCCACAGCGCGTTCGATCTGATCCTCACCGACATCAATATGCCGCACATGAACGGCTACGAATTGACCGCCAAATTGCGCAGCCTCGACTGCCACTTGCCAATCATCGGCGCTACCGCGAATGCAATGAGCGAGGAGGGTGAGCGCTGCCTGGAAGCAGGCATGAACCGCTGCCTGGTCAAGCCGTTTGCCTTGCGCACGCTTTACGCCTGCCTGGAACCTTACCGAAGGAGTGGCAATTGAAACCCTATCGGGTGCTGATTGTTGAAGATCACCCCTTCCAGCATGAGTTTTTGCGCAACCTGTTCAGCACCCTGGGTGGGTTCAGTGTAGAGGCGGTGTGGGATGGTGCTACGGCGCTGCAGCGCCTGAACACTCACTCCTACGATATGGTCGTGACTGACCTGTTCATGCCGGTGATGGATGGCGTGCAACTGATCCAGAGCATTGCAAGGCTTGGCAAGCCGCCTGCCCTGGCGCTCATGAGTGTGGCATCCAGGCGTATGTTGGTGAGTGCCGGGCTGGTAGCAAAGAACCTGGACCTGGACGTGCTGGGGCTTATTTCCAAACCGGTGGATGCGTGCGACATCATGCGCTTGCGCGATAGCCTCAATAAGCGCCGCAGTGACTTGGATGCTTCCCACCGTCATCCGACGCAACCCGCGCGCCAGTGCCTGCTGGCAGCCATGGAGCGCGGAGAAATACAGGCGTGGTTTCAACCGAAAAAATCCTTGCGTGATGGCCGGGTATGCAGCGCCGAAGCGTTGGTGCGTTGGCGACACCCACAGCAGGGCACGTTGCTGCCCCGGGACTTTCTCCCCGCACTTCAACGTTTCGGCCTGGAAGATCAGTTGCTGTGGCTGATGCTGGAGCAGACCATCGAGGCGCAGGCGTACTGGCGCCGTCGCGGCTGCGAAGTGCCGGTGTCGATCAACCTGCCGACCCACTTGCTAGACCGCCACGACCTTGCCGACCGCTTGCATGATCGCGTGTTGGCCCTGGGGGCCGAACCCGCCTCGATCGGGTTTGAGTTGATGGAGACGTCCACCACCGAGTCGCTCAGCGATTATTACGCAGGCGCCTGTCGCTTGCGCATGAAAGGCTTCGGGTTGGCGCAGGACGATTTCGGCAAAGGCTTCAGTTCGTATTTCAATCTGATTTCCACGCCCTTCAGCGAACTGAAGATTGACCGCTCGCTGGTCCACGGTTGTGTCGACAACGAAAGTCTCGCCACAGCGTTACACAGCCTTGTCGAACTGAGCCGCAAGTTGGGCCTGACGGTGACGGCTGAAGGCGTGGAAACCCAGGACGAGCTAGAGTTCCTACGCAAGATCCAATGTGATCAGGCGCAGGGCTTTTTAATCTGCGCCGCTGTGCCGGCGGAGCGGTTTTTCGAGCTGTTGCGCGAAGATGGCCTTAAGCCAGCACTAAATTGAGATCAAATGGTCTACCTGTAGCGCGCCATGGAATGGCAGCAATGGCGGAGAAGCTCCCCGCCGTCTCATTCCAAGACCCGGGGCGTCGGCGATGAAAAATGCAAGCCTGAAGTTCGGCGTGTTCGCCTTGAGCTCTCAACGAATCAACAAGCTGTTGCTGGTGCTCGCCGGCCTGACGGTGCTGCTGGTCAGCATGTGTTACTGGGCAGTTGAACGGGTATTGGACGAAGAACGGATCAAAGTCGACTTCCATTTTTCGGGTTTGATCGAGAGCATCCACGAATACGACACGTTTTTGCGCAGTGTCGCCAGTGCCTATGACCGCACCAACCAGAATACGCTGCTCAATATTCGCCCGGTCTCGCGCGTTGAGATTTTGCAAAAAGGCCAGGAGCGGGTGTTCCAGAATCACGGCCTGGCCCTGTCTCAGCCTTTTACCCTGAGCGAGCGCAAGCGCTATGACCCTGAGCAATTGCAGGGCGGCTATTCGCTGGGCGTGCAAATGACCGATTTCTACAGCGCATTCTGGGCCAGCTCTTTCTATTCGGCGCCCCAGATATTCCTGTTTTCGCCCAGTGACCAGTTCAACATCGCGATTCCCGGCGTCGATGGCACACGTAAGCAATCGATCTTGCTCAAGAGCAACTTCTTTGACGTAACAGCGGACTTGTACCAGGGACTGCTCGCCCGGCAGCAGCAACTCAATAATCGGCGCGTGAGCTGGATGCGTGCGCCCCGGGGATTGTTGCCGGGCACCGAGACGATCGTGGCGTTTATCGGCCTGGACCTGAACCCGGCGGTCATGCCCGAACGTCGGGATGAGGGGTTGCTGACGGTTGCAGCATTGTTGGACGCCGGGCAAATCAACGACCTGGACCGCTTGTTGATCCGACCGATTGACCATCGCGTCACGCTGATCTCTCCGGCAGGTGATGTGCTGCTGGGCGATGCCCAGGATTCGGCGTCATTGCCGGTGGGCATGAGCCTGGGCGCCGAAGGCTTGCGCTTCAAGGTGGTTTCCACCGGCAAGGACCAATGGATCGGCTTGTACACCATCAGCTATGAAAACTTCTTTCGCTTCGCCAAATGGTCATTGCTGGGCACGGGCGCTGTGTTTTTGCTCGCCGTATTTTTGGGCTGGCGGGTCAATCGCTGGTACCGCGCCGGCATTGTCGAGCCTGCGTTGCGAGCGACGCGTTTGCTGACTGAAAGCGAAGAGTTCAACCGCGCCATGCTGCAAAGCGCGCCGGTGGGCCTGTGTGTGGTGCAACGCAACAACAACCAGGTGCTGCTGGAAAATCAGCGCGCCCAGGAGTGGCAGGGCACCACCGAGCTGATCGGCTTGCTCAACCGCGACTATCAAGACGAAGAGCCGCGCGAGATGCAGATCGAGGTGGCGGGGCGGCATTTGCTGGTTTCGTTCAGGTTCAGTCGCTATCAGGATGAGGACGTGGTGCTCTGTGGGTTCAATGACATTACCCGCCATGTTGATGATGCCCTGCTGATGGAGCAGGCCAAGCGTTCCGCTGACGAGGCGAGTGCCGCCAAGACGTTGTTCCTGGCGACCATGAGCCATGAAATTCGCACGCCGCTTTATGGCGTGCTGGGCAACCTTGAACTGCTGGGGCTGACCCAGTTGGACGCTCGCCAACAGGATTATCTGCAGACCATCGAGCGTTCGTCGGCGGTGTTGTTCCAGCTGATCAGCGATGTGCTGGACGTGTCGAAAATCGAATCCGGCCAAATGGCACTTGAGACCGTGACCTTCAGCCCGCTGGATGTCTTCGAAGATGCCGTCAACAGCTATGCCGCAGCAGGCCTCAACAAGGGGCTGCAGGTCTTTGCGTGTGTGGATGCGACATTGCCTGCGCTGATGAGCGGTGACCCTGGCCGCATTCGGCAAATCGTGAATAACCTGCTGAGTAATGCGATCAAGTTCACTGATTCCGGGCGGGTCATCGTGCGTCTCAAGGTGACAGACCTGGAAACGACCCACGCCACGTTGCAATGGCAGGTTTCCGACACGGGCGCCGGCATCAGCGAAAAGCAACTAGGACAATTATTCAAACCGTTCTCACAGCTGGCCGGCAGCCAGCAGGCTGGCGGCGCGGGCCTTGGCTTGTCGATCTGCTCACGCTTGAGTGAATTGATGGGCGCACAATTGCGAGTGGTCAGCGAGCCGGGGCTGGGCAGCAGTTTTTCCCTTCATCAGCGCCTGCCTATCGTCCCAGGCCCACTGCCGGACTGTTCGGCGATTGAGCTGCAAGGGGTGACGGTGTACGTGCGCGCCCCGTTCAAGGAGCTTGAGCAATCGCTGATTGATTGGCTCAACCGCTGGGGCGCGCGTGCGGCTGCGTTGCCGCCGGGTTACCAGGGAGAGCAACATGAGTTGCTGCTGGACCGGGTGACCGGGGCGGGTCAGCAAAGCGATTGGAGGGGTGTGTGCATCACGGCGACTGAGCTCGCTGCACCCCAGACCGAAGCGTTCAGGCATGCGTGGACGGTCAACGCCTACGACATTCGCGGTATTGCCCGAACGCTGTCGCAGGCGCACCCAGGCGGGGTCAAACCGCCAGGGCCCAGCGAACGCATGAGTGACCAGCGTTTGGGGTTGAGGGTGTTGGTGGCCGAGGACAACCCGATCAATCGCGCCATTTTGCAGGAGCAGCTCGAGGCGCTGGGCGCGTGGGTGGTCGCCGCTGAAGATGGTGAGGAAGCGCTGCAACGCTGGTCGCCTGGCACCTTTGATCTGGTTATCACCGATATCAATATGCCCCGGCTTGACGGCTATGGCCTGACCCGTGCCCTGCGCGAGCGTGATCGACAAACGCCGATCATTGGCGTCACTGCAAACGCCCTGCGCGAAGAGGGTGAGCAGTGCCTGGCGGCGGGCATGGACACCTGGGTGGTCAAACCCTTGAGCCTGGACGCGTTGCGCAAAACGCTGCTGCGCTATGGCGGCAAGCGCGTGGATAGACAGCGCGCAGGTTCGGCCTTGCAGCCGGGCGATATGGACGGGTGGATCCAGTTTTCCGCAAGCATGCACCGGCTGTTCATCACCACCCTGCAGGACGACGTCCGCCTGACTCGGCAGGGCCTCGACAGCGGTGACAAAGAACAGGTGGTGCGCCACTTGCACCGCATGAATGGGTCCCTCGCATCGATTCGTGCCTTGCGTTTGAGTGCTGCCTGCAACGCACTGGAAGAGTCGCTGCACAAGGGCTCACTGAACCCGAGCCTGGCGACTCAGGTACGCACCCTGTTACAGCGCCTGGAAGCGGTCATGGACGCCCTGGCGTCCAACCCAGGCGCTCAAGGCCAACCATCGGACAGGTAGACATGAAAAAAATCAAGGTAGTGATTGCGGACGATCATCCCATCGTGCTGCTCGGCGTGCGTGAAGTTATCCAGCGCGATGCTCGTTTTGAAGTGGTGGGTGAAGCGACCAGTTCCAGCCAATTGATCGACAGGCTGCAGAGCGAAAAACCGGACGTGGTCATTACCGATTTTCACATGCCCGGCGATTCGACATTCGGTGATGGCCTCAAACTGATCGAGTACCTCACCCGAAGGTTTGTCGACACACAGATCCTGGTGCTGACCATGATGTCCAACAACTTGATCGTGTCACGCCTGCATGAATTGGGAGTGATGGGGGTCATTCAAAAAAACCACTTGCACGAAGAAATTGAAAACGCCCTGAACGCCCTCGCCTTGCGCCGCAATTACCAGAGCCCTGTGCAGGAAGCCACTTCGGTTATCCACAATCAGCAGCAGATCAACGAGCGCTTTGCCAGCTTGTCCCTGCGAGAGATGGAAGTGCTGCGCCTGTTCGTGGCCGGCCACAGCGTGACAGACATTGCGCGCATGGTTAATCGCAGCAGCAAGACCGTCAGCGCGCAAAAGGTCTCAGCCATGCGCAAGCTTGAGGTAAGTACCGACCAGGCCCTGGTGACTTACTGTGTAAATGCCGGGAAGTTTCAATAAGACACGTCAACTTTTAAGAACTGCCTGATGGCCGGCGGCAAGCGCACCTTCGATCATGCCCTTATTTATGGGTATGGATCGTCAATATGAGCGGCAAGAGGGTCAAGCAGAAAAACATCATGGTGCTGTGCCGCCACGCCGGTGTCCTGCTCAACTACAGCGCGTTGTTAAATGAAGCCGGGTATTTCCGGATCGGATTGTGCGCATCCATGAACGACGTACTGAACGCCATGGCCAAAACCAAAAGGATCGATTGTTTTATCGTCGATGGTTTCAAGATAAGCACCGCCGATAAACGCCACCTCAAAAGCTTGAATCAGGGTTGCCGGATAAAGCGCTTTTTACTATTGGGCGACTTTGCGTTTACCGACCAATCGCGCGTATTTGCCTGGGCCAAGGCCCATCGCATCCCATTGCTGGGGATGGCCAGGCAACCCGTGAGCGCGGGGGATCTGGGGCGGTATTTGCAAGTGTTGTAGCGGGCGAGCGCTGGGTGGGATGGGTTGTGCGGTAGATGTGTGCCACCAGTGGGTTGCGGGGCTGTGGCGCAAACAAACGAAAAAGCCCCAGGTCTTTCGACCTGGGGCTTTTTCATCTGTATCTGGTGCACCCGGCGGGATTCGAACCCACGACCCCTGCCTTCGGAGGGCAGTACTCTATCCAGCTGAGCTACGGATGCTTGTGCGGGCGACATCATACCCATGTCGACCTTGGGCGTCCATGCTGGTCTTTGGCCGTTTATAGGTAGGAATTTGTCCCTCAAAGGCTCTGCGTCGGCTGCCGTTGATCGTTACGTAGGAACCCGGCCGAAACACGCTGATCCGAAAGATTCGGCAAATGCGCCGTTTTCGTTCTTTTTTTCGAACAGACTATTGCCCTGTACCCCCATTGATCCTAGGATTCGTTTGAGATTTCAAACGCTCTGTCTCCTGCGTGCTTATTCATTTCTCGCGCGCGCTGGGGCTGATTTCCCTGACGGCAGCCCACAAGGCGCCTTTCAACAACTCTAATTCGCTCCGCGTGCGCGCGGTGCTGTTAAGGAAAGCCGACATGCAGCTCAAAGATTCCCAGTTGTTCCGCCAACAAGCCTTTATCGATGGCGCTTGGGTCGATGCGGACAACGGCCAGACCATCAAGGTCAACAACCCTGCCACGGGCGAGATTCTCGGCACCGTGCCAAAGATGGGCGCCGCTGAAACCCGCCGCGCCATCGAAGCCGCCGACAAGGCTCTGCCGGCCTGGCGTGCACTCACCGCCAAGGAGCGCGCCAACAAGCTGCGCCGCTGGTTCGAGCTGCTGATCGAAAACCAGGACGACCTCGGTCGCCTGATGACCCTGGAGCAAGGCAAGCCGCTGGCCGAAGCCAAGGGCGAAATCGTTTACGCGGCCTCCTTTATCGAGTGGTTCGCCGAAGAAGCCAAACGCATCTACGGTGATGTGATCCCCGGCCACCAGCCTGACAAGCGCCTGATCGTGATCAAGCAGCCAATCGGCGTGACCGCTGCAATCACCCCGTGGAATTTCCCGGCCGCCATGATCACCCGTAAAGCCGGCCCGGCCCTGGCCGCCGGTTGCACCATGGTGATCAAGCCCGCTTCGCAAACCCCGTTCTCGGCCCTGGCCCTGGTTGAGCTGGCGCACCGCGCCGGTATCCCGAAAGGCGTGCTGAGCGTGGTGACCGGCAGCGCCGGTGACATCGGCGGCGAGCTGACCAGCAACCCGATCGTGCGTAAATTGTCCTTCACCGGTTCGACCGAAATCGGTCGCCAGCTGATGGCCGAATGCGCCAAGGACATCAAGAAAGTCTCTCTGGAGCTGGGCGGCAACGCGCCGTTCATCGTGTTCGACGACGCCGACCTGGATAAGGCCGTCGAAGGCGCGATCATCTCCAAGTACCGTAACAACGGCCAGACCTGCGTGTGCGCCAACCGCCTGTACATTCAGGATTCGGTGTACGACGCGTTCGCCGAGAAACTCAAGGTGGCCGTGGCCAAGCTCAAGATCGGCAACGGTCTGGAAGACGGCACCACCACCGGCCCGCTGATCGACGAAAAAGCCGTGGCCAAGGTGCAGGAACACATCGCGGATGCCTTGAGCAAAGGTGCCAAGCTGTTGGCCGGTGGCAAGGTGATGGAAGGCAACTTCTTCGAGCCTACAATCCTGGTCGACGTGCCGAAAAATGCCGCAGTGGCGAAGGAAGAAACCTTCGGCCCATTGGCGCCGCTGTTCCGCTTCAAAGACGAAGCCGAAGTGATCGCGATGTCCAACGACACCGAGTTCGGCCTGGCGTCCTACTTCTACGCCCGCGACCTGGGCCGTGTGTTCCGTGTGGCCGAAGCCCTGGAATACGGCATGGTTGGCGTCAACACCGGGTTGATCTCCAACGAAGTGGCGCCGTTCGGCGGCATCAAGGCTTCGGGCCTGGGCCGTGAAGGCTCCAAGTACGGGATCGAGGATTACCTAGAAATCAAATACCTCTGCCTGGGCATCTAAGCTCGGCGCGGGATCGCAGCAAACGCAGAGGGCACGAGAGCGCTGTCCCTTTGCGTGTTTCAAGACGTTATTCGTAGTGGCCGGGAAAGCTGTGGCAGTCGATCATCGCATGCTGCCGTAGTTGCCTCCCCGCCACGTATTCCTTGGACCACGCCACCCGATGAGTGGCGAATGAGGACTTTATGAGCAAGACCAACGCATCCCTGATGAAACGCCGCGAAGCTGCTGTACCGCGCGGTGTTGGCCAGATCCACCCGATCTTCGCCGAGTCGGCCAAGAACGCCACCGTGACCGACGTTGAAGGTCGCGAGTTCATCGACTTCGCCGGCGGTATCGCCGTGCTGAACACCGGCCACGTGCACCCGAAAATCATCGCTGCCGTCACCGAGCAGTTGAACAAGCTGACCCACACTTGCTTCCAGGTCCTGGCCTACGAGCCCTACGTGGAACTGTGCGAGAAAGTGAACGCCAAGGTTCCAGGTGATTTCGCCAAGAAAACCCTGCTGGTCACCACCGGTTCCGAAGCCGTTGAAAACGCCGTGAAAATCGCCCGTGCCGCCACTGGCCGTGCCGGCGTCATCGCATTTACCGGCGCCTACCACGGCCGCACCATGATGACCCTGGGTCTCACCGGTAAAGTCGTGCCTTACTCGGCCGGCATGGGCCTGATGCCAGGCGGCGTGTTCCGTGCGCTGTACCCGAACGAACTGCACGGTGTGAGCGTTGACGACTCCATCGCCAGCATCGAACGCATCTTCAAGAACGATGCCGAACCCCGTGATATCGCGGCGATCATCATCGAGCCAGTCCAGGGCGAAGGCGGTTTCTACGTCGCGCCTAAAGCTTTCATGAAGCGCCTGCGCGAGCTGTGCGACAAGCACGGCATCCTGCTGATCGCCGACGAAGTGCAAACCGGTGCCGGCCGTACCGGTACCTTCTTTGCCATGGAACAGATGGGCGTTGCCGCCGACCTGACCACCTTCGCCAAATCCATCGCTGGCGGCTTCCCCCTGGCCGGTGTGTGTGGCAAGGCGGAATACATGGACGCCATCGCTCCAGGCGGCTTGGGCGGCACCTACGCCGGTAGCCCGATCGCTTGCGCGGCCGCGCTGGCGGTCATGGAGGTGTTCGAAGAAGAGCACCTGCTGGACCGCTGCAAAGCCGTCGGCGAGCGTCTGGTGACCGGTCTGAAAGCCATCCAGGCCAAGTACCCGGTGATCGGCGAAGTGCGTGCCTTGGGCGCGATGATTGCGGTCGAGCTGTTCGAAGATGGCGACAGCCACAAGCCGAACGCCGCTGCCGTTGCCTCCGTGGTCGCCAAGGCGCGCGACAAGGGCCTGATCCTGCTGTCCTGCGGCACCTACGGCAACGTCTTGCGCGTACTGGTCCCGCTGACCTCGCCGGACGAGCAGTTGGACAAAGGCCTGGCGATCATCGAAGAGTGCTTCTCCGAGCTGTAAGCGGAAGCTGACCTGATCGACAGGAAAAACCCGCTTCGGCGGGTTTTTTATGCCGATTACCGCCTATTCAGGCCGTGTTCATTGTACGTAGGCGCCTTCATTGTCTAAGGTTGCAGCATTGCCGATGGAGCGTGCTGGATGACTGCTGTTGATTTACCCGCTGTACCCCGCGTGTTGATTGCCGAGGCGGACCCTTGGTCGCGGGACCTGCTCAAGCACGTGTTGTTGAATGTGCGCTGCGATGCGCGGCTGGATGTGTGTGCCGACGGGCAGCACGCCGCCACGTTGCTGCGGGAAAAGACCTATGACCTGATCCTGGCGGATTGGGAACTGCCGGGCATCGACGGCTTGAGCCTGCTGCGCAGCGTGCGCCAGAAGCGTCGCTCGCCCGCGCTGCCCTTCATTCTGCTCAGCAGCCGCAATGACAGCGCCAGCGTGCGCGAAGCCTTGCCCCTGGCACCCACGGCCTACCTGAGCAAACCCCTGAACATGGAAGGCCTGACACAGCGTCTGCAAGACCTGTTGCTCAACGAAGGCGAAAACGTCTACTGCGAGATCCCACCCCTGGCGCCCGGCATGACCTTGCCGGTGTTCCTGGAGCGCCGCCGCGAAGCCTCGGATGGCGCGCCATTGCGCGTGGATGTGAAAGCCGCCGTGCAACACAGCCTTGGGCCGGACGGCCTGGACCTCAAGCATCTGGAAGACCAGGTGCGCATGGACCCCCAAATCACTGCCGTGTTGATCGCCGCCGCCAACAGCGCCGGCCATCACGGCACTCCGGTGCAAACCCTGCCCGCCGCCCTGCATAAGCTGGTGCCGGGGCAAAGCATGAACCTGATCCTGGGCTTGGCACTCAAGCACAACGTCGTACTCGGTGACCCGGCGCTGGTGGCCTACGCCGAGCGCCACTGGCAATTGTCCCTGGACACGGCCGACTACGCCCAACGCCTGGCGCGCATGCTGGAACTGGACGATGAGCGCTGCTACAGCGCCGGTATCCTCCATCGGTTGGGCGACCTGGCGCTGCTGCGTTGCCTGGAAGACTGGCGCCAGGGCGGTGGTGCGTTGGATGACGAAACGATTGGTGAGTCGCTGTACACCTTTGGCGCCGCCTATGGCTCGGCGCTGCGGGCGCGTTGGCGTTTGCCGTTGGAACTGCGCCAGTTGATTGCGGCGACCTATTCCCTGGAGGGTGGGGTGTATGGCCTCGATGCGCTGGTGATGAACCTCGCGGCGCAGATGGCGCGCTTGACCGAGCACGAAGGGCTGGAAGCGCTGGCGGCGGGCAAGACGGCGCGATTGCTCAAGGTCGGCTTGTCGGAACTCACCCGGGTGCGCAAAGCCTAGAGCGCCACGCACCCCAGTGTGGGAGCGGGCTTGCCCGCGAAAGCGCCGCGTCAGTCGCAACATGTGTCACTGCGTCCCGCCTTCACACGTGTACGCAAGGCCCAGAGCGCCACGCACTTCAATGTGGGAGCGGGCTTGCCCGCGAAAGCGTCGTGTCAGTCGACACATGTGTTACTGAGCCCCGCCTCCACACGGGTACGCAAGGCCCAGAGCGCCACGCACTCCAATGTGGGAGCGGGCTTGCCCGCGAAAGCGTCGTGTCAGTCGCCACCTGTGTCACTGAGCCCCGCCCTCACACGGGTACGCAAGGCCCAGAGCGCCACGCACTCCAATGTGGGAGCGGGCTTGCCCGCGAAAGCGTCGTGGCAGTCGACACATATGTCACTGAGCCACCGCCTTCGCGGGCAAGCCCGCTCCCACATTGGTGTTTACTGTTGCAGATGAAGGTGTTCGGGTTCAGCCCGCGATGACGCGGTTCTTGCCCAGGCGCTTGGCCTCGTACATGGCCGCATCGGCGCGGGCGAACAGGCTGTCCAGGGTTGAGTCTGCCTCGGTGAGGCTGGCCAGGCCCTGGCTGATGGTCACGCTGAAGGCCTGGCCTTCGTAGCTGAAACTCAGCTCCTGGATCTCTTTGCCCAATCGCTCGGCCACCTGCAACGCCATCTCTGGCGCGCAGCCGGGCAGCACCGCGGCGAATTCTTCGCCCCCAATACGCCCGAACAGGTCACCCCGGCGTAACACCCCGCGGCCGCTCTCGGCGATGCGTCGCAGCACCTGATCGCCCTCCAGGTGCCCGTAGGTGTCGTTGACGTCCTTGAAATCATCGATGTCCAGCAACAGGAAGGACAGTGGCGCGCCTTGGGCGCAGGCGCTGTCGAACGCCTGGTTGGCGCATTCGAAGAAGTGCCGGCGGTTGCTGCTCTGGGTCAGCACGTCGGTGGTCGCGAGACGGTGCAGCTCCAGTTCCATCTGTTTCTTTTCGGTGATGTCTTCGGCCATGCCCACCACGATCAGCGGCTCGCCGGGTTCGACCTGCTGATTGATATAGCACTTGTCGCTCAACCAGCGAATCTGCCCGTCTGCGGTGATGATGCGGTATTCGCGATCTTCCACGGCGGTCTGTTCCAGCACGCGGGCCAGGCTGTGCTCGGCATAGTCGAGGTCTTCGGGGTGAATGCTGTTGCGCCACTCCCGGTAGTCTGCCAGCAGCAGGGCGGAGGAGCGGCCGAATACCCGCTCGTAGGCAGGGCTTACGTAGAGCACGCGGCGGGTTTCCCAGTCGATGGCCCACAGCACGGCGTTCACGCTGACCAGCATTGAGCTCAGCAGCTGCTCACGCTCGCTCAGTCGCTCGACTTCGCCCTGGGCATGCATCAACGCCAGCAGGGTCGCCGCCGCTGCTGGGCGGGGATGCTCAGCAATGGGGGCGTCGATTAAGGAGGACTTTTCGTGAACCATCGGCACAACTCTCTCTGGGCGCGCCGCTCATTGGAGCAGCGGTCACTACAAGGGGCCACCATGATGGCGAAGTGTTCATTGAGAGAGGCGAATTGCAGTGAAGTTCCGTCAACAGGACCGATTGCCGGTGACCGAGAAATGACGCCAAAAAGCTGATAGGCGGGAGGGGAGCCCCTCCCGCCGCACTGTCAGACGGCTGCAGGACGCAGCGAATAGGTCTTCAGTTGGTGAGCAAAATCCCTCAGGGATTGGATGCCGCTGGCCTCGGCTTCGTGCACCCATTCCTTGATGGCCGCCAACATGTCGTGCCCGTTGGAGCTGGTCTTGAGCCAGATCTGCTGCAGCGCCAGGCGCTTTTCATAGATCACTTTAAGGGCGTGGCTGTGTTCCAGCATGCTCTGGATACGCACGTGGTGGCGGTCATCCAGCAAGCTGGTTTCCCGCGACAACAGGCGCTTGGCACGGTGGAATTGGTGGCGAACCGAGTGATCGACCTTTTCCAGCTCCTGCTTGACCAGCGGGCCGATTACCAACTTGCGGTACTGGGCCATGATCTGGAAGCGGTTGTTGAGGATCGCCATGGCAGTGTCCATGTCCAGGTGGCCCTTGCCTTCCACGCGGTGGGCGATCGGTGCGACGCGCTGGACCTTGGCCAGGCGCAGGAAACTGAACACCTTGATCCATGCCCAGCCCAGGTCGAACTCCCACTTCTTCACCGACAGTTTGGCGGAGTTGGGGTAGGTGTGGTGGTTGTTATGCAGCTCTTCGCCGCCGACGATGATGCCCCACGGCACGAGGTTGGTCGCTGCGTCACGGCATTCGAAGTTGCGATAGCCCACGGCATGCCCCAGGCCGTTGATCACGCCGGCCGCCCAGAACGGAATCCACATCATCTGGATCGCCCAGATGGTGATGCCGATGGTGCCGAACAGCATCAGGTCGATCACGCCCATGATCGCCACGCCCAACAGCGGGTAGGGGGTGTAGAGCTTTCGCTCGATCCAGTCGTCCGGGCAGTTCTTGCCGTAGATGCGCAGGGTCTCGGGGTTTTCGGCCTCGGCGCGGTACAGCTCGGCGCCTTTGCGCAGGACAGTGGACAGGCCCTTGATGACCGGGCTGTGCGGGTCGTCGACGGTTTC
>Ga0256410_1000629_pt1 | contig 32279 bp, 33 predicted proteins | sample PhyWR1_FD_185983 | JGI IMG/M metagenome (GOLD analysis project Ga0256410, IMG submission 185983) | Leaf surface microbial communities from wheat plants in UC Gill Tract Community Farm, Albany, California, United States - DLSL W.R1 | ecosystem: Host-associated > Plants > Phyllosphere >... | reverse complement strand
CGTACTGAACCCGGGTAGGCTGCTTGAGCCAGTGAGCGATTGCTGGCCTAGATGAATGACTGTCCACGACAGAACCCGGCTTAACGGTCAGCTTCAACTCATTCAAAAACAATACGTTGGTGTGTCTACGTTTCTCAACAACCGAGATGAGATACACCAACGGTTGTACCCGATCACTTCTTATTCTTACCGAACCTGTAAACGCTATTCCTGTCGTTGCCGTAAACTTCCGTGATAACCAGCACGTTATCTTCTATTCCATACTTCACATTGAAATCAACATACCCCGAGCCGTTCCAGCGGTTGGAAGCCTGCCCGGATTCTGTCCAGATAACATAGTTACCCGACAACTTGCAGTCATAGGAATACAGTTTACTGTCCGACGGACGCTGGTAGAAGATTTTAAAGACCCCAAGCGGTTCACCTCTTCCCACTTTCAACGTATTAATATCCCGGCCAAACATGGCTGCAATCGCGGCTCTACAAATCAGCGGCGGGACAAAAGGCGTGGTATCTGCTGCGGGCAGATCGACGGGGACCGCAGTTTGTAACCCCAACTCATTTGCCGAAGACGATTTCTGGCCGGTGTCTGATTTGTCATCTTTAAGAAAGACGGACCAGGTAGCCCAACCGATAACGGCTAAGAAAAAGAGGCCTTTAAAAGGGGAGATATAAGGCTGCTTTATGCCACAGGAAGGGCATACTTTTGCACTACTGGAAACTTTGTGACCGCATTCGCGGCATTTCTTCAACGCCATGTCCGTGCCTCAATAATTCTCTTCAACAAAATCGCCGCATAGCTGCCTGATATTGTTATAAAAAAGTGGGTATTAAAGGGACCGACATGTTACAGGGTTTGTTTCCTAATCTATACCGGTAAATCAATTACCAGCGCCTGTAGTGGTGTTTCTGCGGTAAGAATAACGCTCTGTTCTTCTCGCAGGAAGGCACCGTCACCACAGCCCATGGTTTCCCGCTGCTGGCTATGAGTCGTGGCGCTAAACGCACCGTGAATTGATTGCAGATAGGCCCGTGTACCGTGCAGGGGAACTTCATAGCTCTCCCCCGGTTGCAGGATAACCTGATGGATCCACACCTGCTGGCGCAGCTGAAGGCTCCCCGCGCTGCCGTCCGGTGAGGCCAGCAGGGTGCAGGTTTGCCGTTCGGGTAGGAGCATGCGCTGCACCCGGCTGTTTTCCCTATCCGGGCAGGCATCCAGCCAGAGCTGAAGCCGCGTCAGATTTTCGTCTTTACTGGTATTGTGCTCGCTGTAGCTCGTGCCCGGCTGGGTTGCCAGCAGCAGCGCCTCACCCGCGTGGGCGGTGATGTGGTTACCTTCGCTGTCACGATACTCCGCTTTGCCCTGTAAAATCAGGTTAAGCACATCGACTTTCGGATAGGTTCTGGGTTGAAAGGAAGTCCCTGGTGCCAGCACTTCCTGATTGAGGACGCGAAGAGACGCGTAGCCAAGTAATGTGGGATCGAAATAGTGGCCAAAGGAGAAGGTGTAGCGTGCCTGTAGCCAGCCATAGTCGGCTTTACCACACTGTTGCGCCGTACGACAGATAATCATCTTATTCTCCTTTTTTAATCAGGTTTGGCCCGATCATTTATTATTTTGATATGGTAAGTTTCTGGACTGCGTAATGCCAGCCAGTTAATCTGCTTGGCATATTCAAATTTCCTGACAGAGAAAGTCTATGGCTAAAGATCGTGCTCTGACGCTTGAAGCGCTGCGAGTAATGGATGCTATCGATCGTCGCGGGAGTTTTGCTGCCGCAGCGGATGAGCTGGGCAGGGTTCCCTCTGCGTTAAGCTACACCATGCAAAAGCTGGAAGAGGAGCTGGACGTGGTTCTGTTTGACCGCTCCGGCCATCGAACGAAGTTTACCAACGTGGGGCGTATGCTGCTTGAGCGCGGCCGCGTGCTGCTGGAAGCCGCAGACAAGCTGACCACCGACGCTGAAGCGCTGGCGCGCGGCTGGGAAACGCATCTGACGATTGCTACCGAAGCGCTGGTGCCCACCGAACTGCTGTTTCCACTGGTTGAAAAGTTGGCAGACAAGGCCAATACCCAGCTATCGCTGATGACCGAAGTGCTGGCCGGTGCCTGGGAACGGCTGGAGCAGGGGCGCGCCGATATCGTGATTGCGCCGGATCTGCATTTCCGCGCATCGTCAGAGATCAACACCCGCAAAATCTATACGCTGATGAGCGTCTACGTCGCCAGCCCGGATCATCCCATTCACCAGGAGGCGGAACCCCTCTCTGAAACCACTCGGGTTAAATACCGTGGAATTGCCGTGGCGGATACCGCCCGTGAAAGGCCCGTATTAACCGTGACGCTGCTGGATAAACAGCAGCGTCTGACCGTCAGTACCATTGAAGATAAGCACCGCGCGCTGCTGGCGGGGCTGGGCGTTGGCACCATGCCCTATCCGATGGTAGAGAAAGATATTGCCGAAGGACGGCTGCGGGTGGTCAGTGCGGAGTATACGCGTGAAGTGGATATCATTATGGCCTGGCGGCGTGACAGTATGGGTGAGGCAAAGGCGTGGTGTCTGCGGGAAATCCCTAAACTGCTGGCTAAACGCCAGGGACAGGGATAAGCGCCCGCAGCCACGCACAACGCTTACGGCGCAGGGTTAATCGAATGTTCCTGCGACTGTTCAATGCCGGTAAACGTAGAGAAAGTCTGGTAATAGTAGTGGCCTACCCAGGCCACGTAGCACAGCATAATAACGGCCAGGCAGAAAGAAAGTGTCTTGATCATGGTTCGCTCCAGGCAACTGACGTGCGTTTTATCCCGCATTTGCGTTTACATCAGTAAAGATACGTAAGCGCGAAACGGGATAACTTGTTCCAGATCAACAAAGAGTGACGAACCCTCGGGGCAGAAATAAAATGGCCCCGGATGTTCATGCCACTCTGACCGCCCGGAGCTATGTTCCGCCGTCCTCCTGTGCGGTCGATGGAGGCACGTATTGCCCGGACATGCTCTCCAGCAGCGCCACCAGGTCATTGACATCGTTTTCCGGCAGGATCACGCCAACCTGATATTTCAGCATCAGTTTGACGACCTCAGTCAGGCTGCTCGCGCTGCCGTCGTGCAGCCAGGGACCGGTCTGACCCACATTGCGCAGCGTCGGCGTTTTAAAACGGTAGCGGTCACGCTCCCGGTGAGTGACGTTAAAACGCCCGTAGTCCGCCTTGGTAACGCTGCCACGGTCGTGAAAATAGTCGGCCCATCGCCCCATACGTTCAAATGACTGGCCACCAAGGTTAACCCCGGTGTGGCAGCTTCCACACTTGTGCTGCTGATAAAGCGTCAGGCCGTGCTGCTGTTGCTGAGTCAGCGCGCGGGTGTCGCCGCGCAGATAGCGATCGAACGGACTGTCCGGCGTAGTCAGACCCTTCTCAAACTGCGCGATAGCATCGGTAATATTGTCCGGGGAAAGTCCGTCAGGATAGACCGCGCTAAAAGCGGACCTTAGCGCTTCATCGTGATTCAGTTTCCCGAGGACCTGCGGCCAGGAAGAGGCCATTTCAATCGGATTTTGTATCGGCCCGGCCGCCTGCTCCTGAAGGTCTTTCGCGCGGCCATCCCAGAACTGGGCAATATTAAATCCGGCGTTCAGCACCGTAGGAACGTTAACCGGACCGCGCTGCCCTCCAACGCCCCATGCGGTGATGCGGCCGTCCATGCCACCTTCTTTCAGATCGTGACAGGAGGCGCAGGACAGGGAGTTATCCTGTGACAGACGGGGATCGTGAAACAGCCTCTCACCCAGGGCGGCTTTGCTGCTCTGGACGGAGGCAGGAGAGAGTTGGGGGAGCGGTAACAGTACGTTCCCCCGTAGCTGCTCCGGCGTGCCCGGCGGGGTGTAGTACTGCTTACGCTGACCAATAATCCAGCTTTGGAGCACCAGGCGATCGTCGTGGCTCATTTGTCCCGACCAGTGCATCATTTTGTACAGGGCCGGGGGCATTTCTCCGCTGCTAAGCACCGCTTCCATTTTCGCCAGGTCCGCTTCGGGGACGGCCTGCTCATGCTGGAGTGCGCTTATTACCGGGCGCAGATCGAAAAACCGCATGCCGTTCTGAATATCATTTTCCATCAGCTGTTTGCTGACGGGCAGGCTGGCATAGAAAGGGAGTTTTGCAGAGGGGGTATGGCAGTAGTCGCAGCCGTAGGCGACCAGTATTTTCTCGATTTTTCCGCCCGTGGAATTTTTAACTCTCTGGCTGTCGTAGTGATACACCCAGGCGACTGTTGTCAGGGCGGCGACAACAATCAACGCGGCAAATCCGGGAACGGTTCTCCTGAACATTTTTACTCCTCCTGAGTAGATATCTATGCCTGCCAGCGCCGGAGTGGGCTGGCAGGCATATAATACCCTATAGTGAGAAAGGGTATTACTCTCATGGGTGAGCTTTTTTACTATTTTTGCTTATATATCCATGTGTTATACGATATGGGTTTTAAGAATGATTTGCACTTTGTACGCCCCGTATCACTCTAAAGCAGGTATCAGGCAAAGCGTTGGTCACGGCCGTGCGGCTCATCCCAGTTATACGCCGGGCCAATCGAAATCACGCCGTGCGGATTGATCGTCCTGTGGCTGCAATAATAGTGATGGCGGATATGCGCCATATTCACGGTCCCGGCGATCCCCGGCATCTGGTAGATCTCGCGCAGGAAGCCGTTCAGATTAAGGTAGTCGCCGATGCGGTGCTTATCGCACTTAAAGTGGGTGACATAAACCGGATCGAAGCGAACCAGCGTGGTCCACAGCCGCAGGTCGGCTTCGGTCAGGCGATCGCCGGTCAGATAGCGCTGCTGTCCCAGAATTTGCTCCAGACGGTCGAGCGAGTGGAACAGCGCGGTGACGGCCTCATCATAGGCGGGCTGGCTGGTGGCAAAACCGGATTTGTAGACGCCGTTGTTCACCGTGTCATAAATCCAGCTATTGAGTGAATCAATCTCTTCACGCAGATCGCCGGGATAGTAGTCTCCGGCGCGTGCGCCAACGGCGTCGAAGGCGCTGTTGAACATACGCATAATGTCCGCGGATTCATTGCTGACGATAGTATGCTGTTGCTTATCCCACAGCACCGGCACCGTAACGCGCCCGGTATACTGCGGATCGGCGTGCAGATAGAGCTGATAGAGGTATTCGTTCTGATACAGGCTGTCGCCGGTCACATCCGGGAAATCTTCTTCAAACGTCCAGCCGTTTTCCAGCATCAGCGGATTAACCACGGATACGGAAATCATCTCTTCCAGCCCTTTCAGCTGACGCATAATCAGCGTGCGGTGCGCCCAGGGGCAGGCGAAGGAGACATATAAATGGTAGCGGCCGGCCTCCGCGCGGAAACCGCCTTTGCCGTGCGGCCCGGCGCTGCCGTCAGCGGTGATCCAGTTACGAAATACCGCTTCTGAACGTTTAAAGCGACCGCCGGTAGACTTAGTATCATACCAGGTGTCGTGCCAGACGCCGTCAATTAGCTGTCCCATAGAGTCTTCTCCCTAAAAAAAGAAGGGCGAGGATACGATCCTCGCCCGGGATTTTTCACCGTAAGTGTAGCGGGTTTACCACTTTTTACCCAGCAGACGGTCGATGCTGTATGCACCCGGACCTACCAGGCCCAGCAGCAGGTATCCACCGGCGATGGTCAGGTTTTTCATAAACATCAGTGAGTTCGCGCCTTCCCCAAAATTAGTGTGGAAGATAAACGCCGTCAGCAGGGTAAAGGCGGCGGTAAACAGCGCGGTAAAACGGGTCAGGAAGCCGAACAGAATGGCCAGGCCACCGCCGAATTCCAGCAAAATTGTCAGCGGCAGGAAGAAGCCCGGCACGCCCATCGCTTCCATATACTGCTGTGTGCCTGCATAGCCAGTGATTTTTCCCCAGCCCGCTACGATGAACAGGATTGGCATCAGAATACGCGCAACTAAGAAACCGATATCTTCGAACTTTTTCATCATTATCCCCAACAATTTTTTTTGGACCGTGCTATCAAGCGATCCCTGTTTTACCAAGGTCTGATGCGGCTTATGCGCTCATGACCGTTCGTTGGAGGAGATAATAGACGGGGAGGCTTCGCAATGTAAGCGATATAAACTGTCGAAGTTGTTCAATAAAATTGGAATGCAGGCCGCAGACAGGCTGCGGCCAGAGATTAACGTCGCGGGAGCGCGTTACGCACCATGCGCCAGGTGCTCCATGCGCCCAGCCCGCGTCTTGCCCAGCGGGTGAGAAAATGGGGATGACGCACCGACCAGATAGCCAGCGCGCCGCTGCCAATGGCAAGAAAACGCTTAGCGCTAAGCAGGCTCACCCAGCCCCGATCGAAACGGTCTGTCGCCTCAAGCCAGTCTTTACGACCGGCATTGAGATCGAGGCGCTGCTGGTGGACCTGCCGCAGCAGTTCAGCGGTACGGGCTTCACGGTCGCGGCGGCTCATCAGTCATCCTCCAGCAGCTTGCGATCGTTGGCCAGCTCCTTTCGGGTGGCGCTGAGCAGCGTAGATCGACGAGACTTAGCCAGCACACTCAGACCACATATCAGCGCCAGTAAGAACAGCACCCCGGTGGTAATCGCCATCGCCATTAGCCGATACTGCGCATCCACTGCCCAGATAATCAGCACCATCAGGCACATCAGACCAAAGGCGCTGAACAGCATCGTCAGGCCAATCATCAGGATCATCTGAACCAGATTGGCTTTCTCTGCTTCCAGCTCAACGACGGCCAGCCGTACGCGCGTTTCAACAATGCCCACCATCGTGGTGACAATGCGCTGTCCGATGTCAATGACCCCTTTAGCGGGGCCACGATTATGCTGAGAATCGGCCATATCAACGACGGGACAGCAGAACGCCCAGCACGACGCCCACAGCCGCGCCAATTCCGACGCTGGTCCACGGGTTGTCACGCACGTAAACATCGGTACGGTCAGCGGCTTCGCGAGTGGTCTGCGCGATGCGCTCGCCGGACTCGCCAAGACGCTCGCGGGTAATTTTCAGCGCGGAGTGGGCCTTGCTGTGCAGTTTTTCCAGCTCAACTTTCGATTTTTCACCGGAGGTGCTGAGAACTTCTTCCAGCGTATCGGCCAGGTTTTTCAGCTCGGCGCGCAGATGTTCTGACGTGGTATCTTTAGACATGTAAGACTCCTTACTAATGTTAAATATCATGGCAGGGGCAACCTTAATAAGGTGCGGCCTGCACTTCCTTCAGCTCACGTTGAGCGTCAGCCAGTTTCTTTTCACGTTTAGCAATTTTTTTACTGTCGTCGCCCTTGTCCCGCTCCTGTTGCAGTTCCCTTTCGCGCTCGGTCACCTTCTGCTGATGTTTCTGAATTTTTTCCTGGTGTGCCTGCCGCAGCCCTTCATCGGTGCAGTGCTCACGCACCTCGGAAAGCGCACGCTCCAGACCGTTGACCTGGTGAGTGTTGTCGTGCTTACGCGCACTGTCAATTTCACGCTGTATCGCCTGCTCTTTTTGCTGACAGAGGGACTCTGCCTGGGCAAACGTGGTTAAAGTCAGCAGGCTTGCGGCAAGTATAAGACGGTATTTCATTCGATGGTGACCTTCCTTTGCGAGGATAGCATGTACGATGCTATCGGATCCCTGTAACGGGGCCGGAGAATTACAACGTTTAAAGCATAGACAGAAAATGAGGAAAGCTCAAAGTCAGTGGCTTCACGCTTTTTCCGTTCAGTAACGGAGGCGGATATCAGGTGCGCAGGTTGATGCGATTTATTCGATTAACCGCACTGTGCTCTTCCTGACGGGCGATATCGAAGCCGATGGGCAGCAGTTCCCGCAGAACTTTTTCTGCCGCTGCGCTTTGATCCTGTGACTCAAGTTTAATTACCAGTGAATCATGGTCCGGGGTGATACTTTTAATGCGGATCCCCTGTGAGCTCAGGGCCTGATAGACGTAAAAGCCGTCGGGAAGGTTGTTGCCCTGACGCAGCGTGCGGATCTGAACCGTCGCCTCGCTGCGAAACAGTGAAGGCAGCAGCGTCAGCACCAGCGTCACGACCAGCACTGCGGCAGTTATCATTCCCATCCAGGGGACCACGCGTAATAGCCTGACCGGCAGTTTAGAGAGCGGAAGCATGATTACTTCACCTCCCGGGAGGATTTCTTACGCCAGAGCACGTAGAGCGAACCGAAGAGGCCAAACACCAGCAGCACCAGCGGCAGCAGCATCAGGCAGAACATCAGCTGGTCTTCATATTTAAGAAACAGCGGCGTTTTACCCAGCGCGAAGCCCATGACGGTAAGGATCAGCACCCACAGCAGGCCGCTCATCCAGTTAAAGAACTGAAAGCGTGCGTTGCTCAGCCCGGACAGTCCGGCAATGGTCGGGAGCAGCGTGCGTACGAAGGCGATAAAGCGGCCAATCAGCAGCGCGGATAGTCCGTGGCGGTGAAACATCTGATAGGCGCGCTGGTGATACTGGGCGGGCAGGTGGGACAGCCATTTTTGCACCAGCGGCGTATTGCCCAGCCATCGCCCCTGAATATAGCTCACCCAGCAGCCCAGACTGGCGGCGGTGGTCAGAATAAAGAGCGTCAGCGGGAAATTCATTGTGCCTTTCGCTATCAGCACGCCGACCAGGATAAGCAGGCTGTCGCCGGGCAAAAATGCGGCCGGAAGCAGGCCATTTTCCAGAAACAGGATCATAAACAAAATGAAGTACAGCGCCCAGACCAGGGTGGGATCGGCCAGCGTGACGTAGTCCTGCTGCCAGAGGGCGTGGATCAGATCTTTAAAAATATCCATCAGAGAGTCCTGAACGTCATAGTTGGCCCAATTTAATGCAACCCGTCATGCTTAATTGATCGTTTTATTTGTGCATGTACGGCGGCGGCTGAGCAGGATAGTCAGAAAAAATATCGTCATTTAACCCGCTTTACTGAGGGTAAGAAACGAAGGTAACTGTAACAAAATTAAGCAAGTCTGGACAGAAAGAAACGCCAGACTTCAGATGTTTTACCGTTGCAGGGGGTAAGCGGAAAGGAGCTTTACACTGGCTGACATAATTGAACGTAAGCTGACTCAGCCAGGCCGGAAACTCTTATTTTACCTCATTGGTGGGCGTTTCAATGGCGATAACCGGGTTTTCTGCAAACATGTAGCGATCGACGTTGAACTCAAAATCATCCGTTGTTGCATTGAACAGCATCAGCCGGGTGTTTTCCAGGTGTTGCCACATAGCCCGTTTGCTGCCCGCCGGATCTTTGCGTATCAATGCCTTAAGGATGTTGTCGTGATCTTCACACCAGCTCTCAATCGATCGTTCATCAATATGTTCATGTAATTTCAGCCAGTAGGGGTTGTATAAACGGTGCAACCACATTTTTTCAACAATTGCCGCCAGCGCGCTGTTCTGCGTTGAAAGCGCGATCTGGACATGAAACTTCATGTCCCATTCAGAATCGCGAAAGCGATCTTCCAGACGTGCCTGTTCCTGAATAGCCATCAGCTGAGTGATGTCCTGACGGGTGACCTGGGTCGCGGCAAATTCGGCAACGTTGCTTTCAATCAGCTGGCGCGCCTGAAGCAGCTCGAAGGGGCCAAACGCGGCAAACTCCAGCTGGCTGTCGGGATTCACCCGGTTCTTCTGCTGCTGTGACACTACGTGGATCCCGGAGCCTTTACGCACCTCCACGTAGCCTTCCACCTCCAGCATGATGATGGCTTCGCGCACCACGGTGCGACTGACGTTCATCTCCTCGGCGAGAAAGCGTTCAGCGGGCAGCTTATCCCCTAATGTGTACCGGCCCTGCTCAAGGCGCAGTTTCAGTTCTGCCGCCAGCTGCTGATAAAGACGACGTGAGTCAATCTGCTGCATATTTCCCGCTCCGCTAACCCATTCTTAATGAAATTTGTTATACCACTTTCCCGGGATGAAAAAAACAGACGGTATCTGCGGTTTTCTCCTGACTTCATCGCTAGCATGGGTCGGCTAAAACCAAAAGGTGTTATACCTTTTTGGCGAGCGTAAAAACCAATCATTCAAACCTTCCTGCTTGTCTTTGTTTTATTATGATGAGATTAATCAATAATTTAATAAGTGGTTACTGTTATACCCCTTCTAATCACCTGCAATTAAGAGTGTTTTTTGTGATCGGTTTCTCAGAATTTTAAGAGCAGGGACTGCAATTGGTATGATAACTTTGCTGGCAATAGGATTCAGAACGTATTTAACAGGGGATACCAGATGCTGACGCTGAACCGCGAAAACTTCCCGGGAAAGAGCTATCCGGAACGGGTCATTCAGTTTGGCGAAGGAAATTTCCTTCGCGCTTTTATCGACTGGCAGCTTGACCTGCTTAACCAGCACACCGACCTCAATGCGGGGATCGTGGTGGTCAGGCCGCGAAACAGCCCAAGCCAGCGCAGCCTGAACAGCCAGCAGGGGCTGTACACCACGTTAATCCGTGGCGTAAACGACCAGGGGAAGGTGGTCAGCGACACCCGGTTAATCCGCTCCGTAAACCGCGAGCTTCATCCCGTCGATGATTTCGAGGCGTTCCTGGCGCTGGCGCGCGATCCGGCGATGCGCTTTGTGTTTTCTAATACCACCGAAGCGGGCATCAGCCTCGATCCGAGCGATACGGCAGACAGCGCCCCGCCCGCCAGTTTCCCGGCCAAGCTGACCCGGCTGCTGCTGACGCGCTGGCAGCACTTCAACGGCGCGGCCGACAAAGGCTGGGTGATCCTGCCCTGTGAGCTGATTGACGATAACGGCGCGGCGCTGCGTGCGCTGGTGCTGCGCACCGCCAGCGAATGGCAGCTGCCGGCGGCATTCTCTGAGTGGGTTGTGGAGCACAACACCTTCTGCTCAACGCTGGTCGATCGCATTGTTACGGGCTATCCCGATGATGCCGACGCGGTGCAGCAGGCGCTCGGCTACCGCGATGACTATCTGGTGGCAGGCGAGGTCTATTACCAGCTGGTGATTGAAGGCCCGGCGTGGCTGGCTCAGGAGCTTCGCCTCGACCGGCTGACGCTCAACGTTCGCATGGTTGATGACATCACCCCCTTCAAAGTGCGCAAGGTTGCCATTCTTAACGGTGCGCACACCGCGATGGTGCCGGTGGCGTTTCTCGCCGGGCTGGATACGGTGGGTGAGGCGATGGACGATCCCGAGATCGCCGCATTTGTCGATGCCACGCTGCGCCGGGAAATTATCCCGACGCTGGCGCAGTCCCCGGAAGAGCTTAACGCCTTCGCCGATGCGGTACTTAACCGCTTCCGCAACCCGTTTATCCGCCATCAGCTTAGCGCGATTGCGCTGAACGGTATGACCAAGTTCCGCACCCGGCTGCTGCCTGCGCTGCTGGCGCAGATTGAGCAAAGCGGAAAACCGTCACCGCGCCTGAGTTTTGCCCTCGCATCCCTGTTGGCTTACTACCGCGGATCGCGGGAGGGCGTGGAGTATCCGCTACAGGACGATGCACAGTGGCTGCAACGCTTTGCCACGCTCTGGCCACAGGTGGAGGCCGGTGACATCCCGCTCAGCCGTCTGGTCAACGAAGTCCTGGCCGATGAGGGGCACTGGGGCCAGGATCTGACCCGCCTTCCGGGGCTGGCGGCAGGCGTCAGCGCACAGCTGGAACAGATTATCAGCGTCGGTATGCGTAACGCGCTGGCGCAGCTTAATTAAGGTAAATGTGATGCAAAGTCTGATAAAAATTCACGATCTGGATAACGTTGCCGTTGCACTGTGCGACCTGGCCGAAGGGGAGCAGGTCACCGTTGCTCAGCGGACGCTGGTGCTGGCGCAGGCGGTAGGGCGCGGACATAAATTTGCCCTGGAGCCGCTGGCCGAGGGGGACAAAGTTGTTAAGTACGGTTTGCCGATTGGTCACGCCACGCGTCCGGTGGCGGCAGGGGAGATTATCCATTCGCAGAATGCCCGCACCAACCTTAGCGATCTGGATGAGTATGAGTATCAGCCCGATTTCGCCACGCTGCCTCCGCAGGCCGGGGATCGTGAGGTGCAAATCTACCGTCGGGATAACGGTGACGTTGGCATCCGCAACGAGCTGTGGATCCTGCCGACGGTGGGCTGCGTTAACGGCATCGCCCGGCAGATCCTGCAACGCTTCCTGAAGCAGACTAATGAGGCGGAGGATATCGACGGCGTTCACCTGTTCAGCCATACCTTCGGCTGTTCGCAGCTCGGGCAGGACCATGAGAACACCCGCACCATGCTGCAAAATATGGTGCGCCATCCTAACGCCGGAGCGGTGCTGGTGATTGGTCTGGGATGTGAAAATAACCAGGTTGATGAGTTTCGCCAGACGCTGGGCGCGTTCGACGACAGCCGGGTGCGCTACATGGTCTGCCAGCAGCAGGATGATGAGGTTGAGGCCGGGCTGGAACAGCTGCACGCGCTGTACGAGATGATGCGCGGCGACAGGCGTCAGCCGGGGAAATTGAGCGAGCTGAAGTTCGGTCTGGAGTGCGGCGGCTCCGACGGGCTGTCCGGCATCACCGCGAACCCGCTGCTGGGGCGTTTCTCCGACCAGATGATTGCCAACGGCGGCACCACGGTACTGACCGAAGTGCCTGAGATGTTCGGCGCGGAGCGTATTCTGATGAGCCGCTGCCGCGACGAGTCTACCTTCAATAAAACCGTCAGCATGGTCAATGACTTCAAAAAGTACTTTATCGCCCACGATCAGCCGATCTACGAGAACCCGTCGCCGGGCAACAAGGCCGGTGGCATTACCACCCTGGAAGAGAAGTCGCTGGGCTGTACCCAGAAAGCGGGACAAAGCCAGGTGGTAGACGTGCTGAAGTACGGCGAACGTCTGAAGGAGCCGGGGCTGAATCTGCTGAGCGCACCGGGTAATGATGCGGTGGCAACCAGCGCGCTGGCCGGTGCGGGCTGCCATATGGTGCTGTTCAGCACCGGGCGCGGCACGCCGTACGGGGGATTCGTCCCCACGGTGAAGCTGGCCACCAACAGCGAGCTGGCGAAGAAGAAGCCGCACTGGATTGATTTTGACGCCGGTCAGCTGATACACGGAACGGAGATGCCGACGCTGCTGGAGAGCTTCGTTGATACCATCGTTGAGATAGCCAACGGTCGCGCCACGCGCAACGAGGTGAATGAATTCCGTGAGCTGGCTATTTTTAAAAGCGGCGTGACGTTATAAGAGGCGATCCCGCCGCCGGGACGGTGGCGGGATCGTTATTCTGCGGCGAGTCTATTTCTCAGACGAGGCTTCCACGGCATCGGCACGGCGGTCTTCCGCCATACAGGCCGCGGCGGTAAATAAAATATCCGCCGAGGAGTTCAGTGCGGTTTCGGCTGAATCCTGAAGTACCCCGATGATAAAGCCCACGGCAACCACCTGCATCGCCACCTCGTTTGGAATACCAAACATATTACAGGCCACCGGGATCAGCAGCAGCGAACCGCCGGCCACGCCGGAAGCACCGCAGGCACAGATGGAGGCCACGAGGCTCAGCAGAATAGCCGTTCCGACATCAACGTGAATGCCCAGCGTATTAACCGCCGCCAGCGTCAGCACGGTAATGGTGATTGAGGCACCGGCCATACTGATATTGGCACCGATTGGGATCGAGACGGAATAGGTGTCTTCATCCAGATTCAGCTTCTTCGCCAGCGCCATGTTGACCGGAATATTCGCCGCGGAGCTGCGGGTAAAGAACGCGGTGACGCCGCTTTCGCGCAGGCAGGTAAACACCAGCGGATAAGGATTGCGGCGGATCTGCCACCACACCAGGATAGGATTAAAGACCAGCGCCATCAGTACCATACAGCCCAGCAGTAGCCCCAGCAGATGCGCGTAGTCCCACAGCGCATCGAAGCCGGTCGAAGCCAGCGTGGAGGCAACCAGCCCGAAAATACCGATTGGCGCGAAGCGGATCACCACCCGCACCAGGCGAGTCACGGCGTCCGAGGCGTCGTTAAGAAAGACGCGGGTGCTTTCGCTGCTGTGGCGGAACGCCAGGCCGAGGCCGATTCCCCACACCAGAATGCCGATATAGTTGGCCTTCATCAGCGCATCAACCGGATTCACCACCATGCTTCTCAGCAGGCCGTCGAGCACCGCCAGAATGCCGGTCGGGGGATTAATTTCGGTGGCGGCGGTGCGCAGCGCCAGCGTTTGCGGCAGCAGATGGCTGGCGACTACGGCAACAACGGCGGCAAAAAACGTGCTGACCAGATACAGCATGATAATCGGGCGAATATTGGTTTTCTGGCCCTGCTGATGATTAGCGATGGAGGCAATCACCAGTACCAGCACCAGTATCGGGGCAACGGACTTCAGGGCGCTGACGAACAGTTCACCCAGCAGGCCCACGGCCAGCGCATTACTTTTGGAAAACCAGGCCAGCGCGGTACCTGCCAGCAGGCCGATCACGATTTGTGTTACCAGGCTGCCCTGCATCAGGCGCTGAATGGGCCCACAGCCGCTTTTTTCTTTACTCATCATAATTAAATCACTGTTGTTTTAAGTTGTTCTGCCGCCCGGCAGTGTGTAGCGGGGACATCCTTGTGTTTGCGCAGGGAAGTATAAGGAAATGAGCTGTCAGGGAAAGCGATAATTAGGCGTTATCGGCTATCGGGCGGCATAAAGTCGTGAGGCGGATTTTTAAATCCGCCTCGTTGGGATCGCGTTCTGCTCAGCGCCCGGTGGTGCAGTCTTACCGGTCGGCGGGGAAAATCACCCCGGTCTGCCGACGGATTTCGGTCAGCAGCCTGGCCACGCTCAGCGACCGGTTCAGCCCCGGATGATTGATTTCATTGGTCTCTATCAGGCGGGCAAACGTCTCAGCCTCATACAGCATGGTATTGATATGCTGCGGCTGGCTGAGATCCAGCGGTTTGCCGCCGCGCGCAACAAAACTGACGCGCTGGCACTCTGAAACCTGCTCAATCACCAGCGATCCCTCTTCCCCCTGGATTTCGCTCGGCAGCACCGATTGGCTGATTTTGGAGTGTTGCAGGGTGACATCGAAACTGCCGTAGTCCAGCAGCACGGTGCCCAGACCGTCAACGCCGCTCTGTAGCAGCGTGGCGCTGGCGGTCACCTTCTGCGGCTCTCCCCACAGATTGACCGCGGTTGCCAGGCAGTAATAGCCAATATCCATGATCGAACCGTTGGACCAGGCCGGATTAAAGGTATTGGGATTCTCACCGTCGAGATAGCGCTGATAGCGCGAGGAGTACTGGCAGTAGTTAATCAGCGCCTTGCGCAGGATGCCGATCTTCGGCAGCGACTGCTGGAGGATTTGAAAATTCGGCAGGCTGGCGGTTTTGAAGGCTTCGAACAGGATGACCTGATGCTCGCGGGCGCAGGCGACCATCTCTTCGGCCTCGCGCAGATTTGAGGCCAGCGGCTTTTCGCAGATCACATGCTTACGCTGGCGCAGAAACACCAGCGACTGCTCGCAGTGCAGCGCGTTGGGGCTGGCGATATACACCGCGTCAATCAGATCGGACTTTGCCATCTCCTCCAGCGAGTCGAACAGCTTTTCCACCGGATAGTCGCTGGCAAAGGTCTGCGCCTGCTCCAGCGTCCGTGAATAGACGGCGGTCAGTTTAAACTTACCCGTTTCATGGGCGGCATCAACAAACTGCCGGGTGATCCAGTTGGTTCCAACGACGGCAAAGCGAATCATAATATTTTCCGTTATTCATGCAGGAAAGGCAGATTAACATGCGATTGCGTCGGTGCAATGGCTAAAAACGGTATGCCGATGTTGCGGTCACGATTTGATTTTTTACTGCGCCTCTCGCACGATAGGGAAAAGCGTTGCGGGGAAAAAAGATGTCCGTTGGCAGTAAACATGCACTTAACTGGACCAGCATTCTGGTGGCGATACCGGTCGGGCTGGTGGCCTCGCTGGTGACGCTCGGCTTTCGCGAGCTGATTCATCTGATCGAAACGGCGGTGTTCGACGGGCAGCAGGATATCACCGAAGCGATGCACGTCTACCCCTGGTATTTCTGGCCGCTGATTGTCGGGGCAGGGGGTGTCATTGCCGGATTTTTTCTGCGCTACGCCACCGCGCTGGAGCAGAAAGAGACGGTGCGCACCGACTATCTGGAGGTGATTAACGCCCGGCTGGACGCCGTGCCGACCCGCACCTCGCTGTTTCGCGGGCTCTCTTCGCTGGCCAGTATCAGCAGCGGTGCGTCTCTTGGTCGGGAAGGGCCGATGGTGCAGCTCTCGGCGCTGAGCGGCAGTCTGATGGGCCGCTGGCTGTTTAAATCGCTGCCGCTGAAGAACAGTGACATTGTGGCGATGGCCGCTGCCGCCGGGCTGTCGTCGGTCTATCACGCGCCGCTGGCCTCGGCCATTTTCGTCGCTGAAATCGCTTTTGGCATCTCCGCCATGCAGCGCCTGATCCCGCTGATTGTCTCCTCCGGCGTGGCGGTTCTGACCATGTGGTCACTGGGCCATCGCTCGGCCATGTATCCCTTTTCCCATGCACAGTTTGATATTACGCCGCTCAGCATCACGATGACCGTCGGGATAGGGCTGCTGGCCGGGCTGCTGGGCTGGGCCATTATCTGGCTGATCGGGCGCAGCAAGCAGCTGTTTGCCCCTGTCAGCAGTCTGCCGCTTCGTCTGGGGCTGGGCGGCGTGCTGGTGGGGACGCTGGCGATTGGCAGTACGCAGATCCTCGGTAACGGCTATGAAGTGATTGTGCGCATTATGGCGGGCGACTTCCTGCTGCCCGCGCTGGCCGCGCTGCTGCTGCTGAAGATGCTGGCAACGGCTATCTCGGTCGGCTCCGGTGCCGTGGGCGGCCTGTTCACCCCGGCGCTGCTGGTCGGGGCGCTGATGGGGCAGATGGTGGCGCTGCTGGCGATGATGGCCGGGCTGCCGGTCAGTAATGTCGAGGTGTTTGCGGCGGTCGGGATGGGGGCGGTACTCTCGTCGGTAAGCCAGGCACCGCTGATGGCCATGCTGATGGTGCTGGAAATGACCCTGAACAGCAGCCTGCTGTTTCCGGCGATGATTGCCTGTGTGCTGGCCTCAATGACCGTTTATCGCCTGCATTCGGGCAGCACTTATCCGGTGATTAAAAATCATTTCAGCCGCTCCGATGCCAAATTCGACTTTGATAACGGCATTATCTCGCAGTTTATTGTCTCCGGCGCGGCGCTAACGCCGGAGGACTCGGTCGGCAAGGCGCTGGCGGTCAGTTCACTGAAGCGTGAGCGTTTCGTCTACGTTATCGATCGCGAAGGCACCTTCCTCGGGGCGGTCTCTATCCACGATATCTCGCACAAGGTGCTGGATAAAGAGATCACCCTGACCTCGCCGGTCAGCTGCGTGATGGACGCCGGTTTCCCGACGATATATGAGGATCAGACCATTAAAGAGGGCTGGGAAGCGTTTGCCAGGATCACCCTGGAGCGCCTGCCGGTGCTAAACAATCCGCGAGATCGGAAGTACGTCGGGGTGCTGACAAAAACCAGCCTGATACAGAAAGCGAAGGATTTCATCTGAGGTGTGCAGAGCGTACCGGCGCTCAGCGTGTACCGGTACGCTCAAACCCGCAGGTTAAATACCGGCAATCCGTCTTAGATCGGCTTCCGCGCCTGGTGCTACGGCCAGCACCTGCGCGCCTTTCAGCAGGCGTTCCCCTTCGGTATTGAACGGGTGATACCAGCCGCCCGCCTCTTTAACCAGGCAGTAACCGGCCAGGCAGTCCCAGGCGTGCATATAGGGTTCGTAATAGCCCACCACCCGTCCGGCGGCGACCCACGCCAGCATCAGCGCACCGGAGCCGATACGGATAAAGTTACCGCCCGCCTCCAGCAGCGAGGCCAGAATTTTCCCGACTTCCTCCGGACTGACGTGACTGTTCGCACCAAAGCCGGTGACGTGGTTTTGCAGCGTGCGCGAAGCATCAAGCGTCAGGCGTTTACCGTTCAGCGTTGCGCCGTGGCCCAGCGCGGCCACGTAGCACTCCTGATAGTAGGGTGCGTAGATCACCCCGATGACCGGCACGCCGTCGTGCAGCACCGCCACCGACACGCACCAGTTCGGCATGCCGTTGAGGAACGGGCTGGTGCCATCGATCGGATCCACCACCCAGGTGTAGCCCGATGTGCCTGTCTGTAGACCGTACTCTTCGCCGAGGAAGCCGTCATCCGGGTACTCTGCGCGGATCTGCTGGTCAATCAGCTGTTCAACTTCACGATCCGCCTGCGAGACCACATCCTGTAAATCGAACTTGGTTTCTACTACCAGGCTGTCGCGCTGATGAAAATAGGCTAACGCCTTCTCTCCCCCCGCGCGCGCCACTCTTTCGGCCAGCGCCAGACGCGCCAGCAGTGCGTTGTTGGTTACCGATTCACTCATCGTCCGTCCTTAAATTAGCCAGCAATCAGGGCCAGGCCCTGCGGTTTAAAATCAATAGCCACGCGCGATGACAGCGGCAGACGCTGCTCCATCTGTGCATCGACGACAAACAGTGAACCCAGCTCGGTGGTCACTTCATACTCAATATGATCGCCAAGCCAGGTACTGTGGGTGACTTCACCGGGCAGTGCCCCCGCGCCATCGCTGCGCAGGGTAATAAACTGGGGGCGAACCGACAGCTGCGCGGCACCGGTTTTAGCTCCGTTCCCCCGCACCCGGTAGGACTGACTGCCGATGCGCACCAGCGCCTCGCTGCCTTCGACTCGCTCCACCTCACACGGCAGAATATTGGCTTCGCCCATAAAGTCGGCGATAAATACCGAATTCGGCGTGTGATAGAGACTTTCCGGCGCGCCCTGCTGGGCAATATCCCCTTCTTTCATGACAATAATCTTATCGGACACCGCCAGCGCCTCTTCCTGATCGTGCGTGACGTACACGGCGGTGAAGCCGAGCCGCTGCTGCAAATCGCGAATATCGGTGCGCACGCGGCGGCGTAAACGCTCATCCAGGTTGGAGAGCGGCTCGTCCAGCAGCAGCACCTGCGGTTCCAGCACCAGCGCCCGCGCGACGGCGATACGCTGCTGCTGGCCGCCGGACAGCTCCGACGGCAGGCGCTGTCCCTGGGTTTCCAGCCCGACCAGCTTCAGCCCTTCGCGCGCGCGGTCCTGCGCCTCGCGTTTGCTGATGCCGGACGATTGCAGGCCGTACATGACGTTATCCAGCGCGCTCATATGCGGAAACAGCGCGTAGGACTGAAAGACCATCGCGACGTCACGCTCGTTAGCGGGAAGCTGCGTCACATCCTTTCCACCAATCAGAATACGGCCGGAGGTCGGGTGTTCCAGCCCCGCCAGCAGGCGCAGCGTGGTGGTTTTGCCACACCCGGAAGGGCCGAGCAGCGTCACCAGCGTACCGGGCTCAACCGTCAGCGACAGGTCGGGAATGGCGTTAAATCCGGCAAAGCGTTTTGAGATATTTTCGAACACCACGGAACCGGCGGTAATGGTTGTCATACGGCTCTCTCCTGAGTTAAAGAGGGGGAAGCAGGCGATGTCGCCACATCGACAGGTCGGGCAGCGCGGCGCAGCCGCCGCTCTCCTACCAGCCACTGGAAGGTCACAATAATCAGCAGCATCACCACAATCAGCACCGAGGAGTAGGCAATGGCCACGCCATATTCACCGTTTTCCACCAGGCCGACGATGTAAGAGGTCGCCATGTTGTACTGCGCGCTGACCAGGAAAATCACGGCGCTGATGGAGGTGATCGCCCTGACGAAGGCGTACACCAGCGCGGCGCTGATGGCCGGTTTCAGCAGCGGCAGGACCACCTTACGCAGCGTGCGGAAGCTGTTTGCACCCAGCGTGAGCGAGGCTTCATCCAGACTTTTATCCAGCTGGCTCATCGCGGCGATGCCGCCGCGTACGCCGACCGGCATGTTACGGAATACAAAGCAGGCGATCAGGATGATTGCCGTGCCGGTGATCTCCAGCGGCGGCAGGTTAAACGCCATCACATAGCTAACGCCGATAACCGTACCGGGAATGGCGAAGCTGAGCATCAGCAGGAACTCAAAGGTCTGCCGACCGGCAAACTTCTGCCGCACGATAAGCCAGGCGGTCAGCAGGCCGACCATCGCCGTCAGCGGTGCTGCAATCAGGGCAATGGTCAGGGTGGTCCAGAACGAGTTCCAGGCGACGCCGCTCCACAGCAGATGACCGTCGCTGAAGCTGATATTGAACGCACGGATGTAGTGCGCGACGGTCAGGGTACTGTCCAGTCCCCACGACTGCACAAAGCCGCCGATCGCAATCATGCCGTAGACCACCAGGGTAAACAGCCCCCACGGGATCACCAGACCGTAGACGCCGAAGCGCAGCGGTCGCGGCAGCTGACCGTGTTTGCCGCCGTCGCCCTTGCCGGTGACGGTGGCGAAGTTCTTGCCGCCCAGCCACAGACGTTGCAGCACAAAGGCCGCCAGCGTAAAGCACAGCAGGATCATTGCCAGCACCGCCGCCCGGCTCGGATCGTTCTGCGCGCCCACTACCGAGAAGAAGATTTCAGTGGACAGAACGCCGTGGCTACCGCCCAGCACCATCGGGTTACCGAAGTCGGCCATACTTTCGATAAAGCTGATCAGGAAGGCGTTCGCCAGGCCCGGCATCATCAGCGGCAGCGACACGCGGCTGAACGTCCGCCAGCGGTTGGCGCGCAGCGTCTGTGAGGCCTCCTCCAGCGACGGGCTGACGCCTTCGACCACGCCAATCAGTACCAGGAAGGCAATCGGCGTAAATGACAGCACCTGCGCGATCCAGATCCCGGTTAACCCGTACAGCCAGCGGCCCGGCTCGATGCCGAACAGCGTCGCCATAAATTCAGTTACCACGCCGGAGCGACCAAACAGCAGGATCAGCGCCAGACCGATAACAAACGGCGGCGTGATGATCGGCAGGATAGACAGCATACGCAGCGCTTTCTTGAACGGCAGCGGGGTGCGCGTGGCCGCCAGCGCAAACGCCAGGCCGAGCAGGGTAGAGCCGGTAGCGGTCATCAGCGCCAGCCACAGCGTACGCCATGCCGTGCCGCAGGTGCCGCCGCTCAGACAGGAGAGGCTCCAGATGGCGGGATCCTGCATGTTGGCGATCAGGCCATCCGGCTGGAAGCTGCCGTCAACGTCCTGTACCGATACTGCAAACATGCTGAGCACCGGGTAGAGAACAAAAACGCTGACCAGCGCCGAAATTAGTACTAGGGAGGCGACGACAAAGGCATCGCCCTTCATCACGCCGCGTTCGGCAAGCGCAAACGAGAACAGCAGCAGAAAAGTCGTCAGCAGCAGCAGCGCGCCCGCACCCATAGCGGGCTGGCCCTGCTCAAGCGGGCCAAACTGGTTCTCCAGCCACATCCAGCTCCAGCCGCTGTAACCAATGGCGTGACCTTCGATGACTAAGAACAGCACACCGAGGGCGCTGAACAGCAGCAGCAGGCGGCTGCGTACGCCCGACGGAAGCAGTGCACAGCCGCCGCACAGCGCGAACAGCGTGACGGCAATCATCAGCCAGGGATGCTCACCGAGCTGCCACAGTGCGGGCGCGGTAGCGGCATCGCTAAACAGAGTGAACAACCAGTCGCTGTTAAAGAAACCGGCTTCAAGGCTGTACCACGGCAGCAGCAGCAGGGCTACCGCGCCGCTGAGCAGGGCGCCGGTCAGACGACGATTATTTGCATTCATGAAATACCTCGACCTGAAAACCAGACTGAAGCGGACATCAGGCCGGGGCCACCGCATATCAGCACGATAAATCCGTTGGGTTATTGCGCGCTGGCACCAATCTCTTTATCCCAGCGGCTCAGCAGCGCCTTGCGTTTGGCCGAGTCACCGTAGGTTTTGAAGTCATAGTCAATGAGCTTGATATTTTCGAAGCGCGGAGCGTGTTCGGAGATTTCAGCATTGCGGTTTGAAGGGAGCTGGAAGGATTTGGCGTCCTTCATATGCGACTGCGCCTCGGCGCTGAGTGCCCAGTCATACCAGATTTTCGCGTTCGCCAGGTTACGCGCGCCCTTCACAATCGACATTGAGCCGATTTCGTAGCCGGTGCCCTCGCACGGCGCAACGGTCTTGATCGGGAAGCCGTCTACCTGCATCGCCACGGCATCATGCATAAAGACGATACCAACCGTGGTTTCGCCGCGTGCCGCCGACTTCACCGGCGCGGAGCCGGACTTGGTGTACTGGGAGACGTTGGCGTTCAGTTTTTTCAGATAATCGAAGGCCTCTTCCTCGCCCATGATCTGCACCAGCGTAGCCAGCGTGTTGTAGGCGGTACCCGACGAGTTAGGGTTGGCGATCTGGATCTCGCCCTTGAAACCCGGATCGAGCAGATCGGCCCAGCAGGTCGGCTCTTTCAGCTTTTTGTCCGCCAGAAGTTTAGTGTTATAGCCCCAGCCGAGCGCTCCGGCGTAGATACCCACCGTGCGGTATCCCGAGTTTTCCGCCTGCTTTTGCGCCCACTCCTGCTGTTGGTCCAGCAGCGGCGATTTATACACCTGGGTCAGCCCTTCATCGGCGGCCTGCATATGCGGATCGCCGGTGCCTGCCCACCAGATATCGGTACGCGGATTGCGTGCCTCGCTGCGCAGGCGGGCATAGGCTTCACCCGCCGACATCCGCACCATGCTGAGTTTAATGTCGGGGTGCGCCTGGCTGAAAATGCGCGTCATCTGCTCGCACACCACCACATCGGCCGAGCAGACCATATTCAGGTTACCTGCTGCCGAGGCAGCAAACGGGAGGGCGGTGCAACAGAGGGATAGCGCGATGGCCATTGAGGTGTATCGCATGATGATCTCCTTGGTTTGTAGGGTGGTGCTTCACTGGCACCTGGTATTGCACTTGTGTGCAAAGTAATAATGAACAAGAAATAAACTGTCAAATGCATTACAGGCGAATTGACAGGCTTCGTCACAAAAATGCAACAAATTTGATACGTAACGGTTTGCACAGCTTTGCAATCTGAGGCAGACTTGCGTTAGCCGGGTTTTAAGAGGGGAGTGGTATGGAATATGACAAATCAGTGGTGAGCGCACAGGACGTCGCCGACCGCGCGGGAGTGTCACGATCTGCGGTCTCGCGCGCCTATACGCCGGGTGCCAGCGTGTCCGAGGCGACCCGTGCGCGGGTGATGAAAGCCGCCGAAGAACTCGGTTATCACGTTAATCACCTGGCGCGGGGGCTGGTGCGTAACCGCAGCGGTATCGTCTGCCTGGTCGTCTCTGAAATTGCCACGCCCTATCGCGCGATGCTGGTGAGCTGGCTGACCCAGTTTTTGCAGGAGTCGGGAAAGATAGCGATGCTAATCAACACCGATCGTTCGGATAACAGCGTTTCGGCCGCGCTACAGCAGGCGATCAACTTTCGCGCCGACGCCTCAATTATCCTTTCGGGTATGCCGGACCGAACCATTACCCGGCAGTGTTACCGGCACGGTCAGCGCATCATCCTGATCAACCGCGATGAATCCCTGCCCGGTTCGCTCAGCATTAATCTGGATGCCCGCTCCGCGGCGGAAACGGCGGTGATGGCATTTCAGCGCGCCGGCTGTCGGCATCTGGCCTTTGCCAACTCGCTGGCCGGTACGCCCAGTCTGATGAAGCGCGAAGCGACGTTTATTGAGATTGCGAAGCGGGAAGGGCTGTCGGTCACCGTCGAGCGTTTTGGTACCACCTCCTATGAAAGCGGACAGATTCTGGCGCACCGCCTGCTGACCCGGCATCAACGGCCGGACGCGGTGTTCTGCGTGACGGACCTGCTCGCCTGCGGTTTTATGGACGAAGCGCGTCATCGTTTTACCCTGCGCGTACCGGAGGATATCTGTGTGATGGGCTACGACAATATCGTGCAGGCGGGATGGTCTTCCTACAACCTGACGACGTTTGCCCAGCCGGTCGAGTCCTTTGCCCGCGATGCGGTGAAATGGCTGCTCCAGACCGAGCAGAACGACAACGGCTATATTCCGCAGGGGGATCAGCAGCATGACAGCCTGCTTTATCAGGCCGACGTGGTGTGGCGGGGATCGGTACGCGGCGGCTAAGCCGGATTCAGGTCGCGGAAATTCAGCCAGATGCGCATATCAAACTCCAGCTGGTGGTAGTCCGGCTCCATATGGCAGCAGAGCTGATAAAAAGGCTTGTTGTGATCCTTTTCCTTAAGGTGCGCCAACTCATGGACCACGATCATCTTCAAAAACTCTTCCGGCCCGTCGCGAAATAGCGTGGCGATGCGGATCTCGTTATTGCTCTTCAGCCTGCCGCCCTGCACGCGGGACACAAAGGTATTGGTGCCCAGCGTCCCCTTAACCGGGTTCTGCTTGTTATCGAACTGCACCTTTGACAGCGCCGGGGCATTCTTCAGATAACGCTGCTTCAGGTCGGCAACGTACTGATAAAGCGCCTTATCATTCTGCACGCTGTGGCGGCCCGGATATTTTTTTTCCAGCCACTCGGCCAGACGTCCCTGATCCGACAGCTGCTGGACACGGGTAATAAGGTCGGCGGGGTAGCCGTTGAGGTAGCGTAACGTAGTCATAACTCTCTGATTGTTCTTGATTATTGCTTTCAGTGCGCAACAGGCGCGTCCGCTATTGTGCTGCGGAGAGGCGGCGATAGCAACGTAAAATGCCCTCCGTGCGGGCCGCGGAAAATAAGAAAAACGTTTACTGCGCGGCCGTTTTAGGGGATAAAACGCGGGAATTTTACCACTGAGGTGATCCCATGAGCCAACTCGAACTAAGCAACCGTATGCTGACGCTGCATCGTTTTCCCCAAATGCGCGAAGAAAGCCCGTTGCAGGCCTGGGATGCGGCCGATGAATATCTGTTGAAGCAGGTTGACGGTGTTCCGGTAAACGGACCCACGCTGATTTTTAACGACACCTTCGGCGCGCTGGCCTGTGCGCTGGCGGGCGAGGGCGTATACAGCATCAGCGACTCCTGGCTGAATCAGCAGGCGACGCGGCAGAACCTGACGCTGAACGAGCTGGATGAGTGCGATGTCCGGCTGCTGGACAGCCTGGCGCCGCTTCCCCCCTTACCGGCACGCGTACTGATTAAGGTGCCGAAAACCCTGGCCCTGCTGGAGCAGCAGCTGCGCGCACTGCGCGCCGTGGTCACCCCGGAAACGCAGATTATCGCCGCCGGAAAAGCCAAGGATATCCATACCTCGACCCTGCAACTGTTTGAAAAAATACTCGGTACGACAACCACTTCGCTGGCCTGGAAAAAAGCGCGGCTGATCTACACCACCTTTAGCGCCCCGGCGCTGGCGGAAAGCGACACTCTCGCCAGCTGGCCGCTGGATGGCACCGACTATCGTATTTATAACCACGCCAACGTGTTTGCCCGCAGCGGTCTGGATATCGGCGCCCGCTTCTTTATGGAAAATCTGCCCGAGGATATCGACGGGGAGATTGTTGACCTTGGCTGCGGTAACGGCGTGATTGGCCTGGTTGCGCTGCGGCAGAACCCGCTGGCGCAGGTTCACTTTCTCGACGAGTCCTATATGGCGGTGGCTTCCAGCCGTCTTAACGTGGAGTCTAACTGCCCGGACGACCTGGCCCGCTGTGAGTTCCGCGTCAACAACGCGCTGGCGGGCTATCCGTCCGATCGCCTGCACGCCGTGCTGTGTAACCCGCCGTTCCACCAGCAGAACGCGGTGACCGACCATATCGCCTGGCAGATGTTCCGCGATGCGCGCCGCTGCCTGCAGTACGGCGGTGAGCTGCGCATCGTGGGCAACCGCCATCTGGATTATTACCACAAGATGAAGAAGCTGTTCGGCAACTGCACCACCGTGGCAACCAATCAGAAATTCGTGGTCCTGCGCTCGGTTAAAATGCGCTGACGGCTTAACGTTCGCTGGCCGGAGAGGGCTGGCGGCGTTTGATCCACGAGAAGCGCTGACGGTAGCCGTGCTGGCAGTGCGTATTACGACGATAGCTGGCCTGCTCCTCTGCCATGCAGTAGGTACAAATTCCGGCCAGCTCAATCTGCTCTTCCGGCACACCCTCCCTCAGCGCAATGCGTTTTGCCAGCAGGGGCAAATCGAACCAGACGCCGTTCGTTGTCCCCTGCGCCTGCGGCCGCACCGCCGCCGGATTGTTTACAGGCTTCTCTGACCAGGCCATCAGCCCCGACAAATGGTAGGGATCGTCCTGCTCCGCACGGGTAATCAGATCGTGACCCAGCTCGTAGCAGCAGGGGCCAATCGCCGGGCCAATGGCGATATGCAGACTCTGCGGCGTCGCGCCGCGCTCACACAGCTGACGGATAGCGTTATTCAGCACGCCGCTCAAAATACCCTTCAGCCCGCCGTGTACCGCTGCCGCCTGCCGTTGTAAGGGGTCTGCCAGCAGTATAGGCAGACAGTCGGCGGTATACACCGCTACCGGACGCGTGTCGCTGGCAATCAGCCCGTCGGCCTCCACACTTTTTACCGGCAGCGCGCTTTCGCTGTCGACCACGCGGGCGCTGTGTCGCTGCTGGTTGTAGATGCTCTCAGTCGGAGGGGACTCACCCGCGGGCAGAAAGGCGTGTTCAAGCCAGTCAAAGCGTGACAGAAGCGGGGAGTAGTAGGGCTGTGGCATGGAAAAGCTCCTTGATGGATAGCGGGGGGACCGGGCGGCAGCCGGTAGCACTGTTTTACTATAGCACCGGGGATTATTGGGTACGTATGCATTCGGTTCGTTTGCGGATCTTACAAAAAACGAGCTCATGTGTAGTTGTGACGGTTTTTTACGAATGAAATCCATGTCTGGTTGTTCGTAGAAATTGGATCAATGAGCACGGTATGATTCATAGACACTCTTTCATTACTATGTATTATGGTGGACAGTTATCGCAGTAACCCGATTATTATCACTAAAAGGTAATTTTCTGCGAAGACGCTACAGCCGACTCTAAAGGAGATAGAAATGGCAAATTATATTGATCGATATATGCAAAAAAAAATGGAGGCGGATAGTTCTCTGGCCTTAAGTTTAGATAAATCCGTTTCAACATTAGGCGAAGTGCTTGAAGATTCATTGAATTCAGCTCAAATGGGAGCTAAAAGACTGGTTTGGAGAACTTCATATTTTGTTGATGGGTATCAAGATGTAAATCAGCAAATAAATCGTGAAGATTATAGAATGGGGGTCGCAATAAAAAACGTCATAGAAAAACGTAATGTTATTTTTTTAATGATAAAAATTTATGTTGATAACCTATTAAAGAACATGGATGAAGAAAAGAGAGAAAGTATATTTTATAAATTGGGTGCGATATCAAGTCATTTTGTTAATTCAAGAACGGCCAGGCAATCAATTAGTTTTTTCATAGTGGCCTCAGTATATGCAAGTATTCATCTCAACGTCAAAGTCAAAAAAATATCAGAACTGTTTCAAATGTTGCACTTGTTGCGCTTCAAGTATACGGCTGTATAGAAAAGTCAGCGATAGCCGCAAATAAATTAAAAAGGATTAGCCCCGGTTATTATTGGGCTTTGTATAAGGAGGGAATTGAAATGCTTTATTTCATCCTGGAACCAGTATTGTCGAAAACCTTTGTTGATATAAAAGAAAATAACACTGTAGATGATGTGGTGAAAATTTTAAAAGTTTTAATGAAAGAGTAGGTCGGCCATGTTTGAAATAAAAAAAATACTTTTATACTGGATAAAAGAACTCTTCCTATATATTTTATTTTTAGCGATACTGGCTGTTTGTGGTTGATTTCAATGGTATTCTTTACGGAAATATGGGGGAGGTTAGTGTTAATAGGACTCGTTGTAATAACTGTAATTTACTGCTATGTAGATAACAAGTGGATAAAGTAAATAGTAAATGAAAAGTTAAAATCGAGTGCGACAATCCGCACTCGATAATGATAGTTAGTAGACTCTGTCATCCCATATACTGTATCCAGACGTACCAGCGGTACGGTGCTCCCAGGTTATGGATTTATATTTAAGTAAAATCTTCTCATGTGGCATCATTTCATTATTGTTTACTGAGTGCGGATATACACAGGTAATATCTATAATGCTAGCATCTGTCAATTTTACTTCGTAGTAGAGTTCTAGTTGTCCAGCTGGATTTACTCTATAAAAATAAAAATTAGCTTTTAAAAGCTCGTTATCAGATATTGCCACACCTAACAATGGAGATGATTTATCTACAGGCTTTATGATAGTGATTGGATGGTGCTCTACATTTTGTTCGCGAGTTATACTATGATTCATACCTAATATTTGCATTTGGTCTTCATGTCCATTTTGAGACCTGTTACCAATTGAATCGAAAGATGAACATCCGGCAGAAATAAGCCCTTGCTTAGTGCCGTTAACACTTGCGTAAATGATGCTAGACATACATATTTCCTTATGATGATTAATTTGTTTTTTTCAATAAAAAATGGCAGGAGTTATGATTTTCTACGTGAATTTACGCCGTTATCCATCGGCGTCAGAAAATTTCATATCACAATAATCGTCATCTGCTCCAGCAATCATGCTGTCAGGGAGGACCAGACATACCGTAAGAAAATGTTCATCCCGTTCAGTCAAAGGATCGCTGGCAGCCAACGTAAAAATCAGTACACCGGACGTTGAAAGGGGAAACGCAGCATGGCGCTGGAAGAGAAAACCCTCTTTCTGTGAGCGGTAGCGGGAATGCATGGAAATGCCTGCGATCGCGCCCTCTCCCAGTAAGGCCGGCTGTTCATCAAACAAGCTGTATTTACGCAGTCCCTTTTGCAGCAGTCCGCGCTGCCGATACAGCCAGGAGGCAAAGTTTTCGTCAGGCCGCATAATGTCGCGGGAGATATTCAGTGAGGTGCCGTTGCCGGGCAGCAGAATATTGACGGTCTGTTCGCGACAGCCGTCGGGCAGCACAATGCTGACTTCAGTAAAGGTACAGCGGTTTTTCGGCGGGTGAGTCATCCCTGTACTCCATCAACGATCCTGTCAGATGGGGCACAGGTCTATCATATGCAGCGCCTGTCGGAGAAGCGTGTTGATGTAACTCGGAAATAAATGGACAAATTACTCATTCAGATAGTCAGTCCCAGCGCCGTCCCCTGAGCAATCGCTCGCCTGGCATCCAGCTCCAGGGCGACGTCCGCGCCGCCGATAATATGCAGCGGTCTGCCCATTGTGCGCAGCGCCGCTTCCAGTTCGCGCTGCGGCTCCTGCCCGGCGCAGATAATTACGTTGTCCACCGCCAGGCACTGCGGTTCGCTGTCGCGCAGTATATGCAGGCCATCGTCGTCAATGCGCAAATACTCGATGCCGCCCCACATCTGCACGCCGTGCATGTGCAGGCTGGCGCGGTGGATCCAGCCGGTGGTTTTTCCTAAGCCCGCGCCCGGCTTGCCCGCCTTTCGCTGAAGCAGCCACACCTGGCGCGAACGTTCTGGTGCGACCGGGCGGGTTAATCCCCCCGGCCGGGTCAGCGTACGATCGATGCCCCATTCCCGGCAGAAGGCGTCAATATCCTGCGGCTCTGCCGCCGTCGGCTGCACCAGATATTCAGCGGTATCGAAGCCGATGCCGCCCGCGCCAATAATCGCTACCCGCTGACCGACGGGGCGTCTGTCGCGGATCGCTTCCAGATAGCTCAACACCGAAGGGTGATCGATCCCGGGGATCGGCGGCGTGCGCGGTTCAACGCCGGTTGCCAGCACCACCTCATCATAGTCCGCCAGCTGCGCCGTCTCTGCGCGCTGGCCCAGCCGCAGATCGACCCGGTGGATCTCCAGCTGGCGGCGGAAGTAGCGCAGCGTTTCGCTGAACTCGGCCTTGCCGGGGATTTGCTTGGCAATATTGAACTGGCCACCAATCTCAGGCCGGGCATCAAACAGCGTGACCCGGTGCCCGCGCGCGGCGGCGTTGACCGCGAACGCCAGTCCTGCCGGGCCAGCCCCGACCACCGCCAGACGTTTTTTTATCGGGGCGGGCAGCGGTATCATTTCCGTTTCGTGGCAGGCGCGGGGGTTGACCAGGCAGGAGGTGAGTTTGCCGACGAAGATCCGATCCAGACAGGCCTGGTTACAGCCGATACAGGTATTGATCTCGTCGCTGCGCCCCTGCTGCGCCTTCAGCACAAATTCGGCATCGGCCAGGAACGGACGGGCCATTGACACCATATCGGCACTGCCGTCATCCAGCACCGCCTGCGCCACGTCGGGATGGTTGATTCGGTTAGTGGTAATCAGCGGAATGCGCAGGTGCTGCTTCAGCGTACGAGTTACCCAGGCGAAGGCCGCGCGCGGCACGGCGGTGGCAATAGTCGGGATCCGCGCTTCGTGCCAGCCGATGCCGGTATTGATCAGCGTGGCGCCGGCCCGCTCCACCTCTTTGGCCAGGGCAATGGTCTGATCCAGCGTATTGCCGCGTTCCACCAGATCCAGCATCGACAGGCGGAAGATAATAATAAACGCCTCGCCGACCTCGGCCCGCACCGCCCGCAGGATCTCCAGTGCAAAACGGCGTCGGCGCACCTCGTCGCCGCCCCACGCATCATCACGCTGATTGGTGTGGGTCACCAGGAACTGATTAATCAGATAGCCTTCCGAGGCCATGATCTCCACGCCGTCATAGCCCGCGCGCTGTGCCAGACGTGCGCAGCGGGCATAGGCGGCAATCAGCGCCAGGATCTCCTCATGGCTCAGCGCCCTGGGCGTAAACGGGTTGATCGGGGCCTGGATCGCGCAGGGCGCGACCAGCCTCGGCTGATAGCTGTAGCGGCCGGTATGCAGGATCTGCATGGCGATTTTTCCCCCCGCCTCGTGTACCGCGTCGGTAATCTGACGGTGGTGCGGCAGCTGCGAGTCATCGTTCAGCACCGATGCGCCGGGGCTGACCACGCCTTCCGGCGTGGGAGCAATGCCGCCGGTGACGATCAGCGCAACGCCGGCCCGGGCACGTTCGGCGTAAAACGCCGCCAGCCGCCCGGCACCGTCCGGATGCTCTTCCAGACCGGTATGCATGGAGCCCATCAGAAAGCGGTTTTTGAGCTGGGTGAATCCCAGGTCCAGCGGAGAGAACAGTGACTGACTCATCGAAGATCTCTTAAGTGGTCGGATGAGTTTAACTGTAGCGAGCAAATGACCGTGAGGAAAGTGCAGTTAATCGCTTTGTGATGTGCACCACTGATTCGGCGGGCTGAGAAAGAGTAAGCCGCTTCACGTTATGCGTAACATTAGTTTAGTAACATGATTTTTAGTGATCTGATTCACAGTTTTGAATCTTTAAAATCGTTCTCATAGGCACCTCAACCGAACGGCGTTTAGAGGAATACCATGAGCACCATCACACAATCCTGCGTTATCAACGGCAAAGAGCAGGTCGAGGTTGTCAGCCAGCAGGTTGACTATCAGGGCGAAGGCACGCTGGTGCGCATCACGCGCGGCGGCATCTGCGGTTCCGATCTGCACTACTATCAGCACGGTAAAGTCGGCAGCTTCGCCGTCAAAATGCCGATGATCCTGGGGCATGAAGTGATTGGCTACGTGGTGAAAAGTGACAACCCGGCGCTGAAAGAGAATCAGAAAGTAGCGGTGAACCCGTCCAAACCCTGCGGCCACTGCAAATACTGCGAGGCGCACGAGGAGAACCAGTGTACCGGGATGCGTTTCTTCGGTAGCGCGATGTATTTCCCACACGTTGACGGCGGCTTTACCCAGTTCAAAGTTGTCGATAGCGCCCAGTGCGTGCCGTTCGATAATCAGGCCGATGATAAGGTCATGGTCTTTGCCGAGCCGCTGGCGGTTTGCATTCATGCGGCGAACCAGGCCGGTGATTTGCAGGGTAAGAAGGTGTTCATCTCCGGCGTGGGTCCGATCGGCTGCCTGATTGCCGCCGCTGCCAGGGCCAAGGGCGCAGCGGAAGTGGTCTGTGCGGATATCAGCGAGCGTTCGCTGGCGATGGCCGTCGCAATGGGCGCAACCGACACCCTTCACGCGGCAGACGGCGACTTTGCGCCTTATCTGGCGGAGAAAGGCTACTTTGACGTGTCGTTTGAGGCCTCCGGCCATCCCTCTTCGCTGACCCGCTGTCTGGAAGTAACCCGCGCGAAGGGTACTCTGGTGCAGGTGGGAATGGGCGGTGACGTGCCGGGCTTCCCGATCATGATGCTGATCGCCAAAGAGATAAAACTGGTGGGCTCCTTCCGCTTTACCACGGAGTTCAACACGGCGGTGGAGTGGCTGGGCAACGGTACGGTCAATCCGCTGCCGCTGTTCAGCGGTGAATACGACTATCAGCATATTGATGCCGCGCTGATCTTTGCCGGTGACAAA
>Ga0256410_1000626_pt1 | contig 32475 bp, 22 predicted proteins | sample PhyWR1_FD_185983 | JGI IMG/M metagenome (GOLD analysis project Ga0256410, IMG submission 185983) | Leaf surface microbial communities from wheat plants in UC Gill Tract Community Farm, Albany, California, United States - DLSL W.R1 | ecosystem: Host-associated > Plants > Phyllosphere >... | reverse complement strand
CGGGTTTTCTTAATGGTCTGACCGCACTGGCTCATGCAACAGTGAATGGTTTTCCAATGATCCAAATCAGCGGCTCAAGTGACAGAGCTATCGTTGATCTCCAGCAGGGAGACTACGAAGAGCTGGATCAGATGAATGCCGCTAAGCCTTACGCCAAAGCCTCTTACCGTGTTAATCGCCCAGAAGATCTCGGCATTGCCCTCGCACGTGCTATTCGGGCTGCGGTATCTGGCCGCCCTGGTGGGGTTTATCTTGATCTGACTGCTGATGTACTGGCGGCAACAATCGAAAAAGAGATCGCAGAGAAAAGTCTGTTTAAAGTGGTTAACCCAGCCCCTGCCCAGTTACCTGCTCCAGAAAGCGTGAGTCAGGCACTTAAATTGCTGGCCTCTGCAAAGCGCCCGTTAATTATTCTGGGTAAAGGCGCAGCCTACTCCCAGGCAGACCAGGATATCCGTCAGTTTATTGAAAAAACTGGCGTCCCTTTCCTGCCAATGTCGATGGCGAAAGGATTGCTTGAAGATACGCATCCTCAGTCAGCAGCGACTGCCCGTTCTTTTGCTCTCGCCAACGCCGACGTTGTGATGTTAGTCGGAGCACGCCTCAACTGGCTACTTTCCCACGGCAAGAAAGGCTGGTCGGCTGAAACCCAGTATATTCAGTTAGATATTGAGCCCCAAGAAATTGACAGTAATCGCCCTATCGCAGCCCCTGTGGTTGGTGATATTGCCTCCAGCATTGCAGCACTGCTCAATGATCTTGAAAACCAGCCCGTTAGTACTCAGCAAGAATGGGTTAACTCTCTTGAGTCTCATAAAGAGAAAAATGCAGCAAAAATGCATGACAAACTCAATACGGATACTCAGCCACTGAACTATTTCAACGCACTGCGCGTAATTCGTGACGTGCTTGATAACCATAAAGATGTTTATGTGGTCAATGAGGGAGCGAACACTCTTGATGATGCTCGTAACGTAATCAATATGTATCAACCTCGTCAGCGCCTGGACTGCGGTACCTGGGGTGTAATGGGCGTGGGTATGGGCTATGCGATTGGTGCCGCGGTGACCTCTGGTAAACCCGTGGTAGCCATTGAAGGGGATAGCGCCTTTGGTTTTAGTGGCATGGAGATTGAAACCATTTGCCGCTATGGCTTGCCGGTGACTATCATCATTTTGAACAATGGCGGTATCTATCGCGGCGATGGGGTGAATTTAGCGGGTGGGAGCGATCCTTCCCCGACCGACCTGCTGCATCATGCTCGCTACGATAAATTGATGGATGCCTTTGGCGGCGTCGGTTATCAAGCAACAACCCAAGATGAAATCCGCGATGCGCTTGAGGCAAATCTGAAGTCAGGTAAGCCCGCTATTATTAACGTCGTTATCGATCCCGCCGCGGGAACTGAAAGCGGACATATCACAGCCCTCAATCCAAAACAAACGATTAAAAACTAACCACATCTCTTAATATCTCCTCCATAGCCAGGCTATGGAGGAGCAATAATGATGGATTATTATTATGACTTCTTTCTTTATTTCTGATCTTCTGCCGATCATCGTTGTGATGATCCTGGGTTATGCCAGCGGTAAGCGCCATACTTTCTCTGAAGATCAGGCACGGGCTTTTAACCAGCTGGTACTGAATTACGCCCTGCCAGCAGCCCTGTTTGTCTCTATCGTTCGCGCCAATCGCGAAATGATTTTTGCCGATGATAAGCTGACTTTAGTTTCGTTAGTGGTGATTGTCGGATGCTTTATGTTCTCTTGGTTTGGTAGCTATAAGTTCTTTAAAAGAACCAAAGCTGAAGCCGCAGTCTGTGCATTAATTGCCGGTTCGCCAACCATTGGTTTTTTAGGATTTGCGGTACTAGACCCTATCTACGGTGATTCTGTCTCTACCGGCTTGGTGGTTGCTATCATCTCTATTATCGTTAACGCCATTACGATTCCTATTGGTCTTTACTTGATGAATCCTTCAGCGGGTAAAGATGGTAAAGGCAGCAGTAATCTCAGTGCGCTGATATCAGCAATGAAAGAGCCTGTAGTATGGGCGCCAGTTCTGGCTACCGCCCTGGTTCTACTGGGTATCCGTATACCAGCGGAACTTGATCCTAGCTTTAAGCTTATCGCTCAGGCCAACTCCGGTGTTGCCGTATTCGCTGCGGGTCTGACTTTGGCAGCTCATAAGTTCGAGTTCAGCAAAGAAATTGTCTACAACACCTTCCTGAAACTGATACTGATGCCTTTGGCATTACTGCTGGTAGGCCTGGCCTTCAATATGGACTCTATACAGCTGCAGATGATGGTGCTCGCTGGCGCTCTGCCACCGGCTTTCTCAGGGATCATTATCGCCAGCCGCTTTAATGTCTACACCCGTACCGGTACCGCATCACTGGCGGTCAGTATACTGGGCTTTATTATTACCGCCCCGTTCTGGATCTACGTCGCCAGGCTTGTTTCATAGGGATAATTTATTTAGCTTATCTTCACTATCGTTAACAGACAGTCAGGGATATAAATATCCCTGACTGTCGTTTGAAGGCGTAATATTATGAATGAATCAACAGCTAAAGGTCCTTTTGAAGGGATTCTGGTGATTGACCTGACCCATGTGCTTAATGGGCCATTCGGCACTCAGATACTCTGTGATTTGGGCGCCAGGGTGGTTAAGGTTGAGCAGCCTGGCCATGGTGATGACACGCGGACTTACGGTCCCTTCGTTGAAGATCAGTCCCTGTACTATAGTTTTGTTAACCGCGGAAAAGAGAGCGTCATTCTTAATCTTAAGGATGAAAAAGATCACGCAATTTTCGTTAATATGCTCAAACAGGCTGATGTGCTGGCGGAGAACTACCGCCCCGGTGCGCTGGATAAACTGGGTTTATCATGGGAAGAATTGCAGCAGATTAATCCGCGACTGATCTATGCTTCATCCTCTGGTTTCGGCCATACGGGTCCGCTGAGAGATGCGCCCGCTTATGACACCATCATTCAAGCCATGAGTGGAATTATGATGGAGACGGGTTTTGCCGATGGCCCACCAGTACGAGTAGGCACTTCCCTTTCCGATCTTTGTGCTGGGCTGTATATGTTTAGTGGTATTGCCAGCGCGCTGTATGCGAGAGAGAAAACGGGTCGAGGTGCACATGTTGATATCGCGATGTTTGACTCAACTCTGAGCTTCCTTGAACATGGTCTGATGTCATATATTGCAACCGGTGAGTCGCCGCCACGCTTAGGTAACCGCCATCCTTATATGGCCCCCTTTGATGTCTTCGACACGCTCGACAAGCCGATAACTATCTGCTGCGGGAACGACAGTCTGTTTGTGGCTCTGTGTGGTGCTTTGGCACGACCAGACTTGGTGAGTGACTCACGATTTACCAGTGACCAGCTTCGAGTTAAATATCAGGCTGAGCTAAAAGAGATAATTGAAAGTATATTGAAAACCCAACCAGCTGAAAGCTGGCTGGAAAAAATCCACCAGGCCGGAGTACCTGTTGCGCCTCTTCTCAGTGTCGCTGAAGCTGTTGAACTGCCCCAAACCAAAGCGAGAAATATGATTGTTGATGCCGGTGGAATACGTATGCCTGGCAATCCTATTAAAATCAGTGGCTATGCCGATCCTCATGTCAGACCAGGTGCTGCCAGCCTCGATCAGCATGGTGAGCAGCTTCGTCTCGAGTTTGGAACAGACTGACCTTTAAGTTGCCTGAGTGTGGTTTTCGTTTCTCCAGCCGAATCATAGAGTTTATCTATGCCCATCGCTGGAGAAACACAGCGCCGAAAAATACCTCCCATATAGCTCTGATCCCTGCCTCTTTTGATCTTGCTTATTATTGCTATTTCCAGACTGTAGTATTTTTATTTAGCTGGCTATTCAGCGTTTAATAATGACCTGAGGTTGATATGAAAGATGGGATCTATTTTGTCAGATTTAGTCGTGATGAGCAGGATTATGGGGAAGGTATTGTTGTGGTACAAGATAATACAGTGAACGGTGGCGACTATGTCTGTATCTACACAGGTAAAGTGGCCGATAACACGCTAGACCTGCATGTCACTCAGCATAATCTGTCAGTAACCACCATTTTTGGCAATATCCAGACTTTTATCCTCCAGCTTAACATCACGCAGAATGAGGATGGTTACCTGCTGTCAGGTGCTGTGAAAGATAATGCCAGTCTCAAAGTCACGGCCAGTATCCGTTACCTTGGTGAAGCGATTTAATTCTCTCTCTCAGACCACAACGGTGGTCTGCGCTTTTTTAAGCGCAATATCTCTCTACTGTGCGTAATTTTATTTTCTGTTAATTACAGCAATTGGCCAGAGATAGTAGTTGAAGAAGAATTTTTTGTTGGACGTTTCTTTATCCGCACTTAAGTATTTTTCTACCTGGAACCAACCACAAAGCAGATAGACACTGATAACAACAAAAAAGATATCTAACATAAGCATTTTAGTTCCCTCACACTTAGTTATAAGGAAGTGTTAAACCACAACACTTAAACTTCAATAACGAGAAGTATATCACACAAAATATTTTTGTGAAGTGCGTCACATAAAAATGAAACACCTTTTTACTACGCTCCTCATTCCCGCCATCTCCAGCCGACGCACCCTGTAACGGGTATGTCAGATGCCATCAATTCCGGTCTACGCGCGGCGGAACAGGATGGACTGGCATCCCGAAGTGGTTGAATTAGTCGAATATCTGACAGCCCTAAAATATCCACGTGTCGTTGCCCTTTCAGTGGATGGTAATAGGCAAAATGGGTAACTGCTTTGCAGAAGCCTTCTCCCGAGCCGGAAATGCAGGGTTAAAGAGAACGGTACATGCGGGTGAGTCAAGTGACCCGCTGGAGATGTTATTCTGTTATTAGGTGCGGAGCGTATTGATCATGGAGTGCGTGCTATCGAAGATCCTGAGGTTGCCTCTCTGCTGATAGACAGAAATATTCCTATTGGTGTATGCCCTACTTCAAATATTAAACTCGGTGTCAATGAGAGTTTCGAAAATAAACCATTAAACAGTCTTCTGTAAAGTGGAGTCAAAATAGCTATCAATACCAACGATCCTGTTATATTAAATACCTCCTTGGTGAATGCGTATTTAATACGTCAGAATATCTTTGGCTGATCCAATAATGTGCTTTATCAAGTAGCAAAAAACTCCATTGATGCCAGCTTTTCCGCCCCTGAAGAAAAAATTAAATTTCTGAACACATTGAGCAGCTGGAAAAGTCAGTATTGTATTCGATAAGAGGAAAAATCATGAAAACGAATAAAATAAAGATGTACTTTGACTGTGATACCGGTGTTGATGATGCAATGGCTCTGGGCTACCTCATCTCTGAACCGGAAAAAGTAGAAATACTTGGAATAGGATCCGTTTGCGGTAATATTGATGCACCCTCAGGTGCCCATAATACACTCAACCTGTTACATCTAGCCGGTATTGACTCTATTCCTGTCGCTGTCGGTGAGATTGACTACCTCAATAAAAAGTATATTTGCGATGTTCAGCATATTCATGGTGAGAATGGGATTGGTAATGTTGAGCTCGTCTCTTCACCATCTGCATTGTCTCAAGAATCAGCACCTGAGATGCTGGTAAGACTGGCTCGTGAAAATCCCGGTTCGCTGAGTATTCTGGCCACTGGGCCATTAACGAATATTGCCCGTGCTATTGAGCTTGAGCCTCATCTTCCTTCAATGATTTCCACACTGACTATCATGGGAGGAGCGGCTAATGCTCCGGGTAACCGAACACCTGTCGCAGAAGCGAATATCGCCTGTGATCCTGAGGCTGCTGATATTGTATTCAAGCAAATGAACAATATCGTTATGATCCCTCTTGATGTCACAATGTTCCATACCTTTGAAGAATCAGATAAACAAAAATTACTTCATTCCGAGAGTAAATTTGCACAAAAAATTGGCCAAATGCTTGAGTTATATGCTGATTTTTATATCAATATCTACGGCAGAAAAGCCTGTGCCTTACACGACCCAGTCGCTGCGGTGCTTGCTGTAGAGGGAATAGGCTCATGTCTTGCACCAAAAGTCAGCGTCGTTATTGATAAAACAAAGGGTCCTGGCCGTGGCCAGACAATTTGCGATCTGCGTGGTAAATTTAAAGGATATGTTCAACAGGAAAATGCCAATTGTTACGTGGTGCTGAGTACCGAGATGAATATGTCCGAGCATCTGCTTAACAAGCTTTTATCAGTATAATTTTTACTGGTATATTTTAAATCGTTCGTATTATGAGACCCGGTTAATGTAGCAGAATAATTAACGACTCTAACCGGGTTTAAATAAAGAAGCAGGTACTCCCCATCAACGGCTCAGAACGGTTTAACCCTCAGTTATCCCCAAGTGCTTCAACAGTCCGCCGAGCACCTTGCTGTATCAAACTGATATAGGCTTGCATCACCGTGCTGACAAAGAGCGCTGATGAATAGCCTGGTATTGTTCCACCAGCGGGTCGACGACCTCAATCGAATGACCTTGCTCGTCAACGGTATAAAGCAGATTTTGTGATTTGAGGCTTTCAATCAATCGTGCACCATTACCATGCCTGATATTGACCTCACAAATACCCCAGTCGCTGTCGCTGCACTCTAATAAATGATGGGTAAATAGCGCCTGGTTATCGCACCATGCGGTAACCCATTACTGACTCAATAACATGCGCTGAATCGCCAGTTCAACGCCGCAAACTTCAGCCAACCCTTTCAGCCGACCAATTGCAGAATAACCGGGATTCGTTTTTTTCTTAAGATCATCGAGCATTTAATGACCATGATCGGGCCGCATGGGAATAAAATCTTCTGCACCAAGAGTCTTACGGCGATGTTCTTCTTTAACAATTGCTTTAACAACAGCGTACATATCATCAGGGCCAGGCTAAACTGGAGCAACAAGTCCTGCTTTCATTTTATCTATTGAATGAATACAGATGACTCATTACAAATGAGGTAACACATGAACGCCAAAATCATCAAGTTACAGCGGACCGAATCACCCTGCAAATTTGAGCAGGTCCCACCGGTATTTCTCACCGATGAAACCATGCTCGCGCGTAAAAATAAAATTCTGGCTGGCATGGCTGAGGAAGGTTTTGATGCACTGATTATCTACGCAGATAAGGAGCATGGTGGTAACTTTGAATACTTGACGGGCTTTATTCCTCGCTTTGAAGAAGGGCTACTTATCCTGGAAAAAAACGGTCGGGCAACAGCCATCCTGGGTAATGAAAACCTTAAAATGGCGAGCCATTCAAGGTTAGCGGTATCTCTAAAACACAGCCCCTATTTTTCACTGCCAAATCAACCGATGGATAATGAAAAATCGCTGGAAGAATTGTTTGCCGAAGCGGGTCTGGATAAGATGACGCAAATAGGTCTGGTTGGCTGGAAAATGTTTAGCTCAGCGTTAGCCGATAATAAAAAACTCTTCGATCTGCCCTACTTTATCGTCGATGCCATAAAAAATAGTATCTCGAAAAATGCTCGTCTGGAAAATGCAGCACATCTGTTTATCAGTGGCGACAAGGGTGCAAGAAGCACCAACAACGAAAATGAAATTGCCCATTATGAATACGGTGCCAATCTTGCCTCAAATTGTATTCTCAATGCTATGGATGCGGTTGCGCCTGATATCAGCGAAGCTGAACTGGGTAGCTATCTCACAGCAGAAGGTCAATACAATACCGTTGTGGTGATTGCTGCAACCAGTCCTCGCTTTGAAAAAGCGAATCTCTATCCTACTTATAAACGTATTGAGAAAGGACAGCCGTTATCCTTAACCACCGCTTTCAAAGGCGGGCTTTCCAGCAGAACGGGGTTTGTGATTACAGATGAGAGCGAGCTTCCCGCTAACCAAAGTGACTATCTTGACCGTATAGCTAAACCTTACTTTGCCGCAATAGCAACCTGGCTTGAGCGTATCGCCATTAATTTATCCGGAAGTGAGTTGTATAGCATTGTTGAAGAGGTCTTACCCCAGGACAGATATGGCTGGCACCTTAACCCCGGTCATTTAACCGCAGATGAAGAGTGGATGTCTTCACCGATATATAAAAACTCCGCAGAAAGATTAAAAAGTGGCATGATGTTTCAGCTCGATATTATTCCTTCAGTCCAGGGTTATACCGGTACCAGTGCAGAAGAGTGCATAGTGCTTGCTGATGAGTCACTGCAGAAAAAAATTCAGTCCGCTTATCCAGAATTGTGGCAGCGTATTACCGTCCGTCGTAATTATATTATTAATACACTGAATATAAAACTGAGTAAGGATGTCTTACCACTCTCGAATACCGTAGCCTATTTACGCCCTTTCTTGCTGGCGAAAAATGAATCACTGACATGTGTAGAGCATGAATAATTTAGCTGAGTAAACCCTGGTGCCGAACACAGATAAAATCTGTGATTCGGCGCAATACTCAGTATGATAGATATAAATGAGTCGAGAGTCATCTTAGGATCTCTCTATTTTAAAATATCAAATCACCAGCGTTCCTCTCGCAAAAAAACACATTAATCATTTGATTTTAATGAATGAAAAAAAACAATAAAAATAACTTAAGAAAAATCTATGTGTTATTAGACAATCAAATATGCTCTCTTATACTAAGACCTTCTCAAGGAGACCTTTTAGATGATCCACTGCATTTATATCGATAGTTATCGTTCAGTCAGAAATATATCGCTTGACCTGGATAGATTTAATATTATATTTGGACCGAATGGGTGTGGTAAATCTAATATTTATAAAGCGATTAATCTTCTGTCTGGTGCTGCTTCAGGTCAGGGATCCAGAATACAATATGGTCGGGCTCAAATGGCTCAAATCAAAAAGCACGAAGAATTTGTTTGTCCTGTGAAACAGATGATTTTGAATATGAATTACAGGTAGGATTTCCTGACAACGAGCCAACTAATCCGACTCTATTTAAGTTAGATCCCGTGGTTAAAGAGGAAAATATCTGGACTGCAGGTTTTAAGCGACGCCCCCCATCACAAGTTCTTAAGCAATAAGACAACCGCAAATTGGATTTAGATCGCCAATTCTTTCAAGCGATGGTTCAAACCTTGCTTCTGCTTTCCAGAAGATTGTTGAAAATGACCGCTTGTCCGTTTATTTCTTACGCTGATACTTTTCAGGCAATAACGGTACCGGGCGTCTGTCATCAATTAAATGACGTACAGTCAATATTGGATGCCGCCATAACATCCTGGGACCCGCCCAACGCATAATTTGTTTCATCTCTTCGCGTTTAGCGGGTTGATAACAATGTACAGGACATTGTTTGCAAGCCGGTTTCTCTTCTCCGAAAACACATTTGTCCAGCCGTTTAACAGCATATTCATACAGTGCCTGGTAGTGTGTCGGATCGGAAACCGCATCCGGGTTACTGCGCTCATAGAGTGCTATCATTTTATAAATAGTTAGCTTTTCTCTTGGTATCCGCTTTCCAGTCATAATATCGTTCACTCCTTAGTAAGCTCGGTGCTCTGAGATACAAATTCTACTCTGATATCAAAATTGGCATACAATTTATCGTGTTTTTATTGATGGCAGTAATAAAAGAGGGAAACCCGATGCTATCTATCCGATTTCCCTCTGAGGCTGATATGACCTCAACAATGAGGCTTTAAACTTGCAGAATATCAGGGGTTGAGTTGCTGGCTTAGTGCCTGTAATTCAGGTGTGTTTTTTATGCCCTCAACCACCATATCGGCAACAGCCCGAGCACCTTTTTCCTGAAAGTGCGTGGTATCCGGTGCCGTTCTAATTCCCGTTTTTTGTGTTTTATACCAAGGATAACGGGGATCATTCGCATCGACAGCCAGCCAGTAATCCATCCAGTCATCGGAATGCGCGTTAGCAAACTCAATGGTCGCTTGTTCAAGGTCGATAAGCGGGACCTGATTGGCTACAGCGGTTTGCCGGATGGTGGCGATATAGTCGCCGTTAAACAAATATCCCGGTTTTGCGGAGGTAAAATGGCTACTGACAACCTTATCCTGCGGGCCTTGCTGAAATGCCGTTTTACCCTCGCTATTTTTTATCCGGGTGGTCGGGGTAAACAGTACTGGAATAGCGCCTTTCTCACGAGCAAGCGCGACATACCTTTCCAGTGAGTGCTGGAAAGAGAGGTCGGGTTTACCTTCCGGATACTGAGGTCGTCCTTGGCTATCATTCGGGTAAGTACATAGATTTGCCACATCTGCGGCGCCACGAACCGGTTTATTGCCATTGCAATTCTGATCGTTATGACCATGAGCGATAAATACATAATCCCCCGGTTGCAAATAGCGCCCCATCTGCTGATACCAGCCGCCATAATAAAAATCACGACTCGAGCGTCCGGCTCTGGCCCCGTTCAGTACCACCACACCAGAATCAGGACGGAAAGACTCCTGAAAAACTTGTCCCCATCCCATACGCGGCAGGCGACTAACTTCATAGCTGGCAGCCGTTGAATCACTGACAATCAACACGCGTGTCTGCGCTTTAGTTATCGCTAATTTATCCTGCTCTGCCCGCTCAAGAAAAAAGGGTTCCCAGGCACCACTATTGTTGAGCCCTGCTAACGGCCGAAAAGCGCTGTCTGTCAGGGTCACATGACCTGCCTGGCCCGTATCATTATGATAACCACGGTTGGTATTGATAACCGCCAGTACTCGGGTCATAGCATCATTGCTTTGGACCGGTGTGCTGACAGGATCAATAACCAAAATATCTTCCCCTGCCAGAGCAAAGGCATCTGCCATGCCTTGGCGAAAATTCGCCAGCGGGAGATCCAGTGAAACCTGGCTCAGTTCTGCTGGCGTCACATTCTCAACAAACTGCTGCGGGCCGATATATCCCAGTTGTCCGGCTGCTTCAGAGACCATACGATCACTGAAGGGTGTAATATTTCCGGTATTAACCTTATCGTTGTTTAAAGTCAGGACTAGCGAGGCCATACAGCGAGCACGCGGGAGGTTATTGTATAGACAGTTATCACCTTCGTTAGCCGCTATCGCACTTAATACCAGAGGGGGAACCAACCCATCGACCGGCAATCTATAACGCCCCTCACTATTGGTATCTGTACTCAGCCGTTCTCCTCGGCTATCCGTTACCTGCACCCGGGCATCTTTGAAAGGCTGATCTGCAAGAACGATACCTTCCAGAATGGTCGATGCCTGAACCAGAGAGGGCAGCGAACACAGCAACGCTACCATCGTCATCTTATGACGCATAACGAACTCCTTACATTAGAAACGATAAGTAAAACCTGCTTTGATCAAGGCTTCACGGCTGCTGCTGGTTTTGCTTTTAGCAACATCCTCGGCGGCGAGATTGAGCTGCCAGTCTGGAAGGAATATCCAGTCGGCTTTCACGTCTTGCTGATAATCATTCTTCTTGTTATTGGCAAGAATATAATCAGCGTTATAGTAATTCGCCTGATACGTCAGAATCAGCGTGTCCAATGGTGTATAGGCAATCCCCCCCTCTACACGGTGGCGATGTCTGTTCTGCTCACCTTCTCCGGCTGCGGAGCGGTTGATTTTGCGATAATCGTAACGATACTGAGTATACAAAGTCACAGGAGAAATGACCTGCCAGCTTAACTTGATCCCGGGAGTGTAACGGGCGCCAGCCTTTTGCGTATCGCCCACATCACCGGTTGTTGCTTCGCCACTCTTGCCACCGGAATAGAAGCGAGCTTCCATATTCGGCGTTAATGTCAGCGCGTTGGTCAGCGCATAATCATAGCCTAGGGTCATGGAATAAGAGTTAGATACGACGTCATCCAGTGCGACATTTTTACCTTTGTTATAAAGATGAATGGTAATATCTACCCACGCATTTTCGTCACTCTGATGAAGTATTCCAAACTCATCGCCATGATATTTATTCTGTGTTCCATAGCTATGCTGATAATGGAAATATGTTTCTGATGCCACCACACTTCCACTCAACAGCAATAAACTGGCGAGTATATTTCCCAGATATATTTTTTTTATCATGATAATCACTTAATTGTTTAAAATTAATTGAACTGGTAATTAACACCGACTTTGACTTTCCCTTGTCGGGATTTAGACGAACTGGAAACAGAAACATCATCTACTTCCAGATAAGGTCGCCACTGTTGATAACGATATTGGATCTTAAACTGATGTTCGTAGTCAGTTTTCTTACCATTATAAACAGCATATTGGTTAGACGTGAATACACCTTTACTGTAAGAAGATGACTCATTTAAGTTATCACCGACATAATAGTTAAAGACATATCCTAAAGATATATTAGGAATGCCGCTCCATGTCACGCCGGTATCAAAACGATTACGTGCAGTATCTGATTTCGAGCGATACTGCTCTCCGGCATAACCAAACTTATCACTGCTACTGATCGTTTTATAACGATCGCTTCTTGATATTTTTTTAATTTCATAGCGATAGCGACCATAGACAGACCAGTCTTTATTAATGCTGTAACTGTATTTAACCCCGGGCTGATAGTTAACTGAAGTACTGCCAAAAGAGACTTCAAATGAAGGAGTTAGTGTATTACCCTTCATTGGCAGTTTGAAATCTTTCTGAATAACCAGCCCTCCCGATCCGCCTTGCATATCATCCCATGCCACATCATAATTTTTTCCACCTCCAGAGGAGGTGCCAAATTTAACTTCATATTGCCAGAGGGAAGGTGTTTTATGAATTAACTTAAATGAATCGCTATGGCGTCTGTCCTGGGTTTTGAAATTGTGTTCAACTTGCATTGTCGTTTTGCCTTCTGCGGCATAAAGACTATGCGAAAAACCGATAACTGACAAACCGATAACTATTTTTTTGATTGTATTACCGCTCATGGTTTCCTCATCATAAAATAATGACATATCAAAAACAGTGAAGATAAAAATTTAACTTAAGTTATATATAGACACAGAATAGCACTCTAAAAACAGAGATTAAAAAGAGGATAAAAAGGTAATGGATTGTTAAGCGTTAATACTTACCTCCAGAAACCCTTAACATTATGATATAAAAATATAATCAGAAGCGTTACCTCATAAGGAAAATTAATTAATGAAAAGCAGTTTATGTTTTTTTGAAACAAAGTTTTGAGATCAGTATCAAGAAAAACAGATCAAGTGTAAAAAACAGAAAATAATAGACACATCTATCAAGAGAATAAAAAAATATTATTGAGAAAATGGATATCAATTTCAGCCAATATTTTCCGTCATCACAACAGATAAAAATAGCGATATTGAGAGAGGATATTGGTCGTTTTTTATGACAGACATAGATGAGTGTCAGATCGGCAAGAAAGAATTTTCAGTAAGACTGAAGGTCATGAGGGGATTAATATCCTGGATAAATGATCGTGAAAACTCTGAACCGAAACATTCGTCTATTTTTTATTTTCTCAAGTGATAACAAAGCCACGGCTGTAAGAGAGATGTTCTAGCGCCATCATCAAGCACAATCCGCTGATGGAAAATCGCTCTCTGAGTGACAGATTTCAAGTAAAAAAAACCTGTTCACAGATTACAGATGTCAGTTCTGTGAACAGGTCTCACGCATCCATAAGATACGGATATGCGCAGATGCTCCGTTGTAACAGAGCAACGCTATGCTTTAACCGATCTTTCTGGCAAGCAAAGTAGCAAAGCGTAATTTAATCGGATTGCCTTGCTCGTCCGTTTTATGAAGTGCGCCAACATCTTCATTGTATTCAATAAATTCCCAGCCCTCGTAATATTTTTTAAGTTCGCCGGGTTTAAAAGTAAACGAAAAGAAAGGTAATGTGCAGGGATAATCATCGGTATCCATGGCTGCGATAATTAAGTTATAACCATTGACCACAGTATGCTGCTGCATGTTGGTGATTAGAGATGGAATCTGCTCTCTATTCAAGAACATAAAGACGACTGTCGAGAGAATAAAATCATAGTCTTCTTTAATCTCTACGCCATTAAGATCCTTTACCTCAGCATGGATATTAGCCAGGTTTTCTAAGGCTGATAAATGTTTTATTTTCTCGATAGAGTTTTCATTAACATCCCAGGCTGTGACATCAAAATCTTTCAGGGCCAGATATAAAGAGTTACGTCCACCACCACAGCCCAGATCTAACGTTTTTCCTGGCGAGATGATTTTTACCGCATCAACAACATCGGGATGCGTTGTGGTTAATTGGTATTTCTTAGCAAAATAGTCTTCTTTGGTACAGTAGAAGGCTAGCTGACATTGTAGGTCATCTGAGAACGAAACAATGCGATGCCATTGCTGCGGCTCAACAAATGGCGTTTCACTTTCAGGGGTAAAAATTAATGATTGCGTGATTTCCCCTTCTTCAGTCATCAACCCGAAAGTGAGAGAGCCTTGAAGAATAGTCAGTTTTGCCCAAGTTCCAGCTTTAGTATTATGTTTTTGTGTGAAACTTTCTGGTAGCGTCTCGCTATTCCACTGAGGCATTTTTTTATAAAGCATCAAATCATTCATAAAATTATTCCTATTTTTCAATTTGTTAATTCACGCAACATCATAAATGCTTTTTGGGTATGCTGCTCGCTAACGATAAAAGCACGTAGTTGTTTCATACTATCAAAACCCCGTGCGGCTATCCCTTGATTACTTAAACTTAACTCCCAGCTCAGATCATCACGCTGAGTTTCACCCGCCAGAAATAGCGGTAACTCAGGTGTTTTTACTTTTAACAGCATCGTTGGAAAAACAACTGACTCTTCTGCACCCAGCAGATTTTTGGCAAGCGTCAGCGAACTCATCTGAATCGGTTGCAAAAATGGCATCACCTTACCGTCGATTTCCGCACAATCGCCTAGTGCATAAATATTCTCATCAGAGGTTTGTAATTGCCTGTTAACGCAAATTCCACGTCTCGTTTCTAGCATTGCTGCCTTGGCCACCGAGATATCGGATTGTATGCCAATAGCAGCAATCACTGTATCAACCTTAAGGATATGCCCATTAAGCAAACTTACCGATAATTCATCGTCATTCTTTTCTATACTGACCAGTTCGTTATTCAGAAGGAGCCGAATACCCATTTGGCTAAGTTTATGCTGTAAACGGCAACTGAGTTCAGCAGGCATCAGAGAAGCCAGCAAACTATGGGCTCTGTCGATAACGGTCACCTGCTTACCGGCACGATGTAAATCCATCGCCAGCTCAGTACCGATAAGTCCGCCGCCAAGTACCAAAACGCGCTGTGCCGTTTGTAACACGCTCTGATGCTTACGGTATTCTTGCTGACTATTAAATGTCACCATATATTCGCGCCCCGGAATGGACGGCACTATCGCCTGCGCTCCTGTCGCTAATACCAGTTTCTGATAACTAAATTGCTGTTCACCACAAATAACTTGCTTCAATTGGCAGTCAATCGCCGTAACACGGGTATTCATCTGTAATTTAAGATTATTGTCTTGTGCAAATTGTGCAGCAGACATCTGTGTCAAATCATCAGCCGATTGTTTAAGGCTAAACACATGGCTAAGATCAGGTTTGTTGTATTGATCACCGCTATCTGCGGCAATCAACATAATTGGGATCTGTTTGTCCTGCCGACGAATATTGCTCACTAACTGACGAGCAGCAAAACCAGAGCCAATAATTACAATCTGTTCTGTCATATTCACTCCGATTACAGTGGATCAAAAACAGATTTACCCAGAGCACAACCAGGGCACAAGAATGATTCTGGTACATCAGACCATGTCGTCCCGGGTTCAACACCTTGCATCGGCTCGCCAATAGCAGGGTCATAAACCCACTGACAGACCGTACATATCATTGACTCGGCTGTATTTCCCTCTGGTTCAGGAGTCAAAATATCAGTAGCAGTGATCTCCTCCAGCGGATGCAGAGCCCATTCACGGGCAATCTTACGGCCATGTTCCCGGCACTCTTCCAACGCGCTACCGTCCGGACGCCATTTCATTTTCAGCGATAATGAAATATCAAAACTTGCGTCCATTAGCCGAGTCTGAATACGGTCAACTGCGCCACCTGTCCAGCCAAAACTACCAAATGCTGCTGCTTTTTTATTACGAAAACGTAAACCTGCCAGCTCCTCGAGCATACCGGCAACTTTAGGCATCATTACGTTATTCATGGTCGAAGAGCCTACTAGCACCCCTTTAGAGCGGAATACCTGGGTCAGAATTTCATTCTTATCATGGAGTGCGACGTTATAGATTTTCACCGCCACAGAAGGGTCCGTCTCATAAATACCTTGTGCTATCGCATCAGCCATCATTCGGGTATTTGATGACATGGTATCGTAGAAAATAGTGATGCGATCTTCCTGGTAATCATTCGCCCATTCAAGATATTTATGGACAATTTGTGTCGGATTATCACGCCACACTACACCGTGCGAAGTGGCAATCATGTCTACAGGTAAATTGAAGCCAAGTATTTCATTGATTTTCGGTGTTACCAGACGACTGAATGGCGTCAGGATATTGGCATAGTAACGAGTGCACTGCTCATAAAGCTCAATTTGGTCAACTTCATCATTAAAAAGATGTTCATCACAATAGTGCTGACCGAAAGCGTCGTTACTGAATAATATTGCATCGCCAGTCATATAGGTCATCATGCTGTCAGGCCAGTGCAGCATAGGTGTTTCGACAAAAATCAGTTGTTTGCCGTTACCAATATCCAGACTATCGCCCGTTTTCACGGTATGAAAATTCCACTCAGGGTGGTGGTGGTGACCGTTAATGGAGTCAATAGCGTTGGTGGTACAATAAATGGGGGTATTCGGAATAAGCGCCATCAACTCCGTTAATGCGCCGGCATGATCTTCCTCCGCGTGGTTAATCACGATGTAGTCGAGAGCATTAAGATCTATTTCTTGTTGTAAGTTACGCACAAATTCAAGACTGAATTTTTGGTCAACAGTATCAATGAGAACGTTTTTTCCTTCTTTTATTAAATAGCTATTATAGCTACTGCCCTTAAGAGTTTTGTATTCGGTACCATGAAAATTACGAACTTCCCAGTCACGTTGTCCTACCCATTGAACATTGTTTTTTACTTTAATCGCCATATCAGTTTACTCAATAAAGTTATTTGTCTTTACTGATAGTTGCAAACCGCGTGCCATAATTTATCTATTTGATTTAAATGAAGTTTAAAATAATAAGAGTCATTATGACATAATCAGAGTATAGTCATAATGACAATTACGTTGTCGGAATGACAAATATGCGATTATCCATTCAATCACTGGCAAAAATTGCCATTGAGTTACAACATGGTTTATCCGGTCAGGATCGCTTTCAGACGCTTATCACGAGTGTCCGGGAACTGCTGGCATGTGATGCTTCAGCCTTGTTGCGCTATGAAAATCAGCTATTCAGACCTCTGGCAATTGATGGCCTGTCTGCCGATGTTCTAGGGCGTCGTTTCTCTCTCAATGCGCATCCACGTCTTGAAGCGATTGCTCGTGCCGGAGATGTAGTACGCTTCCCCGCAGATAGCCAGTTACCCGATCCTTATGATGGATTAATCCCTGGTCATGATGAACTGAAGGTCCACGCCTGTATCGGTCTGCCACTCTTTACCGATCAGCAACTGATCGGTGCTTTAACGTTTGATAGCCTGAATCCCCAGCAATTTGATGATTTTAGTGATGAAGAGTTACGTTTAATTGGCGCTCTGGCATCATCAGCACTCAGCAATGCCTTACTGGTCGATGCACTAGAAAAGCAGGCATTACCCGGTACTAACCGTACTCTGGTGAATAAACAACATATCACCAGTACTGATGAAGAAATGATCGGTCTTTCAGCCCCAATGCAACAACTGAAACATGAAATCAGCGTGGTAGCAAACTCAGAGCTTAATGTACTGATAACCGGAGAAACGGGTGTCGGCAAAGAGTTGGTCGCTAATGCGGTACATCATTTATCGGCGCGGGCATCCCACCCATTAATCTATTTAAACTGTGCAGCGCTACCTGAAAATGTCGCTGAAAGTGAACTGTTTGGTCATGTAAAAGGGGCATTTACCGGTGCGATACATCATCGTATGGGTAAGTTTGAAATGGCAGATAACGGCACCTTGTTCCTTGATGAAATCGGTGAACTATCATTAGTGCTACAAGCAAAATTACTGCGAGTGATCCAGTATGGCGATCTGCAACGCGTTGGTGATGATAATACTAAACGGGTAAATGTCCGTATTCTGGCGGCCACCAATTGTGACTTAAAAAAAGCGGTGCTAGATGGGACTTTTCGTATGGATCTGTTCCACCGTTTGAGCGTTTTTCCGCTTTCGGTTCCCCCCTTGAGAGAGCGCCGTGACGACATTGTGCTATTAGCTGGATTTTTTGTTGAACAGATAAGAAATAAGCTGGGTTTAAAACAATTGAGTATTCCTGCAGATACTTTAATGATGTTACAAAACTATCAGTGGCCGGGTAATGTGCGTGAAATGAAGCATGCTATTGAACGAGCTGCGGTACTGGCGCGTGCATCGCAGAATACTTCTGAAGTTAAGTTATATCGTGAGTTATTTAATCTGGCGATAGCCGATATAGCCGATATATCAGATGAAAACCTGATAACCATCAGCACTGATGATTATCCGTCTTCACACAGTCTCCAGCAGGCAACGACAGAGTTCCAACGTCAATTAATTAGCAAAACACTACAGCAGAATAAGATGAATTGGTCAGCCTGCGCACGAGCACTGGATCTTGATGCTGGTAATCTTCATCGGCTGGCAAAACGATTGGGTATAAAGTAGATACTGTCAGGCTCATGCCGTGCTACAGGGACAGCTGTAACACGGCATGAACTGGCGCCTGTTATGGGTACAGTAGATAGCTCTCTCGCATCTGACGGTAAGGTTCTGAAGCCTTCGCCCAGTTAGCTTCAACTTGTTTAATCGCTTGCTCTTTTGACCAATGTTGCTTAGTCGCTTCAAGCAAGATAGTTTCAAGAGAGCGATCACCGGTCACTTTAGCTAACCAGGTAGGACGTATTAAGAAAGCCTCATCCTGATGTTTAAGGTACTGAGCTTCTTTCCCGTCTGCCAGTACAGGTGCATAACCTGCATTGACCATCTGATACCACCAGTCAACAAACAGCGCGATACTCGGTTTGAGACCTGGGATAGAATCACTATTAAGACGCTGCCCGCAGACCTCTTTACCGGCCTGAGGCCAGCCAGCTTTTGCCTGATTAGGGTCGACGGTATAACAAGTATCGACGTAAAAGCGTTTATCAGGAAAGCCCAGTTGTTCAAAAGGATGATCCGATCCACGCCCACTATTGACGCTAGTTGCCTCAAATACGCCAAGAGAAGGATAAAGTGCAATCGCTAAATCACTACGTAAATTAGGTGACGGATATACTGGCAGTGAGTAAGGTGTCTGGTGAGTATAATTACCCATCTTCACCACCCGTAAATCTGACTCAGGCATCTGCCAGCGCTTATCACCGTGACCATTCCAGCTATTATCATCAAAATGAGTCAGCCAGCCTTCCCCGACTATCATTTTGGCAAATTCACCTGAAGTCAGGCCGTGCACCATTGGAACCGGATGAATACCAATCCCTGAAATATACTTCTCATCCAGCAAAGGCCCGTAGACAGCACCACCTAAAGGATTAGGTCTGTCGAATACCATCAGCTTTTTCTTTTCCTGCTGTAGACTTTCCATCATATGGTGCATTGAGACGGTATAGGTAAAATAACGTACCCCAACGTCCTGAAGATCATAGATAACTACATCGACATTTTCTAACTGCTTTGCCGTTGGATGAGCACGGCTGCGGTTATCAGCATCTCTGCCGTATAACGAAACAATTGGCAGTCCGGTTTTTTTATCCAAATGATCGTCATCACCGAATCCCGCATCCTCTTTACCCCGTAGTCCATGCTCTACAGAAAATAACGTCGTTACGGTAAATCCATACTGTTTTTCCAGTGAACGTAGTTTTTCAATTGCATGCTGGCCTTGTGAGTCAATGGAACTTTGATTAACCATCAACCCTATTCGCTTGCCTTTTAATAAAGGCCCATAGACCTCAGGCTGATCAAGGCCTAAGACAATCTTTTGCTCTGCATAACTGTTACCAGCCAACAGAATAAGGGCGACAAAAAGTATCTTAAGAAAACGCATCTCGATGTTTCTCTCTATTTAAATATTAGAAATTATGGCGTAATTCTAATGCCCAGAACCAGAAGTTATTTCGTGATTTATTATTATTTTCATCCCATGTTTGTTCTGGACGATAGTATACATCAGCAAATAAAGATGTTTTTGATGTAAACGGATAAATCATCTGCAAACCATAACGACTACGATCTTTCTCTTTATGTAAAAACTCTCTATTTCTGGAGTCCCGGAAGCTCTGTTGACCATGAACTAAAGAGTAACGAGTATAAGGCATCAGATTAATACCATTATCGAATTTATATCGATAGATAGCCCAGAGAAAATGCTCTTTATTATATAAAGTATTTACCAGTTGCTCATCAATATAAAGATAGTTCAGCCACAGAGAGTTATTTTTATTGAAGGTAAAGTTGGCACCTGCGAAATGTTCATTAATTTGGCTCCAGTCACGTTTATAGACACCGTACTCCCCTTTCGCTCTTGCATAGTCCAGCTTTCTATCGATAAGCCTGAAGGATAAGCTGGCATTTAAACTTACATTAGGATTAAGAGTATAGCCAAGTTGCGGACGGAGCCAGATTTCATGACGCTCTTCCCCTTTTCTCAGATCTCCCATATAAGTCGGTGCTGCCAGTGCAGGATTACTGATTGAAGCATAGTGCCAGTTATCGTTGCGATACCCAAGACGGAACTTAGCATTCCCTTTACGCTCCGCAAGAGTGAAAGGAAAAGTCCGTGTTACGCCAACTTGCCAGCGGGTTCTGTCATACTCAGAGTTATGATCCAAATAGGTTTTCAGTATCTGAACATCGTACATCCACAGCGAGTTATTCTGATAGATAAAGGCACCAAAATAAGGAGATGAAGCCATACTGCCTTCAGCGAATTTCCAGTTATCATCGCTGTCAATTTCCTGCTCCATTCCAAGATACGTATCGAAATGCCACTCTTTATCTTTAATAGTTTTCTGAGCCGCATCCCGCTCGCTCTCGAGCTTTTTTAATTTTTGATTTAACTTAAAAATCTCCTGATCGTAATCCGTTTCAAAAGCATCAGCATTTACCACATGTGTAGTCAGAGATAAGATTATTGCGATATTAATCTGTAGGATACTTTTTAGTATTTTCACCGAACGATTCCTTGCTTTTATTATTTTACCAAGTTAAACCATGACCACGTGCATAAAGAGTGGTTTTACCATCAGGAGATTTAATATTAATCGGCAGCTTACCTTGTGGAATATTCAAAGGTACCGCATCTGGTGTATCACTGATAAACAGAGTACGTAGTCCACTTAAGATATTGGTCTCTAGTGCGTTACGGACATTATTCGTGACATCAAACCCCGTGATACCATAAATCGCAATATTTGACTTAACATCGTGTAAATAAGCAATATCATAAGGATTTCGGGTTGAAATAACCACTAATGGTATATTTTTAAATTTTGCCCTGTCGATAATTTTTTGGGCATTAGCCGGATTTTCTTTTAAATTATAAGTTGCAAGAATAATCAGGTCATTACCTTCAATGTCACTATCAATAGTCTGTTTATCTAAATCATCCAGCCCAAGTTTAGCTACTCGGCTATCGAGAGCCATATTAACACTCGTCTCTTTAGCAATACTATTAAGGTGTTTTATTATCAACTCATTACGTGGTTGCTCATCAGAGTAGATAAAAAATTTATTGTTGCTCTTCAGTTTCCAGGGAAGCATCCCTTGATTTTCAATAACGGTAATGGCTTTCGCAGAGATATTGTTTTCCATCGCTTTATGTTCAGCAGAACCAACGATTGTCTCAGCAGACTCGGCAGATTTATGATTGGCTGATATCTGTTTCTCAAGTTTGGTTTTAACAATACGCGTCGCAGACTCATTAATACGCTGCATCAACTGGGGATCTTGTTCCGCCTGCTGTTTGATAGTGGTATAGAGAGAATCTAGTTTTTCTACTTCCAGGGAATTACTGATAGCTACTGGCATCAGAATAATATCGTTACCAGCCTTTATGGCTTCAGCAACAGCCCAGTTAGTATCAAAATTACCACTGATAGCGCCCATTTCCATCGCATCGGTAACAATCAATCCCTTAAAACCAAGTTGGTTACGCAGAGTATCGGTCAAGATAGGATGCGAGAGAGTCGCTGGGGTCCCTATTTTCTCGCCCTTTTTATTGATTAATTCCGCATTATCTAAAGCCGGCAACACGACATGGGCCGTCATAATGGCATCGGTATACGGCATAGCATTAACAAAAGGAGGGAGTTCAGTCGTTTGCCATGCAGCTTTATCTATCTGTATAACAGGAAGCGCAAAATGGGTATCAGACATAACATTACCGTGACCAGGGAAATGCTTCAGCGAGGTCATAATTCCGTAGTGATGGATACCACGAATATAACTTTTAGCTAAATCGCTTACCCATTCAGGTGAGTCAGAATAGGAACGTACCCCGATGACAGGGTTATTCTGATTATTATTCACATCAACTACCGGACCAAAGTTGAAATTAAAACCCAATGCAGATAGCTCCTGTCCATGGATCTCCCCGGCAATCTCTGTCAGTTTCTGGGAGCGGGTCGCACCAAGAGCCATATTACCAGGCATTTCTGTCCCAACACGTAGACGGGTGACATAACCTCCCTCCTGGTCGGTACTGATCATCAACGGCAGATTACTCCGCGCATCTTGGAGAGCATTAATTAATTTAACTGTTTGCGGTGTATCAATCAGATTCTCGCGAAACAGAATGACCGACCCCAAGTGATATTTAGCAATAATTTCAGCGATCGCTGAATTCAGTTCAATAACGGGCTGTTTTTGATCCTGTCCCTCTCCCTGCCAGTGGCGAAAATCCATCATCACTATCTGACCTATTTTCTCTTCAAGACTCATTTCAGCGACCAGCTTCTCCGCCGCAGTCTGAGGCGCTTTCCACATCTGATGTAGCTGAGACTCTGGAATAACTTCAGCATTGCTTATTGCGCTAAAAAGTAGAGTAACAAGTAGTAGTTTTTTCATGAACCTGGCTCCTGACATCGCACTTAAAATTATAAAAAAAAGCTAACTATTAATAATTAGCAATCCCTAAAACTTGGCTATTTCAGCTCACAATACTGATGGTCTAAACAATGTCGCTCCTGACAATTCCCCACGAGTTTGCTCTCTGAAACCATTTCTATAACTGCTTATTTACCATACTTATCCCGGCAAGGAATAAAATATTCCTACCAATGTGAATCATGTCACATTAAAGTGACCAAAGTCAGATAAAAACAAAATACAATCAAAAAAACAACCGTAACTAACTGTTATAAATGCAATTAAATCAAGTTTAAATTCATTACTCTTATAGATGTAAGGAATTTTTTATTCCTTACAATGTTTTTAAACCTTTGTTTTATGATAGTAAGTAGGGTGATAAATATGCAATCAGAAAGAACAGAGCTGCCAGGTGCTGAGTGAAGTTAGCTGATGAGATTCGGTGATCCAGTTAGCTAAAAAAATAACATTCAAGTAACTTGGAGTGTGGCAAATGTAAACCGATTAACATAAAATAATTAACAATCAGTTTCGCTAAAAATATAAAAAATTCATTAAAAATGTATAAAAAAATCAAAAAAATTTATTGTTATAAATGAATCTAATATATATAGCGTTAAGAAAATTGAACGTAAGGAGATTAAAGCCTCACAAAAAAATAGGTAAAAATACATTTCATTACGTAAATAAAATCATCCTGTATTTTCATATTATCATAAAGTTAGTCATAGTCTTTTTCTTAGTTTTTTATAATAAACATTATAATTCAAATCTTTAAAATAAATATAAAATAAAATAAAAATCAACTATACTTATGGTCAGTCAAAGAACAACGTTACCGCTGTAGCACAAGGTAAAATATAAGCATGGCAGAAGAACTTTTGAATACTGCAGTAATAGTCGATGATCATCCCTTAGCTAGAATGGCTATTCGTAGTGTTCTGGAAAAACAAAATGTAACGATAGAGCATGAGTTTGAAGACGGTCTTTCGGCATTTAACTCTCTGAAAAATTCACCTTCAGATATTGTTATTATTGATGTTGATATCCCTACATTGAATGGCGTTGAGCTGGTTGAAAAGCTGCGTGAGTTCGGATATACAGGTTTGCTGATCGTCGTCTCGGCAAAAAATGAACGCTATTACAGTAAAAAATGCGCCGAGGCAGGGGCAAACGCATTTATCAGCAAAACACAGGAAATGGGAAGCATTATTACGGCGATTAAGTCTGCGAAAAAAGGCTACAGTTTCTTTCCTTTCTTTTTAAAAGAAAATAATGAAATACTGACGGATATGCAGCGCCTTGAATCCTTGTCAACTCAAGAGATGAAAGTGATGGGCTATGTGCTTAATGGACTCGATAATCAGCAGATTAGTGAAATGATGAATATTAGCAGCAAAACAGTAAGCACCTATAAGACCAGACTTATGGAAAAATTAGACTGTAATTCACTCATTGCTCTTATTTCCTTTGCCCATCAAAATAAACTCAGCAAACGATGATAAAATCAGTTCTCTTCATTCTAACTATTCTATCTATTATGCTAACTCAGGCCCTGGCATCTGAGGAACTAGAACTCGTACCACAGCAGAAAGTATTTCCTGTATCAATTTTGTTAACTGAGGATGATAAGCACTGGCTTAAAAATAAAAAAAATCTACGTATCGGTGTATATTCTCAAATTCACTCACCTATAGTACAGAGTATATTTACCGGTCAGTATCGCGGGATAAATGCTGATTATCTGGCGATTATAGAGCGTTCTCTTGATATCAAGATCAAAGTGATTAACTTTGATAGTAAACAAAAAGCGATACAAGCTCTTAGCCATGGTGAACTGGACAGTATTTTAACCGGGCTAGAATATCCGCTCCAAATTGATTCTTCATTTATCTCATCAAACATAGTTGCACATTCCTGGCCTAATTTGGTTGCTCGTGCATCAAATATCATGTATCCACTTTCTAGTCATGAAAGAGTCCGTATTTCTGCCGTTGGGAACTATCCTGATAGCCAATTTATTTATGAATCATTTCCCAATGCCGAAATTATCCGTTACAACAACTATGAAAAGGCACTCAATGCTCTCTCTTCAGGGAAAGATAACTATTTTATAGGTGACTCATTAACGACCAGCGTCTGGCTTTCTCAGGAGTTCAGAAATAATATTGTCACCTTAAAATATTGGGAAAAACCACAAAAAAAGAGTGTGTTTTTATTTTCTATACAACAACCCAGATTACAACGTATTTTTGATAATGCACTGAGTGCCATTGATGAAAGCATACACATTCAGATAGCACATTCAAATATTGATATAGGTGATCTGTCATTTCTTATTAATCCTGTCAATTTTACCCCTAGCGAAAAACAGTGGCTGAGTCAGCATAAAAAAGTTCGGGTGATTGTTAATCCCTGGTTTATCCCTTTTACTCTGATGGATAGTGAGCAGGAAATTCGAGGGATTAGTGGTGATGTATTAAATCTAATCAGTTTACAGACTGGGTTAACTTTTGAATCAGTAGTCGTGAGATCTCATGACGAGATGGTTGTTGAAATAAAAAAAGGTGGCTGGCATATGATGGTGCCGGCAATTTATGGTACCTACAATGATATTTTTTCATATACTCAGCCATTTGTTAGTACACAGTTTGTCGTTGTCGTAGATAAAGAACATCTTAATAACGCAGTATTAATGCCAGGGATGCGTGTTGCAATAACTAGTGAGCATCCTTTACTATCTGAATTACAAAAAAAACATCCAGACATCGAGTGGGTACCAGTAATAAATGTCGGTATTGCGTTAAATCTGGTTGTCGACAATAAAGTAGATGCAGCTATTGCTAATCGCTTAGCTGCGCGCTATTTCAGTGAACATTATTACCCTGATCAGCTTACCTGGCAGGCCATATCTGATGTTATACCCGCTGCACATGCTATCGCTGTATCACCGGACCAACCTGAGTTAAAGGCTATTTTAGACAAGGTTCGGGATAATATTCCGCAGCGAGAAATGTTCCAGATAGTCAATAAATGGCTACGACTACCTAGCGTCAATATTAATACTTGGGAATTATACAACAAGCCCTTTTACCTGGTAACTTTACTTGCGACTTTGCTCGTTGTCAGCAGTACCTTGTGGGCAATTTATCTGGCAATAGAAGCACGTAAAAGAAAACGTTCGCAACGCTTGCTGGTTGAAGAGAAAAATAAAGCGGAACAAGCAAGTAAAGAGAACAGGGAATTTCTCGCCAGAATGAGCCATGAGCTCAGAACGCCCGTCAGTGCCATCGTCGGTTACCTTGAATTACTGCAAAACGCATCGGTATATTTTAAACCTGAAGATAAAGTCTCAGTTAATCAGACTGTTCAGGCTTCACATTCACTGCTTAAACTGATTGGTGAAATTCTTGATCTTGAAAAGGTAGAGTCGGGAATCATTGAGGTCATCCCAAAATGGGGAAAAATAGATAACCTGATAACAGCTAAAACTGCCTTATTTCATGCAGTTGCCAACAAAAAAGGGATCTTAATCGACTCCACATCAAGCGTTGCCAGCAATCAATTAGTATTACTGGATTTTCAGCTTCTGGGACAGGTGCTAAACAATATCATTGGTAATGCGATCAAATTTACTCAGCAAGGTAGAATCAACATCTCCGTTTCATTACGAAATGAGATACTCATTATTGTTGTTACTGATACCGGCTCAGGTATTTCGAAAAACGTACAATCACGTATTTTTGACGCATTTATTCAAGCTGATAATCAAAGCACAGAGCAGGGTTCAGGACTTGGACTGACCATCTGCAAAGTACTGATGACTAAAATGAATGGCACTATATCGTTAGAAAGCGAGATAAATAAGGGCACAACACTGACGATAACCCTCCCCGTTGAAACAACAATAGATACAGGTGTAGAGTCAGTTCCTACTACATATACTCGTGTGGAGTCAGCTCCTACTACTGATATCCCCATGAGTGTTGATCGTCATTTACGCGTGCTGATTGTTGATGATCAATCGACCAGTCGGTTGTTATTACAACGCCAGCTTGAAATGCTTGGTCTCAAACCCGACGAAGCAGCTGATGGTCAGGCAGCACTTTCCCTGTTACGACAAGCTCACTACGATATATTGATAACTGACGTTAATATGCCAGTTATAGATGGCATTACCCTTGCAAAAACAATACGGGAACATGATACCAGTATCATTATCTGCGGGTTGACGGCAACCGCTCAAGTTCATGAACGTGAACGTTGTCTGGCAGCAGGTATGAATTATTGCCTGTTTAAGCCGATAAATATTCCGCAGCTCGCCTTACTGCTTTCCGACATAAAGCCACAAGTTAATCCTTTATTTGATATGAAGCGGCTCACCGTATTAGCACAAGGGAACAGGTTATTGATGTTAACTGCCTTAAAAGATGCGCAACAAGAGAACTATAACGATCTTTCCAAGGCACATATGGCTCTAGCGTGCTCTGACTACCAGGCGATGAAGTATCATATCCACCGTATTAGAGGCACTGCAGTTTTATTGGGTTCCAAGGCTCTGGCAGACCAGACAGGATTACTGGAAGATAAGTTACAGGTATCTGATTCTGATGATGGTTTGGCCGCGATGCTAGAGCATATTCTAACATTACTGATCGAGCTAGATAGCGCGGTACAAAATTTCAAACCTTAAGCTATGTAAGTATCCCTGCAAACAGAGCCATTCACTTTTAGAGATCTTCCGACATACTGAATATGTTCCCAGAGGAGATCTCCATGCGTAAGATCCGATTCCCTGAACACCAAATCATTGCTGTTTTAAAATCTATTTAAGCCGGAAGAACAGTGAAAAATGTTTGTCGCGAGACGACTGAACGCTATCCGCGATACGGTTTTAAGAAACTTTTTCAGGTCATTCGCAGGTTGCGATAATATCTGGATATCATAATCGAGTTCATCGTATTTACTGCCTGCTAAAACTGAATTTTCTTCGTAAAGGGAAGCAACACGTTTGCCGGTACGTAATCCAGCACCGCTGTGGCTATACCGGAGGCGCTTCACCAAAGCTGGTCTATCGATTTTATGCACGATGCGTTGTTGTACGGCCGACATTTTCGGACTTTCAATGCGGTGGATGACATTAATCGTGGCTATCCATTAAAACGGCGCATGAATAATGGACCAGAATTTATCTCCCTGACGCTGGCTGAATGAATATAATGGCGAGCGACCTCATCAATCCCTGAATAACCTGACTCCGGAAGAATACTGGTTGATGGCTAAAAAACCTGAAACCTCAAAAATGTCTGGAACTAAAACGGGTCTACTTAAAGCCACACCCTCTACTTAAGCCCCTTTACTGAAGTAAATTATCTTCTAACATGACGCTTAACCAAATGAATGAGTTAATACTAGTTTTTAATATTTTTCAGGTCCACACTGGGATTTACAATATCACAAAATAAATTATAAAAAATAACAGCAGATAATTGATCAGGATCAATGTTTAAATATTTAATATGTTTAAATAAAACCACCCAACATCACCATCAAAACTAACCAACTGAAAAATATATAATTTAAACCTAAAAAAAATAGCCATTAAGAACATACCTACAAGTGTAGGAATTAACTTACAGTAATATAAGGTTTCGCTGATATTATTCTTAGCCCGTCATAAATATAATGTGCTCATACCTTAACAAGGTAGATTACAGACACAGAGACATGAGTCTTATATATCATGAGTAAATGATATCAATGACTCACCTTGGAGTGATTTTTATCGGATTTTTTATCGATTAAAATCACTAAAGGTCTAAGAAGGGTATTTAGTATAGATATTACTGTTCATAGAGTTGATTGAATTGTACTACTTTTATTTTATTATTTCCGTACAAGAGCATTTTTTCTATTTGAATATTTTTAATGAGTATTAAATTAGAGAAAATTGATAGTTAAAAAATTTAACACCACCTCGATCACGTAATTTTTTATATTTTACGTAGTAACAGGTATAACGCCAAAAATCTAATCAGGATGATTAAGAAATGAAAAAGAATATTATCGCAATCGCATTAGTTACTGTTTTTTCCGGTATGGGCATTGCTCAAGCAGCGGACATAAACGCACAGGCCGTAGCAACTTGGGCTGCAACTGCGAAAAAAGATACCACCAGTAAACTGGTCGTAACACCATTGGGTAGCCTGTCATTCCAGTATGCTGAAGGTATTCAAGGATTTAACTCAGCCAGAGGTCTGTTTGACGTTACTGTTGAAGGTGATACATCTGCAACTGACTTTAAACTGACTTCACGTCTGCTGACCAATACCCTGACTCAACTTGATCAGTCTGGTTCAACCCTGAATGTCGGTGTTGACTATAATGGCGAAGCTGTAACAGCAGCAAGTCCAATGGTGATGATTGATACTACTAGCAACATTTTAGGTGGAAACTTAAGCCCATTAAGCAACGCTTATAATGAAGCAGGCCGTACTTCTGCTCAAGATGGATTCACCTTCAAAATCATCAGCGCCACAACTGATGGCACAGCAGAAGCTCCTGACTTCAGCGCTCTGCCAGAAGGTATCTGGACTGGTGATGTTAGTGTTCAGTTTGATGCGACCTGGACTAGCTAATCATTATTTGAATAAGCAGGGGAATATTCCCCTGCTTATATCAGGAATTTATCATAATGAAAAAAAACATTCTGGCTATCAGCCTGTTAGTGAGTGCTATTTTTCCGGCATATGCTTTAGATGTTGGAGATATATCCTCATTTCTAAATAGCAATAGCAATGTACTCAATAAAGAGATTAAAAACCCAACCGATACTGGGCGTCTAGTTAATATTAAAGTCGAACGTATATCCTCTCCTTTAGAAGATGGCAAGGTTATTTCGATGGAAAAACCTGGTGAAATATTAATGACACCGGCAAGTTTACTTCTTCCTGCAAAAGCCAATGAAAACATCCGTTTTTTTTATAAAGGTTCGGAAGATGATAAAGAACGTTATTATCGGATTGTCTGGTTTGATCAGGCATTGAGCGATGTGCAACAAGGTAATACTACTAGAAGTGCCGTGGCAACAGCCTCCGCAAGAATAGGAACAATATTAGTCGTTGCGCCACGTAAAGTTAAATACAACCATGTTTATGATAACGGGAAAATAACCAATACTGGCAATGCAACATTAAGGGTTCTTGCCTATGGCCCTTGCCTGGAATCGGTTAAGGATAAAGAGTGTAAAGAGAATTATTTTCTCATGCCTGGCCGTGATCGTAAGTTTTCTCGTGTAGATATTAACAATAAAAATAGTCGTGTTGCACTCTGGCAGGGAGAGCACTTTGTTTCTGTGAAATAGCATATTAATATTAATGGATGATAATAATGCCTTCGAATAAATCCTTAGTTTTTTACAAAACGCTGATTGCTATATCCATAGCCTGTTCTGGATCTGTGCCTGTTGTTTTTGCCGGCTCTGAAAGTATTCAACAAATCGATGGTGTTATCATCCCTCAAACATTTAGCAAAGTTTTGCAAGATGGTATGAGCATTCCATTATTCATTCATCTCAAAGAAAATACAGGTACGGAAAGCGATCAACGAATCGGCAATGCTCAAATATTTCTAGATAAGGGTAAGATTCGCATTCAAAAAATAGAACTAGAAGATAATAGTGATAATGCGACAGTAAATGAACAAACCCGCCAGAAATTAAACAACATTTCGGATGAAGCATTTAATCAACAACTGACTATTGATGTCACTCAACAAGCCCAGCTATCCCTGAGCTTAAAACAATTGTTACTACAACTAGTGGTAGACCAGCAGGCTCTGGGGACGATTCTACGTTCTCGCAGCGAGGATATCGGTGAGTCTAGCGTTAATGCCATAAGTAGCACAATGGACTATAACCTCGGTGTTTATAACAACCAGATGCGTAGCGGGGGTAGTAACACTTCCAGCTATTTATCACTCAACAGTGTGACTGCATTGCGTGAACACCATGTTGCTCTCGACGGCTCGTTGTATGGTATCGGTAGCAGTAACCGTGACTTCCAGTTGTATAAAGCGATGTATGAACGTGATTTTGCCGGCAAAAGATTTGCCGCAGGCATGTTGGATACCTGGAACTTACAATCCTTAGGTCCGATGAATGCCATATCAGCCGGAAAGATCTATGGAATGTCGTGGGGAAACGAGTCTAATTCAACGGTTTTCGATAATACTCAATCCATTACACCAATTGTTGCTTTCCTGCCTGCAGCTGGTGAGGTTCATGTACTCCGTGATGGTCGCTTGATGAGCGTACAGAACTTCAATATGGGTAACCATGAAGTTGATACTCGCCGATTGCCTTTCGGTATTTATGATGTCGAGGTTGAGGTTATTGTTAATGGTTCCGTTGTCAGTAAGCGCATGCAACGCGTGAATAAAATTTATAATGGCTCACGAGGTTCGGGTACACCTCTGAGATGGCAAGTATGGGGCGGAAACTTCCATATGGAGAGCTGGTCAGAGGAAAATAAAACACTACCAGCAAAAGATAGCATGCTCGCTGGCGTATCAGCAGCAGGCTCATTAAAAAGCCTCAGCTGGGCGGCTAGTGGTTATGGATATGATACTCTAGGTGTTGCTGAAACCCGCATATCCCTGCCCATTCTTAATGCGCTCCAAGTCAGTATTCAGAACATGCTCGCAAGTGACAGCTCCTCGAGCATAATCAGTAGCGTTACTGCAACGTTACCGGGCGGGTTCAGTTCTATCTGGGTCAATCAGGAAAAAACAAAAATTGGTGATAGATTACGTCGCAGTACAGCCAATAACCAGGCCATTGGGGGAACCTTAAACCTCAATGCATTAACGAATAAATTAGGAATTCTGACGGTGAGTTATAATGATGACCATCGTTATAAATCACGTTATTACACCGCAGATTATTCTCAGAATATTTATTCTGGTACTTATGGTTCTGTTGGTGTGCGTGCTGGTGTACAACGTTATAATAATATCGGCAGCAGCTCTTCTAATTTAGATAAATATATTGCTTTAGATTTCTCATTACCATTAGGTAATTGGTTTAGTACCGGCATGACACACCAAAATGGTTATACTATGGCAAATATTGCGGCGCGTAAGAATTTTGAAGAAGATAGTACTATCAGATCAGTGGGTGCCAATATTTCCCGAGCTATTTCAGGTGATACAAATGGTGATAAGACATTAAGTGGTGGCGCATATGCTCAATTTGACAC
>Ga0256410_1000623_pt1 | contig 32529 bp, 35 predicted proteins | sample PhyWR1_FD_185983 | JGI IMG/M metagenome (GOLD analysis project Ga0256410, IMG submission 185983) | Leaf surface microbial communities from wheat plants in UC Gill Tract Community Farm, Albany, California, United States - DLSL W.R1 | ecosystem: Host-associated > Plants > Phyllosphere >... | reverse complement strand
GCTCAGCACGCCGCCGGTTGCCAGCAGCGTCTCACCCAGTGCGACGATCACGAACAGCTGGCAGCGCTCGGCCAGATGCCCACCTTCGATGGTCCACTCGCGGGTACGCGAGCGACCGAGGCCGGGAAACGCGAAGCCGAACATCGGCGAGATGTATTCGCAGGCGACGGCCAGCGCCCACAGCGCCAGCCGCGCATTGCCTTCGACCGCTGCGCCGGCCAGCCAGAAGCAGGCCGACACGCTGACCCAGGCCAGCATGCGCCTGAAATTGGCGGCCAGCGGGTGTGCGCGCCCTACTTCCAGCAGGACGAACAGCGTCCGCCCCACCTGCATCGTGGCGTAGGCGCCGGCGAATATCCACGCGCGTCCGGCAAAGGCTTCGGGGATGGACGAAGACATCAGCAACGCCAGCAGCATCGTCACGAACATCAGGCCGCGGATGCGAGGCGCCTCCGGGTCGAACCAGTTGCTGACCCAGCACGCGTACTGCCAGCCGAGCCAGACCGCAAACCACAGCACCAGCGTCTGCAGCACGCCCAGCAGGCCCAGGTGGTGCAGCAGGTGGTGGCTGAGCTGGGTGACGGCGAACACGTAGACCAGATCGAAGAACAGTTCTTCGTAGGTCACCCGCGCATGATGGCCGTCGCGGCGACGCAGGGCAGGAAGACGGGGTGATGCCGGCATCGCGGATCCTCGCTTCAGCGGCCCAGCCGCCAGAAAATGACACCGGCCACCAGCGCCGGAACGGCAAACACCAGCAGCAGGATCGGCAACTCCTCGCGCACTGTATAGCCCGCCCGGCTGATCCCCACCCACAGATTGGCCACCGACACCAGCAGCCAGGTGCCGATGAAGGCCAACAGCGCCGTGGGCAGCTGCGAGCTGCCGGTGCTCCAGAGCCTGCCGAACAGGGCGAAGACGCCCAGCAGCAGGAACCCGCCGAAGATCACCAGAAGCACGTGCATGGTCACTCTCCCCGATGGCTGCCCTGCAGCCTATCTGCGGCCGAGTGTGCGCGGCAGAGGGTGATCGTGGATTCACTTTCCGGAAGCGGCGAACAATCCCGTTGTCCGTCACCAGGGCCACAGTGGATGACGCTGCACTGGCGTTGCCGCACGGGCCCATGGCGCACTTATGGGTGCCATGAAATCTATGCGTGACGCGACGAAGGAGGCCCATGCTAGTTTCTGGGCCTCCTTCATCGGTGTCCTCCCATGCGCCTGCAGACCCTCGCCATCACGCTCGCTGCCCTGCTTCCCGTTGCGGCTTCTGCCGCCGAACCGCCGCTGCCGCAGCTGCGTGCCTACACCGTGGATGCCTCCTGGCTGCAGCCGATGGCGCCGCTGCAGATTGCCGACCACACCTGGCAGATCGGCACCGAAGACCTGACCGCGCTGCTGGTGCAGACGCCGCAGGGCGCGGTGCTGCTCGATGGCGGCATGCCGCAGATGGCCGACCACCTGCTGCGCAACATGAAAGTGCGCGGTGTTGCGCCGCAGGACCTGCGCATGATCCTGCTCAGCCATGCCCACGCCGACCACGCCGGCCCGGTTGCTGCGCTCAAGCGCGGCACCGCTGCGCAGATCGTCGCAAATGCCGAATCTGCGGTGCTGCTGGCGCGCGGGGGCAGCAACGACCTGCACTTCGGCGACGGCATCACCTATCCGCCGGCCAACGCCGACCGCATCATCATGGATGGCGAAGTGGTCACGGTGGGCGGCATCGACTTCACCGCGCACTTCATGCCGGGCCATACGCCGGGCAGTACCGCCTGGACCTGGACCGACACCCGCGATGGCACGCCGGTGCGCATCGCCTACGCTGACAGCCTGAGCGCACCGGGTTACCAGTTGAGGGACAACCCTCGCTATCCGCGCCTGATCGAGGACTACAAGCGCAGCTTCGCGACGGTGCGGGCGCTGCCCTGCGACGAATTGCTGACCCCGCATCCTGGTGCCAGCAACTGGAACTACAGCGCTGGTGCCAAGGCCGGTGCCAAGGCCCTGACCTGCAAGGCCTATGCGGATGAGGCCGAGAAGAAGTTCGACGCGCAGCTGGCCAAGGAAGCGGCCGGGGCCCGCTGATCCTGTAGCCGAGCCGATGTTCCGCTTGCAGGCAGAAAGCAGCCGAGCGTGGGCTCGGCTCTACACAGGCCGCGTGGAAGGGTGCCGGTCAGACCGACCGGCACCGCCACTGACTGTCAGCCTCCCTGGCCGTGCTGGGCGAAGGGCTCGGTGCTGCCGTCGGTGCGCACCAGCTCGACGGTGTACGGTTGCACGTAGCCATCCGGCATTTCCATGCCCGGCGAGCCGGCCGGCATGCCGGGCAGCACCAGGCCACGCGCCGTCGGCCGTTCCGTCAGCAGGCGCTTGATGTCGCTGGCCGGAATATGGCCTTCCACCACGTAGCCATCGATCTCAGCCGTATGACAGGACGCCTTGCCGGCCGGTACGCCGAGGCGCTGCTTGACCGGATGCATGTCATCGGTGTCGCGTATCTCAACCGGGAAGCCGGCAGCCTTCAGGTGGTCGGCCCACACGCCACAGCAACCACAACTGGCCGTCTTGTGAACGATGGCCAGCGGCAGTTCGGGATCGATCGTCGGCCCAGCCGCGACCGCGACCGCGACCGCCGAGGCAGTTTCGGTGGCGGCTGCGGGCGAGGACACGGCTTCTTCGGAGGCGCGCGCGCAGGCGCTGCCCAGCAGAACGGTGGTAAGCAACAGGCTCAGGGAAAGCGTGCGGTTCATGTGTCAGGTTGTCCTTTGCAATCGCAGGCGCGAGCGCCTGCCACCCACACGACGGATGCGCGTGGGTCAGTTGATGAGGGGGATACTGCAGGACGACAGGCATGCAATGCCTGCGCGCGATCAGGCGATCGGCGGACGGATCAGCTGCGGCAGCGCAGGCGCCGGATGACCGGGTCGCAGCGCCTCGCCGGGCACTGCACGCAGCGGCCATGCAGCAAGGCTTCGCGCCGGCGGCAGCATGGCCACACTGGGCTGCACACACTCACAAACCTCGCTGCTGCACGCACCTGCGTCCTGGTCATCGCAGCAGGCGGGCGCGGCAGAGATCGCAGTGTTGGCGCTCTCGTGGGGCGCACCGCAATGACCATCGCCGGCCTGACCGTTGACCCCGCCCGAGGCAAGCGCCAACGCCGGTGCATTCAGCACCAGGGTCAGAAGCAGCATCAGTCGCAGCAGCAGGCCGGATATATCCACGGGCTGATGATAGCCGACGCACGACATGCCCGTCGCCGCTGCCGGATGTCATCATGGAGGACGTTCATTGGAGCTTTTCCATGCCTGCCCGCTGCGCCTCTGCTGCCCTCCTGCTGTCTTCGTTGCTGAGCCTTCCGGTCATGGCAGGCGGACGCCAATGGACCGTGCTGTCCAGCGGCGATGCTGACGACACCCATGAGCGCTGGCAGGTGAGCGCGACGCGGTTGCATACACTGCCCATCTTCGACCCGGCACGCGCCGAGCCGCCGCTGTCAGTGCACCAGGCGACGGCGGCAGCGCTGGCCCACGCACGCCAGCGTTATCCCAGCGATGACTTCGTGGTCTCCGAGATCAGCCTGCAGCGGTTCACCGCCGGCGCGGCGCCGCATACCGAAGATGCAGCGCGCGGCTGGGTGTACGTGGTCAGCCTCGACTACAACGCCAAGGGCTGGACCCAGATGGTGCCGGTGCTGCTGGATGGCAGCATCGTGCTGAGCGACAACGAGCAATTGTAGGATCGGCGCCTACGCGGGCACGTCGACCTGCGCGCGCATCCGTACCGGAATGGATTTCGCCGCTGGCGTACCGCTGATCCGATCGTAGTAGTCCAGCGGCAGCAGGGGGTTGAGCTCCGGGTAGTAGCCCGCCAGCGCCCCGCGCGGCATCGGGTAGTCAAGCACGGTCAGGCCTTCGATTCGCCGCGTCACGCCGTCGTCGCTGATCGTTTCCAGGCTTACCAGGGCTTCCTTGCCGAGCCCGCGCGCCAGACGGTCCTCGATGTTCATGAACACCACCATGCGGTCGTTGTACACGCCCCGGTAGCGGTCGTTGTAGCTGTAGATGGTGGTGTTGTACTGGTCGTGCGAACGCACCGTGGCCAGACGCAGCATCTCCGGGTCATCGACTACCGTGTTCACTTCCAGGCCCGGCATGACGAGGATGTTGGCCTTGCCGTTCGGGGTCGGCCACACACGCCGGCGCGGTGGAATATCCAGGTGGAAGCCGTGCAGTGCCTGGATGCGCTCGTTGAAGCCGGCATAGATGTCCGGATAGACGGCCGCGATCAGGTCGCGAATCGGGCCGTAATCATGCATGTACGCGGCCCAGTCCACCTTGCTGTCCGGCAACGCCGCCATCGCCATCCGGCAGACGATCTCCACCTCCGGCAGCACGTGGTCGCTGGCCGGTTCCAGCACGCCGCGCGACGCCGTCACGTTGGACATCGCATCTTCGATGGTGACGAACTGCTCGCCCTTCGGCGTGCGGATCCACTCCGAGCGCGCCACGACCGGCAGGATCAGCGCGTCGCGACCGTGCACAAGATGCCCCCGGTTGAGCTTGGTGGCGATGCCCACGGTCAGTTCCAGTCTGCGCATGGCCTGGTAGGCGCGCTCGGTATCGGGCACGGCATGGATGAAGTTGCCGCCCATGCCGATGAACACCTTGGCGCTGCCATCGAGCATCGCCGCGATCGACTCGACCACATGGTGGCCGTGCTCGCGCGGCGGATCGAAACCAAACACCTGCTGCACGCGATCCAGGTAGCGCGCCGTGGGCTTCTCGTCGATGCCGACGGTGCGGTCGCCCTGCACGTTGGAATGGCCACGGATCGGACCGATACCCGCGCCCGGCTTGCCGAAATTACCGCGCAGCAACAACAGGTTGGCCACCTGCTGCAGCAGCCGCGACCCCTGCTGGTGCTGGGTCAGGCCCATGCCATAGCAGATGACCGTCGCCTGCGAACGGATGTAGATCTCCGCGCAACGCCGGATCTGTTCCTGTGCGATGCCCGACACCCGCACGATCTCATCCCAGTCCTGCGCCAGCACGTCCTCGCGCAGCGCCTCCAGGCCAACGGTGTGTTCGGCCAGGAAGGCATGATCCAGCACTGACTCACCCTGGGCTTCGCGCTCGAACATCACCTTCATCATGCCCTTGATCAGCGCAAGGTCGCCGCCGATACGGACGTGCACGAACTCGCTGGTGATCTCGGTGGAACCGAACGTGGCCATCTGCACCACGTCCTGCGGTTCGGTGAAGCGGATCAGGGCACGCTCCGGCATCGGGTTGACCGCCACGATCGGCACACCGCGCTTGCGCGCTTCCACCAGGTTGCTCATCATCCGCGGCGAGTTGGTGCCGGTGTTCTGGCCCATCACGAAGATCGCCTCGGCGTGTTCGAAGTCGTCCAGCACGATGGTGCCCTTGCCCACGCCGATCGCCGGCGGCAAGCCGCGGCTGGTCGGCTCGTGGCACATGTTCGAGCAGTCCGGGAAGTTGTTGGTACCGAACTCGCGCACGAAGATCGAATACAGGAACGCCGCCTCGTTGGGCGTGCGGCCGGAGGTGTAGAACTCGGCCTGGTCGGGGTTGTCCAGCGCCTGCAGATGACGACCGATGAGTGCAAACGCCTCGTCCCATTCGCAGGGCACGTAGTGATCGGTGGCGGCGTCGTAGCGCATCGGCTCGGTCAGCCGGCCCTGCTGCTCCAACCAGTAATCGGTCTGCGCCATCAGCTCGGTGACGGTGTGCTGGGCGAACAGCTCACGGGTCACCCGGTGCTGGGTCGCTTCCCAAGCCAGGGCCTTGGCACCGTTCTCGCAGAATTCCAGCTTCTTGCGGTGGTCGGCATCGGGGAAGGCGCAGCTGGGGCATTTGAATCCGCCCGGCTGGTTCATCGCCAGCAGCGCCTTGGATCCTTTGCCGATCACGCTCTGCTGCAGCAGCACCTTGGCGGTCGCACCGGCGGCCCCCCAGCCGCCTGCCGGTTGGTTGTAAGGCTTGTAACGCGGCGGCTTCTGTTCGGACATGGTCGGGAACCTGCGTTGGTGGAGTGCCTGCCTGCAGTGCCGGGCTCGCGCCCGGCTGCCGTGGCCAGTCAAGCACACCGGCAACCCCAGCGCCATGGCCCGGCCCGGGTACAGCAGGCTGCCATGGCAACGGTTACCGCCGCGTCTTCACTGGATGGCTGCGTTATTCTGCGGGCGTAGCCTGCCCTTCTGCTTTGCCCAGGATGTGCCGCATGCCAGGATCGACGCCGCCCTCCCCTCCGCCCGCCGGCACGGCACTGCGCACGTTGCAGCGCTGGCGTAGCACGGGGCAGGAGCAACAGGTGGACGTGATCGCCGAAGAAGTGCCGGTGGTGATGCGCTACAACGGTGCCGCCTTCGCGGTGATGATGGCCACGCCATGCGACCTGGAGGATTTCGCGCTGGGCTTCTCGCTCAGCGAAGGGTTGATCGAGCGTCCTGACCAGTTGCTGTCCATCCAGGTGCAGCCACAACTGGAGGGCATCGAGCTGAATATGAGCGTGTCCGCCGACGCCCCCGGCGCCGCACTGGATCCTGACAACGGGCGCCTGCTGCCGGGTCGCGGCGGCTGTGGGTTGTGCGGTGCACGCCAGCTGGAGGACGTGCTGCGTCCGCTGCCTCCGGTAAAGGACCGCCGCACGTATCAGACGGCTGCACTGCAGCGGGCACTGGCTGGGCTGGCCCTACGCCAGCCGATGAATGCTGCCAGTGGTTCGACCCATGCAGCGGCCTGGGCCGATGCCAGTGGCCGCATCGGCTGGGTGCGCGAAGACGTCGGCCGCCACAATGCGCTGGACAAGCTGATCGGTGCACTGCACCACAACGAACACAGCATCGATGGCGGCCTGCTGGTGGTATCCAGCCGTGCCAGCTACGAAATGGTCAGCAAGGCCGCGCGCGCCGGTGCCAGCGTACTGGCCGCCGTCTCGGCCCCCACTGCGCTGGCCATCGATCTGGCCCGCAGTGCCGGCCTGTGCCTGGTGGGCTTCGCCCGCGAAGAAGGCTTCAACGTGTATACCCACCCGGAGCGGCTGCAGGGGGATGGCCTGCACGGGCATCCGCCTGCCTGACGGGCGCCCTCAGCGGACGGACTGGCTGCTACGCCTTGCGGGACCGCTCGGGAGAGAGCAGCCCGCCGATCCGTTCTGTCACCTGTGCGCGCACGTTCTCGTCCAGCTGGCCTTCGTACATGGCCTCGTAGATCCACAGGCCATCGGCAGCCAGCCGCGCCACGAAATTATCCAGCGCCGCCGGGTCGTCGCTGCCGGCGGCCGGTGGCGAAGGCGCCCAGCGCTGTACCACCGGTGCCCACGGCCGCTCGCTGGGGAATTCGGGGTCCACCGAGTCCAGCATGAACATCAGCTCGGCCCGGGTGGCACTCTGCGCCGACACACGCACGAAGGTCTGGTAGCGCTCCAGCGCAGTGGCCTCGCCGGCCGACTTGCCCAGCAGCGCCTCCATCGATGCTTCCCAGCTCTGCACCAGGTGCTCGTCGATGCCGCGCAGCAACGCTTCGCGCGAAGGAAAGTGGTACAGCAGGCCGCCACGGGTCAACTGCGCCTCGGCCGCCACCGATTCAAAGGTGACCGCACGCACGCCGTCGCGGTTGATCACGCTGACGGCGGCGTCTAGGATGCGCTCGCGCTTGCTGGTTCTCATGCCGTTATTTTACGCGATCGGCGGCGCCGTCGCGGCCACCGGCGCGTCCACGCAGCAGGCGCGCGATGATCACCGCGCCGGCCGCCAGCACCGCACTGATCACCAGCAGCACGATCTGGTAACCGCGATCGTAGGCCGCGGTGGCCAGTGCAAACCACTCGCCCTGCCCTGCCTCACGCGCCACGTGCAATGCCTGAGTGAAGCCCTCGCGCGCGGCGGCGGGAATACCCGCCGACTCCGGCAGGAAAGCGCCGTACATCGCAGCGCTCAGGCTGCCCAGCAGCGCGACGGCCAGCAGACCGCCGAACTCGTAGGACACTTCCTCCACCGACGAGGCCATGCCCGCACGATGCGGCGGCACGTTGTTGAGGATGGCGGTGGACGCCACCGAGATGGCAGCACCCATGCCGAAGCCGGTGATCGCCATGCCGGCCACCACCCAGCCCAGCCCATGTGGGAAGCCCAGCGCCACCACGCCCACACCTACCGCACCGGCCGCAAGGCCGCCGCAGATCAGCGGACGCAGGCCGACGCGATGCAGCACGCTGCCGCCCAGCAACGCGCTGGGCAGGCTGCCCAGCGCCGCCACCGATACCAGCAGGCCCGCCTGCAACGGGCTGAGGCCGGCCACCAGCTGGAAGCGCTGGGTGGTGAGCAGCTGCAGCCCTGCCATCGCAAACAGGGTGAACACCGCCGACAGGGTGCCGGCAAGGAAGGCCGGATTGCGGAAGATGGCGAAATCCAGCAGCGGATACGGCAGCTGCTGCTGGCGGCGGCTGAAGGCGATGCCGGAGATGACCGCCAGCACCAGCGAGACCGCGCCCACGCTGTACGAGGGCGGCGTGGCGATCAGCGACTTGATCGCCAGTACCAGGCCCGACAGCGCGGCCAATGCCAGCAGCGAGGACAGCAGGTCCCATGAGCGGGTGCTGTCGCGCTGCCCTTCCGGCGCCAGCAGCAGGGTCGCGATGAAAGCGACCACTACCACCGGCACATTGATGAGGAACACCGAGCCCCACCAGAAGTGCTGCAGCAGCAAGCCACCGATGATCGGCCCCAGCGCCGCACCGACGATGGCCACCGAACCCCAGATCGCGATGGCGATGTTGCGCTCGCGTTCTTCATGGAAGCTGAGCCCGATCAAGGCCAGCGTGGCCGGCATCATCGCCGCCGCACCCACGGCGAGGAAGGCACGCGCTGCGATCAGCTGCCCTGCGGTTGCAGAGAACGCCGCTGCCAACGAGGCGATGCCGAACACCACCAGCCCGACCAGGAACATCCGGCGATGGCCGATGCGGTCGCCCAGGGTGCCCGCCCCCAGCAGCAGGCCGGCCATCACCAGCGGGTAGGCATTGATGATCCACAGCGCCTGCCCGGCACTGGCCGACAGCTCCTCGGTCAGGGTCGGCAGCGCGGTATACAGCACCGAGTTGTCCAGCGTGACCAGCAGCAGGCCGGCGGCAACGGTGAACAGCAGCGACCAGCGTCGGGCGCGCGACAGGGACGGAGCACCGTCCAAGGGCTGGGAGAGAGCCATGGGAACCTGGATGGGGAAGGAGTACATCCATAACTATACAGGACATCCTGTATAGTTATGAGGCTGCCAGTGAGACCCATTCAGCTGCCGGGAGGCGCAATGCTCCCTGCCTCATGACCCGGGGCCTACCTGCACTCCGCAGGCAAGGCAGCGACCGCCTGCACGATCGGGTCCTGCATGGCGCGTCCCACCGCGGCATCCAGCTCCCCCTGCAGATGGCCGTGCTGGCGCTGCATCTCCTCTTCGCACAGCGCACGCACCCGCGCGCGGGCGTTGCTGCGCAGCGTGCTGCAGCGCCAATCGACCCCTCCCAGCGGCAGCACCGAATAGACCACGCTGTTGCAGGCGTTGCCGGCGCGTTCCGCCAGCGGACGCGCGCCGAAGTCACGCGGCACGCTGCTGCGCTGCGGATCGAAGTAGCTGTCCGGGAAGGTGCGCGCGTACTGTTCAATGTCCACCTCGATAGTGCCGCCTTCGCCTGCCGGCACGCGCAGTGGCTGACCGCAGCCGGTGGCGTCGGCGCGGTGTTGGATGTACTGGTAGATCGGTCGGTCCAGGCTCGCATCCTGCGCGGTCACGGCGCTGACCGCCGCCAGCACCGGCAGCGACGCACGGTTGGCCATGCGCGCCAGCACTCCTGCCTGCGCGGGTTCGCAGCGGTCGCGCAGCGTCGCAACCAGCAGGAACAGCAGGTCATCACGAAAGGCCTTGTCGGCCGCCAGGTGATGTTCGATGCGTGCCTGCGCTTCCGCCACTGGTGCGGGAAATGCAACGGCCGGTGGCGAGGGCGCGTGCGTTGCGTTCCACAGCAGCGCCACCCCGGTGCCTGCCAGCAGCAACACCACCATCAGCAGCGCGATGGTGCGTGCGCGAAGCCTCGTCATCGGGTGCTCGTCATCGGCTGATCGCGGAAAGCGTCGCTGCGGCAGCGTCATAGGACGCGCTGGCGATATCCGCCTCGAAGTGCTTCACCTGCAGGCGCCCGGACAGCCGGTAGGGATCCCACAGCGCGCCCATCGTGATGGGGGTGGCCAGGGTCACATGGATGATCTGGTTCGGCGGTGGCGGCGGCACGTGGATGCACGCGCCATAGAACGGCACGAACAGCAGTTCGTCCACCTGCCCGGCGTCGTTCATCGCCAGCGGCACCACATAGCCATCCAGGTCCAGCGCACGTCCGTCCACGCCATCGACCACCGCCGACGAGCCGAACTGCTGCGCACGTAGCGGGCTGGAGTGATCGATGGCCTGCCCAGGCAGCGAGCCCGAACCCGTATCGTCGATCAAGCCCCCCACCCCGTCCATGCCATTGCCACGCGACAGCCCGATCTGCGGCGGTGGACGCTGGAAGCTGTCCTCTTCGGGCATCAGCGCGTCCCAGCGGTCGATCACTGCAGACGCCGCCACCGGCGACGCAGCAGCATTGTTGGCCTGTGGCGGTGGGGCGTCCACGGCGGGCCGGCCACAACTGGCCAGCAGTACAGCGGCAAGAGCACCGGCAAGCAGCTTCGCGCTACGGTTCATAAGGCCTCAGTTCGGCGTCGGCCATGCTGTAGGCGGAGCCGGCAAGATCATCGTCCACCCGCTCGGCGCGCAGCACACCGGCCAGGAAGAACGGCGAGTACATGTCGGGCATGGCGATCGGCCGCGGCAGCAGCACATGCACGATCTGGTTCGGTGGCGGCGGTGGCACGTGGATGCACGCGCCGTAGTACGGCACGAACAGGAATTCGACCAGTCGGCCATCTGCCGCGTTGGCCAAAGGCACTACGTAGCCCGGCAACCGCACTGCGCGATCCAGTACCGCGTCCACAGTACGGAACGTACCGAACTGGGCCATGCGCCGGTTGCCGTTGTGCTGCACCTCCGGCCCCTCACCGCGCTCGAGTGCTGCCAGTTCGTCGCTGGGCAGCATCTGCAACCAGTCCAGTTCCTGCTCGCTTTGCGTGCCAGCATTGCTCTGTACCGGCGACGGCGGCAGTGCCTGCACACCGGTATCGGTCGGCCGCGTGCAGGCAACCAACAGCATTGCCGCAACCAGCAGCAACCAGCGCACGCCCGCGCTCACGACGCAGGCGCCAGGCCATCGGCCAGGGTGCGCCGGTAGGCCAGCAGCGCAGGCAGCAGGCCGGCAACCGCGCTGATCAGCAGCACGCCGCCCACCCAGGCCAGTTCACGCGCGTCCGGCCAGACGTGGGTGATCGACAGACCGAAATTGGCCAGCGCCCAGCTGCGCCCGGCCGCGCTGGCACAGGTCAGCACCGCCAGCGCCAACGCGCAGGCCATTGCTGCAGTGGCCACGGCCTCAACGACCAGCAGGCAGGCCACATAGGCCGGGCGCGCACCGGTGGCGCGCAGCACCGCCATCTCACGGCGGCGTTCCTGCAGCGTCGATACCAGCAGCGCCATCAGTGACACCATGCCCAGCAGCACCACCATCGCACTGATCAGCTGCAGCGCGCGCTCGGCAGTGCCCAGCGACTGCCACAGCTGCTGCAACGTCACGCCGGGCAGGATCGCCTGCAGTGCTTCGTCTGGATACTCGTTGATGCTGCGCTGCACCCCGAAGGTGGCGATACGCGAGTTCAGCCCGAGCATGAAGGCCGTGATGCTGGTCGGGGTCAGGTCAAGCTGCCGTGCCTGTTCTGCGCTGACACGCTGGCTGCGCAACTGCACGCCGGAGCGCCAATCGACATGGATCGCTTCGATCGCCGGCAATGACACCAGCACGGACGAATCCACCGGCGTGCCGGTACGCTGCAGGATGCCGACCACGCGGAACGGCTTGTCGGCATGCGTGGCCAGCGTTACCGCACCAGTGCCATGGGCCAGCACGATCTCAGAGCCCAGGCCGATGTGCGCGGCCTGCGCGACTTCAGCGCCGACCACCGCGTCATACAGGTCGTCGAACGGCTGGCCCTGCGCGAATGCCAGCGCATGCCCTGCGCCATGCCGGTAATGTTCGAAATAACCGGCGGTGGTGCCGATCACCCGATAGCCACGCCAGGAATCGCCCAGCGACAGCGGCACCGCCCATTTCACCTGCGGCAGCGCGGACAGTTCCTGGTAGGACTGCCAGGACACGTTGTTGGTCGGGTCGCCGATGTGGAAGACCGAGTACAGCAGCAGGTTCACCGGCCCCGAGCGTGCGCCCACGATCAGGTCCGTACCCGAGACGGTGCTGGCAAAGCCTTCGTGGGCCTGCGTGCGGATGCGCTCCACGCCCAGCAGCAGGACCACGCTCAGGGTGATGACCAGCACGGTCAGGCTCACGCTCAAGGCGCGGCTGCGCAGGCTGGCCCAGGCCAACTCAAACATGTGCACCCCCTGCCCGGTTCAGATCACCCAGCGACAACACCTGGTCGAACAACGGCTGCAGGCGGTCATCGTGGCTGACCACCAGCGCGGTGGTGCCAGCGGCGCGGCACTGCACGGACATCAGCTGCACGAACGCCGTGGCCGCTTCGGGATCCAGCGCCGAGGTCGGTTCGTCGGCCAGCAGTACCGCCGGGCGACCGATCAGGGCACGGGCAGCGGCAACGCGCTGCTGCTGGCCGACGCTGAGCGTGCCTGCCGCGCGCGGCATCAGTGCCGGATCGAGCTGCAGCGCACGCAGCAGACGCGCGATTTCCGCGTCCAGCCCACCTTCAATGCGCGCGTTGCGCAATGGCGAAAAGCGCACGCCCAGGGCGATGTTGTTGCGCACGCTCAGGAATGGCAGCAGGTTGAACTGCTGGAAGATCACGCCCAGCTGGTCGGCACGGAAACGATCGCGCGCGGCGGCACCGAGCGTGTTCACCCGATGACCGGCAACCCGGATGCTGCCGCTGGCCGGCAGCAGAATGCCCGCCAGCAGGCCCAGCAGCGTGCTCTTGCCCGAGCCGCTGGTCCCGCGCAGCAGCACGCTGCTGCCTGCGCGCACCTGCAGCTGTGCGATGTCCAGCACCGCACGGCCCGCGTAGCCGAACTGCACGCCCTGCAGGTCGATGATGGCATCGTCGTTCATGGCGCCAGCGGCACCCGCAGGCTGTCAGCAGTAACCACGCTGCGGCCTTGCCCGGTCGACGTTGCGGTGTTGACGATCACCTCGTGCAGCCCCGGAAACAGCGTAGGCAGCGGCAATGCCAGCCCGCGCAGTGCTGCCGGGTTGGCGCAGTGGTAGCGCAGTGCGGCGGTGAATCCAGCGTGCGTGTGCTGGCCTGGCTGTGCTGCCACAGCCACTGGCGCAAAGCCCTCCGCCGTCGCCTCGGCATGGTCCAACCGGCACTGCGCAGCGGTCGGCAACGTGACCCAGCTGCCGCTCTGCAGGATCGATCGTGCCCGCGCCAATGCGGACTGTTCGCGGCTGTCGGCCGGCGGTCGCTCGAAATCGAGGATGCCGATGCCGGGCGCACGCAGTGCCAGTTCCAGCGTTCCCTGGTCCACGGCCAGATCGACATCGGCCTGGCCATGGACATGAGCACCGTGATGGCGCACGTCGTGGGCGTTCGCAGAATGGGCAGCAAGCAGCAGCAGAAGGGCGGCAGAACGTTTCATCGGGCGGCTCCGAATTGTTACTATGTAACATTATGGACCACATCCCGATCTCGCCCGCAAGGGCCCGCACCCAACCGCCAGCTTCGGCACGCTGGCATCCCCGTTTCGATCTGGCAGGCGCATGGCTGTCGCTGGCCTGTGCCGCGCATTGCGTGGCCCTGCCCCTGCTGCTGGCCTTCACGCCGGCGGCGATGATGGCGCTGCGCTCGTTCCAGCACCCTGGCCATGGCGCGATGACCGCACTGCTGGTGATGTCGCGCTGGGAATGGCTGTTCGCGCTGCTGGCCTCGTTGATCGCCCTGCTCAGCACCGCCGCCGGCCAGCGCCGCCATCGACGCGCCCTGCCGCTGTGCGTGGCCCTGGCAGGCGCGATCCTGTTGCTGTCCGCCTCGCTGTACCTGCCGTTGAAGGAATCGCTGCTCTGGCACGGCGCTGCCACCGCCTGTGGTGGGGTGATGCTGGCGATCGCACATCTGCGCAACCGGCGGGCCCTGCGCTAGCCGCTCTGCTCGAACACAGCCGCCACCCAGTCGATGAACACCCGCAGCCGCGGCGATGGCGTGCGGTTGCGCAGATAGACCAGGCTGACCGGGCTCGGTGTGGGTGGCATGTCGGGCAACAGTTCCAGCAACTGCCCGCGCGCGATGTAAGGGTCCATCCGGTAGCGCGGTGCCTGGATGATGCCCAACCCGGCCAACGCGGCACCGAGGAAGGCGTCGGCACCGGACACCCGCACGCGTGCCGGCAGCGGCACGTGGCGAACCTGCCCGCCCTGCTGGAACTCCAGCGGAATGAGCTGGCCGGTGGCGCTGGAACGGTAGCCGACCATCTGGTGTCCCGCCGCCAGCGACGCGATGCTTTCCGGCCGCCCGTGTGCCTGCACGTAGGCGGGCGACGCCACCGTGACCTCGCGCAGCAACGCCAGGCGCCGCGCGGCCAGATCGCTGTCGGCCAGGGTGCCCACGCGGATGGCCCCGTCCACCCCCTCGCGCAGCAGGTCGACATAGCGGTCGCCCTCGCTGACCTCCAGTTCGATGTCCGGGTACCGCTGCAGGAAATCCGGCAGATGCGGAAACAACAGGTGGCGCCCCAGCGTACCGTGCACCTCGATGCGCAGCGGCCCGCGTGGCGGCACGTCACGGAACGCGGCTTCGGCATCGTCCATGTCCGCGATCAGGCGCAGACAGCGGCCGTAGAAGGCCTCGCCTTCCAGCGTCGGCACCACCACGCGCGTGGTCCGGTGCAGCAGGCGCACACCCAGACGCTGCTCCAGTGCTTTGATCGCGTCGGTCACCGTGGCCCGCGGCAGCCCCAGGTCTTCGGCGGCACGGCTGAAGCTGCGGCGCTCGACGATCCGCACGAACGCACGCAGGGCGGTGAATCTGTCCATTGTTCGGGCGGCCGGATGATGTTTCCGGATTATCCATGATTATCCGCGACGGCGGAGAGACCAAGATGGCCGTGCGCCATGCCGGCGCGCACTTCTGGAATCTGCCATGACCTCCTCTGCTTCCCGCTCTGTCGCCCTGGTCACCGGGGGCTCCCGTGGCATCGGCGCGGCCATCTCGCGCCGTCTGGCCGCCGACGGCCATGCCGTGGTGATCAACTATGCCGGGCGCCGTGATGAGGCCGAAACACTGGCTGCCGAATTGACCGCCAGCGGAGGGCACGCCATCGCCCTGCAGGCCGATGTCGCCGACCCGCAGGCCGTGCACGCGCTGTTCGACGCCATCGAGGCACGCTTCGGTGGCATCGATGTGGTGGTCAACAGTGCCGGCGTGCTGCAGTTGGCCGCACTGGCCGACAGCGATGATGCCCTGTTCGACCGCGTGATCGGCATCAACCTCAAGGGTGCATTCAATGTGCTGCGCGAGGCCGCGCGACGCGTGCGCGATGGCGGCCGCATCGTCACCCTGTCCACCAGCGTGGTTGGCATCAAGCTGGAAAACTACGGCGTGTATGCCGCCAGCAAGGCCGCGGTGGAGACCATGGGCGCGATTCTCAGCAAGGAACTGCGTGGGCGCGGCATCACCGTGAACGCGGTGGCGCCCGGGCCGACCGCCACCGATCTGTTCCTGGACGGGAAGTCGCCGGAACTGATCGATCGGCTGGCGAAGATGAATCCGTTGGAGCGGCTGGGTACGCCGGAAGACATCGCCGGCGCGGTGGCGTTCCTGGCCGGTGCCGATGGCGGCTGGATCAATGGCCAGGTGCTGCGGGCCAATGGTGGGATGGTGTAGCGGCGTGCCAACCAAGGTTGGCACCTACCAGATCACGCCACATCGGTAGTCGCCCACCTTGGTGGGCGCGCGGCATGCCAACCAAGGTTGGCATCTACCAAGGGCGCCTCAATGCGGAGTGCGCGGCTCCGGTAGACGCCAACCTTGGTTGGCGCCGCCCCTCAACCGCCGGGCATGGCCCGGCGCTACCGTGGGTGTTACCGGCTCATCGAATACGGTGCCTGCGCGCCCTGCCCCGGCCAGTCCTTGTTCGGTTCGGCCTGCATGGTGAAGTGCAGCTCGCCACCGGCCAGGATCTCATCGTGGCGCAGGAAGGTGCGCTGCAACGGCTTGCCGTTGAGGGTCACGCTGCCGACATAGGTGTGCTTGTCGTCCAGCCCTTCGGCCACGATGGTGAAGGTCTTGCCGTTGGGCAGCCGCATTGCGGTCTTCGGCAGGAACGGGCGGCCGAGGATGTACTCGCCCGAGCCCGGCGCTACCGGGTAGAAACCCAGCGCGGTGAACACGTACCACGCCGACATCTGGCCCACGTCATCGTTGCCGGCCAGGCCATCGGGACGATCGGCATACTGCGTGTCCATGATCTGCTTCAGGCGTGCCTGCGTGCGCCACGGCTGGCCGGCATGCGAGTACAGGTAGGCCACGTGGTGGCTGGGCTCGTTGCCATGCGCATACCAGCCGATCAGGCCGGTGATGTCTTCCATGTGCTCGAAGATGGCCGGATCGACCTTCGCGTTGAACACTTCATCCAGGCGCGCCAGCAGTTTGTCGCTGCCACCATGCGCTGCGGCAAGGCCGGCCACATCCTGCGGCACGTACCATGAGTACTGCCAGGCATTGCCTTCGGTGTAGTCGGTGCCGTAGCCACTGGCGCTGGGGTCGAACGGCGTACGGAAGCTGCCATCGCGCTTGCGCGCACGCATGAAGCCGGTGTCCTTGTCGAAGGCGTTGCGCCAGTTGCCCGCGCGCTTGTCGAAGGTTGCGGCCACATCGGTCTTGCCCATCGCCTGCGCCATGCGCGCGATGGTCCAGTCATCGAACGCGTATTCCAGCGTCTTGCTGGCTGCTTCGCCCTCCTCGTCGATCGGCACGTAGCCCAGCTCACGGTACTGGGCGATGCCATCGTAAGGGCCGTAGTTGGCGGTCTGCACCATCGCCTTCAGCGCCTTGTCCGCGTCGAAGCCACGAATGCCTTTCACGTAGGCATCGGCGATCACCGGCACCGCGTGGTAGCCGATCATGCACCAGTCTTCCAGGCCATGGAACGACCACACCGGCAGCATGCCGTAGGGACTGTGCTCATGATGGGCCAGCATGGAATTGACGAAATCGCTGTTGCGCTTCTCCGGCTGCACCAGGGTCAGCAGCGGGTGCAGCGCCCGGTAGGTATCCCACAGCGAGAACGTCGAATAGTTCGTGTAGCCCTTGGCCTGGTGCACGGCGTTGTCAGCGCCGCGGTACTGGCCGTCGGCATCCATGAACAGCGTCGGTCCCAGCAGCGTGTGGTACAGCGCGGTGTACGCGCTGCGACGCGCGTGTTCGGGTGCATCGATATCCAGCACCGACAGCGCCTGCGTCCATTCCTGCCGCGCCTGCGCGCGCACACGGTCGAAATCGAAGTCGGCCACTTCGGCATCGAGGTTGGCGATGGCGCCCGCCTCGCTGACCGGCGAAATGGCCACCTTCACCACCAGCGGTGCATCCAGCTTGCCGAAGTCGAAGGTGCCCACCAGCTGCCGCCCCTCGATCTGCGCGCGCTGCGCCGGGTCCTTCTCGCCCGGGGGCGCGAAGCCCTTGTAGACGATGTCCTGTTCGGTGTTGTGCAGCGCGTGGCTGGCCAGCGGCCGCGAGAAGCGCATCGCGAAATACAGCTGGCGGCCGGCGGCCCAGCCACGCGTCTCGCGGAAGCCGGTGATGGTGCCATCGCCACGCACGCGTACCCGCGACCACAGGATCTTGCCCGGGTAGTCATACATGCTGGTACGCATGTCCAGCAGCACCTTGGCTTCGCTGCCCTTCGGGAACGCATAGCGATGCACGCCCACGCGGGCGCTGGTGGTCAGCTCGGCGCGCACCTTGTAGTCGTCCAGGGTGACCGCGTAATAGCCCGGTTCGGCCTTCTCGTCATCGTGGCGGAAACGCGAGGCGTAACCGCTGCGTGGCTTTTCGGGGTCGCCGCGCTCCAGGCCAGGGTTGCCGGTGAACGGCATCAGCAGGATATCGCCCAAATCGGAATGACCGGTGCCGGAAAAGTGCGTGTGCGAGAAACCGACGATGCTGCTGTCGTCGTAACGGTAGCCCGCCGCCCAGCCGTAGGCCTTCTCGCGCGGCTGGATGCGCGTGTCCGGGCTGAGCTGGACCATGCCGAACGGCACCGTCGCGCCGGGGTAGGTATGCCCCTCACCGCCGGTGCCAATGAAGGGATCGACCGAGGCATAGGCCTTGTCGGTGGCGGTCTTGGCCGGGGCGGCCGCAGCCAGGCCGGAGGCGAACATCGCCGTGGCGGCGACAGCGATCAGGAGACGACGGTCCAGCGTGGGCATCGGCATTTGGATCGATTCAGGTGGTGGTCAGATCCTAGCACCGGGGTGACGGTGTCGCATGTTGCGCTGCGGTCATGCATGACGACCCGCCCTGCCGGGCCAAGGATGCGGCGACAGGGCGGGCCGAATCATCAGCGGGCTGCCAGCTCCTTTCCATCGCTGGCCTGGCACCAGGTCTTGCCGCTCGCCGGGCATCCACTGGCATCGCCCAACAACTGGCCGAGCAGTGCCTGCCATTGCTCCCGGTCCTCCATGTACCACTCCACGCCGTGCTCATGGTGGCCTGTCGCCGGCGCCGGGAAGCCGATCACCATCAGTTGCCCGGCCCGCGGTGCGAGCGCCTTGCGTGACCATTGGAATGCTTCGGCGGTGCGCACGGCCATGCAGGTGTTTCCGCCGATCGCGCATGACACACCCAGTTTGGTGGCCGCTTTGTCCCGTGGGCTGGTGCCGAGGATCAAGCGCGTCGGCACTACGCCTTTCGTGCCCTGGGCGAAGCCATCGAAGGCGCTCAGTGGCTGCGCCGGAATCAACATGGCCACTCGCAGGTCCGTGATGTTCCTCGGCACGGCGTAGGCTCCATCAAGCGCCCCGGCACGCTCCTTCAGCTGTACCGACCCCTCGAAGCCGCGATAGCTGTGACTGCCATCGCCCAACGCGTTGGTCACCACGTAGGCCCCGGAGCTGTGGGTGAATATCCTCACCCGCAGGTCTGCATCCAGCTGATTCAGCACACGGCGCAATTGCTGTCCCACGCGCGGGCCGTTGTACTGGGCCTCGCCCCAGATGCCGATGCCGGCGTCGTTTCCCAGCAGCCCATCCCAATATACGCGAGTGCTGCGCACTTGCGGATAAGCCTCCAACACCGCCTTTTCGAAGGGCACGAGCCACTTGTTGGCACCGCGGAAATCGTTGTTGAACCCGTGCACCACCAGCAGCACGTCCGTGCCCTTCTGTGCATTCAACTGCTTCACAACCATCCTTCGCAGCGCGTCCTGCACCGCCTCCCAATCACGGTCGAAATCGCCGCTGCCTTCAACCTGCGCATGCGCGAGCAGCTTCTTCCATCCGGGCTCGCCGGTACTGGCCTGCCATCGGTACATGCCACGCAGCGTCACCACTTCCAGTGGCGCTACGGCACCCACGTCCGGGTCGAGGGTCAGCATCGCCGCGGTATCAACCGGCACACCGAACGGCGGATACAGATCGCCGGCGCGGTCGAGGAAGATGGCATCGGGCGCCTGCTGCCTCTCTCCGTCCGGGTACACCACGTTGGCGGCGTGTGCCGTGCTGACCACGAGCGTCGCGGCGAGCATCACCATGGTGCTCAGAAACCTGTTCATCGTTACCCCCTGTTCGTCCAATGATCGACAAATGGGCGCGGCAAGCCGCCCATCGATGCAGTTGCAACGGCAGACAACGGTCCTGCGGGTTCGGTACCGACGCCTTCCCCGGCGCCGGCCCCGCCGTTATACCGCATCACGCCACGGCCTGCCCGTGCCCGGGAGGACGTCGTCCAGGGCATGCCTCTGACGCATATGGCCTTGCAGAAGTACAAGCCGTTGCAGGGAAACCACGCGGCTCGCCTGAGATCCTTTTCGAACCATTGGCGACAACGGGAAGGTCTTTGATGACGCTGCATATCGCGATTGAAGCCACACAGATGAAATCAGGCCAGGGCCGACGCTACCGGTGGCGAGCACGCGAATGCGGCAAGGGTTCTACAGGTTGGCAATCCGGCCCGCGACCTGCGCACGATGGCACCGCAGCGCACACACGCTGCCGGGTGTGGAACCCCGAAACGGGCTTTGGGAGCTGCTTGCCGTGACTACGGCGGGCGGTGCGCGGCGGCCGCATGGCCCTCCGGCTTTTCCCAGAGCTCAGCCGAAGTTCCAACCCCGCACCGCCCGCCACCCTTGCGGTGGCCACGTCCCCTCAAGGAGCCATCGCATGTCGCATGAACCGCCCATCCTTACCCCGGAAATGGAACCCCTGTTCTTCCGCATCGAGCACGCTCTGAACACCGCCGAGGGCATGGCGATGATGATCGGCGAGAACGAACCGGCCGACCCGCAGGCGCATCTGCGCCCGGGCTACAGCCTGCAGAAGATCACTGTTGCGATGATGGCGTTGAGCCAGCATGGCCGGCGATTGCTGCATGAACTGCGCGAGCAGCACGTGCGGGTGACGCTGCATTGAAGCGGACACCGCCAGGAAAATGAGCCGAGCGTGGCTCGGCTCCATGGAGGCCACTCAAGAGGCCACTCAATCGGGCAGCGCGCTCTGCAGTGTGGTGAGATCCGCCGCATCCACCGGCCGCACCACGCGCGCAACTTCCGTGCCATCACGCAACAGGATCACGGTCGGCCACAGCTTCACCTGGAACGAGCGGCCCAGCGGCTTGCCCTTGCCGTCTTCGATTTTCCAGTGCGGCAGATCATGTGCCTCGACGAAAGACTGCAGTGACGGTTGCGCAGCCTGGCAGTGGCCACACCACGGCGCACCGAATTCCAGCAACAGCCAACCGGCCTGCGCATCCACCTCCGCGCGGGCCGGCTCGGCTGCCACATGGTCACGCATGAAGGGCATGCCGGCTACGCCTGCAGCGTGCGCTGGATGTCTTCCAGCGGCGCGTTGGTAAGATCCTTGGCGATGTCGGCCAGCAAGCGCGCCTGCGTCTCCTTGTGCAGCAACGGACGGATGCGGCCCAGCGTGGTGGGATCGGCAATCAGCACCAGATGCGCATAACGGTTGTTGAGCGCGTCTTCATTGAGCTGCTCGGCCACCTGCTTGGCGAAGGTCGCCTCGTTGAGCTGCGAGATCGACATGTCCTTGGGCACCGCACCGGATGGCCCCTGACCGGACACACCCTGTTCGCTGATGTCCTGCAGGCGCAGCTCGCCTTCCTGTTTCAGGGTGAGCTTGTGCTCGTTGCCGACGTTGGTGAACACGCGGGCCGAGCCACCATCGGCGACGATAACCAGGGTGCCTTCGGGAATGCGACGGGTCATGCGTTACTCCTTGCGTTGGTTCGTGACCACCGTAAAAGCCGTGGCGTGAGCGAGGCGAGCACAACATGTTCATTCGATGTGCGTGGGTCATGTGCATGAACAGGCATCATGGAACGCTGCGTTCGTACTGGCGCGATTCTCGGCACGCTCACACTGTAACCGTTATCATGAACGCATGATCGACACGACCCACTGCACGCCAGCACCTGTTGCTGGCCTGCGGGAAGCACTGCCGACCGGCGCTTCGCTTTCCATCATTGCCTCTCCCTCGCCTTTCCATCGCCTCGCGCTGGATCCCGGCGGATGACGCCTGCGGGCCCTGCCCCGCCTGTTCCCTGCGCCTGCCCCACCCGCGCGTGCACTGACACGTAATCGGACCCATCCGTTCGTCCCGCATGTCGCTCTGCGTTCTGGCAGCGGGCAATGCGTGTTGCGTGCGCGGCGTTTCATCGCACACACCTTTCGCCCCCTTCCGGGTCTTCCATCCGATGCCCCTGCGCCTGCTGCGCCAGCATCGCCGTTTCCAAATTCCGGGACATTCGTACCGCCCATTCCAACGCCATTTCCATTCTTCCAAGGGAGTCCCCATGCAGGACAACTCCGATGCCCATGCCCATTTCGGCTGGTTCAAACGCCGCCGCCATCTGAAGGTCGACGAGATCACCGTTGTCGACAAACCCATGCTCAAGCGCGCCGTCGGCGCCGCTGCACTGGGCAATGCGATGGAATGGTTCGACTTCGGTGTCTATGGCTATCTTGCCGTCACCATCGGCCAGGTGTTCTTCCCGTCCAGCAACCCCACCGCACAGGTGATCGCCGCGTTCGCCACGTTCACGGTGGCCTTCCTGGTACGCCCGCTGGGCGGCATGGTCTTCGGGCCCCTGGGCGACCGCTACGGGCGCCAGAAGGTACTGGCCTTCACCATGATCATGATGGCACTGGGTACGTTCGCCATCGGCCTGATTCCCTCCTATGAACGCATCGGCATCTGGGCGCCGGTGCTGTTGCTGCTCGCCCGCGTGGTGCAGGGCTTTTCCACCGGCGGCGAGTACGGCGGCGCGGCAACGTTCATTGCCGAGTACTCCACCGACCGCAATCGCGGCCTGATGGGCAGTTGGCTGGAGTTCGGCACGCTGGGCGGCTATATCGCCGGTGCCGGTACGGTGACTGCACTGCACATGCTGTTGAGCAGCGAGCAGATGCTAGACTGGGGCTGGCGCATTCCGTTCCTGGTGGCCGGCCCACTCGGCCTGCTGGGCCTGTACATGCGCATGCGGCTGGAGGAAACGCCAGCGTTCCGCGCGTTCGCCGAAGAGGCCGAGAAGCGCGACCATGAGCGCCCCGGCCTGGTCGACCTGTTCCGCGTGCACGGCCGCCAGCTGATCGTCTGCATGGGCCTGGTGCTGGTGTTCAACGTGACCGACTACATGCTGCTGACCTACATGCCCAGCTACCTGAGCGTGACCATGGGATATGCGGAGAGCAAGGGCCTGCTGCTGATCATCATCGTGATGCTGGTGATGATGCCGTTGAACATCGTGGGTGGCCTTTTCAGCGACAAGCTGGGCCGGCGGCCGATGATCATCGGCGCCTGCATCGCGCTGCTGGTGCTGGCAGTGCCGAGCCTGCTGCTGGTGGGCAGCGGCAACGACGGGCTGATCTTCCTTGGCCTGATGCTGCTGGGCCTGGCGCTGGTGTGCTTCACCAGTTCGATGCCGTCCACGCTGCCGGCGCTGTTCTATACGCCGGTGCGCTACAGCGCGCTGTCCATTGCGTTCAACGTGTCGGTGTCGCTGTTTGGTGGCACCACGCCGCTGGTGACCGCCTGGCTGGTGGAACGCACGGGCGATCCGCTGGTACCGGCCTACTACCTGATGGGCGCGGCGGTGATCGGCCTGATCACGATGATCTTCGTGAAGGAAACCGCCGGCCTGCCGCTGCGCGGTTCGCCACCGGCCGTGGGCTGCGACAAGGAGGCGGCTGCGCTGTTGAAGAGCGACGCACCGGTCACGGTGGACCGCGCCCTGCCGCCGTTGCCGGACGTGGCCGAACCGGAACAGGTGACCCCGGCCTGAGTGGCTGCGGTGGCGCCAGGCATTGCCTGGCGCTGCCGTCAGCACAGGGCTAGTCGGCGCGGGTCAGCTTGCCCGGGCTCCAGCGGTACACCCAGGCATGCTGACCTTCCGGTGGGCAGGCCACCTTGCCTCGCACGCACAGCTTCGAACTGCGGGTGCTGTTGAAGGTCACGCGGATGCGGTCACCGTCCATGGTGATCGTTTCCATTTCGCCGGGGATATGCACGCTGGCGTCATCGGCGTAGCCCGAGGCGCGGATCAACGCGTAGGTTTCGTCGTCATAGGCGGATTTGCCGGGTGACGTGGCCTGGCCCCGTGCATCGCCTTCGGCCAGCGGGGTCATCACCACCAGCTCGTTGAGCTGCATCGCGCTGCCGGTCTGGGTCGCGGTGTAGAGATAGATGATCTCCGGGCGGCCGTCGCCATCAAGGTCGGCATTGCCGGCCCACAGCGGGCGGTAGTCGTACTGGCTGTCGGTGCCCGGGTGCAGGCGCAACGATGCCTCGGCGGTGCGGCGCGCCTTGTCGTAGCTCATCGGCTCGTTCGGCGCCTCGACCTTGGCATCGGCCGGCGTTGCATCCTGGGCCAGCAGCGGTGCCGCCACCGTCAATGCCATGGCCGCCACCAGCGCGCGCAGGCCAGTGGCCTGCCAGTGCTTCCGCTCGTACATCCGTGTTCCTCGATCAATGAATCTGCGGGCTCGGATCATCGCACAGGCGGGCCGGCAAGCGGCGTACTGTCGGCATGCAGTTCCATGGCGCGCATGACGATGGGCTTGGCCCAGTCCGGGGTGTGCAGCAGCTCCACCACCGACACCGGATACTGCAGGCCCTGGCGATCCAGCGCCAGCACCGGCAAGGGGGCAACACGTCCATAGCGATCGGCCGGCGCGCTGTTGTCATACACATGCAGTTCGGCAAGGTGCGGCATCAATGCCAACAGGTTCTCGCGTGCGGAATCGAAGCGTGCGCGGATCTTGTCCTGCGGGATGTCGTGGCCACCGCCAGCAACGCGGGCCGCCACGCGAGCAACATGCAGTTCGACGGTGGCCAACCCGCAGAACCAGATCGCCACGTCATGCTGGCTGCAGGCCTCGCGCAACAGGCGCGGAATGGTGTTGCCGCCCAGGGTGGTTTCAAAGGCGAAGTCACTACCGTCGGCGATCGCCTGGCGCAGCCGTCGTGCACCCTCCTGCCACGCTTCGGCGTTGGCGTCGGCCAACGGCCAGCCCGCCTCCACCAGGCGCCGGGTGAAGCTGTCCGGGTTGTACCAGCCCAGGCCGTCGGCCTCCAGCCAGGTGCCGAGCAGCGAACTCTTGCCGGCGCCATTGACGCCGGCCAACGCCAGGATCCGCCCCATGATTCAGAGCGGACGGCCGAGCGCGACCTTGTGGCCGCGGCGGATCGGCTTGCCCACCACCTTGCCCAGCCCCTCACCCTGCTGCAGCCCGGCCAGCGCCTGGTCGAACTCGCTGCGCAGGCGCGAGAGCACGTCGCTGCGCTCCTCGCTGTCGCTGCCACTGGCCCTGGCCAACAGCTCCTGGTAGGTCTTGATGTCCACGATCACCGCCTCGGGGTGATTGTGGTTGGTGATGACCAGCGCCTGCTTCTCGCGCACGGTACGCATCAGGCTGGGCCAGCCACGGGTCTTGACCGAGGATGCCGGGGCCTTGTCGAGGCCGGGCAGGTCGAGCGGGAGGGTCATGGCACGGCTCCAGCGGAAGGATATGTGGCCACTATACCCAATTTGGCCAAATTGGGGATTAATGGACCATCCTGGGGTGCCTGCTCTCCGCCGACCTGGATCTACGGCTCTTCCAGCGCCTCGAAGCGCTCGGCCAGGTAGTCGATCAACGCGCGCACCGCCGGCAGCAGGCCGCGCCGCGACGGGAACACCGCATGCACGATGCCGTGCCTGGGCTGCCACTGCGGCAGGATCGGCACCAGCGCGCCGCTGGCCAGTTCGTCGGTGATCATCATCCGCGGCAGCATCAGCACGCCGACACCCGCCACCGCCGCACTGCGCAGGGCGATCATGTCATCGCTGACCAGCCGCGGGCGGTGGTGCACGCTGGCCTGCACCTGCTCCGGCCCGGCGTATTCCCAGGCATGCACCTGGGCGGGCGATGCCAGGTCCACGGTCGGCATCATCGCCAGATCAGCCGGCACTTTCGGCGTACCCATGCGCTTGAGCAGGGCCGGGCTGGCAGCGGTGCACCAGATGCGGCGGGCCAGCACGCGCACCACCAGATCGCTGTCCTCCAGCGGTGGCGGGCGCACGCGGATGGCCACATCCACGCCCTCGCCCACCACGTCCACGCGCCGGTTGGTGGCATCCAGCTGCAGGGTCACCTGCGGATGCAGGGCCAGGAAGTCAGCCAGCATGGCGCCAACGCGCGCGTGCAGCAGAGCGATCGGACAGGCCAGCCGCAGGGTGCCCCGTGGCTCGGCACGCGACAGCGCGATGGCCTCCTCGGCCGCTTCTGCCTCCACCAGCATCGCCTTGCAGTGCCGGTAGTAGTCCTGGCCGATCTCGGTGACCGAGAAGCGGCGGGTGGAACGTTGGATCAGGCGGACACCCAGCCGTTCCTCCAGCAGGGCGATGCGGCGGCTGAGCTTGGACTTGGGCATCGCCAGCGCGCGCCCGGCCTGCGAGAAGCCGCCATGCTCGACCACCATGGCGAAGTAGAACAGGTCGTTCAGATCGCAGCGGCGGATGTCGGCGATGAACACGGGACGATCTCCTGCGGCCCTTGCTGGGCCTCCATCGTTCACGAAATAGGACTATGACGGCAAATTCTGCCGACTACCGGGCCCATTGTCACGTCGATATCGTCTCCGCAACGAAAAACAGCGACCGGTTGCCCCGGTCAGGAGATCGCCATGAAGCGTGTCACCGGTACCTACAGCGCCCCCCGCCCGCACTGGGTGGGCGACGGCTTCCCCGCCCGTTCGATGTTCTCCTACAACACCCACGGCCAACACCTGAGCCCGTTCCTGCTGCTGGACTACGCCGGGCCGTACAGTTTCCCGCCCAGCGAGACCCCGCGCGGGGTCGGCCAGCATCCGCATCGCGGCTTCGAGACGGTCACCATCGTGTACGAAGGCGAGGTGGCCCATCGCGACTCGACGGGTGCCGGCGGCACCATCGGCCCGGGTGACGTGCAGTGGATGACCGCTGCCTCCGGCATCCTCCACGAGGAATTCCACACGCCGGAATTCAGCAAGCGCGGCGGCACCCTGGACATGGTGCAGCTGTGGGTGAACCTGCCCGCCAAGGACAAGATGGGCGCACCGGGCTACCAGACCCTGCTCGATGCGCAGATTCCTTCAGTGGCCTTGCCCGACGGTGCCGGCCGCGTACGCGTCATCGCCGGGACATTCGATGGCCATGCCGGCCCGACCCGCACGCATACCCCGATGGACGTGTGGGACATCCGCCTGCTGCAGGGCCAGCACGCCGAGCTGCCGGTGGCCGAGGGCCGCACCCTGGCGCTGGTGGTGCTGAAGGGCACGGTGCGGATCAACGGCGGCCAGGCAGTCGGCGAAGCACAGCTGGTGACCTTCGACCGCAGCGGCGAAGACGTGTTCATCGACGCCGACAGCGACGCCACCGTGCTGCTGCTCAGCGGCGAACCCATCGACGAGCCGGTGGTGGGCTATGGCCCGTTCGTGATGAACACCCAGGCCGAGATCAGCCAGGCCGTCAACGATTTCAACGGCGGCCGCTTCGGCCAGATCGCGCACTGATCCACTGCATTGGGGCGGGCAACCGCCCGCCGCATTCCGGGCCTTCGCCCCCTCCCCAGGAGACTGACCATGAGTACCCCCGCCAACTTCAACGGCGCCCGCCCGGTGATCGACCCGGACAACGCCGCGATGCTGCTGATCGACCACCAGAGTGGCCTGTTCCAGACCATCGGTGACATGCCGTTCACTTCGGTGCGCGCGCACGCCACCGCCCTGGCGAAGATGGCCGCGCTGGCGAAGATGCCGGTGATCACCACCGCGTCGGTACCGCAGGGGCCGAACGGCCCGCTGATCCCGGAGATCCATGACGCCGCACCGCATGCGCAATACGTAGCGCGACGCGGCGAGATCAACGCCTGGGACAACCCCGAATTCGTCGCCGCGGTGAAAGCCACCGGCCGCAGCCAGCTGATCATTGCCGGCACCATCACCAGCGTCTGCATGGCCTTCCCTTCCATTGCCGCCGCCGCCGACGGCTACCAGGTGTTCGCGGTGGTCGATGCCTCCGGCACCTATTCGAAGATGGCCGAGGAAATCACCCTGGCGCGCGTGGTGCAGGCCGGTGTGGTGCCGATGGATACCGCTGCGGTCGCCTCGGAAATCCAGCGCACCTGGAACCGCGAGGACGCCCAGCAGTGGGCCGCGATCTACACGCAGATCTTCCCCAACTACCAGCTGCTGATCGAGAGCTACCAGAAAGCGCAGGACGTGCAGAAGAACCACGAGCAGCTGGATTCGCAGCGTAGCTGAGCCGCTGCATCCACGGCGATTTCCGCCTGCCGGCACGCCGCTGGCACTACCGCAAGCGAACCCCGACCAGGACACCCCCATGGCCAGTGAACCGATCCGTGACCCCGTCAGCGACCACCTGCTGACCCCGCAGAATTCCGCCTTCATCATCATCGACTACCAGCCGGTACAGGTGAACTCCATCGCCTCGATGGACCGCCAGCTGCTGGTCAACAACATCGTCGGCACTGCCAAGGCGGCGGTCGCCTACGGCCTGCCGATCGTGCATTCGACCGTGAACGTGCAGACCGGCCTGAACAAGCCGCCGATCGCGCAGCTGCGCAAGGTGCTGGGCGACTACCCGACCTACGACCGCACCACCATCAACTCCTGGGAAGATGTCGAGTTCCGCAAGGCGGTGAAGGCCACCGGCCGCAGGAAACTGATCATGACCGCGCTGTGGACCGAAGCCTGCCTGACCTTCCCCGCGCTGGATGCGCTGAAGGAAGGCTATGAGGTCTACGTGGTGGTCGACGCGGTGGGCGGCACGTCGCTGGCCGCGCATGATGCCGCGCTGCGCCGCATCGAACAGGCCGGCGGCCAGTTGATCAGCGTGACGCAGCTGTTCTGCGAACTGCAGCGCGACTGGGTACGGGCGGAGACCGTGCCGGCCTTCATGAATCTCTTCATCGAAACCGGTGGCACGGCCGGCATCCAGTTCTCGTACGATCGTACCGAGTGACTCCTTGGCGGCTCCGGCTCCGGCTCCGGCTGGCGCCGCCTTTTCCTGCAACCGAGCATGGCTCGGCCCTACCACCGGGGATTTCCATGGCCTACGCACGCATTGTTTCGACCGCCGACAACTACCTGCACCACATCAGCAACGGCCATTTCGATGTCGCGGCCGATGAACCCGCTTCGCTCGGTGGCCAGGGCAAGGGCTTCGCCCCGTTCGACCTGTACCTGGCCTCGCTGGCCGCGTGTACCGCCATCACCCTGCGCATGTACGCGCAGCGCAAGGGCTGGGAGCTGGGCGAGTTCCACGCCGAGCTGCGTTCCGAACGTGATGCGGATGGACGCTTCCATGTGCACCGCGTGCTGCATTCCACCGCCGAGCTGAGCGATGCGCAGTGGCAGCGCTTGCTGGAGGTGGTGGAAAAGACCCCGGTGACGCTGGTGATGCGCGAAGGTGCACGGATCACCAGCGAGCGCGGGGCTGCTGCCTGATCGCCGGGCATGGCCCGGCGCTACCGGAGCAGCCTGGCGCCATCAGGTAACGCCGGGCCATGCCCGGCGGCCCTGGTTTCAACGCCGTGAATGCAGCACGGTGCGCTGGCGCATGGCGTTGAACTCCTGTTCGACCTGCTGGATGTCTTCGACCTGGAAGCCGGCGGCATCAAGCAGCTGATCGGCCGCGGCGGCAGCCAGCGGATCATCCTCGCGCTGGCGCCAGCAGCGTGCCGGCAGGAAATAGCCGACCTCGCTGCGCCCGCGCATGATGACGACCGGCCGTCCTGCATACAGCAGGAATTCGGCCAGATGCTGGCGCAATCCCTCCACCGAGACATAGGCCGGCCCGATGCCCAGTGCCTGCGCGGCGGGCTCGGAACTCTCGAACAGTTTGCGACGGCTCATCCACTCCTCCTTTGTGCAACGCGTGGTCTCCTTTCCTAGACGGGCGCATTGCCGCGCCCCCGCCACACGTGTCGTGACTGTGGTCACGCTGTCCGATCAGAAACCGGTATTGAACTCCAGCTGGAACACGTCGATCGACAACGGCGGGCCCGACACTTCCTTGGCCGCCATCCACTTGCCGCTGATCCAGCTGCGGGCGTCCAGCGCATAGGCGCCGCCCACGTAGTAGCCGCGCGCATTGGTGCCGCCCAGGTGGAAGTTCGGATCGTTGTAGGCATCGGGCAGTGCATCGGCCTCGATCCGCTTGTAGCCCAGCAGGGCCTGCCACTGGCCCTTCTCCTTCAGTTCGGTGGCGCCGAAGGTGGCCTGCAGCATCCAGGCGGTGTCGCCGCTGCGGAAGGTGTCGATGCTGGCACTGCCACCGGCACCGTAGTTGTTGACGATGCCGTTGTTGGCCCGCGCGAACATGGCCTGCTTGTCATAGGCCAGGTTGCGGATGTAGTCCGCATCCAGGCGCATGCCGATGTCCTGCGCAAGCTGTGTATCCCAGCGCAGGTTGAAGGTCGCAAGGCGGAAGGCAGAAGCCAGGCCCACGTACTGCGGCGTGGGCGTGTTGGCCGGATCCAACGGGTTGCGGGCGATGTCGCGGATCAGCATCAGGGTGTTGCCCTTCTGCATGAACGCCGGCCGCGACCAGTCGGTATCGCAACCGACCGCGCCGGCGTACAGCGCGCAGGGAGACGACAGGCGACCACTGATGTTCTTGAAATCGTAGTAGCCCAGCGCCGCACGCAGGCTGTTGTCATCGTTGAAGCGCCAGTTCACCCCCACCTGCGCACCGGACAGCCACTTGTTCTCGTTGGGCGTCTTCACCCGGCTCTGGCTGGGCGCGCTGTCGGAGGTGTACTCCAACGGCACCACCGCCAGGTTGCCGAACAGGCCGACGTCCTCGGCGAGGTCGTAGCTGAGATTGGCCGCCAGGCCGTCGAAGTTCAGATCGTTGGAGAACAGCGTGTCGCTGGTCCAGAACGGATTGCCGAAGCGTCCGCCGCGCACCGTCACCCAGTCGGCCGGGCTGTAGGCCAGCCATGCCTGGTCCAGCCACACGTCCTTCTTGCCCAGGCCACCGCCAAGCTGTTCGGTGGTGGACACCGGCCCGTTGCTGCTGCCGCTGGCCAGGCGCACGCCTGCGGTGGTGTGCTGGCCGATCGTCGCTTCGATGCCCAGCCGTGCGCGGATGCGCCACAGATTGCGGCGGTCCTGGCGGGTGTTGAGCAGCGGCGGCAGCTGCAGGTTGGTGTTGTTGTTGGTATCGAAGCCGTTGCCGGCGTTCACCGAGGCCCAGTTGGTCTCGATGTCGCTGTTGCGCTCGGAGTAGAAGCGCGATTCGCTGCGCACGCGCATGTCACCGCTGACCTTGATGCGCTTGGTCCACTCGGCCACCTCGTTCGGCGCGGCCCAGCCCTCGGCTTTGGCCTGCGCCATCACGTCCTGGCGTACCTCATCACGGATGCCATCGCGCACGCTCTGCGGCACGTACGGCACACGTACGTCGCCGGCTTCCAGCGCCACGCCGCCGCTGCTGGCTGTGCTGACCGCGGTGCCGCGTTGCGCAGCCGCCGCTTCTGCTTCGGCCTGCACCAACAGGGCCTGGCCATCTTCCGGCTTGAGCGCGCCGCTGGCGATCAGCCCCTTGATCAACTTGACCATGGTGGTTTCGGCAGCCATCGCACTGGCCGGCACGGCCAGGCTGAGCAGTACGGCGCAGCACAGCAACGCCCGTCGGGCCGGCCGTGGGCGGCGGGATGCGGTTCGAGCGCGGTCGTGGTCGTTCATCACGGTTCTCATCGAAAGAAGGGAAATCACGGAAGTCATCGGTCACGCGCCGGGACGGCGCCCCTGGATCAGCACGCGCGCGGGGAAATCCAGCGACGCTGGTGGCATCTGGTCGACCTTGCCGATCTGTCGCAGTGCTTCAAGCACGGCCACGTCGGCCTCTTCGTTGCCGCTGCCACGCACCAGCTCGACCTTCTCCAGCCGGCCATCGGGCGCCAGCCAGACATTCACCTGCAGCTGGAACGCCAGGCGCTTGACCCGCGCATCGCGCGAAATCGCCTGCTGCATCAGATAGCCCAGGTAGCGGCCATAGCTGGCGTTGCCGGCACCGCCGCGGCCAACGCCGGACGAGCCACCGCCGCTGCCCGACTGGATGCCGAAGTTGTCTCCACCGGCCTGTGCATCAGCGTCCATGGTCACCGGGTCGGCGTTGTCCGGCGTCGGCGTCGGTTCTTCGGCCGGCGTTGGCTGGTCCAGCGGCTCCGGCTCGGGCACGGTCTCTTCCGGCGGCGTCTCCGGCTCAGGCGGCTTTTCCGGTGGTGGTGGTGGAGGCGGCGGCGGCGGTGGCAACGCCAGCATCGGCGGTTGCACCACCGGCCGGCGGGTGCTGGCGGTGTCCTTGAACAGCAGCCACCACACGGCAACACCCAGTACCAGCAGCGCCGCCAGCACCAGCGCGATCGTCACCAGCAACTGGCGTCCGCGCGTACCAGGCTCCTGCAGGGGTGGTCGATGACCGGCCACGCCTCAGCCCTGCGCCTTGCCGGTGACCAGGCCGACCTGGGCCAGCTCCAGCCGGCGCAGCAGATCCAGCACCTCGACCACGCGCGCGTACTGCACCTGCGCATCACCGCGCACGATCACCGGGATATCCGGGTTCAGTGCCTTCTCCGTGCGCAGGCGATCCTCCAGCTCGGCCAGGCTGACCGGGTAGGCGTCCAGGAAG
>Ga0256410_1000619_pt1 | contig 32677 bp, 29 predicted proteins | sample PhyWR1_FD_185983 | JGI IMG/M metagenome (GOLD analysis project Ga0256410, IMG submission 185983) | Leaf surface microbial communities from wheat plants in UC Gill Tract Community Farm, Albany, California, United States - DLSL W.R1 | ecosystem: Host-associated > Plants > Phyllosphere >... | reverse complement strand
GTATTTATTGCCGCCGCGAATCTGGCCTTTGTGATGGGAAAAATGAACCAGCCCAACTGACAGGGTAATTAATAACGTCGCCAGGTGAGCGTTTTTAACGCACTGCGCTCACCGTTTTATTTTCTCCTGAAACGCGTGCGGTTATTGCCTTCTTTATCCTGCGGCTGGACAAGACTATCATACAGGTTATTCATAGGTAAAAGTAAGGTCGATAACGGATTGAACTGTGCCTGCGGTTATTTGTCCTCCCGTCGGTGCGTATGTTGCACTCAGACCCAAAGAAACCGGGCTTGTACTTACTCCGCCCAGATCGATCTTATCTTCTGTCGGTAAAGTAGCGCCCCGACGCAAAAGCGAGATACCAATACCTGAGGCTTTATTTACATCTGAACTGGTATTTGCAAATATCTGACGATTACTGTCAACGGTTGTTCCTTTAAGATAAAAAGACAGTCTCTGCTCACTGGAGCAAAAGACTCTGACCGGAACGTCCGCACTACCCGGATAATCTGGTAAGTTCACAATAACATTACGGTTTTCTATATTACAGCCACCAGTTGGCATCGTTACCTCATTTCCGGCAATCACTGTCCATATGAAGTGCCTGGGATTCCCACCGTGTAACTCAGCTATTTTATACATGTGGATATAAGCAATAATGTCCCCGGGCTTTATTAATACCCCGCCCGCCGCACCTAATGGCGTTAGATAAAGTTTTAATGGTAATGGTATCGGTGTTATCTCCCCGATATCTAAAACATTTGTTTTTGTCGTCAGAGGGAAGGGATAGGTGGAGTTATTCCAGAACATAGTTCCTTTTAGATTTGTTAACGCACCACCAAAAGTTGAGTTTTCCTCAATGTTTATATGATCTGTGTCAATCCAGTTACCATATGAATTATTACAGTAAATATGTTGAGACAAATCTACAACAAGGTTTTGACCAACATCTATTGTAGGATTCAGATTCACCACGACATTTGTATTACCACTACCGATAGTTGCACCGCCATCAACTGTACATCCAAATGCAAAAATTTTACTTGAAAACAACAAAAGTGAAATTATATAAAAGAACCTGAAGAAAAATTTCATATACATAACAAACCCTTGGAGTTATTTTAGTTTGAACGCCACAATCTTTAATTAATATAAAATGTGTCTAGCGCATATTGATTAATATGTTAAAAAATAATGTTCAATTGCTCGTTAGTGAAACTTTCCGTTCTGTCAAACGGCAGGAGCCCCAAAGACCAGCTGGTGCTCCCGGTTTACTGAGCGGGTGTATGACAATGCTTTTAGGCACTTCCATAGCTTTCGTATTCATCTGCTGCCCCTCATATTTTGCCACTGAGCGTGGCTCGTAACGCCAAAAGCACTGCCGGGCATCAACGATATCTTCGTTCTCACTACCGTAAAACATGGCATTTGACCTTCACCAACTCTGAGTCTCCGCCCGGTACACATCAAAAATCGATGATGTGACCCTGAACGGCATCGGATGCCGTTTCACCTCACGCATCATGGGGGCTCAACACCATTATCCACCATTTAAATTCAAGCCGGAGTTATTTACCTCCGGGTACGGTCGGGAAAAGATTTCAAAGACTGCGCAGAAATCGACGAACGGATGACCAGAGTACGGGTTACGCCCTTGAGAAAACCTGCATTTAATCAGTAGCGTTATACGCAATGTAATGAGCATAGCCTGAATCTGAAACAGCACCAGCCCTGTCCTGGGCGTAACCCTCTGTCGCTATCGAAATCAGCCAAACTGCATGACACTATTATGTCATTATCTGAACATAAAATACTATCAGTAATCTGAAGTCATAATTTAATTAGCGATCAAAGAATCTCCACTTACACATAATGACCTTCATATTAAAGTGGTTAATATTTTCTTGGAGCAGAAACGGTGTATCCAATCACACCCTTAATACCCCATAACACCTGAATTTTTCTCATCGCCTGTAAAAACATTACTGACTAATTCCATAGCGTTACAAATCTCTTCCTGTCATTTTTTCTTGATGAATATCAAGACAAGAAAGATAAGATCACGGCAAACTTCATTAAACACATAAACTTAAGAAAAACTCATCTATCACCTACCTGTTTTCCTCTGTATCCTCCCAGTCAGTAGGCAAAGATACCTGATAATACAAGTCTGACCAGATTAAAAAACTTTCACAAATCCGTTACAATAAGATTATTTTTCATAAAAATCATATAAATAAGATAAATTTCGATCGCTTTACACGATAGATATGTAGTTTGTGATAGGTTTTACCTATTCAAAGTTAGAGTGTAAATGTTTTAAACGATTTTCCCTTCCCATGAGAATTATCCTATAGTCTTTGCACTGGAATACAATTGATTCTTAAATGATCAAATTACACAGAAATGATGGTTAATCATTTTGTGATTTTTTTGCGAATATCGAAAAAACGATGTTAACAAATTGGAAAATTGAAAATGGATGTGATAACGAAAATGATTATCAATTTTAAAAAACCAACGCTCACGTTCTGAGGGACTGAAGATATCGCCCTGGAATGACCATATAGATATTTCGTCAACTCTGTGTAAATTTTCTACTAAAGATAAAATCAGAACCCCGGACAGACAGCTTACTTCTTGCAGGCAGTGCTAACAGCCGTGGGTCAAAAGGCCTTGTGCCATTCAGTCTGAAATACAGAATTTCAATACAGATATTTTATTTTCATTAGCCAATGAAAATTTCAGGATTCAAATGTGAAAGTCAAACTTCATATCTTTGAAGCAACATGGATGTTGGATTTTTGTTTTTAAAAACAGGGAGTTTATGAATTAAGACCAGTAAGGTTATTTAAAATTTCTCGTCCGGAATCGCTCTCTGGAAAGCGTCATTTTCAATAACCAATTTAGCAATCAAATTCGGAAATAAAGGACGTTATATGAAACTTAAATCGTTAGCTTTTGGCATTCTGTCTGCTTCTACTCTGGCGATGACTTCTGCTCACGCTGTGCAGGTTAATGGCGGTACCGTTCACTTTGAAGGTGAGGTGGTCAATGCCGCCTGCGCCATCGATGCCGGCTCCATCAACCAGACCGTACCGCTGGGCCAGGTAAAATCCAGCACTCTGGCTGCAACCGGTGATACCAGTACGCCCGTTGGTTTTAACATTCAGCTGAATGACTGCGCCGTCACCACGCAGCTCACCGCAGCTATCCGCTTCTCCGGCGTGACCATCACCACTGATACAGCGTCTTATAGCGACGTGCTGGCACTGCAAAGCTCAGCGGCGGGTGCCGCAACTAACGTCGGCGTACAGATCCTTGACAGCACCGGTGTTGCTCTGGCAGTAGACGGAACGGCCTTCAGTACGCCTAAAAGTCTGATTAACGGCACCAACATTCTGCCATTCCAGGCGCGTTACTATGCCGTTGGGGAGTCTACTGCGGGTACCGCTAACGCAGACGCCACCTTCCAGGTTGAGTATCTGTAATTTCGAATGTTATCGCGTTGATTTCAGGTCAAGGATGACCTGACAAACCATCTTAAATAAGGAAAGGTACAAGGAAAGGTACGATGAAAAAAAACCTTCTCATCCTCCTGATGGGATTTATGCAAACAGCCCTTGCCGTTAATGACGGAAGCGTTGTTTTACCCGGGGGAATGTTGCAATTCCAGGGGGAGATCTTCTCAGGTACCTGTACCGTCAATGATAACGATATGTTTCTGACTGTCCCGATGGGACAAATCAGTAGCAACCAATTTAAACGAGCGGGTGATGTTGCCGACGCGGTGGTCTTTGATATTCATTTCAGCTACTGCAATAAAAACGTCACGCGCAACATGGCAGTCGTGTTTCATGGAAATTCGGACGTCAGAAATCCGGATCTTCTGGCATTAGACGATCGGGACAGCACGGCAAAGGGCATCGCTATCGCGCTCTACGATATTGATGGCAATTTTATTCCATTAAATACCGGTCAGCTCCCTCTTAGACCGAAGGCGAACGGCCCCTATACGCTGCACCTGGTGGCAAAATATCGCGCCACGCAGGATAACGTCAGCGGTGGTTACGCGAATGCGCAGGCCTGGTTTACGCTGGTTTATGAATAACATGCACCCTAAAAACCCTGTCACCAGGGATTAAATTTATCTCGCGACATTCAGGAGCCTTTTGTGTTTAAAGCGCAACGATTAACTGTTCTCTTCATGGTATTCCTTACCATTTTATTATCAGGGATTAGTCAGGCTTATGCAGGTGTTGCTCTCGGAGCAACACGCATCGTTTACCCGGCAGGTCAAAAGCAGGTTTCATTAGGTATCAGTAATAACGATGAAAAAAGCACCTACCTGATTCAGTCCTGGATTGATAATGCTGCAGGTGCGAAAACCAGCAGCTTTGTCATTACGCCACCACTGTTTGTGATGAAAGGTAAAAAAGAAAATACCCTGCGCATTATTGATGGCACCAACAACAGCCTGCCCACCGATAAAGAAACGCTGCTGTGGGTGAATGTTAAAGCCATCCCTTCCGTTGATAAAACATTACAGGATAAAAACACGCTGCAGCTGGCGATTATCAGCCGTATCAAAATGTTTTATCGCCCAAAGGGATTAACAATGCCACCGGAAAAGGCGCCGGCATCACTCCAGTTTTCCCGCTCAGGCAATACGCTGACGGTTAAAAATCCGTCACCTTATTACGTGACGGTGACGAACGTAATTTCTAATAAGAAAGAGCTTAAGAGCTTTATGGTCTCGCCTATGGGCAGCATTACTGCGCCGATCCCGGCCGGTGCCAGTAATGCCTTTAGCTATCAGACTATCAACGATTTTGGCGCACTGACACCGGCAATTCAGGTTAACGTCAATTAACGCCGTTGTCGCCGAGAAATATGTAGCCAGAATTATGTTAACTATTTGATTTTTATATGTCGTCAATATCGACATCGGCCATTTAGCATGCTCAAAATGGACTTGGTTGTCTCATGAAAGATAGCAAAAATACATCACCTGTTGGCGGTTTCATTCTCAAGCCGCTGACAATATGCTTACTGCTCGGATGCGCCATTCCTGCATATGCAGAAATGTATTTTAATCCGCGCTTTCTTTCTGACGATCCTGCTGCTGTTGCGGATTTATCGGCGTTTGAAAACGGTCTTGAAGCCCCTCCTGGCACCTATCGTGTTGATATTTATCTGAACGATGGATTTATGCTGACTCGTAACGTGGTCTTTGAGATAAGCGAAGATGGTTCATCGCTGGAGCCCTGCATCACCGCCAATCAGTTTTCAGCGATGGGCGTCAGTACGCTCACTATTCCCCAGATTGCCGCGCTGGGCAAAGAGAGCTGTGTTCCCATCGCCATGCTGGGAAAAGACGCATCGAGTCATCTGGATGTCGGGTTACAGCGTCTGAATCTCAGCGTGCCGCAGGCGCTGATGAATACCCGGGCGCATGGCTATATTCCACCGGACCAATGGAACCATGGCATCAATGCCGGCATTCTGAATTACTCCTTCACCGGCAACAATGCACACAACAATAACAGTGGTAACAGCCAGTATGCCTATCTGAATCTGCAAACGGGTATCAACGTGGGGGCATGGCGGCTGCGGGATAACTCCACCTGGAGCTACAGCAGCGGTTCAACTGGGGCCAATACCAACAAGTGGCAGCACATTAACAGCTACCTTGAGCGCGATGTGATTGGCTGGAAAAGCCGGCTTATCCTGGGTGACAGCTACACGTCAGATAACATCTTTGACGGTGTCAACTTCCGCGGCGTCCAACTGGCCTCCAGTGATAATATGCTGCCCGATAGCCAGCAGGGATTTGCCCCGGTTATCCACGGTATTGCCAGAAGCACCGCGCGAGTTTCCGTGCGCCAGAACGGCTTTGAGATTTATCAGATGACTGTGCCGGCAGGGCCATTCACTATTGACGATCTCTTTCCTGCCGGGAACAGTGGCGATCTTCAGGTCTCCATCACAGAAGCGGATGGATCTATCCAGCGCTTTACCGTCCCCTACTCCTCCACACCAATGCTGCAACGCGAGGGGCGGGTGAAGTACTCACTGACGGCCGCCAGATACCGGAGCGGTAATGGACAGCAGGATCAGCCCGAGTTCGCCCAGGGCACCGTTATGTGGGGGCTGCCTGCAGGCTATACGGTGTATGGCGGGTCACAATATTCCGATGACTACGCCGCCTTCAACCTCGGTGTGGGAAAAAACCTGGGTGTGCTGGGTGCCGCTTCCTTTGACGTTACGCACGCGCACGCCACGCTGGCTGATGACAGTACGCATAACGGACAGTCTATGCGCCTGCTGTATAACAAGAGCTTTATGGATACCGGAACCGGCCTGCAGATAGTGGGGTATCGCTATTCAACCAAAGGCTACTATACCTTCGCCGATACCACCTGGCAGCGTATGAGCGGGTACACCATCGTCACCGAAGACGGCCTGCTGGACGTTATCCCCAAAATCACCGATTCCTACAACCTTCGCTATAACAAACGCGGGAAGGTACAGGTCTCCATGACCCAGAAAATGGGTGATATGAGTACGCTGTATGTCACCGGCAGCCAGCAGACCTACTGGAATACCGGCAGCACCGACATGCAGCTGCAGGCAGGGCTGAGCAGCGCAATTCAGGATATTACGGTGTCGATGAACTACAGCATCACCCGGAACGCCTGGATGGAGGGAAAGGATCAGCTATTGTCCCTTAACGTCAGCGTTCCCTTAAGCCGCTGGCTGCGCTCAGACAGTACCTCCGCCTTTAAACGCAGCAGCGCCAGCTTCAGCACATCCAATGATATGAAAGGACGGACCACCAGCCAGACTGGGCTCTACGGTACGCTGCTGGAAGGGAATAACCTCAGCTATAACGTTCAGGCGGGCTATGCCGGTGGCGGACAATATACCGACTCCACCACCACCAACACCGCACTGTATTACAAGGGTGGCTACGGCAACGCCAACATCGGTTACAGTGGCACCGATCAGTACAATCAGGTCTATTACGGCGTGAGCGGGGGCGTACTGGCGCACGCCAACGGCGTAACCTTCAGCCAGCCGCTTAACGACACCGTGGTACTGATAGCTGCACCGGGTGCCGATAACGTCTCACTGGAAAACCAGACCGGCGTGAAAACCGACTGGCGGGGCTATGCCGTCCAGCCCTACGCCAGCGAATACCGGGAAAACCGCATTGCGCTCAATACTAATACGCTGCCTGACAATGTCGATGTTGAAGACACGGTGGTCAGCGTGGTCCCGACACACGGCGCTGTTGTCCGCGCAGATTTCAGTGTACAGGTCGGTGCCAAAGCGCTGGTGACCCTGACGTCAAACGGCAAAGCCGTACCGTTTGGCTCCTCCGCCGAATTAAAGGGCAGTAAGAACAGCAGCATCGTTGGCGATAACGGACAAACCTATCTGACCGGTCTGCCTTTATCCGGTGTGATTCATGCCAAATGGGGGGATGGTGTGGGTGAGCAGTGTGATGCGACCTACACATTACCGGAGTCCAGTATGCAGCAGACGCTGATCTACATCACGCTGGACTGCAAACGGCAGAACTAAGGGGAGTTACGATGAAGTCTATTCTCGCCATACTCGGCCTGATGGTCGCCACGGTGATAACACCGGCACAGGCGGAAGAAAACCAGATTAAGATCAGCGGCACCGTTGTTGATAACACCTGCCAGGTAGACACCGCCTCGCAGAACATGACCGTTGACCTGCAAACTCATGCCACAAAGCAGTTCTTCAAACTGGGGAGCACCTCGGAAATGGTGCCCTTCAGCCTGGTCCTGGTTGACTGCGGAAGTGCGGCGACCGGTGTGAAGGTCGGTTTCAACGGCAATACCGTCGCTACAGACCCGACACTGCTGATTAACGAGTCTGCAAGCAATGCGGCTACCGGTATTGGGGTGCAGATCCTTAATGCTGACCGTGAAATCATCACGGTGAATCAGGACTTGAGTAGCACCGACTGGACGACGATCCAGGGGGGAACCACCAATACACTTAACTTCTACGCACGCATGGTGGCAACTGTTTATCCGGTGACTGCGGGGCTTATCAGAGCATCTGCAACCATGATTCTGGAGTTTGAGTAATGCAGACACACCTGATAAGAAAAACCGGCATCCTCGGGCTGACCGCACTCCTGTTCCTCAAGGCCGGCGCTATCAGCGCAGCGGATGTGACCATTACCGTCACCGGCCATGTGCGGGCCCAGCCCTGCACCATTGTCACGCCAACTGCTGAGGTTGATCTCGGTGTGATGACGGCCTCCTCGATGTCCACGGCCAACGCCACCTCCGCGTGGAAAGATGTAAGTCTCAATCTGATCCAGTGTCCGATCGGCACCAGCCAGGTGACCGCCACCTTTAGCGGCACCTCCGACAGTACCGGTAACTATTTTCTCAATGCCGGCGACGCCGGCAACATTGCGATACAGCTGGCTGACAGTAACGGCAATAACCTGAAAAACCGCGATACGCTGACCCGCCCGGTCGGTGAAACCAGCATGTCCACACAGTTCGCGTTGCGGGTTCGGGCCATTTCTCCCACGGGAGGGGCGACTCGGGGAACGATCAGCTCAATTATCAATGTGACCTACACATGGCTTTAATGACGGGGACATCAATAGGGTTTTAACAGGACGGCAGGCACCTCTGCCGTCAAGCCTGGCCTGACCGCGCAATATGCACGTATCAGGCCACAGGTCGTTGCCGGAAACGTTCAGTCAATTATTGAGGTCACCTTTGTTTATGAATAAAGAATAGCATCGTCAGTACCGGGAAAGACTTTCGCGGTAGATTATTATTGGAATAAGTAACAGGCTGAAAAAATACACATTGGTTATTATCAATGCGCTATGTATTTAAAATTCGATTCACCCGAATTTATTTCGGGCGGATTACTTATTTTCTAAAAAATCATCGCACTTATAATGGAAATAATCATGGTTGATACTTTCACTTCTGCGCAGGGAAAAGACTATATCTTCGCTTCAGATACCATGGCTGCCGTTGGACTGAGTCAGCTGCTGGAAAATGACCGCGAAGTTATTATCAAAATAGTTGCCGCCTCCGATATATCGGCAGACCTGGAAAACTTTGACGGAGAGGCGTGCGAGAGGCTGATCGTTTACCTTCCCCGCGATCCGGCATCAGTGCTGCTGGCTCTTAAGAAAACCGCCGTTTATTTGCGCCAGCCGGAGGCGCCGGACGAAGTGCTGATCATTACGCCCTACGCCTTTAACTGGCTCTACCACACGCTGAGATCGCAGGTTAGCCCGGACCTGATACGTAAAGTTGTCGCCATTGACTCAGCGGTAAGCCTGAAGGATATCGCCGAGCAACTTACCACGCTCCCCCTCCGCCAGGACTGCCTGCCAATCCAGGCGCGGAGAGAGGAGATTGCCACGGGAGATTCCATGGTGGGGATGACCCAGTGCGAATATGACTGCGTGCTGGATTTTTTCTGCGGCAGAAGCGTTCAGGAACCGCTCTACAGCCAGAAAGATAGCGCCATCTCCACCCGCTATAGCCAGCGCAACGCCGGCCTGCGCAAACTAAAAAAACAGCTGCCCTCTACCGCTGCCGATATCCGGCGAAAACGTATTGAGCTTAACGGATAACGCATAAAACACCCTATAAGCTGTATCTGACAAAAACAAACTATAGGGTGTAAAAAGGATTATGCCGCGCTGCCGGCCAGTCTGTCGCACTGGCTGCCCCGGAAGAACACGGACGCTCATCAACGCACTGGTCAGTCCGGAGGCAACATCGGTGAGGTGCTGATCTCAACCGGCGTCAGTAGCCAGAGAACGCCCGCCCACGGCGGAGTTCTTTCCTATGGGCGGCGAGACGTCGCTGGCAGAGCTGCGCGTGCTGGCAGCGACTGCCGATGCGGGCACCTTGCTCTGGTTTGCTGTCACCGTAAAAATATCACGATTACTCGGCTCTCATCGCTCAAAATTTGACTTTAGAAATCCTCTTCATTAAAACTGAAGGGTCACTTTCTGCGGCGAAAATACCGCCGTTTTTTTCTACAAAAGGAATTGGTTCATGGGATTTGAAGAGAAAAAGAATAAGGCGATTACGCTGATGGAAGGTAAAAATATGTGGCGCAGTAATAATGCCCCGCCGATATTACGCCTGGTGTGGAAACTGGGAGGAAAAATGCCTCCGCTGCCGTTCGCTCCCTTCTGGCAAACCCTGCTGCTTTTCACTCTCACCTTTGGCGCGCTGTGGGGCATCTTTATGGGAGTTGTCTCGGGGAATGACGCCGACTTCAGCGGGATGGCCCTGCTGATAGCCAGCTGCAAGGCCGGCCTGATTTTTGGTGTACTGATGGCGCTGTTCCACTCCTGGCGCAGGCGGGCTAATGGATTGCCGCGCTGGGAGAGTCTGTAGGGTTAGGGGTTAGGCATGCGCAATTTTTAATGAAAAGTAGAAATTGCGCATAGCTCGATAAAAAGTCAGCATTGCTCGCGCATATCATCTATTGAGCGAGCTTCTGCCAGCTATATCGTATAAAAATGATCGCATTTGATTTTAGGCGCGCCTAACTTTAGAGAAAGGCTGCAAGCCGTCTCTTTCATTCTCTTGCCCACACCGCTATCACGCATCGATTGTGTTAAACGTGAAGAAGGACCGGTTAATGCCAGCGCCGCCAGCAGCTTATTCCCCTCGCCAAAAACGGGCAAAGAGAACGCAGCGACGTGCGGATCGCGCACACCGGATGTAAAAAGCGGTAAATCCGGGGCAGATTCAAACAGCGGTTCATTGAGTCCCCAGTGGCGCAGCACCTGCCCTATTGCTGAATTATCCAGCGGCAAAAAAGTACCGGGTAAGCGAGTTTCGCGTAATCCTTCGGAAGGCTCCGCTCTGAATAAGCACAGCCTTTGGCCGTTCTCAATCACATACCATGTGGCGCTTTCACCCGTCGCAGTCGCCAGCGCGTGCAGTTCAGGCTGAACGATACTGGCCAGATGAAACGACTGTTCATAGAGCTTGCCAAGATAAAGCAACCGGGGACCAAGAGTGTAAACGCCGCTGTCGCGTCTGATGACGTAGTTCATGCGTTCAAGTGAGTTCATAAGACGGTAAACCGTCGTTTTATGGTAACCCGAAAATTGTGCAAGGGCGGTGAGCGTCAACGCTTCTTCGCCAGGCTTAAAACAATCCAGTAGCGCCAGCGCTTTCTCAACGGCAATTACGCCTTCATTCCCCATCGGTACTTTCTCCTGTTTGCGAGGGTAAGAGTTTACCGTGCAATTTGTGATTCACATCGTATTTACATCACAAATGAGTGATTAACACTGGTGCGATCTAAATTAACACCGATATAGTAGTTTTACATTGTACAACGCTGTTGTACCTGGTGAAACAACGAGAGGTGATTCATGCCACACGCAGATAATACTTTTATTAAGCGCGACATTATCCGTATAGCGCCTGAGCTTGTAAAACAGGCTGCTGAGTTCCAGGCAGCAATTCTTGCCGATGTCGCCGGGCGTCGTGGTACGCTGCACGGTCGCGTCAAGCCCCTGTCGCCCACCATGAAAGTAGCGGGCCCCGCCATCACGGTTGAGGTTCGACCGGGTGATAACCTGGCCATTCACGCGGCGCTCGCAATCGCTCAGCCTGGCGATGTCATCGTCGTCGACGGCAAAGGCGATATCAGCTGTGCTTTGATTGGTGAAATCATGTCCACTCAGGCAGAAGCGTCGGGCATCGCTGGGATTATTATCGATGGCGCCGTTCGCGACGCCGATGCACTTTGCGAAAACGGCTTCCCGGTGTTCTCCGCAGGTCTGAATCCGTGTGGCCCGACCAAGTCTGTCGCAGGCCGCGTAAACTATCCGACTTCTGTTGCCGGCGCAGCGATTCAGCCTGGCGATCTGATCATTGGGGATATCGACGGCATAGTCGTTCTGCCACGTGAAGAGGTTCCGGCTCTGCTTGAGCTGGCGCAGAAAAAACTGGATTTTGAGACCAGGCGCATTGCAGCTATTGCTGAGGGTGACATTCGCGCACCCTGGTTAGAAAAAGCCCTGCTTACAGCGGGTATGTTGACTGAAGGGGAGGAGTTGTAATGACATCTTCACATCCAGTAATTGTGGTAACCGGTAGGGATTTGGCGCAGGAAGCATTAAACCTGCTCAAGGGCTTTGAAATCGTTTATGCAGGCAAACAGCCCACCGAAGATGAACTGTGCCAGCTGTGCCAGCAGCACGATCCGGTTGCGATTATTGTCCGATACGGAAAAATCAATGCCCGCATTATGGATGCCGCACCCAATCTGCGGGTGATTTCCAAGCACGGCAGCGGCATTGATATTATCGATCAAAAAGCGGCGGCTGAGCGCCGTATCGGCGTTCAGTCAGCGCCCGGTGCCAATGCAGCAGCGGTGGCTGAACATACGTGGACGATGATTTTAGCCTGCGCCAAAGCGGTTATCCCGCTCGATCGCCGGATGCGTCAGGGGCATTGGGACAAATCTACCCATAAGTCTGTTGAGCTTGAAGGCAGAACGCTGGGTTTAATTGGACTGGGTGCCATTGGCAGTCGGGTCGCTCGCATTGGCAACGCGTTTGGCATGAAAGTCCTTGCCTATGACCCGTTCGCCAAATCCTTCCCCGACGAGTGTCAATCTTCCTCGCTTGAAGATCTGCTGCAGCAGGCAGATGTGATTTCCTTGCACTGCCCGCTGACTGAACAGACACAGCGTATGATTAACAGCGACAGGCTAAGTCTGTGTAAGAAAGGCGCGATATTGGTGAATACCGCACGCGGTGGCCTGATCGACGATAAAGCGCTGATAGCAGCGCTGGATGACGGCACCCTCAGCTGGGCGGCTCTGGATAGTTTTGCTGTGGAGCCGCTGACCGCACCGCATATCTGGCAGACCGTTGATAACGTCATCCTGTCGCCGCACATTGGCGGAGTCAGTGACAACTCCTATGTGAAAATGGGAACCGCAGCAGCGAGTAACGTTTTAAAGGTGCTGGCTGAGCCAATTGAAAGTGAAAGAGCCCTGCCTTGATGCTTTAACCTGCCCGGTCATTTATTAACGACCTTACCAGACTCATCCGCAGGTAAGGTCGTTCATCAATCTCTGCCATTAATCAGTTAGCTATTTCCCTGTCAATTCACCGCCCCATTCAGACCCGCAGAAGAATAACGTTTACATCCCTTCATGGGTCGCCACAGGTTCAACAGATACCTCAGCGTTATTTAAGATGGCTGAGATGAACATAAGCTGCGAGCGTTATCCTGAAGAGTTTTATATTTAAGCAGTCAAACAGGGTTTTGATCGTGGCCATTCTATTCACAGCGTGCAGCGCATCTCGATATCACCCTCCACAGTCTTTACGCCGGGACAAAGAAGTACCGGCCGGGCTCTTCCAATAGCTCAGAATCGTCAGATGCTCAGACCGGGATCCGCCGACGCCAAACGGAACTGAGTACACAGCCATGAGTGGCAGTCGTTCCTGAAATCACACGGAATCGAGGACAGTATGATTATGGACATTGAGGAAGGAATTTACTGCGTAGTGGGTAGACAGGCGGCAGATAACAGGTGATAAGCATCCCGCAGGCACTCAGATCGGTGCATGCGGGATGGAGAGGTTATTTATTCACCGGCGATGCGGTATTTTCGATATCAATGTTTAACTCTTTTTTGCGGCCCAGAATCAGTACGGCGATACCGCCGATACCACACAGAACCGCAAGCGGCACCATAGCCAGCGTATGGCTGCCCGTAGCCTGGTTGATGATGCCGTAAACGTTAACCATCAATCCCCCACCGATCAGGTTAGCCATTGCGCCAATCGCAGCCAGACCTGCGGCCGCCGTGGTGGAAGACATCCATCCGGACGCCAGCGCCCAGAAAGGTCCTTTCATCGAATACGCACCCACCAGCACCAGTGAAAGAATAACTACGCTGCCCATCAGACTGTTGGTGATAAAGGCAGATAGCAGACCACCGGCAATCAGGAACAGAGTTAACGCGGTATGCCAGCGACGCTCGCCGCTGCGATCTGAACTTCTGCCCCAGATAATCATCAGGATGGATGCCAGGCCGTAAGGGATTGCGTTCACTAAACCGGTAGTGAAGTTATCCAGGCCGAACGATTTAAGCAGCTGCGGTGACCAGACGCTCAGCGTTGAACCTGCCGCAGACGCACCCGCATAAATCAGCGCCAGCATCCAGATATGTTTATGGCGCAGCAGTTGCCATAGTGAGATGTGACCGATCGCTTTTTTCTTCGCGTTTTCCGCTTCAAGCGTGCTGTTCAGCCACGCTTTTTCTTCCTGATTCAACCAGTTGGCATCCTTAGGTCGATTACTCAACACAAAGAAAGCGGCAATACCCAAAATCACCGCAGGGATGCCTTCGAGGATAAACAGCCAGTGCCAGCCGCGCATGCCGTACCAGCCATCGAGTGACAATATGGCTCCTGAAATAGGCGAGCCGATAAAATTCGCTGCGGGGATAGCAACCATAAAGGTGGCAATCACGCGAGCGCGATATTTACCCGGTATCCAGTAAGTCAGATAAAGAATGACGCCGGGAAAAAATCCGGCTTCCGCCGCACCCAGTAAAAATCGCAATACATAGAGTGTATTGGCGCTTTCGACAAAGGCGGTACACACCGAGACAATACCCCACGAGACCATAATGCGAGAGATCCAAATCTTCGCACCGATTTTTTGCATCGCAAGGTTGCTGGGCACTTCAAACAGGAAATACCCTACAAAGAACAGGCTGCTTGCCAGACCAAAAACGGCTTTTGACAGTCCCAAATCTTCATTCATCTGCAGCGAGGCCATACCGATATTACCGCGGTCGATGATGGCAATCAGATAGCAGACAATGAGAAAGGGTAAAATGCGCCAGACCACCTTCTTAACGGTCTGCTGCTCTATATCGGCAGAGAAAGTCGTGGCTTGCTTCTTCTCAGACATGATGATCCTCACAAGTTTGTCATGGCCTTACGCGATGAGATGTTCGTAACGCCGATAGTTGTACTGTGTAAAACAGTGATGTACACAGTAAAATCATTATCCTGATAAACGCCATTCTCTGCCTGAGGTTGTAATCAAGTTGTGTCTTTTGTCACAGAAAGGTATCAGACGGTTTTCATTTTTGTGATGCTGGCAGGATTTCTTTTTATAGCCGGATGCTGGGCAAATTTAGGCTGGGATGGAACAGGTGTAGTGAAGGTGTGGGGAGAAATAACTCGGTACGGGGTGCTTAGAAAGATGTAATTTATAAATATCAATTAGTTATAAGGTTCGTTTTCAATCGAAGAACCCGTGATAGTTATTCAGCCTCTACCGATCCCCGGATTGCAGCGGATGTGGCCGGACGAATTTGGCCCCAAAAAAGCCTTTCGGATTTGATTTTAGTAAGTTGCGGACTAGTTTGGACGTTTTTGTATTTTTAAATACGGTGCGGAAAACGGGTTCGAAAATAACACTCAACTTAATTATTTTCAGATAGTTAATAAATAATATATTTATTATTATCAACATAGATATCAACACGAAAATTCATTGATGTTCGGCATCGAACCAAAACGAAAATGGATTGGTTGAGATACCGAACTCTTTTACTCGTCATCTTCCTCGACACAATCTAGCGCATCAAGCGCGACTCGCACCATCGCAATAGAACCTATACGTATAAAAGCATCTTCTCCATCAATGTCGATTAATTGATATCGCTCTGTTGATTCCGGCTCTAATTCAAGAATGTCAAAAAATGCATTCAATTGACCAATATCATCGATTTCGTCGTCGTCCGAAACCTCGGGCTCACAGTACAGCCCAATAACTGGGCCACCGTTCACCATGGTTATACGGACATTCCCATAGTTTTCTTCACTTCCATCACTGTCCTCATCATCAGGAAGAGGTGTGAAGCCATCAAACAAGAAGTGGTGAAAAATCACCTCTCGGGCATTTAAGGCGTAACGATGCTGCTCAGAGTCAAAAACAAAAAAAAGCTCACGGTCTGGAACTACACTTTCCTGAAAGTGTGAGTAAAAACGACGCTTATCAGTCGGGGAAATAGGTAACAACAAATAATCTTGTTGCCCTCGTAGCCAGAGTTTTACCGTCCAAATGCAGCCATCCATTTCAATGCCATTAGCCGCGATATTTTCCAAATCATCGTCACTACGGCTTTTCTGATTGCGCAATTTTTTCAGCAAGTTATCACTGTCTGGAAAAACTGCATTCAACGGCTTCTTTAAGACAGAGCTTATTGCTTGCGCCAACCCTAACTTGGCCGCAACTTTCCCTGTCTCGATACGTTGGATCTGTTGTTGGCTGGTACCAACCATATCCGCTAACTCACGTTGAGTGATTGATAGTTGGGTACGGAGTTCTTTGATTTTGTTTTGCATGATGTCCTGTCCACTTACCAAGAAGTAATGGACACCATTAAAACACAGTAAAGAGTAAAAAACACAAAAATGAGTTTTGATTGATGAGAAATCATTGCCAATGTGAAGAGCATCTTTTCATCGTTCTTCTTTTGTATGCCAGAGATCCACGATGTAGATATCATCCTCACGAAGTTCGTAGTGAACCTCATAATCCTCAAACAACACTTTTCGGACTTCCCGAGGCTCATACCGAGTCTGCTGTACGCCAATGGCCGGATGCGCAGCAAGACCAGCACAGCCAGTAATCAGGCGATCCAAAACGTCATCGGCATGCTGGCGGCTGTACTGAAGGGCGAAACGGTAGATACGTTCAAGATCATCCTGAGCTTTACGTGTCCAGTAAATTTCCATTTATCAGGCTTTCTTCAGACGGTTAGCGAAATCCACCATGTCTGAATGGTTCACCACTCGACCGGCATCCACATCGGCAAGACCGGCCTGGATGTTCTGATGGCGTCGTTCTCTTTCCGCCAGCATGGAGAGTAACGCTTCCTTTATGACCCAGCTCTTTGAACGATCCAGCTCTATAGCCAGATTCTCAACGGCAAGCGCCAACTCAACTGGAACCTGAGCACTGATGGTCTGTTTGGCAGAAGAAACCATAGGGATTACCTCGTTTAATAACACTTAATAACTCCTATTAATTTAACATGATTTTGCTTATAAAAACATCATCTCTCACTCCGCGAGCAACCACCCCGGATAGTATTCCGGCACGACCTGATGCGGATTATCACGAATAAAGTCCATTAGTCGGACAGTCACATCGTATCGGTTATCTGGAAGAGGAAGTAAGTTCGGGAATGTAAATCGGGAAGACGGCTCGCAAGATTCAGCGTGTCGAAGGATGATGGCTTTGCCGCAGCAGGCATTCAGTTATCTGCCGATCGGCATGGCTGGGTTCCGCCTGGTTGTGTACTAATACGTCTGCTGCCGCTTTGTGCTTCAGGCCTGACTTTACTACTTTTTCCGAATAACCTTTTTGCCACACATTTCGCCACGTATTGAATTGCACTCCTGAGACAGGTTAATTCTTTGTCCTGTATCGTTTGCGATAGTCTTCGTAGCAGGTATTATTTTGCGCACTGCATTCCAAAATTGAATTTTTGCCTGAGCATTATGCTCCAGGGCTGCGATCTTTTCCGAGGGCTTCATGACTAACACTAACTTTTCTCAAACGGCGGCGTTTATCTGGTCGGTAGCCGATCTACTGCGCGGTGATTTTAAACAGTCGCAGTACGGGCGCGTGATCCTGCCCTTTACGCTACTGCGTCGCCTTGAATGTGTGTTGGCGGAAACCAAAGACGCGGTGGTAGCCAAAGATGAGGAATTAAAAACCAGCTCACTGCCGGAAGATGCCAAAGAGAAGTTTCTGCTGCGGGCCAGCACGCTTTCCTTCTTCAACACCTCGAAGATGGATCTTGGCAAGATGGGGCAAAATGACATCAAGGCCAACCTCGAAACTTACGTTCAGTCGTTCTCAGCTGACGCGCGTGAAATCTTCGAACACTTTAAATTCAGCGAATTTGTCGGCCTGCTGGAAGATGCCAACCTGCTGTTTAAAGTAGTGAAGAAATTCGCCACCACCGATCTCAGCCCGAAAGCGATTTCTAACCATGATATGGGCCTGGTATTTGAAGAGCTTATCCGTCGTTTCGCGGAAAGCTCCAACGAGACCGCCGGTGAACACTTCACCCCACGCGATATCGTGCGTCTGACGACCTCGCTGGTGTTTATGGAAGATGATGAAGCCCTGACGCAGGACGGTATCATCCGCACCATTTATGACCCAACGGCCGGGACCGGCGGCTTCCTCTCTTCAGGTATGGAATATGTACATGAGCTGAATCCTAACGCGGTCATGCGCGCCTTTGGTCAGGAGCTAAACCCGGAATCCTACGCTATCTGTAAAGCCGACATGCTGATTAAAGGTCAGGACGTTAGCCGTATTAAGCTGGGTAACACCCTCTCGAACGATCAGCTGCCGCTGGATCAGTTCGACTATATGCTCTCCAACCCGCCATTTGGCGTGGACTGGAAAAAGATCGAGGGCGAGATTAACGACGAACATACGCAGAAGGGTTTTAACGGTCGCTTTGGCCCGGGGCTGCCGCGTGTTTCCGACGGCTCTCTGCTGTTCCTGATGCACCTGATCAGCAAAATGCGCGACAACCACAATGTGGATGGCACCGTGAGCAACGGCGGGCGTATCGGGATCATCCTTAACGGTTCCCCCCTGTTTACCGGTGGTGCGGGCAGCGGTGAGAGTGAAATCCGTCGCTACATTCTGGAAGCCGATTTGCTGGAAGGCATTGTCGCGCTGCCAACGGATATGTTCTACAACACCGGCATTGCCACCTACGTCTGGATCCTCTCCAACAAGAAAGCGCCTGAGCGTAAAGGTAAGGTGCAGCTGATTGATGGCACCAACCTGTGCGGAAAAATGCGTAAATCGCTGGGTTCCAAGCGTAACAAGATGGGCGAAGACGATATCAAGCTGATCACCCAGACCTTCGGTGATTTTAAGGTGGTGGATGCCACAACTCTGGAAGAACTGGGTCTGGAAAAAGCCCCCGAGCAAAAATCCAAGCGTGGTCGCCAGCCTGCCACCTCCAAAACCGAAGCGCCGAAAACCTTCGCCAGCAAAATCTTTAACAGCACCGACTTTGGCTATCGCCGTCTGACCATTGAGCGCCCGCTGCGGTTATCCGCTCAGGTGACGGATGAGGCGATTGCGGCTCTGCGCTTTGCGCCGAAGCCGTTTAACGCACCGATGGAACGTTTGTATGAAGAGTTCGCATCCCAATGGCAGTCAGATTGCTATGGTGATTTCTCCGAACTGGAAGCAGAAGCGCGCGCCATTATCAAAGCTGAATTTGCCGAGCTGAAAGAGAAGCAGATTAAGGACCTGCTCGACAGCAAACTGTGGCTGGCGCAGCGCGCACTGATGGAAAAAGCGCAGCAGATTCAGACGGCCCTAGGTACACAGCCAGGTGGTAAAACACTGGTAAGCAATGACTTCAACCAGTTCCAGCTACCCCTGAAAGGGGCCATCAAAACGGCCGGCGTGAAGCTGGATGCGAAAGAGAACAAGCAGTTTATCGATGCCATCACCACCAAAAACCCGGATGCCGAGCCGGTAGTGAAGAAGGTGCTGAAAGAAGCCGCTCAGCCGCTTTACGGCGCGTTTGAATACAAGGGCAAAGTGGTTGATTTTGAACAGGACGGCGAGCTGCGCGATAACGAAAACGTGCCGCTGAATCCGGCAGAATCCACCAACGACCTGATTGAAAACTATTTCGAGTCAGAAGTCCTGCCGCATGTGAATGACGCGTGGATCAACGCCGATAAGCGCGATGCGAAAGATAATGAGGTGGGGATTGTTGGTTACGAAATTCCGTTTAACCGCCATTTCTACGTCTATCAGCCACCGCGCCCGTTAGAAGAGATTGATGCCGATCTGGATGCCGTCAGCGCCGAGATTATGAAGCTGCTGCAGGAGGTACATTCCTGATGGCTAAGTATAAAGCGTATCCGGAGTATGAGGATTCTGGGATTGAGTGGCTGGGGCTAGTACCTAAGTCTTGGACTATTTTTAGATTGAAAAACATGGCGACAATAAAAAATGGCCAAGATTATAAATTTGTTCAAGCTGATGATGGCTATCCAGTTATGGGGTCAGGTGGACAATTTACGTTTTCATCTAAATTTATGTACGACAAGCCATCAGTATTACTTGGGCGCAAGGGAACTATAGACAAACCATTATATATCAATGAGCCATTCTGGACTGTTGATACAATGTATTATACCGAGTTAAAAAAAGATGTTGATGCAAAATATCTTTATTATCTTGCGCTTACGATACAATTTTCTCGCTATTCAACGAATACCGCCCTGCCAAGTATGACTCAGGAACACTTGAGTAATTATAAGTTTTCCGTACCAAGGTCTGAGTCAGAACGAAAGAAAATAACCGAATTTTTAGATCATGAAATCGCAAAAATAGATGATCTAATCGATAAGCAACAACAACTGATTGACCTGCTTAAAGAAAAACGTCAGGCAGTGATTAGCCTTGCAGTTACCAAAGGGCTAAATCCTGATGTGCCGATGAAAGATTCTGGTGTTGAGTGGTTGGGGGAAGTACCAGAGCATTGGGAAGTTAAGAAATTAAAACATGTGGCTTATATAATTGACTGTAAGAATAGGACCCCTGAGTATTTTGATGATGGGGAGTATTTGGTTGTACGAACAACGAATGTAAAAAAACAAAGCTTAGTGCTTGATGGCGCCCTTTATACTAATGAGCGAGATTATAAGATTTGGACTGAACGGGGTGTTCCACCTGTCGGTTCAATATTTTTTACACGTGAGGCGCCTGCAGGTGAAGTTTGTATGGTCCCTGCTTTCACAAAATTATGCATGGGGCAACGGATGATGAATTTCATTTGCCATCAGAGTGACTACACTAACTTTTTATTCGACTATCTAACTTCAGACTGTCTTAAAAGATACATTGAAAGTGAGGCCGCTGGTAGCACGGTTAGTCATTTAAGGGTTGAGCAAGTATATAATATTCCAATTGTCGCCCCTCCAAATTTAGAGCAAAAAAATATTAATGAAATGGTTGGGATTATTAAAACTCAATATTCAAGACTAATCGATGATGCTGAATGTTCACTTGTATTACTCCAGGAACGCAGAACCGCCCTTATCTCCGCCGCCGTCACCGGAAAAATCGACGTCCGCGAATGGGTTGCCCCTGACAGGCAGGACGTTGAGGAGTCACAGGAGGCCACCATATGAGTATGGACAGCACCAAAGAGCTGATTTTCCAGAATGAGATGATTGCTCAGATGGAAGCAAGAGGCTGGATTCGCGGTAAAACCGACGGCTACGATCGCGAACGTGCGCTCTACTCGCAGGACGCGCTGACCTTTGTGCAGATCACCCAGCCGCAGGAGTGGCAGAAGTTTGCCAAAATTTATCCTACCGATACCGAGCGTCATTTTCTTGATGCGCTGGTGGCGCAGCTGAAAAAAGCGGATATCAACGCTACCGATGTTTTGTCCCGCACTTACGGCACGCTCGGCGTGCTGCGTCACGGTATCAAAAGCCATAACGCACGTTTTTCCCTCTGCCAATTTAAGCCGGAGCATAACCTCAATCCGGAAACCCTTTCACGCTATAAACAGAATATCTGCCGTATTGTGCCGGAGCTGGTTTACAGCCCGCATGCGTCGAAGGCCGCATTTGAAGAAACGGGCGTTAAGGCGAAGAAATGGCGTATCGACCTGGTGTTGTTCGTTAATGGCCTGCCGATCGCGACGCTGGAACTGAAGTCTGAATTTAAGCAGGCGGTGCAAAACGCCATCACGCAATATAAGAAAACGCGTTTGCCAAAGGACCCAGGCACCAGTAAGGCCGAACCGCTGCTGACCTTTAAACGCGGAGCGCTGGTGCACTTTGCCGTCAGCCAGTACGAAGTGTTTATGGCAACCAAGCTCGAGGGCGATAAAACCTTCTTCCTGCCGTTTAACAAAGGCACTCATGACGGCGGCGCGGGGAACGATATCCCGGAAGATGCCAACGATTACGCCACCAGCTACCTGTGGAATGAAGTGCTGCTGCCGGATAATCTGCTGAAAGTTCTCGCCAGTTTTGTGCATCTGCAAATCACAGAAAAAGAAGACGCCATTGGTCTGAAGTACAAAAGCGAGAGTCTGATTTTTCCGCGCTATCACCAGTGGGATGTGGTGAACAAACTGATCACTGCCGCCACGGTGGAAGGCACCGGCAATAAATACCTGATCCAGCACAGTGCGGGGTCGGGCAAATCGAACTCTATCGCCTGGACGGCCCACCAACTTTCCCGCCTGTACGATGAAAATGGCGAGAAGCAGTTCCACTCGGTGATAGTGGTGACGGACCGCACCGTGCTGGACGACCAGCTGCAGGACACCATCTATCAGTTTGAGCATCAGGATGGCGTGGTTGGGCGAATCAACAATAAAGAAGGCGACGGTTCTAAATCAGAGAAGCTTGCCTTCGCGCTGGAAAACTCGCAGCCGATCATTATCGTCACCATTCAGACCTTCCCGTTTGTTCTGAAGGCGATTGAAAACAGCGTCAGCCTCAAGCAACGTAAATATGCGGTGATTGCCGATGAAGCGCACTCCTCGCAGAGCGGCTCTACGGCGCGTCAGCTGAAAGAAGTTCTGATGACTGAGGAGGCGGATGACGACGTAGAGATGTCTTCAGAAGATATTCTGGACGCCACCGTCGCCGCGCGTAAAGGCAGCAACAACCTCAACTTTTACGCTTTTACCGCCACGCCAAAAGATAAAACGCTGCAGCTGTTTGGCCGCCGTCCTGACCCGCTTGAACCGGCGTCAAAAACGAACAAACCGGAAGCGTTCCACGTTTACTCGATGCGTCAGGCCATCGAAGAAGGCTTTATTCTTGATGTGTTGAAGAACTACACCAACTACAAGGTGGCGTACAAGCTGCTGCAAAAGCTGGGCGATCCTGACCGGGAAGTGGACAGCAAAAAAGCGAAAATCAAACTGAACCAGTGGGTGACGCTGCACGATCATAACGTTTCGCAGAAAGTGAAGGTGATCGTTGAGCACTTCCGTAAGCATGTGATGCACTTACTGGCCGGCCAGGCCAAAGCGATGGTGGTGACCAGTTCGCGTAAAGCTGCGGTGCGCTACAAGCTGGCGTTTGATAAATACATCGCCGAGCAACAATACGACAAAATCAGCGCAATGGTAGCGTTCTCTGGGGAAGTAGAGTTCAACGAAGATGACCACCATAGCCTTGCTCTGCTTAAGCAGAAGTTCACCGAGATCAATATGAACCCAGGCCTCAAAGGCAGGGATATGCGTAAGGCATTTGATACCGACGACTATCAGGTGATGCTGGTGGCCAACAAATTTCAGACCGGTTTTGACCAGCCCAAGTTGTGCGCTATGTATGTGGATAAAAAGCTGGCCAACGTGGAGTGCGTACAGACGCTGTCGCGTCTAAACCGTACCTATCCAGGAAAAGCGCAGTCCGGCACGTTTGTGCTCGATTTCTACAACGAACCCGATGAGATTTTGGGGGCTTTCCAGCCGTATTACCAGACAGCAGAATTGATGGATGTTAGCGATCCACAGCTCGTCTTTGAGCTATTTGAAAAACTGCGAACCAGCGGCATTTTCCTGTGGAACGAAGTTGAGCAGTTCTGCGAGGCGTTCTTCAGCAAAAACAAATCCAACGCGGCCATTAGCAATATCTGCAAACCTGCGGTGGAGCGCTGGAAGCATCGTTATACCTCAGCGATTGATGCGTATGTGCTGGCTAAAGAGATGTTTGAACGCACCAAAAAGACCGGCGATATCGTGCTGATCACCAATGCGGAAAACACCTTCAAAGAATGCGAGAAAGAAAAAAGTAAGCTGGATATTTTCAAGAAAGACCTCGGCAGCTTTGTCCGTTTTTACGAGTTTATGTCGCAAATTGTTGATTACGACGACAAGAACCTGGAGAAACTGAGTCTGTTTGCCCGCCACTTACGTCCGTTGCTGCATGAACAGCGCATCGAAGAAGATGAGATTGATTTAAGCAACGTGGAGATGAGCCATTATCGCCTGGCGAAGCTTCATGAACAGCACCTGAAGCTGCAAGAGGATGCTGCAGAATACAAAATCAAACCGGGTAATGATGTCGGTACAGCGAAGCCGAAGGACAAGAAAGAAGAGTTTCTGTCGAATATCCTGAACCGTCTTAATGAGTTGTTCGTCACCGATAACCTGACCGATAAAGACATGATCAATTATGCCTTCGCAGTGCGCGATAAGCTGTCAGAAAACCAGGCGGTGATGACCCAGATTGCCAACAACACGCGCGAGCAGGCGATGCTGGGCGATTTCCCGAAAGCCATTGATGACGCCGTCATGGACAGCAACGACGCCCAGCAGGAGATGATGGTGCAATATCTTTCTAACCCTGAATTGGCGAAGGGCTTTGCCCGCGTAGTGTTTGATATGTTGAAAGGGGCTTAACGCTTTTTCATCAAGGAGTGGTACAGGATATGCTGAATTCTCTGGAAATTTACCAGGCGTTGAATGAATTGGGTTACCGGCTTGAGGCTGGAAAATTCGAGCCAAGCTATGCATCCGAGCATACGCTCGGGGGTGGAAAGTATCTGTATGTCAAACGCAGTCGGGACGGGGTTGTTAACAAGAGTCCATTGGTTCTTGCACCAGAAACTCTGGACTTGAAGGCGGAAATTGATCGTATTACGGGTATCCACTGCCTTTGGGAAAAAGTCAAAAGCACCAGCTACCGCCGTTATCCGAAAGACAATGGTACGTCCCAATATGGTTTCGGGGCTGATGTTGAATCAGTCGAAGCGTTGCGGGTGCTGGTGGCTTTGCTGGGTGGTCAACCCTCTATAACGACTCAACCCGGACTACAAAGAGACAACGAAAACAAGGAGCAATTGTTAATGTATCCTTTAAACCAGATTCTCTTTGGACCACCCGGTACTGGTAAAACCTACACCACGACCGAAATGGCAGTCAAAATCGCGGATAATGCCTGGTACCTACAGGCTACGCAGGAGCACCATGGCAATGACTTACGCGAGGTGCTAAAAGAACGCTATAAGGCGTTGGTAGAAAAGCAGCGCATTATGTTTACCACCTTCCACCAGAGCTTCTCCTATGAAGACTTTATCGAAGGGATCCGCGCGACTACTGATGAAAAGTCTGGCGCGCTTCGCTACGAAGTTGTAGATGGTATTTTTAAACAACTGTGCCTGAATGCTGAAGTTAAAACGCGTGGTAATTCAACCCAGTCACTGTCTTTGAATGGGAGGCGAATTTGGAAAATGTCTCTTGGAAATACCCTTGACAGTGAAGATTATATTTTCGATGAATGCCTGGCGAACGATTATATTCTATTAGGCTGGGGGGATAACCTTGATTTTAGTGGCTGCACGACAGCGGCTGATGTCCGACTGCGCATAGATGGAGCGAGTGACAGCCTGGTTGAGCGAAGCGAGTATATGTTGACTGCGGTCAATATGTTTAAAAACATCATGAAAAATGGTGATTTGGTTATTATTTCCGATGGGAATCATAAGTTTAGAGCTATTGCCGAAATCGCCGGAGATTATCAATATCTACCCAATGATGAACGCACAGGTTATCATCAAATGCGTAAGGTCAACTGGCTACGAAGCTATTCGCCGAGCTTACCAAAAGAACAGTTGTTTTTAAAAACACTTTCACAGATGACATTATATGAGCTGAGGGACACCTCAATTGACAGGGAAAAATTGTCTCAACTAATGGCTCCCATTGAAACAATTGATAATCAAGCATTGCCGCACGTACTCATTATCGATGAAATAAATCGTGGTAATATTGCCCGCATCTTTGGTGAATTGATTACTCTGTTGGAACCCGATAAACGATTGGGTGCCGAAGATGCCGGCACCTTAATGTTACCGTATTCTAAACAGCTATTTTCCGTGCCCGGGAATGTCTATGTAATTGGTACTATGAATACGGCTGATAAGTCGTTAATTCAAATGGACCTGGCGTTAAGACGTCGTTTTAGCTTTACAGAAATGCCTGCGCGACCGGAGTTGTTAACTGGGATTACTGCGTTTAGCGTAGATATCGCGCAGTTGTTAACGCGTATTAATCAGCGTATTGAAGCGCTGCTGGATAGTGAGCATATGATTGGCCATGCTTACTTTATGCCACTTACACATTTAGAAAATAACGCCGATCGCGAAGTCTGTCTAGCCAGCATCTTTCGGAACAAAATCATTCCATTGCTGAGAGAGTATTTCTTTGATGATTATGAACGCATTGGTTGGGTACTTAATGATTCGGTGAAAGCGAAAGAACACCGTTTTATTCTGTTGCAACAGTCAGCACAACTACCGTCACTTTCAGCACTATTCCCGAAAGATATTGCGGATAGTTTGTCTGATCGGCGCTTCCGTATCAATGAACATGCTTTCGCGTCGGCAGAAGCTTATCAGGGGATTATCGTATAATGATCCAAGTCCGGGAATATGCTCTGCTTACTTTTGATAACTCTCAACCACCCAGTATGGATTTGGGTATTGTCTCTGAGGCAACCTTTTCCTGGCTTGAGCAATTGCAACAAAAGTGGAGTGGTACCTCTCAAATTCTCAGCCGAGAAGGGAAACGGTTTTTGCGTTTAGGAAACTATGTCGGTTATTTACAATCCCCGAATGGCGAGTCAATCGAAATTCTACCAAAAACCACGCTTGAAGCTCCGGCTGAGATGGTATCCCTGCGTCAGCTTTTACGACGAATGCTAAGCGCCTCTTTAGGGATTGCCCCTCGTGAGGCGAACCAGGCGATATTACAACGTAGCGACCAGCCTCTACATGAATGGATAATTAGTGAGTTTTTAAGGCATCTTGCTGATTTGGTGCGCAAAGGCCTGCGTTTCGATTATCACCTCATCGAAGACGAACATAGCGCGTTCATACGAGGTCAGTTGAATGTCACTGCGCAAATGAGAATGCCTCCGGGTAGAGGTACTCATTTTCATGTGCGCTATGCGGAGTTTTCCCCTCAGCGCATCGAGAACCGTCTGCTACGGACCGCTTTGAATTGGGTGCTTAAACTGACCGGACAGGGGCAAAACTGGAGGCAGGCAAATTCACTAAGCCATCAACTGGAGGACATAGTGCCTGTTTGTGGCAGTACAATACACCCCATGAGCCAATGGAGTGACGGGAAATATCTCTTCGGCTATCGCGCTATAAAACCTTGGTGCCAACTCATTCTTGAACAGCTTAATCCAGACTTTCAACATGGGTCGCACCAGGGAATTTCTCTGTTATTTCCTATGGAGAAGTTATATGAGGGCTGGGTCGGATGCGGTCTGGCTGGAGTGTTGCATCACGATTATCAGCTTATTGAACAAACTAAGAGCCAGTATTTATTAGAGCATGTTCCTGCTGGCGAAAAGTCATCTCAACGATGGTTCATGCTTAAACCTGACTTTCTTATCACTGGCGGGCAGGCGATGGTTCTGGATGCTAAATGGAAACTATTAGATAGCAGAGCTGATGATAGTCTAAGAAAGTATGAAATCAGCCAACCTGACCTATATCAGATGTTTGCCTATGGTCAAAAATATCTTAATGGGAAAGGAAATATGATGCTGATATATCCACGCCATCAGCACTTTGCTACACCGTTGCCGGTATTCCGTTTCAACGAGGATTTATTTCTATGGTGTGTGCCCTTTGACCTTGAATCTGGTGGATTGGTTAAAGGCGAGTGGCAGGATTCGTTCCGTTGCTTCCCTGATGATGAACTTGAAGGGGCGTATGGTGAAAAACAAGATAACCACGCATTTTTATGAATATTAAAATGGTGAGGGAGAAACAATTATGGTTTATAAGGATTTCTATCATTTAATGTTGGAGTTTTTTTCACAACCTGTTGTTCTGTACACTGGTTCAAGGAATGTCCCTTTTACGATTTATACTGAGGAACAAAAGCTGTTTGTTAGAAATAGCAAAGATAATATCAGCTGCATTCTTCCCAAAGAAGTTTCAGCATTTGTTGAGCGATTTGAAGAAAGTGACAGTTTGTCAGCTAAAGATTATCATAACGTGACTTTCAAAGCATCCTATTTACTGGCTGCGATGAAATATATCTCTGTAAAAAGCTCATTGAGCCTTGAGAATAAATAACTCTGACTCAATCAATGAACTACAGCCCATTGTAAGGAAACCGTGGCCGCAGACTTCAACTTTGGTGTCATAACCCATCACCAGCAATGCACTGTTTACAGTGTCTTCTTTCACAGGCTTACGTAGAACATAATCGCAAAAAAAATGAGCTTATGGCAGATAACTACCGGATTTTAGGCATAAAAAATACCTCAATTGAGGTCTATTTACATACTTATGGCGCGAAGACCGGACTCGTACATCACACTCAACCTCATGATTTTAGATAGTTAGTAAAAAAATTTTAATTTTATACCAACACAGATACCAACAAGAAAATTCATTGTTTTTCGGCATCGAACCCGGACAAATATGACTGGGTTGTATTAGCTCAGATTTGACCTGACACAGCTATGGCACAAATCTAAACCTAATCTGACAGGCAGGTTCGTGCCAGAAGTGGAAAATGCATGCTCACTGAGCCTTATTAATCTAAAGAGTGCTCACCACGAATTTTAGTATCATACACTGCTTTAATAAGGTGCTCTTCATGTACTCTTCTTACACCTCGTCGTGATATCCAAAAGTAAATGAGTAACATAGCATATCGGAATGTGAGATCATTAATCTCAATATATATAACGAGCTCATATGCATCAGATGCATCGAACATTGAAATTTCTTTAAAATCCAAATGGCATTTTTCAACCCATGCACTGAGCTGGTTTGTCTTATCCACGGGTGCGCGCTGAATGATTCGAATCGCTCTGTAAGATTTAGGGACAAATCCATAATAAATTGGATTTGCATCGTTTGAATCCCAGAGGCGAAGATTAAATAACCTATGTTTATCTTTAAGCTCAAAGTTATGCTCTTCCAGCACACGATTTAATGAAGGGCATAGCTCTAAAATTTCCCTTTCATACTCTTCACCCTTTTCTCGGTCAGAATAAAGTTCGTGTATCTTATTTTGCCAGAATTGGTTAACAGTAAATTTATCATAAAGTAGCACAATTGACTCGTCGAATTCATTTATCATAAATCCCCCACTGCTTTAAATGCGTATCCTTTTCTAATTTCTACATCTACTCTTTCAGACCGGGTATTTCGTACCATAAATGTTTTTTTCTTTTCAGCATAGACACCACCGGCATTGACGGCCTCATCAATGAATAATCCGGCATCCTTAAAAGCAGCCGTTCGTAATGATGCTTCTCTTGACGATATAATCTTTGTCAAGCTAGCAAGCATATTTTTTCCCTCAGAGCCGGTTGGGGCTCGCTCACCGCTCCAGGGAACTGATTCCTCGAGTGTTGCTCCCTGCGCCTGAATTCTGCCGCGATGCAAAGGGCCAGAATTACCTTTACCAAGGTTTTTCTTCTTATTCATTTTAATAGCATCCATTATTCTGAAAAAAATGTATTTTTTTTCAATTATGATTTTTTATTCACTTTATTATTTAGACTTTCAAAACCTAGTTCGGAAAAGATTAAATTAAGGTCTTTACCTTTCACAGCCCAATGAGTTCGACTCAAACAAAATATACCAAGACCAAGCACATTTTTATATAGTTCAGTCTTAAGATTCTTTATTTCACCAAGGTCGTGATTAATCTTAAATTCATAACAAATATCATCATCAGACTTAATTAAATTACGAATTTCACCCGCACGAATTCGAATATATATTTTATTGTCTGTCTCATCCTCTTTGTAATACACCTCTATCATAAACAGCACTGGTAATTTTGCAAGAAAAGATAGAGCTTTGGGAGCAACCGGCGTCAGTGACTTATATATTTCTGTGGGTGTACCTTCAAACATTCTTAATAATGAAAAACTATCACGTCCTTCATTAATTTCTGGATCCTTAGACTGCCATCTGTCGTAAACGTCAGGCTCACCACCCATAATGAGATTAAACATTCTAATATCCTGATTTAGCTTAAAATATTAATATCATTCATACATTAGGCCATTTTATTTAACAAACTCTGTATGTCCATGGATCTCTTTCCCTCAACATCCGTTTCGTGTGCCAAGTCAGTATCGCATCTTACGACACTCTGCATATACCGTACGCGTTAAACTGGTATAGATCCGCTCTCCCTCTCCCGCCTTTCGCTTGCCTGCTATATATAGAACCTCAGCCAACTGCATAGTCAGTCAGTTGACCTTGAGAGAGTTAATATAGCGGGAAAGGTAGGTAAACGCTGGATTTTAGGCATAAAAAAAGACCTCAATCGAGGTCCATTTGCATACTTATGGTGCCGAAGGCCGGAATCGAACCGGCACGCCTTGCGGCGGTTGATTTTGAATCAACTGCGTCTACCGATTTCGCCACTTCGGCACTGAAGGGTATGCGGAAAACGTTGGCGATTATACCGTTACCCCCTGTTTACGCAACTCAATTCCATCGGTGCGGCGGTTGAGTGATGAAAAAAACGGCGCATCGAACTTTTTCCGTCTCCTTTTGCTACCTCATCGCGTCGGTGCTGCAAGTGCTGCAAGTGCTGCAAGTGCTGCAAGTGCTGCAAGTGCTGCAAGTGCTGCAAGTGCACGTTAAGGGATATCTAACGCATAGTCTGTAACCGATCGCACCTTATGCTACAGATAACTCTTATATATTGAGATATTGCCGCGAAGTGCTCAAAAGTGGCGGGAACTCGCCCACGTTTCAGCAGTCGGAACCGTCAGGAGCGTCGCGTGCTGCCGTTTTTGCGCGACCAGTAACAAGAAGAGTTAACAGGGCATAATCGATGAATGCAGCAACCCGTTTAGTTATGGCACTTTCCCTTTCCGCCGCGTTTTTTAGCGTTACCGCCGGCGCAACCACCTGGCAGGAGCAGCTCAGCTCCGCGGCCAGTGCGCTGGGGCAGCAGCACGCTGCGGAAGGCGCTACCGACAGTGGCGGCACCCCCGCCCCAACCGGTACGTCGCTAACTGCGCTTGCCGGCCTGCTTAGCGGCGGTACGCAGTCGCTTAGCGCTGGCACCATGACCAATGCGGCTGGCGTGTTGCAGTACTGCATGAAGAACAACCTGGTTGATAACAATATCTCCTCCATGAAGGATCAGCTGCTTGAAAAACTGGGGCTACAGGACCCTAAACAGCAGCAGACCATCGACTATCAGCAGGGGCTGGCCGGGCTGCTGAATACCGGCAACAGTCAGCAGGTGAATCTGAAGGCGCTGGGTGAAACGCCGATTGGCAAAAAGGTGAAAACCAAAGCCTGTGATTTGGTGCTGAAGCAGGGCTGGAAGTTTATTTCATAACTCTTCACCCTGATTAAGGCGTTGGGGCTGTCCCCTCGCCGCCTTTTACGGGCTACGCAGGTAGCCCTTTTTACCCCTCATCTTCTCCGGCGCTCTCCGGCATTTAAAATCAAAGGCCCAAGCACCATCTGCGCCAGGATGGTTTTCCCTACATAAAATAATAAGGTAGTCATCATGTCCGATTATCGAGTGAGTTATCTTTCTGGTCATCTGGGCGATATCGCGCTGCATCACTGGCCGGTGCCTCAGCCTCGTTTTCTGGTTCTGCTGATGCACGGTTACGGTGAACATATGGGTCGCTATCATCACGTTGCCAGGCGGCTTAATTTGCCGGGAGGCTACGTCTTTGGCCCCGATCATCTCGGGCACGGGCAGTCCCACGGCGAACGCGTGCTGATCGCCGACTATGAGGCGGTGGTCGATGATGTGCATCTGGCGGTGGAGGCGGTGCGCAGGCAGTTTCCCGACCTGCCGCTGATCGTAGTCGGTCACTCGATGGGTGGGATGATCGCCACGCGTTATGTACAGCGCTACGGTTCTGACGTTGCCGGGCTGGTGCTGTCCGGGCCGCTGCTGGGCGAGAAAACGCAAATCAGCGAAATGCACACGTTACCGGCAATTCCCGATACGCCGTTGGATGTGACCACCCTGTCGCGCGATCCGAAGGTGGGCAGCAGCTATCAGGCCGATCCTCTGGTGTGGCACGGGCCGTTTAAGCGCACCACGCTACGCGCAATCAGTGAGATGCTTACGCTGATCCATGCCGGTCCTGGCTTTGGCAGTTTGCCAACGCTGTGGCTTCACGGTGAGGGGGATCGTCTGGTGCTTGCTGGCGAAACGCTACAGACGCTAAACAAGCTGCGCGGCAGCGACTTTGACCGTGAGCTGTATACCGGTGCGCAGCACGAGATTTTTAATGAGACCAACCGTGACGAGGTTCTGCGCCGCGTGAATAGCTTTATCGTTCGCGTGCTGGGTTAGCCAGGCCGGGGCTGGCAACGAAAGGCGACGTAATCCAGGCGGGATGCGATAACTCGATGAAATTTGTGCCCGCTGCCCGATCGGCTGCCGGGCAGTGCCTGCTATGCTTAGAGGCATAATCCCTGCCTTTCAACCAGATGGATAATCAACTATGACTGAACCGCTGCTGATTGCCCGCACGCCCGAACATCTGCTGAATCTGCTGCCT
>Ga0256410_1000613_pt1 | contig 33137 bp, 32 predicted proteins | sample PhyWR1_FD_185983 | JGI IMG/M metagenome (GOLD analysis project Ga0256410, IMG submission 185983) | Leaf surface microbial communities from wheat plants in UC Gill Tract Community Farm, Albany, California, United States - DLSL W.R1 | ecosystem: Host-associated > Plants > Phyllosphere >... | reverse complement strand
GTGGTCTCCACCAACATCTGCGGCTCTGACCAACACATGGTGCGTGGCCGCACCACGGCCCAGACCGGCCTGGTGCTCGGTCATGAAATTACCGGTGAAGTGATCGAGAAGGGCAGTGACGTCGAGAACCTGAAGATCGGCGACCTGGTGTCGGTGCCCTTCAACGTCGCGTGCGGCCGCTGCCGCTCCTGCAAGGAGCAACATACTGGCGTGTGCCTGACCGTCAACCCGGCGCGTGCCGGTGGCGCCTATGGCTATGTCGACATGGGCGACTGGACCGGCGGCCAGGCCGAGTACGTGCTGGTGCCGTACGCTGACTTCAACCTGCTGAAACTGCCTGACCGCGACAAGGCCATGGAGAAAATCCGCGACCTGACCTGTCTGTCCGACATTCTCCCGACCGGTTATCACGGCGCCGTCACTGCCGGTGTTGGCCCGGGCAGCACTGTCTACATTGCGGGTGCCGGCCCTGTGGGCCTGGCGGCTGCCGCTTCGGCGCGCCTGCTGGGCGCTGCGGTGGTGATCATCGGCGACGTCAACCCGATCCGCCTGGCTCACGCCAAGGCCCAGGGTTTCGAGATTGCCGACCTGTCCCAAGACACGCCGCTGCACGAGCAGATAGCCGCACTGCTGGGCGAACCGGAAGTGGACTGCGCCGTCGACGCCGTGGGCTTCGAAGCCCGTGGCCATGGCCATGAAGGCGTCAAGGCGGAGGCCCCGGCCACTGTGCTCAACTCGCTGATGGGCGTGGTGCGCGTGGCGGGCAAGATCGGTATTCCGGGCCTGTACGTCACCGAAGATCCGGGTGCGGTGGATGCCGCTGCAAAAATGGGCAGCCTGAGCATCCGCTTCGGCCTGGGCTGGGCCAAATCCCACAGCTTCCATACCGGCCAGACACCGGTGATGAAGTACAACCGCCAGCTGATGCAGGCGATCATGTGGGACCGTATCAACATTGCCGAGATTGTTGGCGTGCAGGTGATCAGCCTGGATGACGCGCCGCGTGGGTATGGCGAGTTTGACGCGGGTGTGCCGAAGAAATTTGTGATCGATCCGCACAAACTCTTCAGCGCGGCATAACTCTCAGGCACACGATCCAACGGTGGGAGCGGGCTTGCTCGCGAAAGCGCTGGTTAAGTCGAAGCACGTTTGACTGACCTGCCGCATTCGCGAGCACGCCCGCTCCCACTTGGTTTTTTTGGAGTGTCAGCGGTTGGCGAGGGCGCCTTGGTAGACGGTCGGCCCCGTGGGCTGCTTGCTCAACGACCCACCTTTGGTTTCCGAACTCACCATCAACTCCACCGGCTTGCGGATGCTTTTCTGTTGGCGTGGGTTGAGTCCGATAATGCCTTTGCCATCTTCCGGCAACAGTCCAAGCGACACCGGTGCGCCGCCTTCGGGCAACGCCCACAGTTCCAGGCTGCGATCCGGCTCGGGTGCCGTCGTGGCGATCGGCTCGACTTCGAGGTAATCCTTGTGCGCCATGATCTGCGCCGCGGGTTGCTGGGCAGTGGTCACCAGTGTGGCAGCAGACTTGACGTTGTCTTGGGTGTAGAGCGCGCTGCCGAGGCCGGCGACAATGGCCACGCAGACGCCCATGAACACGCGTGGGCGGCTCCAGAAAGGCGGCTTTTGCTCAATCACTTGGGGACGGGTCGCGCTCATCGGGCTTTTCCTGGCAAGGCTTTAAGTCCTGTCATGGACCCTGGTTCGCGCGATGGGTTCCTGACTGCCGTTCAGCTCAAAGTGATGCCAATTGGCCCTGATACAGCACCGGTCCGGTGGGTTGCCCGGTCACTGAACCACCGCGTGGCTCCAGGCTCACGGCCAACGTCAGCGGCGCGGAGAGCAAGGCTCGTTGCGCCTTGCTCAGCGTTATTCGGCCGTTGCCCGCAGCGGGGAGCAGACCCAGGGAGATTGGTTTACCGCCCGGTGCAATCGCCCACAACTCGAGGCTGTGCGTCGGTTCCACCGCAGCCAGTGCCACGGGTTCCACTTGCAGGTGGTCGCCATACGCCTTGATCTGCAGCGCCGGTTGCTGGTTGGCCGCGACGAGCGTGGCGTTGTACTGCGCACCGATGTCTCGTTGATACAGCACGCCCGCCAGCACGGCCACGACTACCACGCACGCCGCTGCCAGCAGGCGCAGGTTCATCCACAAGGGTTTTTTTGCCGGCAAATGCAGCACCTGCGGCTCGATGCGCGCCTTGATGCTGTCCCATACATGCTCGGGCACCGGTCGTTCGGGCAAGGCGCCGGTCAGGCTGGCCAGGGCGTCCTGCCAATGGCCGAGTTCCACGCGCAGCGCCGCATCCTCCAGCAACAAGGCCTCGAAACGCCGACGCGCAGTGGCAGGCATCAGTCCGATGGCGTAGTCGGCGGCGAGGGCGCGGCGCAGGGCGGTGGTCTGGTAGTTCATGATTCAAGGCACCTGCGCAGGCGTTCCATGCCGCGACGAATCCAGGATTTGACCGAGCCCAGGGGGGCTGCCAGCTGTTGGGCCAACTCCGCGCACGACAGGCCCTGGAAGTAAGCCACGGTAATCGATTGGCGCTGCATGCCCTCCAGGGTGTCCAGGCAGCGGTTCAAGGCGTGGGCCTCGCGTTCGTTGTCGAGTTGGTCGTGGGCGCTGGGTGTGTCATCGACCAGCGTGTCCTGCTGACCGTCCGCCAGCGGCTGTTCACGGTGCTTGCGCAATTGGTCGATGGCCAGGTTGCGGGTGATGTTGACCATCCAGGTCATCGGCGCAGACAGGTGCGCCTGGTAGCGCGAAGCGTTGTACCAGATGCGCACGAAGGCTTCCTGCAAGACCTCTTCGGCCAGGTCCTGGCGGCCCATGAAACGCAGCGCTACACCGTGCAAGCGCGGTGAGACGCTCCGGTAGAGGGTTTCGAACGCCTGGCGATTGCCCAGCGCACATTGGGCCAGCAAGGGCTGCAGCGGATCAGCGTCGGACGTGGAAATAGGGCTTCTCCAGGCTCTGGATACAGGGCGATGGGACTGCGCGCGCAAGCGGTGGCAGGCAGAGGTTAGTTCAGGTTGCGCGCGCGTTCCATTCACGGCCGTCTTCCTCTAGGGGTTGTGGTGCATATACGCAGCAGCGACGGGTTTGGATGCACTGGGAACAATCCCCCGGGCTGCCCAGTCAAACGCCTGCTTTCACCCCTACGCCCAGAGGTTGTTTCGATGAAGATTTCACGCGGTTTAGCCCTTTCCTGCCTGATGACCCTGGCAGCCGGCCCGGTGTTCGCCGCAGGGTTCAGCCTTGGGGACGCGGCCAATGCGATTGCCGGCATGCAGGGTGGCAACAACAAGGCCGCTGCTGCCGCACCGTCGTCCGAGACGGCCGGGTTGCTGAGCGCCCTGACCTCGCAACTGAACATCACCCCCGAACAAGCGGTGGGCGGTACGGGCGCCATGCTGGGCCTGGCCAAGAACAAACTGAGCGGCAACGACTATTCGCAGCTGGGTAATAGCGTGCCGGGCCTTGACCAACTGTCGGGCAACAATGCGTTGGGTAGCCTCGGGGCCTTGAGCGGGATGCTCGGCCAGGCCGGCGGCAGCAAGACCAGCGGCCTCGACGGCCTGTTGGGTAACGTGAAGAACACCAACGACCTGAACACCGCGTTCAGTGCCTTGGGCATGGACAGTGGCATGGTCGGCCAGTTTGCCCCGGTGATCCTGCAATACCTGGGTGGCCAGGGTGCCAGCAGCTCGGTGCTGGGCAAGCTGGCCCAGGCATGGGGCACTGGCAGTTAAAGACGCTCCGCGCGCAGTTGCTCGATGCGCGCGTCCTTCTCCGTCCAGAGCTGGTTGACCCAGTTCTGGACGGTTTGGCGAAACACCGGGTCATTCTCGTAATCCCCTTGCCACAACGCCGGATCCAGCTCGCGGGTACGGATATCAATGATCACCTCTGGCACCGCGCCGCTGATCAAATCCCAGAACCCCGGTATTTTCTGCTGTGGATAGACCACGGTCACGTCGAGCACGGCGTCCAGTTGTTCACCCAGCGCCGCCAGTACAAACGCCACGCCGCCCGCCTTGGGCTTGAGCAAGCGGCTGAACGGTGAACCCTGCTGCGCCCGCTTGGCCTCGCTGAAGCGCGTACCTTCCAGGTAGTTGACCACCGTCACCGGCTGGCGCTTGAACAGCTCGCAGGCCTCTTTGGTGATCTTCAAGTCCTGCCCCGCGAGTTCCGGGTGCTTGGCCAGGAAAGCCTTGGTGTAGCGCTTCATGAACGGGTAATCCAGCGCCCACCAGGCCAGGCCCAGGAAGGGCACCCAGATCAGCTCTTTCTTCAGGAAGAATTTGAAGAACGGCGTGCGCCGGTTGAGGGCCTGGATCAGCGCCGGGATGTCTACCCAGGATTGGTGGTTGCTGATGACGAGGTAAGACGTGTCACTGCGCAAATCGGCGCCACCGCGAATATCCCATTGGGTGGGGATGCACAGCGAGAAAATCAGCTTGTCGATCTCGGCCCAGGTTTCGGCGATCCACATCACCGCCCATGACATGTAGTCACGCAAGCGACCGGGGGCCACCAGCTTGAGCAGGGCAAACACCATCAATGGGCCGAACAGCACCAAGGTGTTGAGCAATAGCAGCAGGGTGACAAAACAGCCGGTGAGCAGTCGGCGCATAAGTAACTCTTGGAATCGTGTGGGCGGGTCATGATAAGCAAGGCGAGTCCAGAGGCCAAATCGCAAATCACGGTACGAATGTTTCACAATGTGCCGGGTATGGTTGAGTGAGCTAACTAACCACCGCTTTTGCGGTCTAGAATCCGCCTACTTCTTTCCGAGGACATCACTTCGTGAAACTGCTATTTGCCTCGCTCGCCCTGGCCGCCCTGCCTGTCATGGCCGCCGAACCGACCCTCTACGGTCGCTACGAATACATCCAGTTGCCGGAGATCGGCGAAACCTTCAAGGCCAAGATGGACACCGGCGCGCTGACTGCCTCGCTGTCGGCCCGCGACATCGAAACCTTCACCCGCGATGGTGATGACTGGGTTCGTTTCCGCCTGGGCGGCAAGGACGCATCCGATAAGGTCTTCGAACACAAAGTCTCGCGCATCAGCAAGATCAAGAGCCGCGCCGACGAAGACGACGAAAAAGATGAAGCCAGCGTGGCCAAGCGCCCAGTGATCGATCTGGAAATGTGCCTGGGCAACGTCAAGCGTACCGTCGAGGTCAACCTCACCGACCGCAGCAGCTTCAATTACCCGTTGCTGATCGGTGCCAAGGCCCTGCGTGAATTCGGCGCTGCGGTGAACCCGGCCCGTCGGTACACTGCCGACAAACCGGACTGCTGACGGACTGCCATGCCCCACATCCTGATTGTCGAAGACGAAGCGGCGATTGCCGACACGCTGATATTCGCCCTGCAAGGCGAGGGCTTCGGCACCACCTGGCTGAGCCTGGGCCAAGCGGCGCTGGAGCATCAGCGCAAGACCCCGGCCGACCTGATCATCCTCGACATCGGCCTGCCGGACATCAGTGGTTTTGAAACCTGCAAGCAATTGCGCCGCTTCAGCGAAGTGCCGGTGATGTTCCTCAGTGCCCGCGACGGTGAGATCGACCGGGTCGTGGGGCTGGAGATCGGCGCCGACGATTACGTGGTCAAGCCGTTCAGCCCAAGGGAAGTGGCGGCGCGGGTCAAGGCGATCCTCAAGCGCGTCGGCCCTGGTGTGGCGCCGGCGCTGTTTCAGGTGGATCTGGAGCGCATGCAGATCGCCTATCGCGGCCAGCCCTTGAGCCTGACGCGCCATGAGTTTCGTCTGCTGCAGAGCCTGTTGGAACAACCGGAGCGGGTGTTCAGCCGCGAACAGTTGCTTGACGCCGTGGGCGTGCCTGCCGATGCCGGCTACGAGCGCAATATCGACAGCCATATCAAAAGCCTGCGCAGCAAATTGCGCGGCATTGCCGCCCAAGCCGAACCGATCCAGACCCACCGCGGCCTCGGCTACAGCTACAGCCCGAGCCACAGCTGATGCGCCTGGGGCTGCGGATGTTCCTGGTGTACGCGCTGTTTATCGGCCTGACCGGCTATTTCGTGCTCAGCACCGTGATGAAGGAAATCCGCCCCGGCGTGCGCCAGTCCACCGAAGAAACCCTGGTGGACACCGCCAACCTGCTGGCCGAGATCCTGCGCGATGACGTCAAAAACGGCACCCTCGGCCAGAGCCACTGGCCCGCGCTGCTCAAGGCTTACGGCAATCGTCAGCCTGGCGCGACCATCTGGGGGCTACCGAAAAACCAGGTCAACCATCGAATTTACGTCACCGACGCCAACGGCACCGTGTTGCTCGACTCCAGCGGCGTGGCGGTGGGCCAGGACTATTCGAAGTGGAACGACGTTTACCTGACCCTGCGCGGCGAATACGGCGCGCGTTCCACCCGCAGTAACCCGCAGGACGCCACCTCGTCGGTGATGCATGTGGGCGCGCCGATCCGCGATAACGGCCAGATCATCGGCGTGGTCACTGTGGCCAAGCCCAATAGCTCGTTGCAGCCCTATGTCGATCGTACCGAGCGGCGCCTGCTTTGGTACGGCGCCGGGCTGGTCATCCTCGGTTTGCTGCTCGGCGCGCTGTTGTCGTGGTGGGTGAGCGCCGCCCTGCGCCGTCTGACCGCCTATGCCGAAGCCGTCAGCGAGGGCCGCCGCGCCGAGCTGCCGCACTACCGTGGCGGCGAACTCAAGCAACTGTCCACCGCTGTGGAGCACATGCGCACACAGCTGGAAGGCAAAGCCTACGTAGAACATTACGTACACACCCTGACCCACGAACTGAAAAGCCCGCTGGCGGCCATTCGCGGCGCGGCGGAGCTGTTGCAGGGCGACATGACCCGCGAGCAACAGCAGCGTTTTGTCGGCAATATCGACAGCGAAAGCGCACGCTTGCAGCAGTTGATCGAACGCCTGTTGAACCTGGCACAGGTCGAACAACGCCAGGGCCTGGAAGAGCAGGTGAGCATCCCGCTGGCGGCCCTGGTGAGCGATGTGCTCAATGCCCAGTGTGCGCGCATCGAAGGCGCTGGGTTACACGTCGAGCAAGGGATTGCGGCGGATGTGAACGTGTTTGGCGAGCCGTTCCTGTTGCGTCAGGCGCTGGGCAACTTGCTGGATAACGCGTTGGATTTCACCCCGCCGGGTGGCACGTTGCGCTTCAGTGCGAGCCGCCAGCACAACGATGTGCAGGTGAGCCTGTTCAACCAGGCCGCGCCGATTCCCGACTATGCCTTGCCGCGTTTGAGTGAGCGGTTCTATTCACTGCCGCGTCCGGCCAGTGGGCGCAAGAGCACGGGCCTGGGTTTGAACTTCGTTGAAGAAGTGATGAAGCTGCACGGCGGTGCGTTGCAGATCGGTAATGTGCCGGGTGGAGTGCAGGTGGTGCTGCATCTCCACACAGTCTCCACAGTACCCACATAAAACCCCCACGCGCGCGGCTCACGCTCTGCCCATCAAAACAGGGAGAGCCCCATGAACCGCAGCCTGCTTTTCAAACTTGGCGCCATTGCGCTACTGATCCTGCTGTTACTGATTCCGTTGTTGATGATCAACGGCATCATCAGTGACCGCCAGCAACTGCGCGACGGTGTCGTGATGGACATCGCCCGCAGTTCCAGCCTCGCCCAGCGCCTGACCGGCCCGGTCATGGTGGTGCCGTATCGCAAGACCGTGCGTGAATGGAAACTCAACGAAAAGCTCAACAAGCGCTACGAGGAAACCCGTGAAGAACGCGGGCGCCTGTATTTCCTGCCGGACCGTTTTGAACTCGACGGCCAGGTGCAGACCGAACTGCGCGCTCGGGGGATTTACCAGGCACGGCTGTTCCATGCCGATAGCCGCATCAGTGGGCGCTTCGAGCTGCCCGCGCAGTTGGGCATCAACGAAAATTTCGCGGACTACCGCTTCGAACCGGCGTTTCTGGCGGTGGGCATCAGCGATATCCGTGGCATCGAAAACGCCCTGAAGCTGGAGCTGGGCAGCCAACGCCTGGAGTTCTCGCCGGGCACCCAAGTGGATTGGCTGGGGGAGGGCGTCCATGTCACGCTGCCGGAGCAGGACAGTAAAAAACCGGCGGTGGTGGACTTCGCCTTCGACCTGCGCCTGCAAGGCACCGAACAACTGCAAGTGGTGCCGGTGGGCAAGACCAGTCAGGTATCGCTGGCGTCCAATTGGCCGCACCCCAGCTTTATCGGCAACTTCCTGCCGGCCCAGCGTGACATCACCGACAAAGGCTTCACCGCCAATTGGCAGACCTCATTCTTCTCCACCAACCTCGAACAGGCCCTGCAAACCTGCCTGGACCGCGAAGGCTGTGACGACTTCAACAACCGCAGCTTCGGTGTGAACTTCATCGACCCGGTGGACCAGTACCTCAAGAGTGATCGTGCGATCAAATACGCGCTGCTGTTTATCGCCCTGACCTTTGCCGGTTTCTTTCTGTTCGAAGTGCTCAAGAGCCTGGCGGTGCACCCGATTCAATACGCCCTGGTGGGGGTGGCGCTGGCGTTCTTTTATCTGCTGTTGTTGTCGCTGTCCGAGCACCTGGGGTTTGCCCTGGCGTATCTGATCTCGGCGAGTGCGTGCGTGGTGTTGATCGGTTTCTATGTGTGCCATGTGCTGCGCAGCGTCGCCCACGGCCTGGGGTTCTCAGCGGGGCTGGCGGCGTTGTATGGCTTGTTGTACGGGTTGTTGAGTGCGGAGGATTACGCGCTGCTGATGGGTTCGCTGCTGTTGTTCGGCCTGCTGGGTACGGTGATGGTGCTCACGCGCAAATTGGACTGGTACGGGGTGGGCAAGCGCAAGGCGAGCGAGCCGCTGCAGTTTGATCTGGAGGCGGTGCAATGATCGGCTTGCGCGAGGATCGACAAGTAGGCGCGCAGTTAGCCACAAGGATCGCCACATTCCTTGCTGTCACCACTGCCCACTGTGGCAGTGGGCTTGCTCGCGATAGCGGTGGTTCAGAAACCGATGTGCTGAATGACATACCGCTATCGCGGGCAAGCCCGCTCCCACATTGGGTCGGTGTGCAGGTCAGGCCGGTGGCTGGGTCTGCTGCATCGAAGGCCGCTGGCTGACGTCGGCATACCAGGCGGCAAGCTGTGGGTTGTCCACGTGCCATTGCATATCCGGATGGCGAAAATCCAGATAGCCCAGGGCACAGGCCACGCTGATCGCGGCAATGTCGAAGTGGCTGGCCAGTTCGGCGATGGCATTCTGTTCCAGCTCGGCGAGGGTGCGGCGGATTTTGTTGCGCTGCTCGTCGAGCCACTGATCCCAGTGCTTCTCTACCGGGCGCAGGGCGGTTTCGTAGCGCACCAGCACGGCGGCATCCATGATGCCGTCGGCCATCGAGGCCAATGTGAGGCGGCGCCAGCGTGCCGAGCCGTCGCGGGGGATCAGCGGGTTGCCGACGTGCTGGTGGTCGAAGTAATCGAGGATCACCCGGCTGTCGTGCAGCACCGAGCCGTCAGCCAGACGCAACGCCGGGATCTTGCCCACCGGGTTGCCGTCGACCAACTGCGCATCGGGGTTGACCGGGGTCGGCATGCAGGCGTGCAGGGCCACGCGGTCCTGCTGGCCGGTTTCGAGCAGCAGCACGCGGACTTTGCGAACGAACGGCGATGCAGGGTTGTGGAACAAGGTCATGCTGGGCGTGGACATGGGTATTCCTCTGGATTGACTGTGGCTAGCCTAGAGGGTCGTGCGGTGGCTGGCGAGGGGCAGGTTGAGGGCTCATCGGGGGCAAGCCCCATTTTTGATTTGTGAACACATTCAAAGTGTGGGAGGGGGCTTGCCCCCGATGAGGCCCTCAGCCACGCCCCTTGAACAACCCCCAACTACCAATGGCCGCTGGTATACCCAACCCCACCCAACTCAACGCATCCCACCCGCCATCCCCCAGTAACGCCGCAAACAGCCCGGCGGCGCTGAGCAGGCCGATTCCCAACGGAATGCCGAACACCTTCCAGAAACTCGACTGGCGCGGCCTCATGCCTTGCCCGCCCTGCGTTTGGCGATCCACAGGTAAATTCCGCTGATCAGCACGATGATGGTCAGCCCATCCAGCAGCGCCCACAGGATCTTCATCGGCATGCCGCCATAGTCGCCAAAGTGCAGCGGCTGGGACATGCCCATGGCGTCCATGTACCACGGCCGTTCGGCAATCGCCGTGACTTGCAGGGTGCTGGCGTCGATCAGCACCGGGGTGAGCAGGTGCGAAGTCAGGTGCGTGCTGCCCTTCATAAACACCGCATAGTGGTGCTCGCTGGAGAACCGCGTGCCGGGGAAGGCGATAAAGTCCGGCTGCATACCGGGTGCGGCGCGTGCGGCGATGCTCAGCAACTCGCTGGCCGGGGCGCGTAAGGTCAGCGGCGGCGCGTCCTTGTACGGTTCGATCAGGGCCGTAAGGCTGTCCTGGCGCCAGGCGGCGATGATCAGGTCGGCGCAGGCGCTGATGACGCCGGTCACGCCCACCACCAGGGCCCAGGTTAGCGTAACCACGCCGATCAGGTTGTGCAGGTCGAGCCAGCGCAGGCGGGTGGTTTTGTCCCGGCGCACACTGGCGAATTTCAGACGACGCATGAACGGCAGGTACAGCACCGTGCCGGAAATGATCGCCAACACAAACAGCACACCCATAAACGCCAGCAGCAGCTTGCCCGGCAGACCGGCGAACATATCCACATGCAGGCGCAGCAAAAACAAGGTGAAACCGCCATTGGCCGAGGGCATCTCCAGCGCGTCGCCGCTGCGCGCATCGAGCATGAAGGTGTGGGACGCGTTCGGCTCCGTGCCGGCGGTGGCGGCCATGATCGCGATCACACCGTTCGGGTCGTCTTCATCCCAGGCCAGGTATTGCAAGGCCTCTCCGGGGCGATGGGCCAGAGCCTTGTTCACCAGTTGTTCCAGGTTCAATCGCGGCGTATCGGCCGGCATCTGCTGGAGCTGAGGTTCGTTGCCCAGCAGATGGTCGATCTCGTGGTGAAACACCAGCGGCAGGCCGCTGAGGGCGAGCAGCAGCAGGAACACCGTGCAGATCAGGCTGGTCCAGGTGTGGACGAAGGACCAGCGGCGGATGGTTGTGCTCTTCATGTTTCAGCCTGCAGCCTCTGCGCCGATCACCATTGGTACGTGGCGCTGGCGACGACGCTGCGCTGGTCGCCGAAGTAGCAGTAGTTGCCATCGCAGGTGGACAGGTAGTCCTTGTTGAACAGGTTGGTGGCGTTCACCTTCAGCGACGCGCCTTTGAGGCTGTTGTCCAGGCGACCGAGGTCGTAATGCACCGCGCCATCGAACACGGTGTAGGCGTTGGCCTTACCCAGCCAGGTGTTGGCCTGGTCGCCGTAGGTGTTGCCGGTGTAACGCGCGCCAAAGCCGATGCCGAAGCCATCGAGCACCCCGGTGTGCCAGGTGTAGTCGGTCCACAGCGACGCTTGCTGGTTGGGCATCAGTTGCAGGCGGTTGCCTTTGTATTGGCCTTTTTGCACCTCGGATTTGGCCAGGGTGTAGGCGGCGATCACCTTGAGGTTATCGGTCACGTCAGACACCGCTTCCAATTCCAGGCCCTTGACCTTCACTTCGCCGGTCTGGTCGGTGACGGAAACGCCGCCGGCCTGGAAGCTGGTCACCAGTACGTTCTTTTGGGTCAGGTCATAGACCGCCGCGCTCAGCAGGGTGTTGGAGCCGGGCGGCTGGTATTTGACCCCCAGTTCCCATTGCTTGCCTTCGGTGGGTTTATACGACTTCACGGGGTCAACGCTGGCGTTGCTCGCCGGCTGGAACGACTCGGCGTAGGACAAGTACGGCACGAAACCGGAGTCGAACACGTAGCTCAAGGCCGCGTTGCCGCTGAAGTTCTTGCTGCGGTCAGTGTTGGTCGCGTCGTTCTTGTTGAAGTAGGTGGTGCCCTGGTGCACCCAGTCTTCACGGCCGCCCAAGGTCAGGCGCCAGTTGTCCAACGCCATCTGGTCCTGGACGTATAGCCCGGTTTGCACGGTTTTCTGGTTGTAGTCATAGAACGCTGTGGAGCGCGCAGGACGGACGGTCGGGCCCCCGTAGCTCGGGTTGAAAATATTGGTGCCCGAGGCCAGACCGAAGATCGACAGATAGGACGTGTCGGTACGCTGATGATCCAGGCCCAGCAGCAGGGTGTGGGTGATGTCCCCCGTGGCAAAGTCGGCCTGGAAGTTGTTGTCCACGGCGAACTGGCCGATGTTCTCGTCCACATTGGTGGTGGACCGGCTGATATTGCCCGCCGCGTCGGCCGGCGAGAAGGCGTAGGAGCCCACGGTCAGTTGCTGGAACGACAGCTCGGACTTGGTGTAACGCAGGTTCTGCTTGAATTGCCAGGTATCGTTGAGGCGATGCTCGAAGGCATAGCCCAGCGCGTAGTAGGTGCGGTCGTAGAACTCATAGTCCGGATCGCCGAGGTTCTTGTGGTGGGACACCTCCCCCAGCGGCGATTTGATCTTGGTGCCCTGGATCGGCAGGAACTGGCTGGTGGTGCCGGTATCGTCGCGAGTGAACTGCGATAGCAAGGTCAGCCGGGTGTCGGGGTCGATGTTCCAGGTCAGGCTGGGGGCGATGTTGTAGCGCTTGTTGTCGATGTGATCGACCTGGGTGCCGGAGTCGCGCACCACGCCGCTCAGGCCATAGAGAAACTGGCCGTCGTCGTCGATCTTGCCGGTACTGGCGAAGTTGATCTGGCGGTGATTGTCGCTGCCGTACTGCACTTGCACCGCGTGGCTGGCCTGCTCGCTGGGACGGCTGCTGACCATGTCCAGCAGGCCACCTGGTGGAGTCTGGCCATACACCGACGAGGCCGGTCCGCGCAGCAGGGCCAGGCGATCGAGGTTCCAGGTCTCGGCTTTCGGGTTGGCATACACGCCACGCGGCAACGGCAGGCCGTCGAGAAATTGCGTCGGCTCAAAGCCGCGTACGCGCATCCAGTCGTAGCGCGTGTCGCTGCCGTAGCTGGCGGACACGATGCCGGGCATGTATTTCACCGCGTCGTCGAGGGTATGAACGCTGCGATCCTGCATCTGCTGGCGGGTGGCGACGGAGATCGAGCGCGGCGCTTCCACCAGGGCGGTGTCGGTCTTGGTGCCGGCGGCGGTGCGTGTCGCCAGGTAGCCTTGGGCCGGGCCCCATGCGCTTTCATAACTGCCTTGCCCGGTGATGTTGGTTTCCGGCAATGCCACTACGCCGTCCGGAATCGCCACCAAGGTGAAGGTTCCGGCGCTGCTCTTTTCCAGCTGCAACCCCGTGCCGCGCAGTGCCTGGCGCAGCGCGCTCTGGGCATCGAACTGGCCGTTTACAGGAGCGGAGGTTTTACCGGCGGCCAGGGCCGGATCGAGGGTCAGCGCCAGGCCGGCCTGGCTGGCGATCTGGTTGAGCGTGCTGGCCAGAGGCGCCGCCGGCAAGTTATAGGCACGCACGCTGGAGGCCTGTTCGGCCGCCAATAGCTGAGGCGTGATCAGCGGTGTGCTGAGGGCAATGGCCACGGCCAACAGACTGGGGCGCAGCAGGGTGTCTAGCGTGCGGGACATAGGGCGGCTCCTGAATGGAAGTAATTCGCAATTGCCTATGTGCCGAGCGAGATTCGAAAAGTGATAGGGCTGGATGAAAATATTTTTTGCCGGGGACTTTTTGGTGAGTTTGCAGGCCTATCGGGGGCAAGCCCCCTCCCACAGTTGATCGGGTTTTGTTCAGGTCAATGTGGGAGGGGGCTTGCCCCCAATAGCCTCAACCCAGGCCTTGCTGATGCCTAACGCTTGGCACCCACCGTCACCCACCACGGCGTGTGCTGCGTGATCTGCACCGGCAACGTCGGCAGCAGCGCATTGAGCGCCAGCGTGGTGTCGTGCAGCGGGAAACTGCCGGTGATGCGCAAGTCGGCCACGTTTTTATCCACGCCTAGATAGCCAGGGCGGTAGCGACTCAATTCCTCGACCACGTCGCCCAGGCGCGCGTTGTCCACCACCAGCATGCCGCGCGTCCAGGCATCCGTGGCGGGGGTGACGGCCAGGGACGGGCCGAGGCCGTCGCTGCGCATCAGCACTTGCTGGCCTGCTTTGAACACCTGTTCCTGAGGCAGCGCCTCCGGCTGCGCCGCAACGGCGGACTGCAGCACGCTCAGGCGCGTGGCGTCGTCTTCGCGCTTGACGATAAACCGCGTACCCAGCGCCCGCAGGCGGCCGTCGCGGGTCTGCACGTAGAACGGGCGCGCATCGTTATGGCCGGTTTCGACGAGGATTTCACCGTCCTGCAACACGATCAGCCGGCGCTTTTCATCGAAGCGCACGTCGATGGCGCTGTGGGTGTTGAGGTTGATCTGGGTACCGTCCGCCAGTTTCAGCGTGCGCTGCTCGCCGGTGGCGGTGCGTTGGTCGGCCAGCCAATAGTGGATCGGCACATAGCGTTCGCTTGCAAATAACGCCAGGCCGCAGATAAGCGCAATGCTCGCCAGGCCGCTGCCGAGCTTGCGTACCCGTTGACGGATGGCCTGACGGGACTGCAACAACGCGGCGCGCGCCGGGCCCGAGGCGATGCTGAAACGTTGGTCGAGCATGCCCAACTGGCGCCAGGCGCGGGCGTGTTCCTCATCGCTTGCCAGCCATTTGCTGAACTCTTCACGCTCGACCGCGCTGCCGTCGCCCGAATCCAGGGACAACTGCCAGGCAATCGCCGCATCCAGCACGCGGGCCGAGACCGGTTTGGCGCCGACTGCACTCATGTCGGCTCGCCATACAGTGCGATATAGCACTGGCGAATGCCCTGGGCCAGGTACTGGCGCACGCGGGGCACCGATACGCCGAGGCGTTGGGCGATCTGCGCGTGGCCCAGGCCGTCGAGACGACTGTAGAGAAACGCCGCGCGGGCCTTGCTCGACAACGTGCCGAGCAATCGGTCGATGGCTTTGAGGTCTTCGAGGATCAGCTGCTGGGCTTCGGGGGAGGGGTGTTCGCTTTCCGGGATCAGCATCAATTCGGCCAGGTAAGCCTGCTCCAATGCCGCGCGCCGGAAATAGTCGAACAACAGGCCCTTGGCGATGGCCACCAGAAATGCCCTTGGCTCGCGCGGTTCCGGCAACGTGTCGCGCCCCAACAGGCGCATGAACGTGTCCTGGCTCAGGTCTTCGGCCCGGCTCGGGCACGCCACGTTGCGCCGCAGCCAGGCCAGCAGCCAGCCGCGATGGTCGCGATACAACGCACCAACCCGCTCACTATGAGGGTTCTGGACCGACGACAAGGCATCACCGAATAAACAAGAGGTTTAAACTAACGAGAATTATTCGCGATTGTGTCAGAGGCGTGGAATAGGCGCAATTGGCGTCTGTCGGGGAGATGAGATTAAAACGATGGCGCCTGTTGCCGGCGTTTCCATTGGCTCAACCGCGTGTGCAGCGCGAGCGGTGTATCGATTGACTGCTGGCGCGCACGGCTGAACAAAATCAGCATCAGCTCCGCCGTGGCCAAGGCGTCGGCGCTGGCGTGATGGCGTTCGCCGACTTCTAGGTGGAAGTGTTTGACCCAATCGTCCAGCCCTGCCTCACGGATTGGCGCCTCGGGGCACAGCAGGGGGGCGATGTCGGCCACATCCAGAAACGGGTGGGTCAGGCGATAACCCAGGCTGTCCTTGAGTGCGCGGCTCAGCATGTGTTGATCGAACGGCGCGTGGAACGCGAGCAGTGGGCTGTCGCCGACGTACTCCATAAAGTCCAACAAGGCTTCTACCGGATCGCTGCCGGCGGCAATGGCGCTGGGCCCCAGGCCGTGGATCAGCACACTGGGGCTGAGTTTGGTTTCGGGGCGTTGCAGGGTGCGCTCGAACAACTGGGAGAAGTCCACCGCGCCATCCTCGATCACCACCGCGCCGATGGACAGCACCTGGTCGCGGTTGAGGTTCAGGCCGCTGGTTTCCAGGTCCACCACCACCCAGCGTTGGCTGCGCAAGGCGCCTTCGCTCAGCGGCGCGGGTTTGGGCAGTTGCGCCAAGCGCCGTTGTTGGGTTGCATCGAGCTGGGGTTTGGCTGCGCGCAGCCAGGCGAACAGGCTCACAGTTGATACCGCAGGGTCAGGCTGCTTTGCAGGCGTTGGGCCTGGCGCAGGGATTCGCGCAGGATGCGCCGGTCCAGGTGGTTGAGGCTGTCGGGATCGACGCGGTTGGAATACGGCTGGTTTTCGCGACTTTGCAGTTGGTGCTGCTGCATGCGGGTCTGCTGGATAAAGTGATAGGCCTCCTCATACGCCGCGCCGTCCAGCGGCTCGATGACTTCCTTGACCACCAGTTGGCGCAGGCGCTCCAGGGTGTTGTTAGCGTGAATGTCATTGGCCAGGGCCAGCAGGCGCGCGCCGTCGACGAAAGGCGTGAGGCCCTGCACCTTGAGATCCAGGGTGGCTTTTTCGCCACCTTTGCGGGTCAGCACAAAGTCACGGAAACGCCCAACCGGGGGGCGCTGGCGCAGCGCATTCTCGGCCAGCATGCGTTGGAACAGACGGTTATCCGCGACCTGATCGAGAATGCCCTGGCGCAATACCTCGCAGCCTTGCTCGTCGCCCCACACCACGCGCAAGTCAAAATAAATACTCGAACCCAACAGGTTCTCCGGCGTCGCCTCGCGGATGAACGCCGCAAAACGCCGCGCCCATTCGGCTCGCGACAGGCACAGCTCCGGGTTGCCGGCCATGATATTGCCTTTGCACAGGCTGAAACCGCACAGTGCCAGGCTTTGGTTAATGTGCTGGGCCAGGGGCAGCAGACGGCCACGGATCGCGGCGGCCTCGGCGGCGTCCTTGGCCTCGAACAGAATGCCGTTGTCCTGATCGGTGTACAGCGTCTGCTCGCGACGGCCTTCGCTGCCGAAGCACAGCCAACTGAACGGCACGCCAGGGTCACCTTTTTCGGCGAGGCTCAGCTCGATCACCCGGCACACAGTGTGATCGTTGAGCAGGGTGATGATGTGGGTGATCTGGGTGGACGACGCGCCGTGGGCCAGCATGCGCTCGACCAACTGGCCGATCTCGCCGCGAATCGCCACCAGGTTGTCGATGCGCGGGGCGTTGCGAATGGTACGGGCCAGGTGCACCAGGTCCACCCGTTGCAGGGAAAACAGATCGCGCTCGGACACCACGCCGCACAGGCGCCGGTCCTTGACCAGGCACACATGGGCGATATGCCGCTCGGTCATGGCGATGGCGGCGTCGAAGGCGCTGTGGTCCGGCGTCAAAAAGAACGGTGCCTGGGTCATGTGCGCGTCGATGGCCTGGCTGAAATCGCTGACACCGCCGGCCACCACATGGCGTAAGTCGCGCAGGGTAAAAATCCCCAGAGGCGCCTTGTTGTCGTCGACGATGACAATGCTGCCCACTTGCTGCTCGTGCATCAGCGTGACTGCTTCGCGTAAGGGCGTGTGCGGGCTGCAGGTGACCGGGTGGCGCATGGCCAACTCACCCAGACGCGTGTTGAGGGAGTATTGGGTGCCGAGGGTTTCCACGGCCTTTTGCTGCACCTGCTGGTTGACCTGATCCAGCAGGCTGCTGACGCCGCGCAGGGCGAAGTCGCGGAACGGGCTGGAAAGGGCGAACAACTTGATAAAGGCCGGTTTGTTCAGTTGCAGGCAGAACGTGTCTTCGGCGGCCTTGTGCTCGGTGCGCGTGGCGCGTTCGCCCAGCAGCGCGGCCAGGGGGAAGCATTCGCCGGTGGTGATTTCGAAGGTGGTCTCGGTGGTGTCCGGTCGTTCGCCGATCACGCGGCCTTGTTTGACGATGTAGAAATGCTCGACCGGCCCGCCCGACGGTTTGAGGATGCTGTCACCGGGGGCATAAAAACGTAATTGGCATTGTTCCACCAGAAACGCCAGGTGCGCGTTTTCCATCTGGTTGAAGGGCGGGAAGCGTTGTAGAAACTGCAGCGTGCCTTGGATATTTTGCAGCACGGCAGTTTTCCCCGCCTGGGCGAAGGCATCAGCTTTACTCATAACAGTGACCGCAGTTTTTTTGTCGTTATCGAGCTGCATGGTCGACTCCTGCGCGGCGGGTGCCCATTGGACGTAAGTCTAGGTCGGTGTAAAAGACGCTGAGCTAGGGAAAAACCCTACATGTTTATCGTCCGAACCCCGTAGAACGCCCACTAGGCAAACTTTCCGACGAAGTGCACATTGTTCGCCCTTCCGCAGATGTCTGACGAGTGCTGGGAGATTGATTAGAACCGCTGAGAACCGTATGTCCGACCACGATATTTTGAGTGATGCCGAGCGCGAGGCGCTCAGCGCCGTGATGCTGGAGCCCGATCTGCCGCCACAACGCGTGTTGATTGTCGACGACGACAAGGACGCGCGCGAGTTGCTGGCGGAAATCCTGGGCCTGGACGGTATTCGCTGCATGACCGCCGACAGTGGCGAGCGCGCGTGGGACTTGTTGAAATCCAGCAGCTCCATCGGCTTGTTGATTACCGACCTGCGCATGCAACCCAGCAACGGGCTGGAACTGATCAAGCAAGTGCGCGAATCCACCCGCGCGGCGCTGCCGATCATCATCATGTCCGGGGACGCCGAAGCGCCGGATGTCATTGATGCCATGCATTTGAGCGTGGTGGATTTTTTGCTCAAGCCGATTGATAGCGTGAAACTGGCGAGGTTGGTGAAGCGGGAGTTGGGGATGGCGTCCTGATTTCTCCTTACATCCGCCCACGCTGGGAGGGCGCTTGCTTCCGATGGCGCCATTGCGGTCAGCCCAGGCCTCAAAGAAAAAGCCCTGATCTCACGATCAGGGCTTTTCTTTTTACAGGCCGTTCTTAGCCTTGAATTCCCGACGCCGACGATGCAACACCGGCTCGGTGTACCCGTTAGGCTGTTTGGTCCCTTCAATCACCAGTTCCACCGCCGCCTGGAAGGCGATGTTGCTGTCGAAGTCCGGTGCCAGCGGGCGATACAACGCATCCCCGGCATTTTGACGGTCCACCACCGGCGCCATGCGCTTGAGGCTTTCCATCACTTGCGCTTGATTAACGATGCCATGGCGCAGCCAGTTGGCGATGTGCTGGCTGGAAATACGCAGGGTGGCACGGTCTTCCATCAGGCCGACGTCGTTGATGTCCGGCACCTTCGAGCAGCCGACGCCCTGGTCGATCCAGCGCACTACATAGCCGAGGATGCCCTGGGCGTTGTTGTCCAGCTCGTTGCGGATTTCCTCTTCGGACCAGTCGGTATTGCTGGCCAGGGGAATGGTCAGGATATCGTCCACCGAGGCGCGTTCGCGCTTGGCCAGTTCGGCCTGACGCGCGAACACGTCGACCTTGTGGTAGTGCAGTGCGTGCAACGCGGCGGCCGTTGGCGAAGGTACCCACGCGGTGTTGGCGCCGGCCAGCGGGTGAGCGATTTTCTGTTCCAACATCGCCGCCATCAGGTCGGGCATCGCCCACATGCCTTTACCGATCTGCGCACGACCTTGCAGGCCGGTGCTCAAGCCGATATCGACGTTCCAGTTTTCATACGCTGCGATCCACTTTTCCGACTTCATCGCCGCCTTGCGCACCATCGCGCCGGCTTCCATGGAGGTGTGGATCTCGTCGCCAGTGCGGTCGAGGAAACCGGTGTTAATAAACACCACGCGCTCACTGGCGGCCTTGATGCAGGCTTTGAGGTTGACCGTGGTGCGGCGCTCCTCGTCCATGATCCCGACTTTGAGGGTATTGCGCGGCAGGTTCAGCACGTCTTCGACGCGGCCGAACAGCTCATTGGTGAATGCCGCTTCTTCCGGGCCGTGCATTTTCGGTTTAACGATGTACACCGAACCGGTGCGGCTGTTCTTGCGGCTGGTATTGCCGTTGAGGCTGTGGATTGCCGCCAGGCTGGTGATCAGACCATCGAGAATGCCTTCCGGCACTTCGTTGCCGTCTTTATCCAGGATCGCGTCGATGGTCATCAAGTGGCCAACGTTACGCACGAACAGCAGCGAACGACCGTGCAGGGTCACGTCCTGGCCATTCACGCCGGTGTAAACACGATCAGGGTTCATGGTGCGGGTGAAGGTCTTGCCGCCCTTGGCCACTTCTTCGGCCAGGTCGCCCTTCATCAGGCCGAGCCAGTTGCGGTAGATCACCACTTTGTCGTCGGCATCCACGGCGGCGACGGAATCTTCGCAGTCCATGATGGTGGTCAGCGCGGCTTCCATCAGCACGTCTTTGACACCGGCGGCATCGGTCTGGCCGACCGGGGTGCTGGCGTCGATCTGGATTTCGAAGTGCAGGCCGTTGTGCTTGAGCAGGATCGCAATCGGTTGGGCGCTGTCGCCCTGGAAGCCGATCAATTGACTGTCGTCGCGCAGGCCGCTGTTGCTGCCACCTTTAAGGCTGACGATCAGCTTGCCGTCGACAATCTTGTAGCCGGTGGAGTCGACATGGCTGCCGGCGCTGAGCGGCGCGGCTTCGTCGAGGAAGGCGCGGGCGAAGGCGATGACCTTGTCGCCGCGCACCTTGTTGTAGCCTTTGCCCTTCTCGGCGCCGTCGGCTTCGCTGATGGCGTCGGTGCCGTACAGCGCGTCGTACAGCGAACCCCAACGGGCGTTGGATGCGTTGAGGGCGAAGCGGGCATTCATTACCGGCACCACCAACTGTGGGCCGGCCATGCGCGCGATTTCGTCATCGACATTTTGGGTCGAGGCTTGGAAGTCTGCGGCTTCTGGCAGCAGGTATCCGATATCTTGCAGGAAGGCTTTGTAGGCCACCGGGTCGTGGGCCTGGCCGGCATGGGTCTGGTGCCAGGTATCGATCCGTGCTTGGAAATCATCGCGTTTGGCGAGTAGGGCTTTGTTCTTCGGCGCCAGGTCGTGAATGACCTTATCGGCACCGGCCCAGAACTGATCGGCAGTGATGCCGGTGCCGGGAATGGCTTCGTTGTTCACGAAGTCGAACAGGACTTTGGCGACCTGCAGGCCACCGACTTGAACGTGTTCAGTCATTGCTTGCCTCACTCTGCACAGCTTAAGCGCTGTTTCGGATTTTCATTATGTAGTGCTCGGATGGGCATACTACATGATGACTTGCGGTTGTGAAAATTAGACTAAATACGTCGTTTAGCGACCCACTTTGGTCGTACGGTCACAGCGGAGAACGATATGTTCTCAAAAAGTTAAAGGATTGTTCCAGATAAATATAAAAATGGTACACGATTTGTTTTCGCGGCACCCTGGGTCCACCTTGTAGGCTGACTTCCAGAGGGCTTCGCCATGGACCATCTTGTACTCACAATTATCGCCGCTGACAAACCCGGCCTGGTTGAACGTATCGCGCAGACCATCGCCGCCCAGGGCGGCAACTGGCTGGACAGCCGCATGGCCCATATGGCCGGGCAGTTCGCCGGGATCCTGCGGGTAAGTGTGCCGGCAGACAATCGTCAGGCGTTGGTGGGGGCGTTGGAGGACTTATCCACACACGGCATTCGCGTGCTGGTGGGCGAGGGCAGCACCGCGCAGGCGCCGGCGTCCAAACCCATCGTGATGACGTTGGTGGGCAATGATCGCGCGGGGATCGTGCGTGAGATCACCGCGTTGTTGAGCCGCCAGGGGGTCAACCTGGAAAGCCTGAGTACCGGCGTAACTCCAGCACCGATGAGCGGAGACCTGTTGTTCAACGCCGAGGCGTTGTTGCAGGTGCCTTCAAGCTTGCCCCTTGAGACGTTGCAAGCCTCCCTGGAAACCTTGGCCGACGACCTGATGGTCGAGCTGCATCACGAGGAGTAATCGCCACAGGGTTATCCATGGAAATCCTGCATGGGCCTGTGGATAACCTGTAGAGACCCCTCGCCAGGCCACGCCCGCCGTGGCTCTTGCTCAGCTGAGCAAAAAACGAGCAGTTTCAATGGCTTGTGCACAAATGGCGGGGACCAGGTTGTGGATAACCTTGGGGTGAATGGCTGCAAGCCACCCAGGCTGTGGCTTGCAGAGGTTTGTACGTTATTTGATCAGCGTTTGCGCACGCTCAGCCAGGCATCCACGCTGTACACCACCAGGCCGGCCCAGATAAAAGCGAATGCCAGCAGCGTGCTCGGCGCCAAGTGTTCGCCGAACAGCAGCACCGCTTCCAGCAACACCAATGTGGGTGCCACGTACTGCAAAAAGCCCAATGCGGTGTAAGGCAAATGCCGCGCGGCGGCGTTGAAACACACCAGCGGGATCAGCGTCACCGGGCCTGCGGCCACCAGCCACCAGGTTTCGGAGGTGCTCCAGAATGCCAGTTGCGCGCTATGTGCGCTGGGGTTGAACAGCAGCCACGCCACCGCGATCGGCACCAGCATCCAGGTTTCCACCACCAGCCCCGGCAATGCTTTGACCGGTGCCTGCTTGCGGATCAATCCGTAGAAACCGAAGGTCAACGCCAGCGCCAACGAAACCCACGGCAAGCTGCCCACTTGCCACACCTGTTGCGCCACACCCACGGCGGCCAATATCACGGCGACCCACTGTAAGCGGCGCAGACGTTCGCCCAGCAACAGCATGCCCAGCAGCACGTTCACCAGCGGGTTGATGTAGTAACCCAAGCTCGCTTCGAGCATGCGCCCGCTGTTGACCGACCACACATAGGTCAGCCAATTGGCCGCAATCAGCGAACCGCTCAGTGCCAGAATCGCCAGGCGCTTGGGGTTGTCGCGCAGCTCGCGGAACCAGCCGGGGTGCTTCCACACCATCAGCAGCAAGCCCCCGAACAGCGCCGACCACAGCACCCGGTGCACGATGATCTCGGCGGCGGGCACGCTGGCGATGGCTTTGAAGTAGAGCGGGAACAGGCCCCAGATGACATAGGCGCTCAGGCCCAGAATGTACCCTTTGCGGGGGTTGGCGGCGTGCATGCGGAATCCTTGCTTAGGCAGCTAACAAAGCGCGATTGTAAGGATATTTGTCAACCAATGGGACTGACTTGGTCACGAGGTTTGCTTTGTGTGGGAGGGGGCAGGCCCTCTCCCACATTAAAAGCACTCAGAAGAGTTTCAGCGGCTCTTCGTTGAGGGCCGAGAGTTGCTCACGCAGGGCCAGGACCTGATCGCCCCAATACCGCTCGGTGCCGAACCACGGAAAACTGTGGGGGAATGCCGGGTCGTCCCAGCGCCGTGCCAGCCAGGCGCTGTAGTGCATCAGGCGCAAGGCGCGCAGGGGTTCGATCAGGGCCAGTTCGCGCGGGTCGAAGTCGTGGAATTCCTGATAGCCGTCCATCAATTCCGACAGTTGACCCAGGCATTCCTGGCGATCGCCGGCGAGCATCATCCATAGGTCCTGCACCGCTGGGCCCATGCGGCAATCGTCCAGGTCGACGATATGGAACATCTCGTCGCGGCACATCATGTTGCCGGGGTGGCAATCGCCGTGCATGCGGATGTTCGTGTGCGGGGTGGCCTTGTATACCTCCTCCACGCGTTTGAGCAGGTCGCGCGCTACCGACTCGTAGGCCGGCAACAGGCTCTTGGGAATGAAGTTGCCCTCAAGCAGCGTGGTCAGCGAATCGTGCCCGAAGTTCTTCACTCCCAGCGCTTCGCGGTGTTCGAACGGTCGCGTGGAGCCCACGGCATGCAAACGCCCCAGCAACTGCCCCAGCCGATAGAGTTGATCCAGATTGCCCGGCTCCGGCGCACGGCCGCCACGACGGGGGAACAAGGTAAAGCGGAACCCCGCGTGTTCGAACAGGCTCTCGCCGTTATGGATCAGCGGCGCCACCACCGGCACGTCGCACTCGGCCAATTCAAAGGTGAAACGGTGTTCTTCAAGAATCGCTTCGTTGGTCCAGCGCTGGGGCCGGTAGAACTTGGCGATCAGCGGCTCGGAGTCTTCGATGCCCACTTGATAGACGCGGTTTTCGTAGCTGTTGAGCGCCAGCACGCGGGCGTCGCTGAGGAAACCGATGCTTTCGACGGCGTCGAGTACCAGATCGGGGGTGAGTGTTTCAAACGGGTGGGCCATGCGAACTCCTGCGCGCAGCAGGGCGCCGCGTCCGGCCGGGTATGGTAACGCACGCGGCTGGAGATAGGGGGCGACTGTGCCATTGTCATCGGGGGCAAGCTCCCCCCACCTTTGAAGGTAATCACCGGTCAAAATGTGGGAGGGAGCTTGCCCCCGATAAGGCCGTGTCAGGCGCCGACGATCCCGCCGTCATCGCGCCGAATGGCCAGCACCGACGAACGCGGCTTACCGTTGGGCAAGTGCTCCGGCCAGGTCGAGCCACCGGTTTCGCCCGGATGCTGAATGCCCACGAACAGGGTTTTCTGGTCCGGCGCGAAGCTGATGCCGGTCACTTCACACGCCACCGGCCCCACCATGAAACGACGGATTTCCCCAGTGTTTGGATCGGCACAGAGCATCTGGTTGTTGCCCATGCCGGCGAAGTCGCCGCTGTTGCTGTAGTCGCCGTCGGTGAGAATCCACAAACGCCCAGCCTTATCGAAGCCCAGGCCGTCGGGGCTGTTGAACATGTTCTGCGGGTTGATATTCGACGAGCCGCCCTTGGGTGCGCCGGCATGTACCGCTGGGTTACCGGCCACCACGAACAGGTCCCAACTGAAGTCGTCGGCGCCGTGGTCGTCGGCGTTGGCCTTCCAGCGCAGGATCTGGCCGTAGACGTTTTTCTCGCGCGGGTTAGGCCCGCCCACCGGCTGGCCGTCCTCGCCGCGTTTGGCGTTGTTGGTCAGGGTGCAATAGACCTGGCCGTCGGTGGGGCTGACCACGATCCATTCCGGACGGTCCATGCGCGTAGCCTTGACCACGCTGGCGGCCAGGCGCGCGTGGATCAGCACTTCAGCCTGGCTGGCAAAACCGCTGCTGGCGTCGATGCCATTTTTGCCGTGGGTCAACTCGACCCACTGGCCCTTGCCGCGAGGATGATCGGCGTTGCCGTCGCCCGCGTCGAAGATCGCCACGTACAGGGTGCCGTGGTCGAGCAAGTCCTTGTTGGCCTTGGGGTTCTTGTGATTGATCTTGTCGCGGCTGATGAACTTGTAGATGAATTCACCGCGCTCGTCGTCGCCCATGTACACCACAGCACGACCGTCGCGGGTCTGCGCCAGAGCCGCGTTCTCGTGCTTGAAACGGCCGAGGGCGGTGCGTTTGGCCGGGGTGGATTGCGGGTCGAAAGGGTCGATTTCCACCACCCAGCCATGGCGATTGAGTTCGTTGGGGTTCTTGGCCATGTCGAAGCGCGGGTCGTGCAGGTGCCAGTTGATGTCCTTGCTGGCCGCCACCACGCCGTAGCGCTTCTGCCCGGCGTCGAAGGCTTGCTGCGGGTTGCTGCTGCCGAAGCAATCGGTGAAGTTTTCTTCGCAGGTCAGGTAGGTGCCCCAGGGGGTCATGCCGTTGGCGCAGTTCTGGAAGGTGCCGAGGGCTTTCTTGCCGGACTTGTCGGCGCTGGTCTTCAACCAGTCATGGCCGGCGGCGGGGCCGCTCAGGCGGATCGGCGTGTTGCCGTGGATGCGGCGGTTGTAGCGTGAGTCCTGAACGAACTGCCAGGTGTCGCCCTTGCGCCGAATTTCGATCACCGACACGCCTTCGCTGGCCTGGGCCTTGCGCACTTCTTCGGCCGATTGCGGCGCGCCGCCGTGGGCGTAGAGGTAGCGATAGTTGGTGTATTCGTTATTGATCGCCATCAGCGCGCGGTTGTTGTCGCCGGGGAACGGGAACAGGCTCATGCCGTCGTTGTGGTCGCCGAACTGCTGCTCCTGTGCCACCGCTGTGCCGTTGCCGGACGGGTCGAAGGCCGGCGCATTCTTGTGCAGCGGCTGGCCCCAACTGATCAGCACCGAGGCGCTGTAGCCTGGCGGCAGGCTGATGGTGTCGCTGGTGGCGGCGGCGATGCTGTCGAACCCCAGCAGTGGGCTGGCGTTGGCGGCATTGACCGCCAGGGCGCTGCGGCTGAGCAGGTTGCCGCCCAGGAACATTGCGGCGCCGCACAGGGCGCCGGCCCCGATAAAGCGGCGGCGGGTCAGGCCGACCATCTGTTCGAGGTCGGTGGCTTGGTTCTCTTCTAATAGGCTCATCTCGGGCTCCTTGAGTGCTTTTTGCCAACACCTTAAGCAGCCGCCGTGACGAAATTGTTGCAGTTTGAAGAAAGCTGCCGCTTACACCGGCGTCCCCAGCAACACCTGGCTCGGCGCGAATTGCACCTGGATCGGTTGGCCGACCGTGGCGCCCAATGCGGCAAGTGCGTTGGTCTGCGCTAAAGCGCAGAGCACCAGGCCATTGGGCAGGCTGATGCGCACTTCGCTGGGGCCGTCGTCGGCGTCGAGAACGGTGTCGATCAAGCCGCTCAGGCAATTGTTTCCGGGTGTTGCGGGTTGATCGGCCGCAAGCAGTTCCAGCCAGCCGGCCTTGATCAAGGCGACGGTTTCCACGCCCGGTTCCAGTTCCAGTCGTTGCGTGCTGTCGTGGGTGATTTGCGCTTTCACTGTCACACCGCCGGCCAGACGCAGGTGGATCAGGTCATTGCGGCCCTGGGCCTCAATGGCGTCCACCCGGCCATGCAACTGGTTGCGCGCGCTGGTGCGCAGCATCAGGCGGCCGAGCAGGTTGAAGTCACTGGCGGCTTCGTCCGAGGCCAGCACTTGGGCCTGTAGCGCTTGCAGGCGCTGATATAGGCGCAACACTCTTTCGCCCTCCACGGTCAGCTTGGCGCCGCCACCGCCTTTGCCGCCGACATTGCGTTCAACCAAGGGCTTTTGCGCGAGGTTATTCAGTTCATCGATGGCGTCCCACGCGGCCTTGTAGCTCAGACCGGCGCTTTTGGCGGCGCGTGTGATCGAGCCTTGTTCGGCAATATGGGCCAGCAACGCGATGCGTTGGGGGCGGCGGATGATGTGCTGGCTGAGGGGCGTCGGCAAAGGCATGGCAATACGCTTGAGTGGGATCGACCGAACGTTGCGGGCAAGACCGAGCGCCGTCAAGTCAGCCGCCGGGCTTTGGCGTGCGGGCCAGGCAATACACATCGACCTGGCGGGCGCCGGCACTGATCAACAGGCGGCTCAGGCTATGGGCCGTCGCGCCGGTGGTGAGCACGTCGTCCACCAGGGCAAAATGGCGGCCCTGCACCTGCGCATTGGCGCAAAGGGCAAATGCGCCGCGCAGATTGCGCTGGCGGGTTTTGGCGTCGAGGGCCTGTTGCGCAAGGGTTTCATGGGGGCGTAGCAACAGCTGTTCATCGTGGGCGATGCCCAGGTCTTGGCTGAGCCAGCGCGCAAGCATCAATGCCTGGTTGTAGCCCCGTTCGCGCAAGCGCTTGCGGGCCAGGGGCACTGGCAGCAGGTAGTCGGGGCGCGTCAGGTCAGTGTTGTCGAAGCGGTGCTGCACATGCTGCGCGAGCAGTCGTGCGAGCATGTGCCCCAACGGCCAGCGTGCCTGGTGCTTGAAGCGGCTGATCAGGCTGTCGACCGGAAAGCTGTAGGACCAGGGCGCGATCACCTGTTTAAACGCAGGCGGCTTTTTCTGGCATTGACCGCAGGTCAGCCCTTCCATCGGCAAGGGCAGGGCGCAGACATCGCACTGGTCCAGCAGCCACGGCAATTCGGTTTCGCAGACGTTGCACACACAAAGCGCTGATTCGGTGGTTTCATCGCAGATTAAACAGCTATGTTCGTTTTTTAACCAGTTGTAAACCTGGTGTTTGTATCCAAGTTGACAGCGCATGAATCTTCCTTAAATATGCCGAGCATCCGTGTCGTGCCTGTGGGTATTGCATGCCCGCAGCGTTTGCCAAAGCATAATCAAGGAACCGCCCATGAGCGCCAGCACCACCGCCCACCTGCGTCACGACTGGTCGTTAGCCGAAGTCAAAGCGCTGTTCGTACAGCCCTTCAATGACCTGTTGTTCCAGGCGCAGACCGTGCACCGCGCGCATTTCGACGCTAACCGCGTGCAGGTGTCGACCCTGCTGTCGATCAAAACCGGCGCCTGCCCGGAAGATTGCAAATATTGTCCGCAGTCGGGCCACTACAACACCGGCCTGGAAAAAGAAAAGCTGATGGAAGTGCAGAAGGTCCTCGAAGAGGCCGCGCGCGCCAAGGCCATCGGCTCGACCCGGTTCTGCATGGGCGCCGCGTGGAAGCACCCATCGGCCAAAGACATGCCCTACGTGCTGCAGATGGTCAAAGGCGTCAAGGCCATGGGCCTGGAGACCTGCATGACCCTCGGTCGGCTCGATCAGGACCAGACCGCCGCGTTGGCCGAGGCGGGCCTCGACTATTACAACCACAACCTCGACACCTCGCCGGAGTTCTACGGCTCGATCATCACCACCCGCACCTACAGCGAGCGTCTGCAGACCCTGGCCTACGTGCGCGAGTCGGGGATGAAGATCTGTTCCGGCGGCATTCTCGGCATGGGCGAGTCCCTCGACGACCGCGCCAACCTGCTGATCCAACTGGCCAACCTGCCAGAGCATCCCGAGTCGGTGCCGATCAACATGCTGGTGAAGGTGGCCGGTACGCCGCTGGAAAATGCCGATGACATCGACCCGTTCGACTTTATTCGCATGCTGGCGGTGGCGCGCATCCTGATGCCTACATCCCATGTGCGCTTGTCGGCCGGCCGCGAAGCCATGAACGAGCAGATGCAGGCCCTGGCGTTTTTCGCCGGCGCCAACTCGATCTTCTACGGCGACAAACTGCTGACCACCGCCAACCCGCAGGCTGACAAGGACATGCAACTGTTCGCGCGCCTGGGCATCCAGCCGGAGGCTCGCGAAGAGCACGCCGATGAGGTGCATCAGGCGGCGATCGAACAGGCATTGGTGGAGCAGAAAAGCAGCGAGCAGTTCTACAACGCCGTCGTTTAATTGAAGTGCGATCCAAATGTGGAAGGGGGCTTGCCCCCGATAGCGGTGGGTCAGTCATTACATGCACTGGCTGGCACACCCTAATCGGGAGCAAGTGCCCTCTCACATTTTGACCGAGTTAAACCTGCCAAACCGAGGCCAGCATGTCTTTCGATCTCGCCGCGCGCCTCGCTGCCCGCCGTGCCCAACACCTTTATCGCCAAAGGCCGTTGCTTGCCAGCCCTCAAGGCCCGCAGGTGGTGGTAGACGGCCAACCCTTGCTTGCGTTCTGTAACAACGACTACCTGGGCCTGGCCAATCACCCGCAGGTGATCGAAGCCTGGCGCGCTGGTGCGGCACGCTGGGGCGTAGGCGGTGGCGCTTCGCACTTGGTGGTCGGCCATGCCACGCCGCACCATGAACTGGAAGAGGCCCTGGCCGACCTGACCGGTCGCCCACGGGCGCTGCTGTTTACCACCGGCTACATGGCCAACCTCGGCGCGGTTACGGCGTTGGTAGGGCAGGGCGATACCGTGCTTGAAGACCGCCTCAACCATGCGTCTTTGCTGGATGCGGGGCTGTTGTCCGGGGCGCGGTTCAATCGTTACCTGCATAACGACGCCTCCAGCCTGGCCACGCGCCTGGAAAAAGCCACCGGCAACACCCTGGTGGTGACCGACGGCGTGTTCAGCATGGACGGCGATCTCGCGGACCTGCCCGCACTGGCCCGCGCCGCCAGAGCCAAAGGCGCCTGGCTGATGGTAGATGACGCCCACGGCTTCGGCCCGCTGGGCGCCAACGGCGGCGGGATTGTCGAGCATTTCGGCCTGAGCCAGGACGATGTGCCGGTACTGGTCGGCACCCTGGGCAAAGCGTTCGGCACCGCCGGTGCGTTTGTGGCGGGCAGTGATGACCTGATCGAGAGCCTGATCCAGTTCGCCCGGCCGTACATCTACACCACCAGCCAACCGCCCGCGCTGGCCTGCGCCACGTTGAAAAGCCTGGAGCTGCTGCGCACCGAACACTGGCGCCGCGAGCACCTTGACGCGCTGATCCGTCAATTCCGCGCAGGGGCCGAGCAGCTAGGTTTGGACTTGATGCCCAGCTTTACGCCGATCCAGCCGATCCTGATCGGCGACAGCGCCAGGGCGATGCGCTTGTCCCGGATGCTGCGCGAGCGCGGCCTGATGGTCACCGCGATCCGCCCGCCCACCGTGCCCGCCGGCAGCGCGCGTTTGCGTGTGACGCTGACCGCCGCCCACACCGCGGCGCAGGTGCAGCAATTGCTAGAGGCGTTGCAAGCGTGTTTGCGGGAGCCCGACCGTGCGTGATCGATTGATTTTGCTGCCGGGCTGGGGCCTCGGCGTTTCACCGCTGGAGCCGTTGGCCGCTGCCTTGCGTGGCTTGGATGAGCACTTGCAGGTGCATATCGAACCGCTGCCTGCGCTGGACTCCAGCGACCTGAATGAGTGGCTCGACGAACTCGACGCCACGCTGCCGGACAACGCCTGGCTGGGCGGTTGGTCCCTCGGTGGAATGCTCGCCGCCGAGCTGGCCGCGCGGCGCGGCACGCGTTGCTGCGGGCTCCTGACGCTGGCGAGCAACCCTTGTTTTGTCGCCCATGACCACTGGCCCAGCGCGATGCCCGCTGAAACGTTCGATGCCTTCCTCGCCGGTTGCCACGCCGACTCCCAGGTCACCCTCAAACGCTTCGGCTTGTTGTGTGCCAAGGGCGCCGACGACCCGCGCGGTCTGGCGCGCTTGTTGGTCAGTGGTGCGCCGATTACGCCTTCCACCGTATTGATGACCGGCCTTGAGCTGCTCGCGCAATTGGACACCCGCGATGCGTTGCTGGCTTATCGCGGGCCGCAATTGCACCTGTTTGGCGGCCTGGACGAGTTGGTGCCCGCCGAAGCCGCCAGCGAACTGCTGGCCCTGCTGCCCGATGTTGAAATCGGCCTGATTGAACAGGCCGGCCACGCTTTTCTTCTGGAAGACCCCCACGGTGTTGCGGCGGCCATCCAGGCTTTTTTGCATGAGTGCGTAGATGACTGATTTATCCCTTCCCCCGCTGCCCGGCACTTTGCCGGACAAACGCCAGGTGGCGGCGTCTTTCTCGCGCGCGGCGGCCAGTTACGACAGCGTTGCCGAGTTGCAACGGGCGGTGGGCGGCGAATTACTGGCGCGTTTGCCGGCCGGTATCGCGCCAGCGCGTTGGCTGGATATGGGCTGCGGCACCGGTTATTTCAGTCGAGCGTTGGGTGAGCGGTTGCCCGACAGCCACGGCGTGGCGTTGGATATCGCAGAAGGTATGCTCAATCACGCGCGGCCATTGGGCGGCGCGGCGCACTTCATCGCCGGAGATGCCGAACGGCTGCCGCTGAAGAATGAAAGCTGCGACCTGATCTTCTCCAGCCTGGCGGTGCAATGGTGTGCCCATTTCGATGCGGTGCTCAGCGAGGCCCACCGCGTGTTGCAGCCGGGCGGGGTGCTGGCGTTCGCGAGTCTGTGCGTGGGGACCTTGGAGGAACTGCGCGAAAGCTGGCGCGCCGCCGATGGTCTGGTGCACGTCAATCGATTCCGTACCTTCGACACGTATCGGCAACTGTGCGACGCCAGCGGTTTGCGTGTGCGGTGTCTGGAACGCCAGCCCCACGTGCTGCACTACCCGGACGTGCGCAGCCTGACCCACGAACTCAAGGCGCTCGGTGCGCACAATCTGAACCCCGGTCGGCCAGGCGGCTTGACGGGCCGCGCGCGCGTTGCTGCACTGATCCAGGCGTATGAGCAGTTCCGTCAGGCCCAAGGCCTGCCGGCGACTTACCAAGTGGTGTATGCCGTACTGGAGAAACCTCTATGAGCGCCGCTTATTTCATTACCGGCACCGATACCGATGTCGGCAAGACCACCATCGCCGCCGGCCTGCTACACGCGGCCCGGCAGGCCGGCAAGAGCACGGCGGCGGGCAAGCCGGTGGCGTCCGGGTGTAGCGTGACCAGCAAGGGCTTGCGCAATGCCGATGCGTTGGCGCTATTGGCCGAGTGCTCGGTGCCGCTGAGTTACGCCGAGGTCAACCCACTGGCGTTCGAACCGGCCATCGCTCCGCATTTGGCCGCGCGGGAGGCGGGCGTTGCGCTGACGGTGCAATCGCTGCTCAAACCCATGCAACAGGTTTTGGCGCGGCAGGCCGATTTCACCTTGATCGAAGGAGCGGGCGGCTGGCGCGTGCCATTGACCGACCAGGCCAACCTGTCGGATCTGGCCATTGCGCTCAAGCTGCCGGTGATCCTGGTGGTCGGCGTGCGCCTGGGCTGTATCAGCCATGCCTTGCTAACCGCCGAAGCCATTGCGCGGGACGGTTTGCCGCTGGCGGGATGGGTGGCCAATATCATCGACCCCAAGACCTCCCGTCTGGAAGAAAACCTTGCCACCCTCGCCGAACGCTTGCCCGCGCCATGCCTGGGGCGCGTGCCCAAGCTCAAGCAGCCCACGGCTGAGGCAGTAGCCGACTACCTGCAATTGGACCTGCTTGACTGATTTTGGCTATCAGCAAGGCATTGTGCCATTAGTGTTATTGACGGGTGTTTTGCCACGATCTCTGGTTCAATCGGGGCTCACGATTCTCTAAAGGCAGGTTAACGCCATGGAAATCTCAGGAAGCAGTGCGTTTTATTCGGGCCTGAGCACCATTCAGACGGGGCAGAACCGCGTCGACCAGGCCGCCGGTAAAATCGCCAGCGCCGCAACGACTCAGCCGTCGGATGCACAGGTTGACCGGCTGCGCGCCAACGACCGGGCCCAGCCGACCAACTCGGCGAGCAATATGGTCGAAATGGCCGAGGGCAAGTTTCAAGTGGAGCTGGGTGTCAAAGTTGCCAAGGCTTCGGATGAAATGCTCGGTACGTTGATCGACACCTACGCTTAGCCCGCACTTTTGCTGTTGAGCGGGCCTGCGTAGCAGCCCGACATCTGAATACCTAATCTCTCCCGATCTAGTGAGGCGGTCACACTCGTGACTGCCCTCAGTCCCACGCGCATGAGTTCGCTTACCGCGCGTCTTTCTTAATGATTTCCTACACTCACCCCCTGTGGCGTCGTGCCGCAAGCATTGCCGTGCGTGGCATTGATGCCCGTCATGACAAACGGCATCCGAGCGGTGCTTGACATCCCCAGGTCGTAAACGTATGTTTCAAACACCTGTTTGACCGCCACAGTTCATCCACGCGGTTGTTCATTCCAGATACATCAGCAGAGGTTTATCGCTATGCCTGACTACAAGGCCCCCTTGCGTGATATTCGCTTCGTTCGTGACGAACTGCTTGGCTATGAAGCGCACTATCAGA
>Ga0256410_1000610_pt1 | contig 33276 bp, 40 predicted proteins | sample PhyWR1_FD_185983 | JGI IMG/M metagenome (GOLD analysis project Ga0256410, IMG submission 185983) | Leaf surface microbial communities from wheat plants in UC Gill Tract Community Farm, Albany, California, United States - DLSL W.R1 | ecosystem: Host-associated > Plants > Phyllosphere >... | reverse complement strand
CTTGACCGAGCATAAAGTGCAGCGCCGGCGGCGCGATTGCGAGATCCCCCGTTCGGGCCTCGGCCAGCACCGGCGTGCCCCAGCTGACGATCACGCTACTGGTGAGGTCCGGAAGCGCGCCAGTGGTCAGCACCACAGCACCGGTGGCGTAGTTGACCGTGCCGCTGCCCTGCCCTGGCTTTCCGGTGAGCTGCCCTCGCCCGTTGTCGCTCAGGCGGATCCACTTGCCCAGAGCGCGATAGTCAACCACAACGGTGCCTGCCGCGGGAAGCGGTCCGATCTGGAACAGCCAGTTGTAGCCCTGATTGTTCTGTGTGACCGCAATCTCGTCGGTGAAGCCTTGCTCGATGATTGCGCCGGCCGGCGTGGCCGTCACGCTGATTGCTGTAGATCCCACGCCATTTGCGTTCGCTATTGCCACCGAACCTGCGAGATAGTCAACCGAGCCGGACCAAGCCGAAGACACCGAGGACACCAGGCCACCGGTGCCGTCGTCGTTCAGCTCGACGGTGCCGGCCAGTACCTTGACAGAGCCGACTGCCAACGGGTTCCCGAGAAACCTTGTAGCCGGCACACCCGCCGGGAACGCTGCTGAGAACGAGAGGCCGAGTGAACCGGAGGGACCGGACGGTACGTAGCTGATCGTGCCCAAACCGGCCAGAACGTCGCTGACGGCCGTCTCTGCGGTCGACGTGGGGACGATGGTCACATAGGGGGTATCCACCTGCACGGACAGGTCACCGGGCTTGGCGGCCGCAGTGAGCCTTTTGACGCTGTAGTAATTTGTGGCCTCGACAATGTTGGTGTCGTAGATGCGAGTGGGCGGCTTGGTGCTGGTGTAGCGGGACACCTCCTGCCCATAGAAGTCAGCGACCAATGCGTTGACTGTTTCGATGACGATCACATCACGCTCAAAGGCGCCGCTGTCGTCGTAGAACGTGCGCGTGGTCCGGGACAGGATGCCTTTCACCCGAATGTACTGCTCGTTGGGCGCATAGCCCGAACCGGCAGTTACCAGGCAGAGGTTGTCGTTGATGTCCGGACTGGAGGCATCCTTCATGCAGTAGAACTGCATCGTCATCTGGCCAATGAAATGGTTGCTCAGCAGGATGTAGCGCGACTCTGCACCACGGGTGATGTAGCTCTCAACTCGGTTGCGAGCGTCAGACCGCACGTCGCTGTAGTTCCCGGTAGCGAACATGCTGACCTGGACACGCGGGTCGGCCGGAGGGTCCAGTAGCACGCCAATCGCGTCCTTGAGGACATCGGTGGTCGGGGTGTCCACGTGCACGAACAGCTTGCGCAGTGTGGCGCGGCCGGTGGTGCGCTCTTCGTCGCCGATATCGGGGAACAGGTTGTTCATCTGCCCGTCCACGATCTCGGTCTGCACCATCCGCCCTCCGCCATCCGGGTTGTCGGTCAGGCGCTGGGACTGGCGCATCTTGATGTCTGTTGCGGAGATCGTCATCGGTTACACCGTCATGAGTCGAAGGGTGATGGAGAAGTAGTCGCCGTCCAGCGCGGGGACGGCATAACGGATCGGATCGGCCTCGATGGCGGGGCCATCGGTGCGACGCCATGCCACCGGGAACGAGCGATCGCCACCGTTGTGGGCAGGCATCAGCAGGGACAGCGGCGAGGTGCGCGGCTGCTCCTCGCTCGCCTGCAGGGCGCGCAGTACGGCCAAGGTCACCGGGGCGATGTAGGCGGCGCCCTCGCGTTGGGTCTGCAGCGTGATCGGACGTCCAGCCTGGAGCGCCGATTCCTGCACGATCCGGGCACCGGTCAAACTGGTCTTTACCGCCTGACCCACCCGCCAGCCGGTGAATTCGTCAGTCCATTGCAGGTCGGCCGGCAGTTCAACGCCCGCCAGCAAGATGCGGCTCATCGGTTACCCCCTGCGCGCACGGAAACACTCCGGCTGCGCGAAATCTTCTGCAGCACCAACGGCGCCACCAGCGCTGCCATCTGCTCGGCCTGCGCCCGGGCCTCCGCGCTGGCACTGGCCTCCACGCTCCTGCTGGGCGCGCGCCAGTCGATCACCAGGATCTCCTGCCCCTTGTTGTCGCCAACACGCTTGGCGTCTGCATCGGCTTGGGCCTTGGCCTCTGCCTCAGCGGCGCGCAATCGCTCTTCCGTGGCGCGCCTGGCCGCCTGGTCGCGCTCCAGCCTTTTGCTCTCGATCTGGTTTTCGACTTGAAGAACACCCTCCAGCTCGCCCGGCCCTACAAGATCGAACCGATCCGACAGCTCCTTTCGCTTGCCGGAAAGGTCATCGAACGCCTGAAGTGTCCCGTTCAGCTCTTTCTTGTATGCCTCCAGCTCGCGGCGCTGGTCGTAGAGACCGTTCCAGATGTTCGCGAACTGCTGCAGCGAGTTCGGGCCACCAAGCGTCCCCAGCAGCTCCCACGTCTTTTCGGAGACCTCGCCCATCGAGAGCGAGAAGCCATGAGCTGCAGAAGCGCCCTCTGCGAGGCTACTCGCCGCACTGCCGCCGGCGGCGGCCACCGCTTCAGTCGCAGCCGCCGCGCCCTGTGCTGAGGCCGCGACGCCGTCCAGTTCCTTCGCGGCGCCAGCGGCACCATCGGCAACTTTGCGTGTCGCCTCCCCGCCCCGGCGGCCCATGTCATCCAAGCCATCGCTCACCTGGTAAATGGCCTCCAAGTGAGCCAGCTGCATCTCCACCATTTGTTTGGCTGCGACATCGCTGTCCGCAACCGAGGCACGGGCGGTGTCGCTGTAGGCGCGCAATGCCCGACGCACGTCTTCGACACTCGCCTTGCCCTGCGAAGCACCACGCCGGATCGCCTCAAAGGCCTCTTTGGCCGCATCGCGGGCAGCGTTGAGTGACGCCTGCGACTGGATCCCGAGCCGCCCGAACTCATCGTTCAGCGGGTTCATCGCATTGGTGATTTCGCGGATGCGCGAATTCAGCGCCGCCGCCGAACGCTCCGCCTGGTCGAAGCCGGTCTTTCCCCGCTTGCCCGCGTCTTCCAGCAGCGTCCCAAGCGTTCGGGCCTCTTCCAAGGTGGACACGTTGCCGAGGGCGCTCTTGAACGCCGCCTCGATCTGCACGCCGGTGGACAGTGCGCTATCGGTGATCGTGGCGAAGGCGGCGATCGCATCGCGACCGGCCTTACCGAAGCTCATTCCCACGCTTTCAGCGTTGACGCCCAGCTTCTGCAAAGCCGCTACCAGCGTCTGCTGCAGCACGGCCGAGGCGTTGATTGCTGCGCCCGGAAGCGCCTCAAACGCCGTCTGCGCCGCCATCTGGAAGCGCTGGAGTTCCTCACCCGAAAGCCGCTGAAGCGCGTCCAGCAGCCCATCACGAATATTCCGGCTGGCGACCGTACCCTGCTCCGCCATGTGGGCCAGCGCCACACCGACGTTCTCCAGCGAGGCGCTGTCAGCGTAGTTCAGGCTTTGGAACAGGTTACCGATTGAGGTGGCCGCCAGCTTGGCGTCCGAGTCGATCCCCTTCAGCTGCTCCAGAACCAACTGGGCCCCCGGGCCAATGCCGTTGGCAAGGGCATCGCCTGCAACCCGAGCGCCCTCGGCCAAGGCCTTGTAGCCTTGGTTGACCTCCTGCAGGCGCACCTTGACTTGTTCCAGCTGCTTGAGCTGGTCGTCGGTCGCGATGCCCAAGGCCTCCATCCGGACCAGGAAACCGAGCTGCCCGGCCAGGTATTCCTTCAGGCCGTCCAGCCTGTCCTTGTAGGACTGCTGCTCAGCCTCAGCCAACGCGGCAACCTCGGCCGATGTCCTGACCGCAGTATCGCGGTACTCGATGAACGAATTGGCCGCCTCCTTCCGCGCAACCGCTTCCTGGTACATCACCTCGCGCAGCTGCCGGCTGACCTCGCCCGCATGTTTGCTGGCCGCGCTGTTCTTACCCAGTTCCTCACCCAGCGCCTGGCCCATCGAGCGCAGGCCCTTCAGGGCCACTTCCAGACCCACCAGCCCCACCGTGATCAGCAGAGCCTTCGGCATGGCCTTCAGCAGGTTGCCGAGCGTCACTGCGCCCTTGCCGGTCGCATCCATAGCGGCGGCATTGGCCCACTGCGCGCGCGTGGTCGCAGCCAGCGTGACGCGCCAAGTGTTGAACTGCGCGATCAGCTTGATGATCGAGAAGGTCGCATACACCCTGCCGAGCGTCACCAGCGCGCTGCCGTGCTCCACGACCCACGTGGTGGCGCCCTTGGCCGCCTCGGCCATGGTAATAATCGCGTCGGAGGTCTGCTTTGCCCAGCGAGTGAGCGTGCCGTCCTTGGCAAGCCGGTCAACCGTGGCGAGCATGTCGGTCAGCTGGCCCTTGAAGTAGGCCAGCACGCCTTGGTCGGCGACCTCTTGCTTCCAGTCCTTGAACCGCTCGGTGGCTTCCTTCCACAGGCCGGCGATCGTACCCACCTTGGCCGCTGCTGCTGCGCCACCATAGGACTCGGTCAGCAGGTCAAGGATGATCGCCTGCGCCTCAGCGACGCGGCCTGTCGCTTCCATCTGCTTGATCAGCTGCTTCTGGCTGTCATCCAGCGTGAAGCCCTGCTTGCTCAGCGACTCCATCGCCTTGGAAGGCGTCTGCAGGGCCTTGCCCACCACCTCCGCCGAGGCTTCCAGGCTCATCCCCAAGCGCTGGGCCTGGTCGATCGTGATCTGCATGGCCGCCGGGAACTGCTCGCCGACGATGTTGGTATAGGACAGCAGGCGAACCTGAGCCGCTGAAATCTGGCCGTCATCGAACAGGCCACCCTGCAGCTGCTTGCGCATCCGGGCAAGCTGGGCTGCGGTGAATTCACCCTGCCGGCCGGTTGCGGCCAGAGCCGCCTCCAGCTGCCCGAGCTCCTGCTCCGCGTCGCTGCCTTCCTTGATGATGTCCTTGATGCCATCAACGACCTTGCCAAAGCCGATGAAGCCCAGCGCGGTCGCGGCAATGCCCTTGAGCTTATTGAGGATACTGGTGGTTGCCGCTGCCGACGCACCCAGTTCAGCAGTCCCTTGGGCTGCTTGGCTAGCTCGCTCCTTGTAGCCTTTTAGCGCCTCGGCCGCAGACCGACTGCTCTGGTTCTGCCGACGGAATCGCTCGTCGGCATCCTCCATCGCAAGGTTGCGGCGCCGAACCGCCTCCGCCTCATCCTTGATCGCACGACCCTGTGCCTCAATCGCGTCGGCAGACCGATCGTATTCAGCCAACAGTGACTGTTGCAGCGCACGCAGCCTCTCGGTGTTGTCTGCAAGACCCTCCGTGTCAGCAGCAGCATCCACAAGGGCAGATGACTGCTCTTTGAAGCGTTGACGCAGCTGCTCGGCCTCATGCTCGAGTGCTTGCTGACGGGCCAACAAAGACTTTGCAGGCCGGTCAATGGCTTCCAGCTCACGCGCCATATCGGAAACAGCAGACGCCGCTCCGTCAAACTCGCTGCTTACATCCGAGAGCTCCTCCCCCATTGTCGAGAGGCTCTTGCGAAGACGGTCGTTCTCTTCGACTTCCCGCTTGATCGCCTCAGCGTGAGCAACCAGCTCCGAACGAGAGCTTTCCAGCCTCTCAGCAAGAATGGCCTGACTATGTGCAAAATTGGCAGTCTGGACGCCGGCCTCTGCCAGAGCTTCATCCGCTCGCTCGACAGCTGCCCATTGCGCATCCAACGACGCCTTAAGGCGCTGCCCTTCTGAGGCCAACTGGCGCTGAGCATTCAGCAACTCACGCGACGGCTTCTCGGTCTCAGCAAGCTGAAGACTCAGCTGATAGGCTGCCCTCTGATTGATATCAAACTGCTTCTCCAGCTCCGACAGCTGGTCAAGCATGGACTGGTACCCCTGGGCCTTACCAGCGGTCGCGTCAAGCTCAATGAGGGTGTCAACCAACCGCCCAGTTTCTTCCACGGCCTCGGTGGAAACGTCCCCCATTTGGGACAAAGCGATGCGAAGTGCATCAACTCCCTCAGTGCCACTGGTCTCCAGGACCAGTCGCAGCGCTTCCTCGTATGCGGAATTGTTCGCCATCAGAGCTTCCTATTCTTCGCCAATTCCAGCTGCCTTTTAAGCTCTCGGCCCCGGAATGCATTCATCTCCCGAGCCAGCCGCGCCGCCGTCGCTTCGTCCTCGCCCATCACCATCTGATAAGCGCTTGGTCCGGTCAGCGCTTGGAGCTTGCGGCGGCCGTCACGGCCGGACCGCGCGGTGGCGTCGCGAGAGAACTGCCGCACCACCAAGCGCAACTGACCGCCCACCTTGGCGATGAACGCCGAGGTGTAGATCTTTCGCTTCCCTTTCTGTATGTCAGCAGTTGCGCCGGCAGTCTTCCGGCCGCCCCAGCGGCCGCCAAAACCAATGAGCGGCAACGCTTTTGTCGAAGCGTTCAGCGATAGGTACTCGCCGTTCTCATCCACGCCCGAGCGGACCGTGAAACGAGCCACCAGATCGCTCGCGCGGACGTTGTACACGTCACGGATTGCTCTCTTCGCAGCCGGCTCAAAGCGCCTACGGACTGACAAAATCGCCCGGCCGTCGGCCTTGGCGATCGCGGTCCGGCTGAGGCCGCCCACCTCAGCCGAGAGGCGAGCCAATGCAGCGGCATTCATCCGTGCAGTGATGTTGGCGAAGGTGACGGACTTGACCTTTGCCATCTTCAGCTCCCCCTGCCGCACAGAGTGGATGGCGCCCCGAGGGGCGCCATCCCGTGCAGACCGTGGCGGGCCTGCTCCTGCATCAGTCCGCCTTCTGCTCGTACACCTTGAAGGTGTACAGCGCGGTCTCTTCCGAGCGGAAGATGACCGAGCCAGTCAAGGTCACCTGGATCGGTTCGTCGCTGAACCAGTCCACGTCGCCATCCACGGTCAGATCGACCTGCGGAATGCGAAGCAGGCCGTCCTCCCCACTGATCCGGTCCTGCAGGTTGCCCAGGATCATGAAGGACTTGTTGGGCACCGCACCACCATTGATGGCCGTTTCCAGATAGCCGTCAAAGCTGTACGAGACGGTAAGTGCGTCACCGTGGGCAATGCTGCCGCCGGCCAGGGGGATGAACAGCCCCTGCCGATTGTCGATGTCGTAGTCGGTGCCAGCCACAAGAGTCGTGGAGCCCTTCTTGACGACAGGCACCGGCGACGCCAGTACGAAACGGTGGCCGAGATCAACGGGCACGTCCTTGCTGTAGACCGCGAGCGGCCGATCCTCAACCTCGCCGGCCTGAACCGACGACGACACAGCGCTGCCGTAGAGCATGCGCGCCAGGATCGCCGGCGGCACTTCCAATGCCGTCACACTGATTCCGGTGGTGCCGGGGTTGGCATCGGTGTGGATGATCTGGCCGTAGCGATCATCGCGCCGCTTGCTCTTTACCTCGGTCGTGTCGCCAGCTTCATAGCTGAACGTCAGCGAGCTCTGTTCGAGCGGCTTGTTGCCGAATTTGTCATCCGAGTCCGGAATGACGGGGACGAGGTTGGCACCGGCGCCGTACTCGAAGAAGCGCAGATCGCCGGCAAACTTACGAACCTTGGGCTGTTGGGCCATTAGGGTTTCTCCTGGGAAATGGACACGGGCTGGAAACTCTCGGTCAGACCGGCCCGCGCGGTGATCTGAGCGACAACACTTGAATGACCGTCGTCATCGGCGACGGCAGCCAGTTGCGAGTCGATGACTTCGAACTTCGTGAGCCCAAACGGCAGCTCTCGCACATCGAACTTGAGAGCGGCGAGCAGGTCATGCCGAGCGCGATGAACCAATCGATTAGGTCGGTCCTCGCCCTGGAATCGCGGCACGCTGAACTCGATAGTCACAGCAACGTCTGAGCTGGTCTGAGCGCGGCTACCGGTCGTCCCGGTGATGCGGTCCACCACGATGGCGGTGGCAGGAACAGTCAGGTTGGCCGGGCTGTCCTCATCGTCAAGCAAAAGCAGTCCAGCCCCGATATCGGTGAAGAATCCCGACTCCTTCTTAATCAACCTCACCCGCTCCGCCAGAAACTCCACCAGCTGCCAACTCACCGGCTCCTTCAGGTTGTCATCAGACACGCGCCACCAGCCAGCGGCTCAGCGAGCCGTCATCGGAAATCAGCTTTGAGTTGATGTAGCGCTCACCGTCAACCAGCACTTGCCCCTTCTGCACAGGATTGAACCCCTCGGAGCGAACGTAGGCGATCTCCACGCGGCCAGCCTGGAATTGCTGCAGGCCGCCGATCGTTTCTATGTTGCGATCGACATACACGTGGCACGGCATCGCTCCATTGGCACCCGGGGGCGTGTACTCACCCGTGTCGGCCATGCCGGCCGCCGCAAAGCTGGCATGAAGCCCTGCATCCATCTCGGCGAGGAATGCGCGCTGACCCATTACCGGCGATCCTCGCGGCGACTGGTGACGCACAGCGCCAGCACGAGGCACAGCACCACGACCGCGAATGCCAGCAGCGCGCTCACGGCTTCACCTCGGTGCCTTGGATGGCGCGCACCTGGTCGGCACGGCCATTGAGGCGTTCAATGACGGCCCGGCGCTGCGCGGCAACATCAAAGCACTGCGCGATCGGGCCTTCGGGAACAGCCTCCGTGCGGGTGAGCGCGGCCGGGATCGTCACGTAAACGCGCCGCTCCACCACCACAGGCTCAGGGGTCACCGCGCACTGCGCCGGGCCTGCATCAGGCTTCGTCTGCCCACACGCAGCAAGCACCGCGGCGAGCGCCGCGACGGTCAGTAACCGGAGAATGCTGGGCATGATGCTTCCACCTCGGTCAGGGCCAGCGCACAGCGCGTCTCACGCGCTTGGCCGGCATAGCGATTCATGAACTGCTTCAACGTCTGGTTGGCATCCGCCTCGCGGGCCTCGGCTGCGGCTACCGCGCTGTCGCTCTGCCGCTTGAGCGTGGCCGCCTGGTTCTGCGCCAACGCCAGCTCGGCCTGGAGGACGCCAACGGTGCGGCCGTAGCCAGCGTTGGCCGCAGCCAGTTCCGCAACCCGCGTGTTGGCGCCCTCCTTCTGCGAGGCACAGGCAGTCGCCGCACCTTCATAGGAGGCAGCAGCAGCACGAGCATTGGCCCGCACAACCGCAAGGCAGACCGACAGAGCGATCACAACCAGGGCGAGAACCCCGATCACCCACAGAAGCGGCTTCATCGTGACCACGGAGGGCAGCTTCATCGCGCACGCTCCGTCAGGCCGGCTTCGTCCTCGCGGCGACCGCAGAGACCCGCCTCCAGATTGGTGCCACGCCACAACCGGCACATCTGGCGAATCTGGCCCGCGACGCAATGCACGTCCGCGCCGGGCAAGCACACGTCGCGGATTGCACGCATCTCCGTGCGCGCCGGACCGGTCATCGAGGCACCGCGGTTGTAGACCACGGAGACCAGTGCACCGCGGGCGTCTGCGGGCAGAGCATCGAACCCGTCAGCACCGAATGCCCGGCGCGCACTGGCGTGATAGCGCGGAAGCGAGGCCACGCCGAACACGTCACTCGCCAGACCGAACGGAACGCGCACGTCGCGCAGATCCCGCACCACGGGTTGCGCGGCAGGCCCGGTGATCCCAGCGGTCGCTTGGAGGCGGGACGCCGCGGCCAGGGCTGACCAATCCAAGCCGATCTGCTGGCGGGTCTGATGGCCGCCGTCGTAGCCGATGCCCCACGTCACGCCTGATGCGCCACCCGGCCAGATGGGCGCCTCATAGCGCCGCGTGTACAGCGCCTGGCTACCAACCTCCCAGCGGACAATCAGCGCCACAGCAGCAGGCGAGATGACCGACCCCTGCGGGGCGCTGGCCGCCGGTGGCAGGACCTGCTGCACGGCTTCCTGCAGCGCCACGACCACCGGCATCACTGCACCTGCGGCCGACTCTTGGGCTGATTCAACCACCGGGGCAGCAGCGTCGGCCACCTCTGAGCGCGCCTCAGCCACGGCTGCTGCCGGCGCGTCAGCAGGGGCCGGCACGGACGCTGCCACCGGGGCCTGGCCGCAAGCGGTGAGCGCGGCGACCAGCAGGGCAGAGAGAACGCGGCAGGCGATCATCGGGCGATCCAGAAGAAGGCAACAAACAGACCGACCAGACATAGCCATTCAGCGCGATCCAGCAGTAGCACTCGCCACGCCGAAGCATCGCCGCGGCAGGCCGCATCGTGAAGGCGCTGCTCTTCCTTGTCGTTGAGGTCGAACAGATACGTGCGCTTGAACAGCCAGGCAGCCGCGCAGGCGGTCGCAAGGTAGGCAGCGGAGATCGGCAGCTGCAACAGCTGCGCCAACACGTCGCCGCCAATGGTGCGGTCGAGCGCGCCCAGCAGAATCCAGCCGAGCAGCGCCAGGAAGATCAGGACCGGCAGCCAGACGATGAACTCCTGCCAGCGGCTGAAGAAGGAGAGAATGCGATTCATGGTGTTTTCTGCGCCTGTTCCACAGTATTGAGACGACGCTCCAGCTCGGCGATCCGCCAGATCACTCCGTTGTCCAGCTTCGCGTTGACCACCTGCACGTCGCTGGTTACCTGCTGGAGACCCTTGCCCTGCTCCGCCTGGATGGTGCGGATGTCGTTGAGCATCCAGCTCACTGCCCCGCCCGCCACCGACAGCACGAAAGGCAGCGCGAAGATGGCGACCTTGAGTGCCACAGACGCAAACTTGCCGTTCATGGCCCGGTCGAGCTGGGCATTTGCATCAGTGGTGCTCATCGATCCCCCTGTGTTCGTAGAAGCTCCACCACCGCACACGCCACCCGGGCATCTGTGTGCGGTGGTGGGCTAACCCTTATGCGCCGCCGGTACCGGCCGCTGCGGTGCCCGGCGTCAGGCGAACCAGCACTTCAGCGTCACCGTTTGCTGCCGGCTCCACGGCGTAGCCGAAACCGTTGAAGTCTGTGGCGCCGCCGTCTGCGACGATCACCCGCTCGTCAGCGCTGGACCAGTTGACCGCCGCACCGTTGGCAACGACTGCGGTCGCCAGTTTCGGAAGGCGGAAGACGCCCTCCACGTGGACCGCGATGCGGTCGCCGATTCCGCCGTCGGTGACGGCGACACCGAACAGCTTGCCCTTCGCGACGACACCGCCGCTCTTGACCGCCTTGTCCAGCACCACGTCCAGCACGCGGCCGTCCTGATGTGCGTTCTTCATGACTGTTTCCTCAAATCGAAAGGGATATCGCTTGAGCGCGAACCGGCTGACCGGCCGCGCTCAAATTTGGCGAAGACTCAGGCCGGATTGCCGGGGTTCTTGTAGATGCCGCGGTAGTCGGCGATCGCCGGCGCAGCGTCGAGGCGGACCTTCCAGGACACGCCATCAACCGTGAAGCCCTGCTCCTGCTCCAGGTACGGGGTCTGATTGCCATCCAGGTAGCCGACGACGATGCCGTCAACGAACGCGGGGTTCGCCAGGCCGTACCACGCCTTCGGATCCTTCTCGTCCAGACGACCGTGGTCCCAGACTTCGAAGGTGTTGCGGACGGTGTTCGGGTCTTTGTCCCCCGTGCCAGCACCGACGGCGTACTCGGCCTCGCGTACGGCACGTGCCAGCAGGTTCAGCGCGACCGGAGTCAGCAGCCCCTTCATGGGCACCTGGATCAGGTTGCCGCTCTTGTCCTTCTGCAGGCGCATTGCCGACTGCATGGCCCCGACGCTCGCCGTGCTGATCAGGGAAGCCGGCAGCAGATTGCCGTGTTCAGCGCTAAAGAGACGCTTGCCATCGGCCAAGATGGGGTTGCTGTTGATCAGCTCGAACACGGCCTTCGCCAGCGTGCGGCGAGCGGCCTGACCCATCTTGCGCGGCACGTCACTGAAGATGCCCAGGTCATCATTGATGATGGCTTGGCGGGTGATGGTGAACAGCTTGCCGTAGGTAACGATCTTCATCGCCTGCGACTGCTCGCTGAAGGTGCCCTGCTTGTACTCGCCGCCTTCCGGCACGATGTCCAGATCCGAGAACGCACCTAGGCCGACCAGGTTGGTCGCCTTGAAGTCCGGCACGTTCACCGGGCGGGTGAACTGGTCGAAGTTCTCCTCCGCTTCCTGGTAGCCCTGCGCCACGGCGCGGCGGGAAGCGTCGCCCAGCAGCGACGGGAAGTCCGAGCTGCTGTGCGTGAACGCCATGCCGACGATCTGCATGCGGTCCATGCCGTTCACGTTCGTGCCGGTGGCCTGGACGCATGCACGCGCGATTTCGCCCATGGTCATGCCACGGAACGGATTGCCGTCGGTGGCCTGCACCAGGCCGGCGCGGGCCTCAATGGCGTTCGACATAGCGGCCCGGGTCAGGTCGCCCTGATCACCGCCCGGAACGATTCCAGCGTTTCCGTTGAGCGGCTGGCCGTTGGAGCCCAGCAGCGCCAGGATGTGGCGCCCGGCATTGTCGGCGGTCACACTGATGTCTGCCGCGGCGATGATGCCGTTGACGTACTCGGCTACGGCCGGGATGCCCATGTGAGACTGCGCGATCGCCTGAATCTCGGTGTTCCGCGTCCGCAGCGCGGTCATCGCTGCCACTACCGGATCTGCCGCAGGAGAGGCGGCCGTGACGGGCGCAGGGGCAGGGGCAGGGGCAGCGGGAGCTGCGGGAGCTACGGCCGGAGTTGCGGTATTGCCCGCCGCTGCGGCGGTCGCGAGACCGGCACTGGCGAGGATGGTGGCGTACTGCTGTTTCATGGTGGGATCCTCGATATGGCCGATCACGGCCGACTGGCTTACCTCAGGGAGTGAGGCGAAGGTTTGCGGGGAGAGGCTGGCAACGATGTGGCGACGCAGCTGGGCGGTCACCGGCGCACCAGCCCCCTCGATTGCTTGGAGATAGCCGGTAACGGCGACTGCCGAGGCGGCCTGCCAGCGGGCGCTGGCACCGGGATCGGCATCCACCACCACGTCGGCCAGGCCGGCCTCGATCGCCTGCGGACCCGAGTACCAGTGATCGGCGTCATCGGTGAGCAGCCGTTCCATGTCCTCACGGCGGCCCGAGCGAGATGCATACGCCTCAAGCATCGCGGCCGCATGGGCGTCCAACGCCTCAGCGTTCTGACGGAAGGTCGTGGCAGTGCCAGCCGCAACGGTGCGCGGCCCATGCACCATGACAAGCGAGCTGGCGAAGACGCGGCGCTCATCGCCCGCCTGGAGGACCAGCGACGCAATGGAAGCGGCCTGACCCTCAACAGTCACCACGATGCGGGCCGAATGGGACTTCAGGGCGTTGTAGATCGCCATACCGTCGGTGACGACGCCACCAACGCTATTCAGGCGGACGTGGATGGTCGAGGCGGTGATCTGCCCGATGCCCTCCACCAGATCCAGGGCGGACACCGATTCCTCGAAGAGGTACCCGCCGATGGCGCCATAGATCATTACTTCGGCAGTGTCAGCCTCGGCGTGCACCTGGAAGAGGCACGGCCCCAGTTGGCAATCCGAGCCAGCGTCGGCGGTGATGGAAAGGTTGATGGCGCTTGCCAACAGGCTCACTCCACGCATGGTCATTCGCTCCTGGAAAGATCGCGCGTCAGCGAGCCGAGCACCTGTGCCCGGGCCTCTGCGCTGGTATTGGGCGCCGTCGGCGCGATTTCGGCGGCCTGCTGTTGCCAGTCTTCTCGCTGGCGCAGCACGTCAGTCGGGTTGTTTCCGTACTGCAGGATGTTCTGCTGCGGGCTGACCCAGCCCCGGTCCTCGGCCTCACCCTTGGCATAGGCTTCTTTCAGCGGATCGATCCACGGCATGACAGGCCGCACGTAGGTGGACGCGGCCAAGTGGCGCAGCGTCCAGCCACGCGGCAACTTGACCTTGCCTGCCAGTACGCACGCTTCGATGAAGCGCTGCCGCTGTGGGCGAATGCTCATCGCGATGAAACGCTCGGCGAGCATCAGGTAGCTGCCCCACTTCTCCACTAGCTCCTGTCGCTGAGCCGAGTACGTGCCGTTGTAGTCCAGCGAGAGGCTGGAATAACTGACACCGATACCGCCGGCGGCGGCGCGCAACTGCTCTTTGCGCCAGGTCGCGGCATTCGGGTTGGGCCGATCGGAACTGAGGCTCTCAATCGATTCGCCCGGCAGCAGATCGTCAAAGATCGCGCCTGGTGCCATGCGGAGTTCGCGGACCGGAGCGCCGTCCTGCATCAGCACACGACCACCGAGCCCGTCACCGCCGCCGAACATGCTGCCCTCGCCCTTCTTGATCTGGAAGGTCATCGACGCAGCAACCTTTGCCGCAATCCGCTCCGACTCTTCGTAGTCCTTCACATCTTCGAAGCGCGACATGGAACTGGCGAACACGCTGAGCCCGCGCACCTGGTGCAGCCGGCTCAGATTGGCGATGCAATGCATGAAGTCGGCAGAGACCCGCTTCGTCTCAAGCCGGTTACCGAAGGGATCACCCGGGTGCTGCTTGTAGACATGAAATGCGACAGGGCGGCCCCAGGCGTTTCTCTCGACGCCCTGCAGGATGTTTCGGGATGGGTCGCTGAACTCAAGAGGCACCAGATCCGCCTCCAGCATCTCGATGCTGTAGGGGACGACACTGCCATGCGCCAATCCCGGCACGAAGCCGATCAGGTCCTGATAGAACACATCGCCATCGCGAAACCAGCTCCGTGCCAGCAGCTGCTGACATGCGCCGTAGTCGTGCGTCTGAGTGACCTCCGGACGGTCCCACCATTCGTCCCACAGATCGTCGAGCTGCAGTGCCAGGTCGCGGTTGATCGCTTGGCCCGGCAAGCGCGGGGAAGCAAGGACATCAATCCCAGACCCGACCGTGTTCTGCACCAGGACGTTCAGGGCATTGTCGGCCAAGTCCAGATCACGCTCGAGGTGCCGTGCTTGGTCCCTCAGCTGTCGGGCATCCATGCCAGCAATGGCGCCGCCACTACCCCAGTCACGGGCGAGCTTCCGGCTGCGCGACGGACGGGTCACCTCGTGGGCACGGGCTTCAACGGGGGCCGCCGCCAGGGTGCGTGGTGCGCGATCTTCGGCTGTGATGGTCAGCAAGCGCTGGCGGGCGATCGATGCGGATGCCATCAGGTGGAACCGCCAAAGTCAGCTGTAGCCCAGCCCGCCCGACGGCGGCGGCCCCCGTTTGCCTCACGGTCAACAACCGCCTGCCACTCAGCGCGGCCTTTTCGAATTTCTGCCAGGTCAGCGTGCGTCAGCTGCCGCTCACCGAAGCGAACGCTCTGGCCCTTCAGCACAGCGATCTCCGCCTGTGCGTAGTGTTCGAGCATTTGCTGTGCAGTTGTCATGCTGCATAGGCTAGGGATGTCGGTGTCCACGAACTAAACAAAGTCGTGGACACCCCCTCATGTAACTAACTGTTTTTAAAGGACCTAAAAACTAATTTGTCTCCACTTTCACTGAAACCGTGGACACGCCCGCATTTGAGGGCTTCGGAAGCCCTCCAGGGAACAGCTCATGCAGCTTTGAGCGCGATACCTCAAACTCAGCCATCACTTTTTTCACTGAATTCCCACGCTCCAATGCGCTCTTGATCAGAGCCACTGGGTAGCTTCGCTGGGCGGCGGGAAAATAGGGCTGTTCACCTGCGAAGCAACGCATCACTGATTCCACGAACGGTCGCGCCATAGCCTCGCTGATCCCGATGTCCTCGCGCATCTTGCCCAGGATGCGCGCGCGCAGCTGCTCTTCTGTTTCCTTACGACGGGCCATCAGAACCCCCATCCATCGCGCGCCGCGATGCCTGCCGAGCGCGGCGGAGCCGCAGGCGCTTGCGGCTTGACCGGCGCCACAGGCGTAGAACCGGGCACCAATGTTTCACGGGAATCCGAAGGCTGGTCAAACAGCCCATGTGACACCGGGTGGTACTGCTCCTCAAGCGCAGCCCATTGCGAGTCGCGAATCACGTCCGCTTTTACCGCTGGGGCGAGCGAAGCCCAGATGGCATAGACGACGGTATCCAGCTCTTCGTTCCTTGCTCCCTTCGGCTTAATCCATGCACCCGCGTCCTGATCGAAGTACTCCACCGTCAAGCCCTTGAAGTAGCGGGCCGGCAACGCACCCGGATCGGGGTTAAGCGGATCGTGCACTTCATCGCCACGACCGCCAGGGAAGCGCAGCATACGCACCGAGAGGTTTTCGTCTGCACCCTCCCGCTCCGCCTCATCCTTTGCGCCCAGCGCGGCCGTCATCCAACCGTAGACCATGTGCTTGAGCACGGACGTGCCGACACCCCACACACCAATGCTGCGCGCCACGGTCTTTTCACGGTTGTTGACCTCGGTTTTGGCCGGGCGGTAGACGGCGCGGTCCGATTTCTTCTCCGCGCGACCACGCACCAAGTAGACGGCCTGCTTGATGAAGCCAAGCGGCGTCTCGATCATTCGGTTGGAGCCAGAATTGCCGACCACCTTCTTGACGAACTGCGCCACGGTCTCCGTCCAGTTGCCGCCGTCCAGCGCTGCCGCAGAAATTCCCATCTCAATCCCTTTCGCTGTGCGCCACGTTCCCTTCAGGTATTCATCCAGCGCGTCATACGTTTCTAAGATCGTTGGGTCCAAGTCGATTACCGCGTAGTCCACCACCCAGCGTCGCTGGCCGCGCCCTGTTGCAACCACTTGGATCTCAGCCCGGTCATGCTGGAAATCGACGCCCGCCGTGAGCACCAATCCACCAGGCGGCACGATGCCACGGTGCACACCCGGCTCGGCCAGTTTCGCGACCTCCTCAGAATCCTGCTGCTGCCGCTCGCCTTCGAAGGGGAGACCCAGCTTGAGGTTGTAGAAGCCAGCCATCTTGTTCGGATCGCGATCGGCCTCTGCCTTCGCGTCAGCCAGATCTTTCCATGACGGCCCCAGACCCAAGGGCGCATAAGCAGCCCATGCGTGGAAGCTGCGGTGATAGGGGTCGGCCGCCGGATTCGTCGGCTTCCAGTACGCGGTCCCTCCAAATCCCTGCTCGGCCAGCATCGTGTCCTTGTGATGCTCGTGGATCACGCAGCCGCTCACCTCGCAGGCAAACGTCCCATCCGGCTGCAGGCGCTCCACGTCGAGCGTCTGCTCACCGCCACATTCGGGACACTGAACCACGTAGACGCACATGTCCCCCGCCTGGTAGCCGGCCTCAATGGCGCTGGCGCCTGCGATCGTCGGGGTGCAGGCACGATAGACCTTGCCGCGGTCACCGTAGGAACTGGCTCGCGCCTCCAGCTGCTGATCGGCCGGACCTTGGCCGCCCAAGTCCTTCGGGTATTCGTCCACCTCATCCATGAAGATGTAACGAGCAGTGCGCTGGCGCAGCTGGTTACTCGAGTTGGCCCAGATCGCCCAGAGCGTGCCGCCGGGGAAGTGCTTCTCCAGGGTGTTGTCTGCAGCGAACTTGGCGCGCAGCTCGGGCATCTCTTGCACCGCCGGATCGAACTTCGACAGCACCCAGCTGCGAGCGAGGTCTTTTACCGGCTGCGCCACGATCATCGAATCCGAGCCGCGATCAACAACGTAGCCCGTCCAGTTGATGCCGATCTCAGTGGCACCGATCTGTGCTGACTTCATGAAGTCGACGATACGGACCGGCGAATGGTCGCTCAGGCAGTCCATGATCTCGCGGAGGATCGGGTTACGAGCCGTGCGCCACTCACCGGGCTCGGCACCCGCGCCCTTGGCGATGATCCGATTTGCATCCGCCCACTCGCTGACCGTCTGCCGTGGTGGCAACGTCCAGGCCTTCTCCCAAGCGGAGCAAACGACCCTCTGCGGATCTGCGAGCACCACATCATGCGCAATCAGGTCGAGGCTCATTCGGCGGCCTGCTGCAACGGAGCGGCTTCAGCCGGGGCACCGGTAAGTAGTGCCTGCGCGTCCTTCTGCATCTTCTCTGCGATCTTGCGAATCTCATCCTCCAGCATCGCCTCCACCTTACGCGGCTCGCTCTCTGCGGCCAGCTGCGACCGCAGCCTGCTCGGCAGGTTCATCATGCTGTTGAGCGCCTGGCGCACCAGGGTGAAGACAGCGCGCTCCACGCCCTTCGTACGCGTCAGCTCGTTGAGTTCCTCGCCCAGCTCCAGCTCTGCCAACCGCGCCCGCGCTAGCCGTTCGCGACGCACCGCCTCCTGCACACTCGGCCCGCCGGAGGCGGAGAGAACGCCAGCAGTGGCAGCAGCCGGGCTTTCCGCGCCAGGCGTGCGATCGCCGCCGCGCAGCGGGTGCGTCAGGTCATTCAGCAGGGTGTCGCTGGCCTGGACGCGAATCGCCTTGCCGTCGCAGACCAACTTGCCCTCGCGGCGCATGCGGCGGATGTACGAATCGCTGACCCCACGGTGTTCCGCGTACTGGGCCACGGTCATCAGGTCCATAACGGAACTCATGCGGAACCCTCCAGTTCCATCGGAACCAAACTCAGAACCCGAAACACGTTCGAGCATCGCGCGCTTGGTGGCCCGCAATTCCCACGGGCCAGGAGGACCCGCGCCGAGGGGGCCTGCCGATGGGACGGGCGGCCGGCCGCCGCCCCCGGCGTTGGATTCGCGTGGAACATCCCGCCCGTCCTTACCGTCCCGACCATCGAGGCAAGGTCTGGACAGCGCAAACCCTTGGGGTTGTTGAGTTGTCCTAAGTGTCCAGACTGTCCATACCTGTTGAGAGGTTTTGAGATTGGTTTGATGGGGTGGTCTTCCATGTACACGCGCGCGAAAAGGTCTGGACGGTCGGGACGGCCTTGCGTTGCAAGGGGTAAGGTCTGGTCAATGGTTAGGACAGGTCCGGACGATCCTGCCGAGGTCTGGTCAGAAGTCAGGGCCATCGCCCACCTCCGCATGCTGGCCCTGGCTGCCGCTCGCCTTGCCTTGGCTGGCGCTCGCCATCCAGTCATCGACAGATTCACCAACCCGAAACCAGCGGGGCTCGCGACCACCCTCGGGCCAGCGCCGCCGCGCGCTCTCCCACCCCAGCGTTTTCATGATTGCTGCCACACGCATCTGCTCCGGCCTCCCGTGCTTGCCGGCATCCAGCCCTATAGCGAAGGTCAACAGGTCATCGGTGGTCGCCCAGCCGAGCCTCGTAGCCATTTGCAGGCGTGTCGGATACTTGGACGTGTCGGCTCGCATCTCCACCCACGCCTCCACCCTGCCCTCCCAGCTGTCGCCGACGTACCGCGCGGCCTGCTCTTCCTTGGCGTCCTCGGGCAGTACCCAGAAGTCAAAGCCACCCTCGAACAGCTGGACGGCCTCAGCCCACAACTGGTCGCGTTGTTCGGTGATCAGATCGATGCGCACCTGCCCTTCCGTCCTGACCGGCAGAAAGCGCCGGCCACCCGTCGGATCGCGCAGATACTGATGCTCATTGGTCGTGCCGGTGAGTACGCACTCACGCCTGTACGAGCGAGGGACGCGGTCGTACGGCGCTCTGAACTTGTCGACGCGCCTGGTGATGGCGGTCTTTACGCTGGTCACGTCCGCCTTGGAGAAGGAGTCCATCTCGCCGATCTCAACGCCCCAGGCACCTTGGATCACCTGGTAGAAGTCCTTGCCGCTAGGTGACTCGCTGGTCTCGACGAACCACTGGCTCCCGAAGATTGCGCGCAGGCCGCTGGACTTCTGCTTGCCCTGCTCGCCTTCGAGCACCAGCATGAAGTCAACCTGCGCGCCGACAAACGGCTGCTTCGGGTCTACCCAGAGCAACCGCGCCACGGCACTCGCCATGAAGCACTGCGCTGCGCGCCGGCTGTATGCATTGTCCGGCGCGCCGAACATGACCGTGAGCATCTGCTCAACGCGAGGTACGCCATCCCACTCAAGGGCAGTGAGGTATTCACGGATGGGATGGCGCCGGTAGCGCCGTGCCACCGCGATCACCGCCTTCAGCACGAGGTCATCGCTGCACTTCATCCGGTATCGATCAGGGTGCTGTAGCCATGCGGACAGTTCATATGCGTCCGTGTCAATGAACTCTTCCCGGCTACCACCGTTCCACGGCGGATCCCGCTCCAGCTTCACCTGGTTGCTGGAGTCGTTGAGCCAGAACAGCTTTGCCAGCCGCTCATCGTTCTCCATGATCAGGATCAGGTTGTGGAGCGTCCCCTCGACATTGTGGTCGCGGTTGAACGTCAGGTTGATCTTCCATGCTTCCGGATCTACCCCATCACCGCCTGGCGGCGGCGCACCGCGGCCACCGTCGACCACGGTCAATCTCTTACGCTTCGGCTCTGTCATCCCCGTATTGCCTTTTCATGTCCTCGCGCGATGCGCAGGTACGCCTTTGCACGCTCGCGGCGTATAGCGCGCGAGGATTCGTAAGGGTTCTCGATGGCCGCTTTGGCAGCGAGGCGATACAGCCGTGCCAGCTCCCGGTCCGAGTACTTGATGCGCTCCAACAGGCGGCCGTTACGTGACATCGGGTGCCACCACATTCAGTTCGACGACGCGATTGGCCGCCCAGGCTGCGAGCTGCCGCGGCGTCCACTTGTCCAGCTCTAATGCGTCGGCGATATCCCAGCCGGCGGGCTGCCCGCTTACGTCGATCATCCGGATCGACTTCGCCCCAGCGCGTGCGCAGAGCTGCGCTACGCCCGGGACATAGTTTCCCGCGTCGTTGTGCCAGCCCAGCATTGCCTTGCGGCCTGCAGGGTCTGCATCGGGCCAAAGCACGACATCACGGCCTGCCACTGGCGACCAGTCGGACTTGCCGACGGCATTGCCGCCACCAGCCCAGGTCAGTGCGGCGTACCCCGCCCATGCGCCAGCGCCAGCCGCGCGGCATTTTTCGCCTTCAGGGATCAGTACCGGCGCATCCGGCTTGGCCGCAAGCGCGTCCAGACCGCACAGAGGGCGCGGTGTTGGAAACTTGACCAGGCACCACTGCTGCTGGCCGTCAGGACCAACGCACCACGTTACCTGCGGCGTCCACTTCTTGAGCTTCTGCGAGGACTGCTCGACGAACTCGCAGCGCAGGACGTACCCAAGCAGACGCCCCTCGGCGTCGCGGTAGGCGTCCACCCGCGTCGGCTTCATCCGGCGGAGCTTCCCGTTCTTCGGGTTCCAGATCGGCACAGTCCATTCCTCGCCGGCCATCAGCGGCGGCACGGCCTCAGGGACCGGAAGCAACGGCACCCAGTTCACCTCCAAGGGCTGCTCCACCGCTTTTCGGGCGGTCGGAGAGGCCGGCGCGAACTCGTGGCCCGCCAGCTGCGCACATGCCTCTTTGAAATCGAGGCCGGTGATCTTCTGAATGAAACCGATGGCATCACCGTGGGCGCCACAGCCGAAGCAATGGAAGAACCCCTTTGCACGGTTGACCGTGAAGCTAGGGGATCCCTCTTCATGGAACGGGCACAGGCCGGTGGATTCCCTGCCGGTGCGCCGGAGCTTCACATACCTTCCGATGACCTCATCGAGATCCACGGAGTTCTTGATCGCTTCGACATCGATGCCGTTGTGAATCATGACCGCCCGCCCTTGCGTGCCGCGCGGGCGGCCGCCATGTTCCACTGCATGCGCATGTAGTCAGCAATGCGCTCGCGACACCCAACGTTGCCAGTGCATACGCCAGGGTGCGGGCAGGTTGTCGGCAGCGCCTCGATTGAGACCTTCCATTCCGAACGCGGCAGACGGCCGATATCGAGGGCCTTGAGCAGGCAGCAACTCACGCCCACGACTTACCCCCCAGGTCCAGCTGGCGCTGGGCAGTAGCCTTCAGTTCGTCCTCGCGGCGCAGGCGCTCGCGCTCTGCCATCGCTTCGTCACCGACAAGGGCTGGCACAGCGTCAGTCAGCGCTCGGGCAGCCTCTTCCATCGCACGGCAGGCAGCAGCGCTCATCTTTCCACGTCGCCTGTACCGTGCCCGGGGTGCGCGGAAGGTCGCCACGTCATTCACGCCGCCGACCTTTCTTCAATGCCCGCCGCAGGTTGCGTTCCATGCGGTGGCACATGGTGCGCAGCGCTTGGAGCGCATCGAGCATCTTGTCTGCCTCGGCCAGCGTCACCTGGTTGTCCGCCAGAACATCCAGCGCAACAGCAGACAACTGCCCACAGAACTTGGAGACGTGCAGCAGCTTGTCCCTGATCGCAGCTATCTCATCGGGCCATCCGGCCTCGGGCGCGGCAGGCACGTGATCGACTGCCAGGTTGAACTGAGCGGCCAGTGACAGTATCCAGTCAGTGGCGACCGAGGTGCCTGCTGACAGTTCCATCATCCATTCCGTCAGCATCTCCAGCATTTCCATGGAGATGGACTCACCGTCCAGGCCGCGCAGCTTCTTACGCAGGGTCTCGCCCTTGATGCTGACGCCGCGTCGCTCGGTCAGATAGGCGGCAGCAGCGTTCACGCTGCCAGGCATCTTCATGACGGCGTTGTATGCAGCATCCCGCCAGTAGATATCCGAGCGAGCGCAGGTCATGCCGCCCCCTGAAACGCTACGCATTTCATCGTTCCGCTGCAGGCAGCATCGAACGCAAGATGCAGGCCATGAGTGAAATCCTCTCCTTCCAGCAGCGCATGCACTTCAGCGCCCTTCGCCACTACAGCGTGAGCCGGGGTATGGGCGGAGTGGCGGCGGTCTTCTTCGCGCCGGCCGTTGCTGACATCAGGCACTGGTCGGAACCTCCCACCAATGAAGCGGTGACGCTGCGACTTGTAGCCGGCCACGAAGGGCGAGCCAGCTGTCAGCCGTCAGCACAAGCCCACCGCCCTCGCCTTCACCCATGAGGCACTGGTCCAACACCGGCCCCAGTTCTGAGTTGCCGAGGTCGGGCAGGAATTCGATCAACTGCTGCATGGGCGCACCCCGTTGGCCGCAGCGGATCCCTCGGCCTCAGCCAGATCGATCACAGCCTTCGCCGTCTCAAAAGAGACGCCGCGGCGCTGAAGACCATGCTTGATCCGGTGAACGGTGGGCTGCGATGTACCCACTTCCTTGGCGATGCGGGACTCGCTCCAGCCAAGGGCGATAAGGGCGACAACTGCGGTTTGAGGGTTCATGGCGATGGAAATTATACGCAAACGAATAGCTTTGCAATACCCAAACGATCTATGCCACACCCCGACTGGCGGCTGACAATTCACGAATGAATACGATTTCCAAGAACCTTCGCCAGTTGATGGATCTTCGTGGCCTGAGCGAGAACCGCCTGGCTACGGAGACTGGCGTGCCCCAGCCCACCATTCACAGAGTCCTGTCGGGCCGTGTAGCTGACCCGCGTGATGGAACGCTTAGGCCCCTTGCTGACTACTTTGGCGTCACGGTTGAGCAGATGCGTACCGGACTGCCCGCCTCTCACACGGGCACGCCGGGAACGATCCCGGCTTATGCCGTGAAGGCGTTCGAACATGGAGACGAACTAGATGGCGACAGGGAAGTGCTGGTGGCGGTAGTGGATGTCGTTGTGTCCGGAGGCCACGGCTCACCCGCCCCCGAATTTGTGGAAACCAGCTTCCGCATGGCCTACCAGCTGAGCTGGTTCCACCAGGTGCGAGCCAAGCCTGAAGACGTAAAGGTGATGAAGGTCTTTGGCGATAGCATGGAGCGCACCCTATTCAACGGCGACAGAATCGCTGTGAACACCGGGGATAAGGAGGTCGCTGACGGGCGGGTTTACGTCTTCATGACTCCTGGCCCTTACCCGGACATCAAGGTCAAGCGCTTGTACAGGACCGCTGACGGCCGCTTGCGCATCGTCAGTGACAACCCTGACAAGACGCAGTACCCCGATGAATATCTCACTGCAGACGAAGTGTCTGGCCTGCACATGATCGGCCGCGTAATCGATCGCAGCGGCCGTGGCGGACTGTAGTCAGCCCTAACAACACTGAGGACAAGGACAGGTCATGAGGTCATTCGCGATTGCAGCCATGTTGATGCTCCCCTGCGCTGCTGCGACAGCCCAGGTCTATAAGTGCAAAGGCAGTAACGGCGAAACCGTGTACTCCCAGAACCCTTGTGCAAGGGACAGCAAGCCACATGAAGTGCGCACCGGCAGAGCAGCCACCCCAACATCAGGTGAAGCGGCCAACAAGCAAGCCGTGTTCAAGAGCACAGACATCTCCGACGCAAGCATCGCAGAGCGCAACTGCCTGACCAGCGCACGGAGCAGGATCTACGGCCCCTCGGATCAACGCATCGCAGGTTATGAGCGCCAAGTGCAGGCACTCAATCGAGACGCTGCACTCGCCCGGAACAACCTCGCAGGAGCTACCTACGAGGCAGGCATACGCAACCAAATCGCGGGGCTGCAGCAGTCCATTACAGCTGAGCGCGTAAGCGCGGACAGCCAGATGGCGAGCTTCACCCAGCAATGCGCCGAGACGAAGCGCAAGCAGGTTGAGGCCATTGAGGCTAGGTATACCCCAGCAGCCCGCCAAACGAATTAATTCGTTTAGGTATTGCATTGGTAATTCGTTTGCGTATAGGATCGCACCGTCGGCACCCCAGCCGATGGGCGACCGGCGGGTCGCGACTGCGGCCCAGCCCCTCCCCTGCTGAGCCGCAGATGCCTCTCCCCAGGCAATAGGCCCGCCGGCGCCCTCCTTTCCTACGGAGAGCGCCATGTCCCACCGCACCGCTGCCGACTCCCTGCTTAAGGCCCCGCTGCCGCTCCAGGCCGCCTCGTGCCTGCTGGCGCAGGCTGCACGCGACCACACCCGTGCCAACGTCCTGCGAGCCCGCAGCGCCGGCGAGCACAGCCGTAACCAGCTGCGCCGATCGCGCCGCATGGGCGTTGCCGCCCGTCGCGTTGAGGCCGAGTCGCGCGACATGGCAGCCGAGGTGCGGGCATGAACCGCCGGTACCGGTTTGCTTGGGCGGTTGTCGCTGCCGTTGCAGCCGTCGTGGTCCCTCTCCGCCTGGTGGAAATCAAGCAGGCCCACGCCGACCGCGATGCTCATCAGGCGCGCTGGGCGGTGTCCTCCAGCGTTCGCGGGTGATGCCATGCAGACGGCCCGCCCCGCTCCCGCCTCTGTACCGCTGTGCCGCCCAGGGCACCGGCCGCAAATCGTGACGACCACTGGTGCGCCGACAGGCCACCAGCTCGGCGCGCCTGTGCCGGCCCTCGTGCACTTCGAGTGCCATCTCTGCCAGAAGGCAACCGTACCCAGCCCCTCTCTCGCGATCGCCGAGCTGCGCTGGACCGACCCGGGTCTGGCGCCTCAGCTGATCCCGATCTCCCATCTCGCCCGTGCCCGCGGCGCCGTGCTGGCTCGCCTGCCAGCACAGCACGCCGCCTGACCTGGAGAACGCAATGGCTTCACCACTCAAACCCTTGGAGCGCGCCGCGCTCGTTACGGCATTTGCTGCGGCGGGGCATGCGCTGAAGCGCACCCGTGGTGGCTTCTGCTCCTCCAGGCAGCCCGCCAGAATCTTTACCCGACGGGTCACCAACTGGCTTTACGAACGTGCGCTGATCGACTACGACGACCCGAGCTTTCCGACGCAGGCCACGCTTACCAAATCGGGCATGGCGCAAGCCACCGCGCTGGTCGAGCAGGCACGCCTAAGCGCGGGGGCTCCATGACCCGCGCCTACTACCTCAAGGTTGCCGAGGCCAAGGCGGCATACGCCGCGGCGCTGCGCGTGGAGGCCGATGCCGAGTCCATGGTCGGCCATGAAGAGCAGGCAGAGACATTCCGACGCTTCGCGTCGCAGTGGGATGTGCTGGCTGCGTCATATCGCTCATCCGCTGAGCAGGCGGATCCCGCATGAAGGCGTCGCCCCTCCCCGTTGAGCATTCCTTCCCCACCGGCAGTCATGGCACCACCCTGGTGCTGATGGTCTGCGCAGGATGGCTGTGGGCCGGCATCTACGCCAGCCCGCATAGCGCCACCCCCACCGAAGTGGCGGCCGCCACGGGCCGCTCAGCGACCCTGCGTGGCCGCGAACTCCAGATCGGTACCGGCCGATTCGCCCTCTCTCAAAAGTCGCTGCAGTCGGCGCGCCGCTGGCTTGATCGCCAGGGCGTGCGCGTGCGCGACCTTACCGCCAAGGACCCAGCATGAGCGCCAAGATCCAGCAATTCGGCCGTGCCGCCGCCATCCGCGCTCTTCTGCTCGACCGTCCTGCTGGCGCGAGCGATGAAGAACTGCTCGCCTCCGGAACACTGACGTGCACGCTGAAGCAGCTCAACAGTTCGCTGGCGGCGATGCGCGACACCGGCCAGGTGCAGGTCAGCATCACCAAGGGCAACAGGGTCTGGATGCTGACCACCACCATGCACAGGCTGATGCGCGCCCCTGATGCGCGTGTGGAGCCGACTCGCGCCGCTGCGGCCCGCGTAATGCGCTCGGTCCCCACTGGCAGCCACAACAGCACCACCGTCCAGCACAAGGACCGGGATCGCGCGGTGATCGCCGATCAGCTCGCCGCGTTCAAGCGCGCCGGCGGCAAGGTCGAAATTCTGGGCAATACACCCATCCGGCAGGAGCTGAGCCGCCGGCAGATCAATGACGCCGCCGCGGCAAGCCGCGCTGGCACCCGCCACTAAGCCAGGACGAAACGATGACGACCGACATGCACAAAGCGCCATACGTGGCGCCTAACAACGGCAATACCAAGGATAGCGCGCCAGCTGTGTCACCTTCCAACGCACAGACGAAAGCGCAGTACAGCTGGAGCGTGGACGAAGAGACGTACCGCGACCAGTGCGACAGCATCGAAGAAGCAGTTGCCGCCGCCCTGGACCACCACGGAGGCTTGGAGATCGGGATCACGATCTCCATTGGCGAGATCATTCCAGTTGACGCCCTCCAGCTGGTCGACGCTGACAGCGTGATCGAGAACATGTCGTGCCAGGCATATGACCTTGCCGGCGAACCATCCGAAGACTACCTCGGCAGCGTGACCAAGGAGCAGAAGAGCGAACTTGAGGTGCTGATCGCTGCGTGGGCCGACCGCGTTGAGAGGCCTGCCTTCTGGCAGGTCGGGACCATCTACGTGCACACCGTCACGGCGGAGGATCTGCGCGAAAGCCCTGAGGCCGGCCAGCGTGATGCACTGCCGGGGGTGGATCGTGGGTGACTACTTCGGCCATTGCCACCTAGACGTGCGCGGCGCCATAAAGAACTTCAGCAAGCGCGAACTGGGCAGCCTATTCAAGGACGCCGAGACCGGTCGTTGGCTCACTGCGGACGAAGCGAAGGACGCGCTCTTGGATCATCTGGCCGCCGGCAGGGTCGTTCTCCCAATGGGCCCGGCTTGCGAAGGCTTCGATTACGCCGGCGGCGGCTGCCCCGGCCATCCAGCGCCCGTCACCCTCGCCACCGTCAAACCGCCGCGTGACCCGCGCACCAGGCTGCGGGAGGAACCGTGATGCCATCTCACCGAAAGGGAGCCGGAGGGAAACCGTGATCGGCCCTGTCCTTCAGTTCGAAGACCTTCAGCAGCTCTGCAAGCCCGGCGAAAGTCCGCGCCTGTCAACCGTTGAAGCGTGGGCGCGGCGCTGCGGTATCCGCTATCAGTACGACGGAAGGGGCGGCATATGGACCACGTCTACCGCCTTGGACGCAGCGCTCGGCGTAACCCGAGCAGCTGCGAACTCTGACTCTTATCCATCTGACCTATTCTGAAATGACCCCACGCGCTCGAAAGCATCAACCAAATATTCCTGATCACATCGACCAGGCGAAGATTCCCAAAGGCGTGTACTGGGACCCCAGTGGCCGCGGTAGGTGGTTCGTTTTTGAGGTGGAGGGCGGCAAGAAAAAGCGGCGGACAGTTGCCGGGCCGAGCGCAAAGCTCTCCGATCTGTTCGCCATTACCGAGGCCAGCACCGAGTCGGGTACTGTTCAATGGGTCTGCGACCAGTACCACGACAGCCCCAAGTTCAAGAAGCTCGCCAAAGGAACACGCGACGACTACAGCCAAGCTCGCGATGTGATGCTCAGCTTTCCGACCTCCTTGGGCGTTAAGTTCGGGCAGCTGCAGGTGGCGCGACTCCGCAACTCGAACTTCCAGCGACTTGTCGATCGCATCGAGGCGGACGGCACGCCAACGAAAGCGAACAAGGTGCTGCGTTACGCGCGCCTGGTCTTTCGCTGGGCGCTCAACAGGGGTCTAGTTCCGCATAACCCGGCACAAGGTCTCGAATCCGCACAAGAGCGCAAACGGCAGCGGCTACCGACCGATGCCGCTTATGATGCTCTCTTGGCCTTCGCTCGCGACCGGGGAGCACGCGGCTCGCACACCGAGGGATCCGTCCCACCGTATCTCTGGATCGTTATGGAGATCGGCTACCTATGCAGGCTACGTGGAGTCGAGACAATCACTCTGACCGACGCACATGCGCATGAAGAAGGTCTGCTCACCAATAGACGAAAGCGGAGTCGTGACAGCTTGGTCGAATGGTCGCCGCGACTCAGGGATGCTTGGCAGGCAGCCATCGCGCTGCGCCAATCGTTGATCGATCGGCACGTCCTGCCGGTGCAGCTTCGCGCCGAGCATCGCTTCTTGATCCTCGCCCAGCATGGGGAACCCATTCAGAAGTCCAGTCTGGACAGCGCATGGCAGCGAATGATTCAGATGGCGCTTCGCGAAGGAGTCATTCGGGAAGACCAGCGCTTCGGGATCCACGACCTGAAGCGCAAGGGCGGGACCGAAACGGAAGGAAATCGGGCCGAAAGGCAGGACGCGCTAGGGGTGAGCGACGCAATGATGAAGGTCTACGACAAGAGCGTGCCAAGGGTTAAGCCTGCGGGCAGCAGCCAAACCTGAACAAAATGGCGCCAAGTAATGGCAAAATGAAGACGACCAGGAGTAGAGCAATACCCATGCCGCCCAAACGACGAACCTCAACCGAAAACGCTCCAAACACGCCCCCTTTCTTGAAATGGCCAGGCGGGAAGCGGTGGTTTGTCTCGCATCACCTAGACGTGTTCCCCAAAAACTACAATAGATACATTGAAGCATTCACGGGCTCTGCGTCGGTTTTTTTTGCACTGCGCCCTAAAAACGCCATCCTTTGCGATTCGAACGAGGAACTCATGGCGACCTACCGCGCGGTTAAATCGCGCTCAGGAAAGGTCGTCGCAGCTCTGAAGCTACATGCTGACAAGCACTCCGACACTTACTATTACAAGGTTCGCGATGAAGCCCCTAAGGATGCAATCGCTCGCGCGGCCCGCCTTATCTATTTGAATCGAACCTGCTTCAATGGCATCTACCGCGTAAACAGGAAAGGACAGTTTAATGTCCCTCGCGGATCCAAGGACGCCGTTCTTATGGAATCGGACGACTTTTCCTCCATTGCGTCCGCGCTAAGAAAAGCGCAACTTATCGCAGGCGATTTTTCAGCTGCGATCGACCAAGCCACAGAAGGGGATCTGGTTTTTGCGGATCCACCGTACACGGTACGGCACAATAACAACGGATTTCTAAACTACAACGAGAAAATATTCTCTTGGAGCGACCAAATCCGCCTAGCAGATTGTCTGGCGCGGGCAATGGAGAGGGGCGCATTCGTCGTCAGCACAAATGCTAATCATGATTCCGTTCGCGAACTCTACACCGAGCGCGGCTTCAGATGCCGAACCACAAGCCGCTTCAGCGCCATCTCAGGAACAGGTAAAGACCGCGGCCAGTACGAAGAGTTAATCATAACCAACCCGCTATAGAGGCAGGGCCCAGCCAACAAACCCCTCCGGTCTAGCGAGCAAAGCGGACGACTGAGCCAAGCTCCGATCCCAAACAGATGCCGGGAGCTTTGTTGCATCCACGTCATCAAACTCATCCAGCGCCCCCTCGTAGTCAGTCGCGATCTCAGAAGGCGCATCATGAACATCCGGGTTGTAGAGCCCGCCACTTTGCAGCCAATACGCCAGCCAACTTTTGCAGTGCTGATTAGCTCCAGATCTCAGGCCCTCAGCCAATGCTAGCGTCGCGATACGCAACAGAAACAATGCTCTGCTAACTACGTTCTCTACGTTTGTTTCAGCCGCGGATGCATGGTCAAACAACTTCGTATCCACGTCCGCGCTGAATACTTGCTCAAGCATCGACTTGGACACACCAGTCTTCGCAGATGTCTGTTCGATTACTCGATCAAGAACGTCCTTTCGATTCACCACCTGAGCGTCCTTTACTCCCTGCTCGACCGTGCTCGCCAAATACCGTTCGACGAAATATCGCACCAGGGTGGCATCAAATACGACGCCGTCGCCATTCTCAAGAAGAAGCGTCCATATCCTCCGAACCAGCTCGATGGATGCCGCATCCATTTCAGGACTAGCAAGGCGAGACATCGCCTTGTAGCTAGAATCGTTCCGCGCCGCGTGGTCTTTCCGCCCTCGCGCCAAATCATAGCCCCAAGCACCTAGAAGAGCTCCAGAGCCGGCAGGGATAAGCGCTAGATCTGAAAGAGAAATGCCGGAGATCACTGACATATTCTTTCCCATCAGTTCCTGGGCGTATGTGGTCTTTACCCACTCATCCCAAAGCGACCAGACCAAAGGGTGGGTCCTATTTATTCTTTCTGGCAGCTTAAACGGCACCCTAGCGCCCGACTCATTAATCAAGAAGTTCTCGCCAAGGCTAACTCGAATGCCACTTCCAGAAAAAATGGATAAAACTGCGCGCAGTTGTGCGTAGTAGGCAAAGTGTTTCGCGTTGTCGCCCGCGTTACAGAGGACGGCCCTGACCGCAGCGCCCATATACTGCCAAGCCTCCGTCAGGTGAGCTACTTGCTCCCCCGCCACGAGCGCTGGGGCAGACCCCACGGACTGGTCAAGCACCTCGCCTCGGCCGCCGATTGGACCGAGTTTGGCCAGCGCTTCGGCAATTGGCTTATGAGAGGAAAGGGCACAGACCGCCGCTGCATTCATTTCCCCGGCACTGCTCTTTGCTATCGCTTTACCTTTCGATTTACTTTTTTTCCCCTTATAACCATTCATTCCATGCCCACCAACTTGGCAACTTGCTTGGCAGTTTTTGCGACGTCGGCGTTCTTTGCATCCATCAACACGCGCAAGCAGGTCTGCTGAAGGGCGGTATATCCGCTACTGCCCCGATAGCTGCCTTGGCGCAGCTTTCCCTCTTCGGTCAAAGTGGGCTCTTTGGAAGTGCGCCAGTCCATCTCGCCACCTACTAGCTGCTTAGAAACAGCCCGAAGGAATTGCAAAATCTTGCTACGACCAGTCAGAGACTTATGTGCCTCCGTGATTGCCGCATCGCTCATCGTCTCTTCAATGGTATCGACCTCCCACTCTTCTAAGCCCAAATCAGAGTAGGAGACCTGACACATTGCGTTGAACACATAAGAGATCGCACGTACACCCTGGTCGGTAGCAAGCAGCGTGTGGGGGCCTGCGAAGGCGGCATCAAGCTCTTCTGGGTTTGTGCGATTCCTTGCATCACCGTCGATACGCGCGTAGGCAGTTCGGCAGGCCATTGCCCACTCCGCCTGAGTTTTCGTCGTCTCCTCCAACAACGCCTGCCACATCACCAGCAGGAAAGCTGCCTGCTGCGCACGTGTCCACGCCAGAACTCGCTCACCTCCATCGCCCTTTGTGGATCCGAAGAGCCCACCGATACGGTGCTCCGCTCCCCAACGACGGATGAAGGTCGACATGAGCGTTCTGATAAACGCAGCGTTCGACACGTGGCCGTCAATGCGATTCCCGAGAAGCTCAACTCTCTGACGCCAAGGACTGCTCTTGTGGCGCCACAGCGCCTCCGTTAGCTCCTGCGCGCGATGCTCACGGTAGACCTTGAGATTTTCACCCTCCTCGAGCCAAGACTGATTCCTTAGTTCTGGGTAGAGGTCAAAAGCCAAACTCGGATTGATCTTCTTGGGCTCAACATTGATCACCCAGAACAAGTAGGCTTGCCATGAGTTAGTCAATCCATGGAAGAAGACAACAGGCACCTCGTAATTTCCGGACAACATGTCAAACCCGTCGACAGCAAAGATTCGATGTTGTCCATCAATGATCTCTAAAGGCTCAAGGTCGCCATCTTGACCAAAATTCATCTCCGGGACGCTGAGGAAGAAGCTTCCGCCGCTCCCCTCTTCCACTTGAATAGCGTGATCCACCCGCAAAGTAGCTGGCTTACCATGCCTACGTCGAGTTTCTTCTGGTTTAATAATATTCACCAGAATAGCGGTCGGCAGCCAGCCAGGATGAATCAGATGCCGATGCTCTTGAGGCTTGATCCCAGAAGAAGAAGAAATAGGGAAACCCCATTCCATGTACCTAGCGATTTTCCCGGAGCGCTCGGCCTCGTGTGCCCGCTGGTAGCCGCCATCACCAGGTTTACGCTCCTCCACCACTTGCCGACGACTGACGCCCGCAAGACGACGCAGTTCGGCTATGGGGATTGAGCCCATGAAAAAGTGATCTTCAGGCTTGGGAAGGTTCGAAGCACTGTAGTCTGCTTGGTCCCAGCTGGTCAGCCACTGTCTAACCTTGATCAGTGGAAATTTTTTGCTCACGTGGCCCCCTGAGACCGTCCGTTCCCTCAAGTGAAGGCGAGTGTACCAGTCTACCCGCGCCGTTCTAGGTGGTTTTTACGGAGGGTTTTACGGAGGCAACAAAAAAGGCGCCCATCGGGCGCCTAAGTTGTTGATGCAAATGGTGGGCCGTGATGGATTCGAACCATCGACCAAAAGATTAAAAGGCTTACAGATTTCACCTTGACGATCAATAGCTTATCCCCATCAATTTTCCCGATCCACGACCGTGGAACCATTGCTACTCGTGACCGATTTTTGATTTTTCCCGGTCTTCTAGCGGCAAGGAGCGGGTGAGCCATGCAACTCCCTCTCGCAAGGGGAGTTCTGGAAACATCCTGACGGCACACCATCTTTCGGCATACCGACGGCCCTGCTCAACGCTGGCCGCCCGCACCTCCTTGACCTGCCAGAGCTTCCCCGCGTTGAGAATCACCCTGGCACCGCTTGGCGCCGGCGTGACTGAGGCCACCTCTCTACCATTCCACCGGAGACCCCACCGGTCACCGCGCTGCAGCCACCCAGCGGGCGGATTTAACGGTGCGAATCCCAAGTAGTCGTTCGGGGTGATCATGCCTGCAGCTTACGGCTGCATGTCTCGCGGATTGCGGCAGTTGGTGTCGGCGAGGCGCTGCTCAGGCGCCCCCGGGGTGAGCGGCCAATGGCCCCAGGTCCGACGTCCACAGATTGCTCCCCCCCTATGCGCAGTCCATCGGGCATCGCCGCGTGGAAGTGTCAGGTATTTGAGGTCGCGCGTCGGCCGACGCCCAGGACGCCGTGACCAATTCGGGCCGAGAGATGCTGTGGCGGCAGCGAGATAGCGGCGGTGCGAGCCCATGAGGCCGCTCTCACGCTCTTTAAGGCAATTCTATGTTTGCCCATCGGAAGACGGTGATTTTGGTAACACCCTCCGATGAAGTCTAGAATAATCTTTATATTTCAACTGGTTATGATGCTTCGCGGAAGGTAACAACT